>SCPO01001098.1_pt1:0-307500 | contig 361601 bp, 467 predicted proteins | sample 6106821 | NCBI WGS metagenome assembly SCPO01 (sample SAMN10720448, study PRJNA508395) | human gut metagenome | isolation source: Participant 2 stool, 0 month | host: Homo sapiens | collected 2017
TCTTACGAGTGATGGTTTTCTTTTCTAATGAGACATCGGGGATTCGGTCTACGCTCCGCTTCGGTCCGCGCTGAACAGACGTCCCCGGACGTCTAGCGCCGACCAACTACGTTGTCCGGAGTTCGAACCCTCCGATGTCTTGCATTAAAAACGCCTCTCTAAGAGAGACGTTTTCAATCATGAGACATCGGGGATTCGAACCCGGACGCTTGATTAAAAGTCAAGTGCTCTACCACGAGCTAATATCCCATAATAAATTAAAATGCCCAGTTCGAATCGACCAGAGACACACGGATTTTCAGTCCGTTGCTCTACCAACTGAGCTAACTGGGCACATGCTTACGCATCGAGTTGCGGGAATAGGATTTGAACCTATGACCTCCGGGTTATGAGCCCGGCAGCTTCCAGACTGCTCCATCCCGCGATGAGCTAGTTACTCTATATAAGAGTAATGGGCGAGATTGGATTCAGACCATCGAAGCAAGTTGCAGCAGATTTACAGTCTGTCCCTTTGGCCACTCGGGAATCTGCCCATAATACAATTCAATATTAAATTGTATAAAGCCGATGATCGGACTCGAACCGATAACCTGCTGATTACAAATCAGCTGCTCTGCCAATTGAGCCACATCGGCATAACTAATAAAAGAATTAGTTAAATGGGACCTACAGGGCTCGAACCTGTGACCCTCTGCTTTGTAAGGCAGATGCTCTCCCAGCTGAGCTAAGATCCCACGCGTTACTTGTAGTGGTATAAAATCTCACTATAAACGACAGACGGGACTCGAACCCGTGACCTCCGCCGTGACAGCGCTCCTATAACTGAGCCACGAGGCCATATAAAGGTTTGTACCTTCAAAACTGCATACAAATCCGATTTGTCTTTCTCCGTTATTAACCAGATTAAGCCCTCGACCTATTAGTAACAGTCAGCTCCACATGTTGCCATGCTTCCACCTCTGCCCTATCTACCTCGTAGTCTTCAAGGGGTCTTACTAATTTCTTAGGGATATCTCATCTTGAGGGGGGCTTCACGCTTAGATGCCTTCAGCGTTTATCCCTGCCTGACTTGGCTACTCTGCCATGGCTCCGATAGCCAACAGATACACCAGTGGTCCGTCCATCCCGGTCCTCTCGTACTAAGGACAGCTCCTCTCAAATATCCTCCGCCTGCGCCGGATAGGGACCGAACTGTCTCACGACGTTCTGAACCCAGCTCGCGTACCGCTTTAATGGGCGAACAGCCCAACCCTTGGGACCTGCTACAGCCCCAGGATGCGATGAGCCGACATCGAGGTGCCAAACCACTCCGTCGATGTGAACTCTTGGGAGTGATAAGCCTGTTATCCCCAGGGAAGCTTTTATCCGTTGAGCGATGGCAATCCCACTTTATACCACCGGATCACTAAGTCCTACTTTCGTACCTGTTCCACCCGTCGGTGTCACAGTCAAGCTCCCTTCTGCCTTTGCACTCTTCGAATGGTTTCCGACCATTCTGAGGGAACCTTTGAGCGCCTCCGATACCCTTTCGGAGGCGACCGCCCCAGTCAAACTCCCGCGACATTGTCCCATTGCCAGTTCATGGCAACTGGTTAGAAACCCAGTACTACAGGGTGGTATCCCAACAGCGACTCGGACAGACTGGCGTCCATGCTTCATCGTCTCCCTCCTATCCTGTACATGCACTGCCGGACCCCAGTACCAAACTGGAGTAAAGCTCCACGGGGTCTTTCCGTCCTGTCGCGGGTAACCTGCATCTTCACAGGTACTTCAATTTCACCGGATGCATTGTCGAGACAGCGCTCAAATCATTACGCCTTTCGTGCGGGTCGGAACTTACCCGACAAGGAATTTCGCTACCTTAGGACCGTTATAGTTACGGCCGCCGTTTACTGGGGCTTAAATTCAAAGCTTCGCCGCGGCTAACCTCTCCTCTTAACCTTCCAGCACCGGGCAGGCGTCAGCCCCTATACATCACCTTGCGGTTTAGCAGAGACCTGTGTTTTTGATAAACAGTCGCCTGGGCCTATTCACTGCGGCCAGCTCTCGCAGGCACCCTTCTCCCGAAGTTACGGGGTCATTTTGCCGAATTCCTTAACAATGCTTCTTCCGTCGGCCTTAGTTCTCTCCTCATCCACCTGTGTCGGTTTACGGTACGGGCACGCATTACACAATAGCAGCTTTTCTCGGCACATGGCTCACACGCTTCACTACTTCATTTCGCTCCGCATCACGCCTTCGGATTATACAACGGATTTGCCTATCGTACACCTACCCTTGTACCGGTCTTTCCATTCCCGGCTCGTGCTTTCCACATGCGTCCCTACAGTTCTGATAATGCGTGGTACAGGAATCTAAACCTGTTATCCATCGCTTACGTCTTGCGACCTGTGCTTAGGCCCCGACTTACCCAGAGCAGATCAGCTTTACTCTGGAAACCTTAGATATTCGGCCGAAAGTTCCCACCTTTCTCTCGCTACTCATTCCGGCATTCTCTCTTCTTATCCCTCCACTGCTCCTTCGGTACAGCTTCGTCGGTTTTAAGAATGCTCCTCTACCACTCGCATTGCGAGTCCACGGCTTCGGTGTCGTGTTTCAGCCCCGGACATTTTCGGCGCAGGAACTCTCGACTAGTGAGCTGTTACGCACTCTTTGAATGTATGGCTGCTTCTGAGCCAACATCCTAGTTGTCTTCGAATTCCCACATCCTTTTCCACTTAACACGTACTTTGGGACCTTAGCAGCAGGTCTGGGCTCTTTCCCTTTGACTGCCCAACTTATCTCGTGCAGTCTGACTCCCGATCATCATCTACATGGCATTCGGAGTTTGATATTCTTTGGTAAGCTTTGACGCCCCGCGGAAATTCAGTGCTCTACCTCCATAAGACTAAATCGAGGCTAGCCCTAAAGCTATTTCGAGGAGAACCAGCTATCTCCGGGTTCGATTGAATTTCTCCCCTATCCACACCTCATGCCCACCCTTTTCAACGGATGTGGCTTCGGTCCTCCATTGTCTTTTACGACAACTTCAACCTGGACATGGATAGATCACCCGGTTTCGGGTCTGCGTATACTGACTTAACGCCCTGTTAAGACTTGGTATCCCTTCGGCTCCGCACCTTAAGTGCTTAACCTTGCCAGTATCCGCAACTCGCCGGACCGTTCTACAAAAGTACGCGGTTGTTCATTTAAAGAACTTCCACAGCTTGTAAACACAGGGTTTGGTTCTCTTTCACTCCCCTCCGGGGTCCTTTTCACCTTTCCTTCACAGTACTATGCGCTATCGGTCACTAAGTAGTATTTAGGCTTACGGGGTGGTCCCCGCTCTTTCCATCAAGGTTTCTCGTGTCTCGATGTACTCTGGATTCCGCTCAGTCAGCTCTCCTTTCGCTTACGGGGCTTTCACCCTCTCTGGCTGGCTTTCCCAAACCTTTCTGCTAGAATCACTGAATCTTAAATGCAGTCCGAACCCCAGAGTGCACGCACTCCGGTTTGGGCTCTTTCGCGTTCGCTCGCCGCTACTAACGAAATCGATGTTTCTTTCTCTTCCTCCGGCTACTTAGATGTTTCAGTTCACCGGGTTCCCCTCCATACGTTATGGATTGGCGTATGGATGATACGAGTTCTTCGTACCGGGTTTCCCCATTCAGACATCTGCGGATCAAGGATTATTTGCATCTCCCCGCAGCTTTTCGCAGATTAGCACGTCCTTCCTCGCCTCTGATTGCCAAGGCATCCACCCTGCGCTCTTTTTGCTTAATCTCTTCGATGCATAGCGTTGCATCATTAATAACTTAAAGAACTTTGTTGTTGTTCACAACTTGGTTTTGTTTCTCGGATGTCTTGATTGTTAGATATTCTTAAGAATAGAATATTTATTCATCAAATCATTTGTATGAAGTTTTCAAGGTACAATGTCGATTGTAACAGTTTTATTACATCGACGATGGAGACGGAGAGATTCGAACTCTTGACCCCCTGCTTGCAAGGCAGGTGCTCTCCCAACTGAGCTACGCCCCCATTTGGGTAACTTATTTAATTATCCAAAGCCATTCGGCTAGTGGGCTTGAGAAGACTCGAACTTCCGACCTCACGCTTATCAGGCGTGCGCTCTAACCGGCTGAGCTACAAGCCCATAAATTTGGCAGCCACCTACTTTCCCATACCGTTACCAGTATAGTATCATCGGCCGTTTAAGTCTTAACCATCGTGTTCGGGATGAGAACGGGTGTTTCCCAAAAACGCATCGCCACCAAAAATATGCTGTTATCTATTGATAACTCAACAGTGAAAAACTCTCTACTCGATTTCCTTAGAAAGGAGGTGATCCAGCCGCACCTTCCGATACGGCTACCTTGTTACGACTTCACCCCAGTTATCGAGCCTGCCTTCGACAGCTCCTTCCTTTCGGTTAGGTCACTGGCTTCGGGCATTCCCAACTCCCATGGTGTGACGGGCGGTGTGTACAAGACCGGGAACGTATTCACCGCAGCATTCTGATCTGCGATTACTAGCGATTCCAGCTTCGTGTAGTCGGGTTGCAGACTACAGTCCGAACTGAGACGTTATTTTTGAGATTTGCTCGGCTTCACAGCTTTGCTTCCCTTTGTTTACGCCATTGTAGCACGTGTAGCCCAAGTCATAAGGGGCATGATGATTTGACGTCATCCCGCCTTCCTCCAGGTTATCCCTGGCAGTCTCTCTAGAGTGCCCAGCCAAAATGCTGGCAACTAAAGACAAGGGTTGCGCTCGTTGCGGGACTTAACCCAACATCTCACGACACGAGCTGACGACAACCATGCACCACCTGTCACTCCTGCTCGAAGAGAGGTACGGTTAAGGAACGGTCAGAGGGATGTCAAGACCTGGTAAGGTTCTTCGCGTTGCTTCGAATTAAACCACATGCTCCACCGCTTGTGCGGGTCCCCGTCAATTCCTTTGAGTTTCAGTCTTGCGACCGTACTCCCCAGGCGGAATACTTACTGCGTTTGCGACGGCACCGAGAAGCAATGCTTCCCGACATCTAGTATTCATCGTTTACCGCGTGGACTACCAGGGTATCTAATCCTGTTTGCTCCCCACGCTTTCGAGCCTCAACGTCAGTCATCGTCCAGCAAGCCGCCTTCGCCACTGGTGTTCCTCCTAATATCTACGCATTTCACCGCTACACTAGGAATTCCGCTTGCCTCTCCGACACTCTAGCCTGACAGTTCCAAATGCAGTCCCGGGGTTGAGCCCCGGGCTTTCACATCAGACTTGCCGCACCGCCTGCGCTCCTTTACACCCAGTAAATCCGGATAACGCTCGCATCCTCTGTATTACCGCGGCTGCTGGCACGTATTTAGCCGGTGCTTCTTAGTCAGGTACCGTCATTATCTTCCCTGCTGATAGAGCTTTACATACCGAAATACTTCTTCGCTCACGCGGCGTCGCTGCATCAGGGTTTCCCCCATTGTGCAATATTCCCCACTGCTGCCTCCCGTAGGAGTTTGGGCCGTGTCTCAGTCCCAATGTGGCCGGTCACCCTCTCAGGTCGGCTATGGATCGTCGCCTTGGTGGGCCGTTACCTCACCAACTAGCTAATCCAACGCGGGTCCATCTTATACCACCGGAGTTTTCACACTGCATCATGCGATGCCGTGCGCTTATGCGGTATTAGCAGCCGTTTCCAGCTGTTATCCCCCGGTATGGGGCAGGTCCCTCACGCGTTACTCACCCGTCCGCCACTCAGTCACAAAATAATCAGTCCCGGAAATCAAATAAAGTGCTTCGCTCGACTTGCATGTGTTAAGCACGCCGCCAGCGTTCATCCTGAGCCAGGATCAAACTCTCATGTTAAAAAGTTGATCTCAGTCAAGTTAAACTTGGCTAATTCGTTCATTCAGATAAATCTGAATTTACTGTTTTAAAGGTCTTCAATTTTCATTGAAGCGTTCTGATTGATTCTCAAAATCTTTCAAGGTTTCTCACTGTTCAGTTATCAATGTTCTTTGTTTTGCTCTCTTGCGACAGCTTGATTATTTTATCAAATCGCTGTTCGTTTGTCAAGCACTTTTTTGTTTTTTTGAACTCTGTTTTAAGTTCTCTGTCTTGCGACAGCTTGTTTATTCTATCAAAATGTTTTTCATTTGTCAAGAACTTTTTTTCACAACTTATTTAATCAGCTTATTTCAAAGCAATATTATAAAGTTATGTCTGTAAATTGTAACTCACAAGCTCTACAACTCAATGTGTCTCGCGAGTCAGCTTTGATATAATATCATCCGTGTCGCATAAAGTCAACACATTTTTTTTTTTTTATATATATTTTTTTCTCATTGTTTTTACACAACTATATATTGTATTTACATACTTATCCACATACCATCTATTGCTTATGTACTTTTCTCTTTTATGCATTATTACACCGGTTTAAGCTACAGTATATTTTCTATCAGCTTTATGACAGGATTGTTTTCATACAGATACTTAAGCATCATAGAATCATTTATATATGCTGTCATTGTCTGTCCTATTTCAGATGCGGCAAATAATGATGTCAGGGCAAGGAGCAGCCATACGATGACCATTCCCTTAATAAAACCTACTGCAAAGCCTGCAATCCGGTTCACAGTGCCAATAACAGGCACCCTTTCTATTTTCTGATGATGTGACGGACTATGTATGCCACTATTCCCAACAAAAAAAATACTATAAAAAGACAAACCTGTCATAATGGCATTTGTAAGCTGTGCGGATATGGTGTCGTATGCTCGGATTGCTGCAGCAATATGTTTGCCATATCAAAATCGCCTGTGGCTTTTGTCCCTGTGCAGCTATTTGTTTTTCAATACCGTTTAAAATTACGGGCTCTATTCCTGTCTGTGATAATATCTGATCCCTGACATATGGGGCTGCCATGGTTGATGCTGCAAGCATTACTATCCAGGCTGCAAGCGAATATACCATACGAAGCACACCTCTTGTGTAGCCTCTCACCACATTCCACGCAATAATACATATTACCGCAATTAACAGCCAATTCATTTCAGTCTCACCTCGTCCATTGCGCCGTCATAGATGAAGATATAGTTATTCATACCCGATTTATACATCACCTTGTACAACTTGTTGTCAAATGTATGATAAATTTCTTAACTCCGTGTATGGTGTATATCTCACAGGCTGTGTCTCCTGTGACGCACACCTCGTTATTGCTGTCAAACTCTATACTATTGTAGGCAATAGCTGTGTCGTTTTCCATAAGCATCTTACCGTTAAAATCATAAAGCTTGATATGACTTGTGCAATTTTTATCATTGTTGGAGTATGCTACTCCTATATATTTATTATTGTAAAATACGCTGTCTATCAGCTTTTCCAGCTTAATAGTCTGCTTGAGCTTTGGCTTCTGGCTTCCGTCAAATACCATAATATTCTGATCTGAAACTGCTATCATCCTGCTGTCGGAAACATATGCTATTTCAGGTATGAGCTGATTCTCATACTTGTAGGTGCCGACATTGTTGTCTATCTCATTTTGTCCTACTGATCCAAAATTGTAAAAGGATATAACGCTGTCCGTCTTTCCTCCGGAGACATCTATCATATCTACAGCCAGTTTTTTAGCATCATATGAAAGAGCTATATCAACAGGTATGTTCTTCTGTTCTCCGAAAAACTCACCACTTGCCAGCTCTTTTCCGTTTACATCATACAGCTTTACATAATAATTTTCATTCTCACTGACAAGGACTGCCACTGTACCCTGGCTTGCTATGCAGGCTTTTATGATAGGCCACGATGTTCCTATTTCTTTTTACTCCATTCTTGTCCATGATATAGAGGTCTGTTCCACCCCTGTCATAGATAGTCATAAAGCTTTCGCATGTGACTACCTGTGGCGATGACATCTCAAATGCCTGGTTCCATATACGGTTTCCGTCTGAGTCTGTATACAATACACCATCATTGCTGTACTCCACTACCGCTCCGCAGAAATCCACGAACGACACCGCACTCTTGTCCTTCTGCTCCACGCTGTTTTTGACGTCAAATGACTTGTAGGTGCGCAGCGCCATCCACAACCATACTATAAGAAATAAAGCCACGACTGCTGCCACGACTATTATTATTCTTTTTGCTATTTTTCTTCTATGCTTTCGTATTTTCTCCTCGAGCTCGTCCAAATCGGTCTCGACAGTTTTAAAGTCTGATTTCTGTGCCATAATCTTATCCTTTTGTCTACTTCCAAAGTGTTTGTTACTTGTCAGTATACCATTCACCGGATATTTTTCCACTGGAATTAAATCTTCTTCTGTGGACATGGCAGGAAGTGTCTCCTTTTTGTCTATTGTGCCACTCATTCCAGCGCCGGCTTTAAGCCCGATAAGCACTATAAGCACTGCTATCGCTGCAATCATCACTACAGATGCAAACGAACCCTTGCGCGGTTCTTTTCCTGCCTCCATGGCTTTTCTATACCGGCCGCGTTCTTTCGATATGCTGCCAAATTCCTCAGGAAACGACACATTGATTCTGTCATCTGCCGAAGCTCTTCTATGTATCCGGCTGTAGCTGCTTTGGGCCGCTGTGTCAGTGTCCTCATACCGGCTGCTGCTTTTATTATTGTCATCGTCATTACTATAACTGTCTATTTTATTATTGTTGTTTGCATTACTATAGTTGCAGGTTTTATTGCAGGTGTCAGTTTCATTATAGCTGTCAGCACTATCACAATGCTCATTCATGCGGTAATATACAAAAAATCCTGTCTTTTTCTTCAGATGATTATTCTTTTTGATAAAGAAGTTTTCCTCCTGCTCGGTCCTGTTCAAAAGGAACATAAGCTGATGAGCGCCGCCAAAGTGCTCCCTGTGTATATTTTCAAGCATTGGTGTTGGCTCAGCCGGAAAATCCTCCTGCGAATGCCCATCCGACAATAATCAGCTCCTCGTAGCTTTTCTTTATCTCCGCAAACACTCTGCTCCATACCTTGTTGGTCCAAAGAGGCGCATTTTTGTCAAACTCCATATCATACACTGCAATCGCCGCCTCCACAAATGTGGCATACCTGCCTCCGCTGCTCTCCGTATGCCCCATGAGTACAAAAACCTCTTTATCCTTAAAGCCCTCAGTCTTTATGCGCTTGTACGCTTTCTCCGATATGTAAACCCGGCCCTCATCCGCCGGTGTGCCAATCTGCTTGACGTTGTTCGTCACAATATCTATCATGCCAGCCTCCTTTTTCGGTCAGCATAGCACTTGCAGATTGTAAATTTATGCAATATTATGCGATTATAAATATATATTGTATTAAATGCCATAAATCACACTTAAAATAGCCGTCAAGCCGCATCCCCCAAAAATAATTTACCAATTACACATAATCCGTCAGTACACTGTCAAATTATTTAGTTAATCACTAATGAAAAAAGGACGCATGAACCCATGCGCCCGACTTTTCCCATATGAAGCAGTCAATTGCTTCGCACTCGACACCCTATAATCCACCGGAAAGCGTACAGTATATTCTGAAGAAAACAATATGAACTGCCGCAGGGTTCCATTATGTAAAATAGCAAGAATGACTAAACTCATTCCACACGCTATCCACAAGAAATCCTGCGGCTGACTTCATATTTTTTCTGAGGAATATACTGTATGCTGCACCGGTGAACACAGCCTCCAAGTGCGAAGCACATAAAACCCACTACTTCATATAATTCTTTACTTTGTTGTAGATGCCCTCTGCATCCAGTCCATACTTGTGGATAAGCTCCACTGCCGGTCCTGACTCGCCGAAGCGGTCCTCTACACCGATACGCAGAAGCTTTGCAGGCTGCTCCTCACAGAGTACCTCTGCCACAGCACTTCCGAGTCCTCCATTGATAGAGTGCTCCTCTACTGTGACTGCCTTGCCTGTCTTTGATACAGATTTAACAATCAGCTCTCTGTCGATTGGCTTGATTGTATGGATATTGATAACCTCAGCATCTATGCCGTCTGCTGCGAGCATTTTTGCTGCCTCAAGTGTCTCTGATACCTCAAGTCCTGTTGCAAATATAGATACATCCTTGCCTTCCTTGAGTACAATACCCTTTCCGATTTCAAACTTGTAGTCCGGTGTGTCGTTGATTACAGGCACTGCAAGTCTGCCGAATCTAAGGTATACAGGGCCTACATGGTCGTATGCTGCATTTACTGCGGCTCTTGCCTCCACATCGTCTGATGGGTTTATTACAACCATGCCCGGGATTTCTCTCATGAGTGAAAGGTCCTCGAGGCACTGATGTGTAGCTCCATCCTCACCTACAGAGATTCCTGCATGTGTAGCACCTATCTTGACATTGAGATGAGGATATCCGATTGAGTTTCTTACCTGGTCATAGTTTCTGCCTGCTGCAAACATGGCAAATGAGCTGATAAAAGGCACCTTGCCGCATGTAGCAAGTCCTGCTGCGATACCTGTCATATTGCACTCTGCGATTCCGCAGTCCCAGTGACCTCGAAACTCCTTCTGGAATATACAGGTCTTTGTGGCGCCTGCAAGGTCAGCATCAAGTACAATAAGGTCATCGTGTGCTTTTCCAAGCTCTACGAGTGCATTTCCGTAACTTTCTCTTGTTGCGATTTTCTTTACTTCTGACATAATGCTTCACCTGCCTTTTCTAAGTCTGCCATTGCGATTTCATACTCCTCGTCATTTGGAGCCTTTCCATGCCATCCTGCGGCATTTTCCATGAATGATACGCCCTTGCCCTTTACAGTCTTTGCGATAATGGCTGTAGGCATGCCCTTTGTCTCACGAGCTTCCTTGAAGGCTGCCCGATCTGGTCGAAATCGTTGCCATCGATGTTGATTACGTGGAAATTGAATGCCTCAAACTTCTTGTCGATTGGGTATGGTGAGCATACGTCCTCAACAGAACCGTCTATCTGGAGATTGTTGTTGTCAACGATGACTACGAGGTTGTCGAGCTTGCGGTGGCCTGCCCACATGGCTGCCTCCCAGATCTGTCCCTCCTGAATCTCGCCGTCTCCTGTGAGTGTGTATACACGGTAATCCTTCTTGTCATATTTTCCTGCTGCAGCCATTCCTACTGCGACAGATACGCCCTGTCCGAGAGAGCCGCTTGACATATCAATGCCAGGGATGTGCTTCATATCAGGATGTCCCTGCAGATATGAGCCTGTATGACGGAGTGTCTTTAAATCCTCCTTTGGAAAATATCCCTTCTCTGCAAGTGTAGAGTAAAGTCCCGGTGCTACGTGTCCCTTTGAGAGCACGAAACGGTCCCTGTCCTCCCATTTAGGATTGGCAGGGTCTACATTCATCTCCTCAAAATACAGATATGTAAAATATCTGCTGATGAAAGTGATCCACCCGGATGTCGATTTGGCACTGTGAACTGCTGTCACAAGGTCCTTGCGAATTTCATTCGCCATCTTCTCAAGTTCAAGATTGTTCATGATGTCTCCTTCTATCATTTATATCTCTGTTCTTCCCTGAAGCGCCCTAAGCAGGGTCACCTCGTCAATATATTCCAAATCGCCTCCTACGGGAACTCCGCTTGCGATTCGTGTCACTTTGATGCCGGTAGGCTTGATGAGCTTGCTGATATACATGGCAGTAGTCTCCCCCTCCAGGCTTGAATTGGTCGCTATAATGACCTCGTCTACATCTTTTTCAAGGCGTACCATGAGCTCCTTCAGACGGATATCCGCCGGACCTATGCCAAGCATGGGTGAAATTGCGCCACCCAGCACATGATACACGCCCTCATATTTACCGGTCTTTTCGTATGCCACAAGATCCCTCGTATTCTCAACAACCATGATGGTCTTGTGGTCTCTTGCCGCATCCTTGCAGATGGGGCATAGCTCGTCATCTGTGAGTGTATAGCAGCATTTGCAGTATCTGACATGCTCCTTCGCATCGATTATGGCGTCAGAGAGCGATTTTGCCTGCTCCTTTGGCATATTTATGATATGAAATGCCAGTCTCTGCGCTGTCTTGGCTCCGATTCCCGGAAGCTGTGACAGCTCCTCTATTAATTTTGATATCTCACTGCTGTAAAAATCCATTAAAACAGACCGCCACCCAGGCCACCGGTAATTTTGGACATAGATGCCTGTGACTGCTCATCAATCTGGCGAAGCGCCTCATTGGTTGCTGCCATGATGAGATCCTCGAGCATCTCGATATCGTCAGGATCCACTACCTCCTCAGATAATTTGACCTTTGTGATTTCCTTTTTTCCAGAAACAGTGACTTCGACTGCTCCGCCGCCTGCCTTTGCTGTAACCTCAGCATCCTCAAGCTGCTTCTGAGCCTCCTCCATCTGACGCTGCATCTTCTGCGCCTGTTTCATAAGATTGTTCATGTTTCCCGGCATTCCTCCAGGGAATCCACCTCTTCTTGCCATTCTGGCGTCCTCCTTGTTTTTGATGGGCTAATCCCAGCCCTGTTTATAACTTAGTTTTCTTCCTCTATATCAAAATTTATCATATCTGTCAAGTCCACAACCGCTTCCTTTGCGCTGACTGCGGAATTATTTTTCTTGACCGTCACCTCGACTTTTTTGCCTATACGCTTTTCTATAAGCGAAGCCAGCGTATCCATACAGCCTGCACGGTTTTCAGAGAGATACTCATATGCATTCTCATCATCAAACATTAAAATCAAGTCAGAGGAATTTCCCAGCGATGTCACAGCCTTGTTCAGATAAACCTTTGATGTTGCTCCCATCTCCGAAAGTATGGATTTCCAGTGCTTCATGAGCTCTGAGATATCCTGTGGTATTGCTTTGGGAAGCTCCTTTTTCACTATAGGCTTGCTTGCTGCGGCCTGCTGCATATCCTGTGTCTGCGCAGCCTGTGCCGCTACAGGTATACCCTTTTCAAGCTTTTTCTCTATGCTGTTTATGCGGTCAAGCACCGAATCATAGCTCTTTTCCATCTGCGGCCTGCACAGCTTTATTATGGCTATCTCGACCATAATACGCTTTTGCGATGCAAACTTTACCTGGCTGGACAGCTCGGAAAATACCCTGATATACCTGATGAGTGTCTCAGGCTTTACAAGCGCTGCCTCTTCCTTAAGTGCCTCAAGATTGTCCTTGGAGATGTCGAGCACCTCCTCCATATCGTCGGAGCTCTGCAAAAGCAAAAGATTCCTCATATACCATGTGAAATCATTGACAAGCTGCGACAGCTCCCTGCCATCATCTATGAGCTCGCCCAGTATGCGGATTGCACCTGTCACATCCTCGTCGAGTATGCGCCTTAAGAGCCTTGAAAACACCTCTGTGTCCACCGCTCCAAGCACCTCGAGCACATTTTCATAGGTGAGTTTCTCACCCAGATGGAAAGCAATGCACTGGTCCAGAAGGCTTAACGCATCTCGCATGGAGCCGTCTCCTGCCTTGGCCACGTACCTTATGGCGCGCTCCTCAACCTCCACCTGCTCCTGCTCCATCAAATCGCTGAGTCTGGATGCAATCGTATCTATGGAAATCCTGTGGAAATCATAGCGCTGGCATCTGGACAGGATCGTAATGGGAATCTTGTGGGCCTCGGTTGTCGCCAGAATAAATATAACGTAGCTCGGCGGCTCCTCAAGTGTTTTTAAAAGTGCATTGAAGGCTCCTGCCGAAAGCATGTGAACCTCGTCGATGATATAGACCTTGTACCTGCCCTCTGTCGGGCGGTATGTGACCTCCTCACGAATCTGTCTGATATTGTCCACGCCGTTGTTTGACGCTGCATCTATCTCTATGACATTCATGGATGAGCCCTCAGTGATTGCCCTGCACGACGGACATTCGCCACATGGGCTTCCGTCTACAGGGTGCTCACAGTTGACTGCCTTTGCAAATATCTTGGCCACAGTGGTCTTTCCTGTACCTCTCGTGCCGCAAAATAAATAGGCATGCCCTATTCTGTCAGCTTTTATCTGATTTTTCAGTGTTGTTACAATGTGTTCCTGTCCCTTTACGTCCTCAAACTCCTGTGGACGGAACTTACGGTATAGGGCCTGATAAGACACGCCTTTTCACCTTCCTTATATCTAATATTGCTGCTTAATCTCCGAAGCAGATACCGGTGCGCTTTGCTTCCTTGATCATCTGGCTCTTTGGATCTACAGTCTTAAGCTTTCCTGCTACGTCGGCAAGCGGAACCCTCTTTGTCTGTCCGTTTACCATGGCTATCATGCAGCCGTAATCCTCATCCATGATGGCCTTTGCTGCTGCTGAGCCAAGACGTGTACAAAGCACTCTGTCGTAAGGACACGGGCTGCCGCCTCGCTGTGTATGTCCCGGAACTGCCACTCTGACCTCAAGACCGAGTCTTTCGCTGATGCGGTCTGCAACCTCGTATGATACTGACGGGTATTTGCTCTTTGCAAGCTTCTTCTTGTATTCCTTTTGGAAAGGGCTGCATCCTCCTTGGAGATGGCTCCCTCTGCTACTGCAAGAATGGTAAAGCCCTTGCCCTCCTTTGTTCTCTTGTGGATGGCATCTACGACCTTGTCAATATCGTAAGGGATCTCAGGAAGCAGAATGATATCTGCACCGCCCGCAACACCTGCGTACAGTGTGAGCCAGCCTACCTTGTGGCCCATAACTTCAACTAAGAATACACGGTTGTGGGATGCTGCGGTTGTGTGGATACGGTCGATTGCATCTGTAGCTATATTGATCGCGCTCTGGAAGCCAAAGGTCACATCTGTGCCGTAGATATCATTGTCGATTGTCTTTGGCAGATGAATGATATTAAGTCCCTCTTCCCTGAGAAGATTGGCTGTCTTTTGTGTGCCGTTTCCGCCCAGGATAACGAGACAGTCAAGACCAAGCTTCTTGTATGTTTTTTCATGGCTGCGACCTTGTCCAGTCCGTGCTCATCCGGCACTCTCATAAGCTTAAAAGGCTGTCTTGATGAGCCGAGTATTGTGCCGCCCTTTGTCAGGATGCCCGAAAAATCCTTTGATGTGAGTATTCTGTAGTTCTCATATATGAGTCCCTTGTACCCGTTCTCAAAGCCGTAAATCTCAAGCTCGTCGACATTGTGTGCCAGCGCCTTTACAACGCCTCTCATGGTTGCGTTCAGTGCCTGGCAGTCTCCTCCGCTGGTAAGCATTCCAATTTTCTTCATTGCTGCTTCCTCCTTATGCATTATTATGATTGTCTTTTATTATGCTAATCCCTGTACTCCTTATCCTTCTCCTCCTCGCGGAGCCTGTCCTCCTCATTCATGAGCTTTCTGAAAATACGCTCAAAAATAAACTCATAGGTGAGTGCTACGCCGACAGGAAGTATGAAAACGAGTGGAATAATAATCCATGCAAGTATAAGTGATACCACAAGTATCACTATGACCAATAATGTCCACGGCAGGTTGGCGATAAGAATGAGTATTGTATTCTTAAGGGTTATCTTTGTGACCTGCTCAAATCGTGAAATATACGCTGATGTGTATATGGCCCAGGCTGCGGCGATAAGTGCCATTATGATGAACACGATGGAGAAGGCTCCCCACTGATTGCCTGTCTTAAGACCTGACCATGTAATATAAATATCTCCCAAAAGCACGATAAGTATTATAAGCTGTACCAGCCATGCCTTGGTGGCCTGCTTGAAATTTACCTTAAACGCATGCCAGTAGCCTCTCCACACATAGCCCTCATCGCGATGGATGACACGGCGCGATGTATCGTAAAGTGCTGTGGATGCCGCTCCTATTGTAAAAACAGGTATGCATGATATGATCCAGCAAAAGCTCAAAATAACCATATCTACCAGTTTGTTTAATGCTCTGAAAAATTTGTTGTCTATGTTGAAAATGCCCATAATGCCCTCCTATATCCTGTGGTGCTCTCTGTTTTGTTCTCTCTTTTTCTCATAGCGTTCTTCACGCTGCCTCTTCCTCTCCTCGTGTGAGGCGTTCCTTTTTCCTGCCGATATAGATATTCCACTTAAGATATGCCTCCTGGGCATTTCTTGACTTGTAGATGATATTTTTCTCCTCACCTACTATATCTGTGATGCTGTACCAGCCTTTATCGTACATGAACTCTGACTGCTTATCATCGAAGTCCTTGGTTCCCAGCACAAATTTGTGTATTGCATGCTGCTGTCCCATGTAATCCTGTCCTCCTTGTTGTAATTTTATTTTATAGCCACCTTGTCCAGTACATAGTCAACTGCCTGCCTAAGGTGCTTATCCTTCTCATACTGCTCAGTTTCCTTAAGCTTTAAAGCTTCTTCTCCGGTGAACATATCACGCAGTACCACCCTGTGGTGCTCTACCGGTATATATGACACCTTGTCCTCAAACACAGGCTTGAGCACATAGTACGGCACCGCCTTTTCTCTCTTAGATGCCGCAAGCGATACTATGTTGTCAACCACGCATACGCCAAGGGTTTCACTATATATAATCTGTTTCTTTTGAAACATGCTTTTACCTCCGTATTTACATACACATCTATAATATCACAGACAGCGTTCTTTTTCAAAAACATTTTATCTGGCATTTATTTTTTTATCTTTCTGGTCATAGAAATGTGGTCAGACGCATGTATACTTTTGTCATCGGCTGTACATTTGTGATGCGGCAGTCACCTGTAACATACGCTTTCATAATTCCTTAGCCTAGTGGGAGTAAATGCCGCCTCAAACAGAGTTTATCAAGCGCAAAAAATCAAACGCGCTATTTACATTTGTCACATGCTCCGTGCTGTGTTGCTTGAACGAGTATTTTTTGCGCTCACTTTTGTTTGATGCGGCATGTAACCCCCACACGGCACGTCATAAATCAAGCGTATGTCACAGGTGACTGCCACACCACAAGTGTACCGCCACAAATGAACATAAAAAATCAAGCAAAAAAATTTGGAGGATATATGAAGAAAGCAGCCGTTTTTAACGATTTGTCCGGCTTTGGAAAATGCTCTCTGACCGCCGCAATTCCGGTACTGTCCGCGCAGGGCGTACAGTGCTGTCCCATGGCATCAGCAGTGCTGACAAACCAGACAGGATATGAATATCATAAATGCACAGACCTGACAACCATGATTAAGGACTACATCGACAACTGGCAGAAAAACAATGCCCATTTTGACGGCATTTACAGCGGTTTCATGACAGGCTCAAAGCAGATTGAGCTTTTTATGGATTTTTTGGATGTATTTTATGAGGAAAACACGATGCTGCTCGTGGACCCTGTGATGGGCGATGACGGCAGAACCTACGGCATATACTCTGCCGCTCTTTTGGATGGCATGAAGGCGCTTTCCAGGAAGGCCGATGTCATCACACCAAATCTGACCGAGGCATGCCTTTTGGCAGACTATGATATCGAGAAGGTTTACAGTGACACGAGAAAGGATGTGCTCCTGCCTCTTGCGACAGAGATAAGTGAGAAGCTGCGATGTCTGTCCGGCAAAATCAGGATGTAATCATCACCGGTATCAAATGCAGGGATGATAAGTCACCCTTTATCTACAATCTCGTGACCACCGCAAATGGTACTACAACCCACAGATCACACTTTTTCGACGTGAGCTTTTCCGGCACCGGCGATCTGTTTGCATCTGTTATATGCGGAAGCAGGCTGAACGGATTTTCCACAGAGGAGGCCGCTGAGCGCGCCGGAAAATTCCTGTATGACAGCATCGCAGATACCATGAATGATGACACCGCACCGAATGACGGAGTGAATTTCGAGAAGTTTTTGCGGGAGCTGATGTGATGTTTATGTGATTCTTATCACCCTTTGCAGAAAATTTATCGAATTGTCAGTTGACCTCTTAAGTTAGGCTTAACACAAAACAAAGGAGAACATATTTTTATGAACTCACAGGTTAAAAAACTCACATTTACTGCCCTCATGGCAGCCATGATTACTATTTTACAGCATATATATGCCACATTCCGGTTGGACAGAATGGCGGATATATTCATTTTGGCGATAGCCTTATCTATATCGCAGCGTGCCTCCTTCCATGGCCGTATGCAATGACAGCCGCAGCTATCGGCGGTGGCATGGCAGATTTGCTGACCGCACCTATCTGGGCGCCTGCAACAATCATCATAAAGGCACTCATATCCATCCCGTTTACCAACAAATCAGATAAAATTGTGACCGTGAGAAATGTAGTATCGACAATCATAGCTTTCGCAATTTCCGCAACCGGCTATGCCATTGCAGAGGCCTTTATCACATATGGCTTCACAAAGCAGGCCTTCACCGGTCTCATCGCAATAATTCCGGTTTCTGTTCCGGGAAGCTGTATACAAAGCGGTGGAAGTGCTATAATATTTGTTATTCTTGGACTGGTACTTGATAAAATCGGATTCAAGAGAAGATTTTTCACATTGGAGGAGACTAAATAATGGCTGATATAATCTATACATATAAGAACGAAGTTTATGCAAATATCACAAATAAATGCGACTGCGCTTGTACATTCTGTATACGCTCTCAGAAGGATGCCATTGGCGATGCAACAACGCTCTGGCACAAAGTTGATCCGACATACAACGAAATAATCGCCGCAATTGATGCATTTGATTTTACAGGCTATGAGGAATTCGTCTTCTGCGGCTACGGTGAACCAACCTGCGCGCTGGATATCCTTGAGAAAACAGCTAAATATGTGAAGGAAAAGTATAAGCTTCCTATCCGCGTAAACACGAACGGTCTTGGAAATCTCTACCACGGACGCGATATCGTCCCGGAGTTTGCTTAATATGTGGATTCTGTTTCCATCAGCTTGAATGCTGCAAATGCCGAGGAATACAATAAGGTCACAAGACCAACCTTTGACAATGCTTATGAGGCTATGCTGGATTTTGCTGAGGAATGCAACCGCATGATCAAGCATACACAGCTTTCCATCGTGGATGTACTCCCTGAGGAGGATATAAAGACTTGTCAGCAGATTGCTGATGAGAGGGGTATTCATCTGAAGATACGTCATTTTTCGAATTAGGAATAGAGTAAAAATACCCATTTTCCATTATAGAATATAGTTATAATGGAAAATGGGTATTTATATTGCTTCATTGTCAGTTAAGAACTTCTCCTTTATTCACTATCCTTCTCCCTTTCTTTTTCATCTTCATAAACATATTATCCCATTCAGTTTCATCGACCCACTCGTCATCAGATGCTATCATAGCCTTGCCTGCTTAGCTTCCATTGTAAAGAAATTAGTCATGTTGCACTATCTCTCAATCTTACCCCAAAAATAATTGCAGATACCATCAATATTCCCGTAAGTCCATAGTACACTATTCGAATACTAAATATATTCAAAAGTCCTCCAACAATAAGAGAGCCTACTGTTCTTGAAATAAGAATTGTAAATCTTGCTGTCGTGAAAGTCCTTCCTACTATCTCCGGGCTGCTTTCCACCTGTATTTCGGTCTTAAATCCCAGCGGGCAGAATGTTGATGTCATACCAACAAGTCCTGCTCCAATAAAATACATCCAAATATTTGGTGAAATTCCTATCATTAAATAACTTAATGCTGCTGTAAAAAGTCCTAACGAAATTATGTTTTCGGGCTTTAATTTCTTTATTTTTCCAAGAATAAATGCTGAAGCCACCATCATTCCTAAACCTTCAACCATATTTCCAATTCCATACCAAGCTGATGACATTTTAAGGGTATCTTCTATCATCGTAATTTCAAGTGGTAATGCAATTCCTATGCATAGCATAAAAATATTCCAAAAAATTACAGTAGACAATATTCTCTCTTTTTGAAATATCTTAATATAGGTTCTCCATATTCCTTTTTTCCTATATATCTTTATATCCTTTTCCTCTGTACACTTTATGTCCTGCATACAATTCATTTGTATGAAACCATAAATTACTGCTGATATAATATACAATAATATATTGATTACTAGATTTATTCCAATATCGAATTTTGCAGCCAGAAATGATGCACAAATTGGTCCCATAATTAGTGATGCTGAATCAACAACATTCATTACCGAAGCCATCTTAAATATTTCTTCCTTAGAAAACACATCAACCATTAGCGCACTTGACGTACTGTGCTCAAATTCTAAAATTAAATTCATCAAAAAAGTAGTAAGATAAATACTCCAAACACTTCTATTATTTAACAAAACTAAACAAATTACAGCCTTTATAAAACCAGAAATTATCATCAATCTCTTTTTGTTATACCGGTCAATCATCTCACCCAGCATCAACATTACAAATGCTGGGAGAAATTGTGATACAAAAAATCCTCCGATTACAGCTACGGACTCTGTCATGTTGTATAAATAAATTACAATTCCTACATCGTAAACATATCCTGCAAAACCTGACAGAAATTTTGCAGTTGATAACATTGTAAGATTTTTATAAATACTCATATTTTCTTTATTTGTCATATATAAGATTCCTCACACATCAAATGGGCTGCCATTTGACAGCCCTTTGATTTAACTAATACTCTTTGAAGTTACCTAAGCCATATACTTCCGTATAGCTTTCTGATTTTTGACCGGTCTGTGCACTTGCCAACATCATCTTTTCATTCCTCCTCTCAATTAAACTATATTTATGGTTATCTTCCTGGTAAATTACAGGAATAGTGCCATCTAATGAGTAACAACACATAATTAATGCCATAGATTTAAATATTCACTTGTATTTTTATTTATTTGGCTAAATTTATTTTCTCCAAGCTCTGGGTACTCTACTAAAATCCAAAATATTTTTTCCATTGCTTTTTTCCACTCACTGCAATAAGGATATTTTGCCTTCACATCATTCGTCACTTGAAAAGTCTCTCCTCTACAACGTCCACCACACAGAAACTTTATATTACATTTCGCACAGTCTTCATTTATCTGAGAAATATTTAATGTTTGAAATTCTTTTCTTATATCTGATTTTTCATACTTTTCTTTAAAATCTTCGTCAAAAATGTTACAAAACTCAAACTGTCCATCGTATAAATTTAGGCATGGATATATGCCTCCATCTGGAGCTATCGTCAAAGTTATTACTCCAGCTCCACAGGCAACCATTTTTTGTGAAAAACGTGCTCCCATAACCAATCCCATAAATGAAGTTTCATCCAAGACATCTATAATATCAGGTCTTTTTTTTATTAGCTTGTACATTATATCCACAAATTCGTCTAATGGCACCCTCTCCATTTGCCCCACAGCTCTCCCCATATTCATAAGTGAAATCAATCTTACTTTTTAATATTGTTGTTTATTGCAAAATCAAAGTACTCTTCTAATTTATTAATATTTCCTCTGTGATACACTAAATTTGTTTGTATATCTACACAATATTTATTTAATAATCTTATTGCCGATATTACACTATCCCATGTTCCTTTGCCTCTCACAAACTCATGACTCTCTCTATCTGTGCCATCCAAAGATATTTGCACATTTATATTATTTTTCTTTGCCATCCTTGCAAATGCCTCGTCTACCAAAGTACCATTTGTGGATAAGCCAACTTTGAATCCTAATGATCGTGCATATTCCACTAACTCTGGAAATTTTTCTCCACACAATGGTTCTCCACCCAAAAAAGATAATCCCTTTTCTTTTTCATCCATGATTAAAAGACATCTGTCCAATGCTTTCTTAGCTTTATCCAAAGACATGCTTTCAAGATTTTGATTGGGCATATCAGCTACACAACAATGCCTGCATCTTAAATTACATCTCATTGTTTGTAAAAATGTAATCTTATTTGGTTTTAATACTTTTCTATTTGTTACTACATTCCCCTTTAATGTCGAATGTAAAACATTACTTTCTTCCAGTGGTAAAAAGAATTTGTTAATTTCCTCTACTTGTTCTTTTTCCGATTTTCCATAAAGTTTCTGTGCCACTTTAACTTTATCACCGTTTTTTCTCATTTCCTCTAATGCTTTAAATCCAGTTTCTGTGACCGCAATCCAAAATGGAACATTTGGAAAAATAACTATTCTATTTTTTCCTCTAACTGAAAATGTTTCGTAATCTTCAAGTACCAACTTATCTTTCTGCATTACATAAATGTTTCCTTCCGAATACTATTATTTTATATTTTTATAATCAACGATTACTTTCATTTGAAATAATACTCTTACTAAAACAAAAAGACCATAGCAAATCCGTTTAATTATGATTAACCGAATACGTTATGGTCTTTTATAATAATTTTAGCAATACTTATAACATTATTTTTTTATGAAAGGACAACCATTATGAAATTTTCTAAATTAAAAAAACATTTATTAATTGGCATACTTTTATGTTACATCATTTCAACAACAAAACCTTTAAATCCAAATTCATCATCATATATTAATAATACATCAGATGAATGCGAAAATGATATTGAACTCTTATATGATTTAGAAAATCCTTATTAATCAAATTGTTCATATCTTCTTTTTATTATTTCAAGGTTTCTTTTATTTTCAGGATAAGCCTGACAAAGCTGATATGCAGTCCAGATATACAGCTTTGCCAGACGCTTTTCTTCATCATTTCCTTTTATTTGCAGGCTGCATCCAATATTATAATAGAAATTGTAAAGATAATTCATCTTATTTTCTGCCAGCCCTCTTTTTATTGCTTTAAAGCAAATTTCCATACTTTTCTCATGTTCTCCCATTACCCCAAGAATATTCGAATAGCCTATATAAATCAAATATATCGGTTTAGTATCATTTACCATATCAGCACGCTCAAAATATATTATCAAGTTTTCATAAAAGACTCAGGCCTTATCCAGCTTTCCTAAAAGCTTATAAAAAATAGCGATTTCATGTAAAATAATAATCTCTGTTTCACGATAAATTCTGTTCATATTAAATTCTTCTGTATTAATATTTCCACATGTGTATGACCAAGCCTCCTCAAGTTTTTCAATAACCTGTCTTTCATTAATCATTCCCTGCTCATATTGGATAATTGTTTCCACCCATTGCAGATACTGTCGGTTTTCAAAATAATCCAAATTGAAATTATTATTTTGAATAAGGTTGTTTTTTATTCTCTCTGCTTCTTCCCAATCATGCTGTTCAATCGCTTTATTCAGCTTTTCACTCTCATCTTCGACTTCTAAAAGACTTGTTTCCAACTGAAAAATGAATGTACTGCCCTTTTCCCCCATCTTTTCCATAAGGCGCAAAATTTACTATCTGAAGGATCAATTTTCCCGCTTTCATATCTGGAAAGAGTTACAGGATCACATACCGACTCAGAAAGTTCCTCTTGAGTTATTCCAAGCGACTTTCTAGTATATTTTATAATTGCTGACTTGCTGTATTCTCCCATAAATTTAATCCCTCTTTTGTAAATTTTCCGTTCTCTCCCATTGCCATAAGTTTTAATGCCAGTTGTAAATTTTCATTTGTTTTCTTAGCTATTCCAAGTCTTGCACAAATGATTTCTTTTAATTCTAAAACCTCATATAAACAATCGTATTCATAATTTTCAATCAATACTTTTTCAGCCTGCAGGATAAGCTCATAACTTGCGCCATAATTATAAGCTTCAAATTCACATTGTGCCAAGCGATATAGTATACAAGGATAATATTCTTTCCATTTTTCTTTTCCTGCTGGTCTTTGCTCCATTTGATTTTTTAACATGCGAAAATAGGTACAGGCATCCTTCTTCTTTCCGTCTATATATAGAAATTTCCCAATCAAATAAAGCAACTCTGTCTCTGTATTAGTCAATAAAATATCCGTCTGATTTGCTACATTAGTTTCACTGCATTCCGTACATTTCAAAGCCTGCTCAAAAACATTGATTGCATCACTATATTTTTCTTCTCGTCCGAGAATAAGTCCCTTTTTAAGAAGAATATATTGTCTGTGCAGACGTTCCTTTTCCTGAACCTGTTTTTCATACTCCTGCAAGGCTTCCCGGCAAGCCTGAACATCTCTTTTTTCATATAATAATTTTTCAATTTGCGCACGCTTCATACTATATTCAAATTCCTGATCAGATGCAACAAATTCATATTTAGACGGCTGAAACCCAAGCCGTTCCAAAAGTGCATCCATCAAAAATTTATCCGGTATTCGTTCATCTGATTCATACCTTGACAATGCCATTACTGTACATAGTCCACGGCATACTTTCTGCTTTGAAAACTTTTGTTTTTCCCTGTTTTCACGAAGTATTCTGCCTAGTGTATTATTTTCCATTTTGCTCCATAGTGTTCTGAATGTTCTAAGTCACCAACAACCAGTTCAACTGGTAGTTTGATTAACCCTCTAAAGGGCTATGTTACTGCTCTTTTAAATAATTTTGTACTGCTTCATCTTTTCCCTTTTTTCATAACCTTTTTTCATAATATATTATGGTTTTGATTATATTGTTATTACATGGTATGTGCAAGCTTTAGATAAAAAGTATATTAATCAAAAAACATTCGGGGGATAACATAGTATCACTGCACTATAGATACTCCCCAAGCATTTCACTAACACAATCTCTTATATTCAGTGCGGTTTTCCTTGCCATTGTCATATTTAATCCAATTTTTTGGGCAACCGCGAGAATATCATCCAGTTCCGGATTTACACCATTTCCATTTACCGTGGTAGCATGCTCTCCACCGATTGAATTACTGTAGGTGAGGTCATACGCCGGTGACAATTTCCAGCTACATTCATCTTCATCATACAGATAAGTAAAATTCTTCGAATGGTCATCCCTGTTATGCGCATACACATTAAAGCACATAAGTCTATACAATTTTTCACACTCTTCCATAGATTTGGTAAGCTGGAGTGTAAGCTGCATCAGAATATCATAATCGAGATTTGGTATTCTGTGAGATGTTTCTAAAAGCCCTCAAACGGATCTATCTTTGGTATAAAAACTTTTTTCTCCAAAGGCAGTGAAAAAGGGCTTATGGAAAATCCATTTGCCAGCCAGTTACTGTCATACTCAAACGCAGCCAGACGATTTTGGTACAAAGCAATCGTTCCGACGAGTCTTTCATGATAAAAGACTTCCAGCTTATTTAGTCTGTTCATTAATTACCTCCTCGATAGACGCAAAAGGCACATTATTAAACAAGTCTTCAAGTTCGTTCTCCACATCAAGAGCTATAGCAATTTTGGTCAAAGATTGCAGGGATATCTCACCGCTCTGCTCAAATCGCTTAAGTGAACCAAGACTTACACCTGACCTTACAGCTAATTGCTTTTGAGTGATTTTCTTTCTTTTGCGCAAGCGTACTATCTTTTGTGCAATGTCGTTATTTATTTCTGTCCATGTTTTTTGATATAAGCTAATCATGCTAATATATTATCCCTTTTTGGCATTTTTATCAAGATATAACTAATATATTATCCCTAAATATTCATAACTCCAAAACCCAAAAATGTAAAGGTAAATAGTAACCCGAGAATCCAAAAACAAAGGAAAAAGTTTATGGTATTTTAAAGAATCAATTGAATTATATGCAAAAAAGACACCGCAGGGGTGTCTTATTCGCTATCATAATATACTTTATTAATCTTTGAAAAGATCAGTTGAGTAATATCTGTCTCCGCTGTCAGGAAGAAGTGCTACTACTGTCTTGCCCTTGAACTCCGGTCTCTTGGCTACCTCGATTGCTGCATAGAGAGCTGCTCTGAAGAAATACCTACAAGTACGCCCTCCTCTTTGCGATAATCTTTCCGTACTCAAATGATGCCTCATTTGATACAGGGATAATCTCATCATATACCTCTGTATTTAGTGTGTTTGGTACGAAGCCTGCTCCGATTCCCTGAATCTTGTGTGCCCCGGCTTTTCCTGTTGAAAGCACTGCTGATGTCTCAGGCTCCACTGCTATAATCTTTACATCGGGTTCTTACTCTTTAAGTACTCACCTGTTCCTGTGATTGTTCCGCCTGTTCCAACTCCGCTACGAATGCATCTACCTGTCCGTCTGTATCGTTCCAGATCTCAGGGCCTGTTGTCTTTCTGTGTGCCTCCGGGTTTGCAGGGTTCTCAAACTGCTCCGGAATGAAGCTGTCAGGAATCTGCTCATGAAGCTCCTCTGCCTTGGCGATAGCTCCCTTCATACCCTTTGTACCGTCTGAAAGCACGAGCTCTGCTCCATATGCCTTGATGATGTTTCTTCTCTCGATGGACATTGTCTCAGGAAGAACGATGATAATCTTATATCCCTTTGCTGCTGCGATTGCAGCAAGTCCGATTCCTGTATTTCCTGATGTTGGCTCGATAATTGTTGAGCCCGGCTTGAGCTTTCCATCTCTCTCAGCCTGCTCAATCATCTCTTTTGCGATTCTATCCTTTACTGATCCTGCCGGGTTGAAGTACTCAAGCTTTGCAAGAAGTCTTGCCTCAAGTCCGTATGCCTTCTCTACGTGTGTAAGCTCTACAAGCGGTGTATTTCCAATAAGTCCTAATGTTCCCTGATAAATGTTTGACATGTTTGTGTCCTCCTTGATGTCATTGTAATGTTAATGCTTTGTTTTAATCTCCTATATTCATACTGTATTTGTATGAATTAATTGTTGATATAAATATACCCCATGAATTCCTATCTGTCAACAGGAATTTATGGGGTTTTTAATATTTTATTTTTATGCCCTGTTATAATATTCTCTTAGATAATGAGCTTATTGAGTAAAAAGAAAGTCACCTAATGCGGTGCTAATCTTCATAATGAAATTTACAGGAATATATTATGAGATTTTGGTTACTATCAAAGTTATATGTAAGTCTGTGTTCGTCCGTTATCCGTCTGCTACATACTTTCCTATACTTCAACGGTTCAGGCTTACCGATTCCTTCTAATAGTCCATCACGATCTATACTCTTTATAAGCTCGTTAATCCGCTTTACGATCTTTTTATCTTCCTTCTGCCAGTCTGTGTACTGCTGCCATGCAGTCGGAGTAAATACAACATTCATTATTCGTATGCTCCTAACTCATCCACTGTCTTTGTAATAAAACCACCTGCTTCGGCTTCAGCCATAGATTTATCCAGCATAGCAAGGTATTCAGCATTTCTCTTGGCTTTCATAATCTCATTGTATTCAGATTCCGACATCATCACTATGTTTTCATTCTTTGGTCTTGATACAATCAATGTTTCTCCTCTGAAAACCTTATCACATAACGATTTAAAATTTTCTCTTACATCCATGCTCTTTACTGCTAACATATTTAACGCCTCCTTTCCGTACAAAAAATCGTATGTTTTTAGTACTTTTATTTTATGCTATTATTATTCACTTGTCAACAGATCTTATGCAGAAAAATATTAAACGTATAGTTTTATCTCAGGCAAACAGATCATCCATCGTAACAACCGACTGCAGCTCCTGCGAATACGAGTTTTCCACTACACCATAGGTTGTAATAAGTGTTGGGTATATCGCATACTTTGTACCGGAAACCACTCTCAGATCACTTATTTTATTCCTAATGCTCCTGTCCACTTTCTCCGTTATGGTATACTCTGACTGCGAATATTTCATCTCGCACAAATTAATCACCTGATCTTTTCTGGCAATCAGCATATCAATCTGTGAGCCGAAAATGCCATTATCCGGATCTGATTTGCAGTACCACGAATTTACCTCTGTCAGCACTCCCGAAATACCCAGTTTAAACTTAATCTGATCTACATGCTCCATACACACTCTTTCAAATGCCAGCCCCAGCCACGTATTCACTGCGGGCGTATTAATCTGGTTCGTCCAAAAATGCTCATCTGTCGGTTCTGATTTCAAAAATTTGAAATAAAACAATGTAAAGTAATCCATCAACTGGTATATCGCATTTTTCTTTTTCATCCCAAATGCATTGTACTTGCGAATAAATCCACAGCTTTCAAGCTCTTCAAGCTTCGTTGTCAAATCTCCCGAATTAGGGATTTTGGTCGCTGTGATGATTTCTTCTCTTGTCATTCCAACCTTTTTAGTCCCAAGAGCTTCTATTATTTTTACATAGTTCTCCGGTTTTTTGAATACAGAAGCATATAAATACTTAAATTCATCGCGCAGGGGCGCATCCTTTTCAAACAATATACTATCAATATTCTGCGAAAGGCTTAATCCCTTTTTTTTTTTTTTTTTCAAAAATCCCCAATAGTAAGGTACTCCGCCAAAAATCATATAATACTGCAATATCTGATTTCTGTTTAATGCCAGCCCGGCAGCTTTTACATACGCTTCACACTCCCTGAGGCAGAATGTGCGCAGATGTATCTGTTCTGTCAATCTGTTATACAATCCGCCTTTGTTGTGTACGACCTTTGAGAGCATCCATGATGTGGCTGACGCGCACACTATAAGGACTATATCTTTCCTTGCAGAAGCAAATCCATTCCAGAAATTCTCCAAAGCAACCATAAGATCACTCTTTTGAGTGTCCATCCACGACAGCTCATCAATAAATATTATTTTCTTCTTTTCACTCGACAATCTTATGACATCCTTTAATGCTTCAAATGCCTCAAGCCAGTTTTTGGGCTGCTTTTTCACATGATACCCTGCATCTTTGAGAGATGACGTAAACGCATATATCTGCTCCTTCATTCCTCCCTCTGACAGACCGGCATGCTGAAATGCAAATCTATAGCCAAAGGCCTCACGTATCAGAAAGGTCTTTCCCACTCTCCTTCGCCCGTATACTGCCACAAAATGTGAGCTATCATCATTTTGTATATCATGCAATAAATGTAATTCTTTTTCTCTACCTACAAGCATCCTGCACCTCCACCCAAAATATATTATATCGCTATACTTTTCTTAATCTCTATTTTTTATACACTTTAAGTAAAGTATAACGGTATTTTAGACAAAAAACAAGTCAAAACTCAAATATACTCTTCTTAATCTTATAAAAAATAGTAGATTAAGAAGAGTATACGTTGTTTCGTTGCAATATCTATGTGTTATTACACATTAAGCTCGTGATTCCAAATGGTCTAAAATCATATTGGTAGAATAGTTACATAAAATTAAAAATAAAAGTGCAATTTTTGCACTATCCAGCTTGACAAAGTGCATTTTTTTGCACTATTCTATATTCAGAGGTGCAAGCATGGGAGAATTAAAATCTTTACGAATTGAGAGAAAATTAACACAAAATCAAGCTGCGGATATACTCGGAGTTTCTTTGCGTTCATACAAATCTTATGAAAATGATGAAAAAAAGGCAGATAGCATAAAGTACAAATATATGTTGGAAAAAATATCCGAGATTAATCCTATTGATGAAGAAAATGGTATAGTTGATATTGATTATATAAAAAGAAAATGCTCTGTTGTATTTGATAAATATAATGTTAATTTCTGTTATCTGTTTGGTTCGTACTCAAAAGGTAAGGCAAAACCAACCAGCGATGTTGATCTTTTAATTTCGACAGATGCGACCGGCTTAAAATTCTATGGATTAGTGGAGGATATAAGAACTGCACTTCACAAAAAAGTTGATGTACTTGATATAAATCAATTGAAAGATAATTTTGAGCTGACACAGGAAATACTAAAAGATGGAGTAAAAATATATGGATAATGTTAAGAATGATGCTTATTATATTAAAAGGTTGAAACAGGATTTAGAATTTGTTGTTACACATATGAAAAATGTTGATATTGAGGAACTTAATGCAAATGAAGTCCTTCTCGATTCCATGTTATTTCGTATGATTCAAATATCTGAGAATGCAAAAAAATTGTCAGATGAATATAAACTCCACAGAGGAAACGTTCCATGGAATGCAATCTATGGATTGAGAAATCGTATAGTCCACGATTATGGAAATGTAGATAGGAAAAGACATCGATGAAGTTGAAATTATTTCCTCTATCGTAAGTGCCATGGTGGAGCAGCGTACTTCTCTCGGACTTAGCCAGAGAGAGCTTGCTGCTATGTGTGGTATTCCACAATCATCCGTAGCTCGAATCGAATCCTGCAAAACAACACCAAACCTCGGAACACTGCTTAATATTTTTCAGCATCTCGGTTTACAGCTTACAGTAAGACCTACAAAACCTACTATTTGAAATCAATGAAACTCCCATACTTACATGCATCATCACCGTACTAATTTAATAGAGCAGACGGCATTTTAGTTATGCTGTCTGCTCTATTATAATATATTCGCGACTATTCAAAAGTCCTGCTAATTTACCATCATCTTTTCAATTGTTCCACCGCACAGTACATGCCCATCCTGATAGAATACCGCTGCCTGCCCCGGTGTCAGCGCTGCGGCTCGTCAAATACGCATTTTATCATTCCGTTTTCCATAGCAGTAAGTGTACAGTCAGCTCCCCTGTGAGAGTAGCGTACCTTTCCTATGCTGCGGGTGTCCGGTGTGATGTGCTCCTGCGCCATGTAGTTTATATCGCTGATATAACAGGTGTCTGAGAAAAGTGACTCATTTGTGCTGATTACGACCTCATTTGTTGCCGGACGCAGCTCCTTCACGAATAAAGGTGTTGCGGCTGTAATTCCAAGCCCCTTGCGCTGTCCGATAGTATAGTGGATGAGGCCCTTATGACGTCCGAGAATATTGCCCGATTCATCCACGAAATTTCCCGGCTCATAGGTTTTGCCTGTCTCATTCTCGATGAATGAGGCATAGTCGTGATCCGCACGAAGCATATGTCCTGGCTGTCGCTCTTGTGCGCTACCGGCAGACCTGCTTCCTCTGCGATACGGCGGATTTGTGGCTTTTCATACTCTCCCACAGGCATCAGCGTGCGACGAAGCTGCTCCTGTGTCAGATTGTAAAGCGCATATGTCTGGTCCTTTTCCGCTGTGACTGAGTTGGCTATGGTGTATCTGCCGTTTGGAAGCTGTGCTATGCGGGCATAATGGCCTGTTGCTATATAGTCTGCTCCTATCTCGAGCGAGCGGTGAAGCAGCGATTCCCACTTCACATAACGGTTGCAGGCAATACACGGATTTGGCGTGTATGCGCGCTCGTATTCGGACACGAAATAGTCTATGACGTATTTCTTGAAATCAGCCTTGAAGTTCATCACATAATACGGAATATCAAGCACTGCTGCCACTCGTCTGGCGTCCTCCACTGCGGATAGCCCACAGCAGCCGCCCTCCTGTGACTGTTTAAATACATCCTCGTCCTGCCATATCTGCATTGTGACTCCGATGACATCGTATCCCTGTTCCTTTAATAAATATGCCGCTACTGACGAATCCACTCCGCCCGACATTCCTACTACAACCTTCTTTTCATTAATAGTCTTCCTCAGGCGCCTCTTCCTTCTCGCTGATATCGTTTACAGGCTTCTCAAGTCCCTCGATCTTGATGCCGTTTTTCTCTGCGTAATCCCAGAGCGCCGCATGGATTGCCTCTTCTGCAAGAAGAGAACAGTGTACCTTTACCGGCGGAAGTCCGTCCAGAGCCTCCATAACTGCCTTGTTTGTAACCTCAAGCGCCTCCTGGATTGTCTTGCCCTTTACGAGCTCTGTTGCCATACTGCTTGTTGCAACTGCTGCGCCGCATCCGAAGGTCTTGAATTTGGCCTCCTGAATAATGCCGTTGTCATCTATATCCAGATACATTCTCATGATGTCTCCGCACTTTGCGTTTCCAACTGTGCCGACACCACTTGGATTCTCCATCTCGCCTACGTTTCTTGGATGGTTAAAATGGTCCATTACCTTTTCACTGTATGCCATGTCCTTAGTTCCTCCTAATTTTCATGTATATATTAATGATGTGATAGTCACTATAATTTCTGACCTGATTATTTATGCCTCAGATTTGCCGTTTTTCTTTACGAAATCCTCGTATAACTGTGACATGCTTCTGAGCCTTGCTATGATTTCCTTTAACTTGTCCACTGTATAGTCGATATCCTCAAGAGTGGTCTTCTCTGATAATGTAAGACGCAGTGAGCCGTGTGCTATCTCATGTGGCAGTCCTATTGCAAGGAGCACATGTGATGGGTCGAGTGAGCCTGATGTGCAGGCTGAACTCTGAGCTACCGCATATGCCTGCCTGATCAAGCAGGATAAGCATTGACTCTCCCTCGATAAATCTGAAGCAGAAGTTTGCATTGTTTGGCAGTCTGTCTGTTCTGTGTCCATTTAAGCGTGTATATGGAATCTCACTTGTCACTCTCTCGATGAGGTGGTCTCTGAGCTTTGTCTCATATGCGCTGCGCTCTGCCATGTTGGCCTTTGCAAGCTCTACTGCCTTGCCGAGTCCTACGATACCCGGCACATTGTGTGTTCCCGCACGTCTCTGGCGCTCCTGTGCTCCGCCGTGGATAAATGAGCGGATTTTTACGCCCTTTCTGATATACATCACGCCGATGCCCTTTGGTCCGTTGATTTTGTGACCGCTGGCGCTGAGCATGTCGATATGCATATCATCTACATTAATCGGAATATGTCCGAATGCCTGAACTGCATCTGTGTGGAACAAAATGCCATGCTCCTTTGCTATCTCTCCGATTTCCTTAAGCGGCTGGATAGTTCCAATCTCGTTGTTTGCCGCCATAACTGAGATAAGGATTGTGTCAGGTCTGATGGCTGCCTTAAGCTCATCAAGCTTGATTTTTCCGTCCTCATCAACACCCACATATGTCACCTCAAAGCCATGCTTCTCAAGCCACTGTGCTGTGTGAAGAATTGCATGATGCTCGATGGCTGATGTGATGATGTGCTTTCCTTTTGCAGCATATGCCTCTGCTGTGGCCTTTAAAGCCCAGTTGTCGGACTCGCTGCCGCCGCCTGTGAAATATATCTCATCCTTCTTTGCTCCGATAAGGTCTGCGACCTCTCCTCTGGCATGATCCACTGCTCTTTCTGCCTCATCTGCAAAGCTGTATATAGCTGATGGATTGCCGTAATGCTCTGTAAAGTAAGGAAGCATTGCATCCACAACCTCCGGATATACCTGTGTGGTTGCCGCATTATCCAAATAAATTAATCTGCTCATCTATGATAACCTTCTTTCTTTATATGACATAATTTCCATTCTTCTCGTTCTGCCAGTCTACCAGATCCTGCAATGTGATATTGTCAACCACACCTGAGATTGCATCATTGATCTTCTTGTACACAATAGATGTGACGCACTGCTGCTGTCTGTCGCAGACTATCTCGTCATCCTCTATACATGCTACCGGCGCAAGGCTGCCCTCTGTCTGTCTGAGAATCATGCCGACTGTGTAGTTCTGCGGTTCCATCTTCAGCATGTATCCGCCCTGGGCGCCTCTGACACTTCTGACGTAGCCCGCCTTGTTTAAAATGGATATAATCTGTTCAAGATATTTATCTGAAATATCCTGTCTCTTCGCTACATCCTTCAGGCTGATGGGTGAACCAGTGTTGTTCTCTGCAAGATCCATCATAAGGCGAAGAGCATAACGTCCTTTGTTGAAATTTTCATTTATAGCACCTCTGTTTCATTTCCTACTGTTTTACTATACATTCAGAAATCGCCTTTGTCAAGCCGAAAAACAGAAATCATTTCATTTGTCAGGCTTAATTCCTCTAGGGATGTAGGTATTTCTTCTCTTGACACCCATTTTGCCATCGAAAGTTCCTGCATGTCAACCTCAATCTCATCTGTTCCGTCAACTTCACAGAAATATCCCGCAAGTATATTGTCGGTAAAGCCCCACGGCTGCGATTTGTAGTATCTGATGTTTTTCACACGCAGTCCTGTTTCCTCCATGACCTCACGGCGCACGGTCTCCTCAAGCGACTCACCTATCTCGTTAAAGCCTGCCACAAGTGCGTACTTTTTATACTCTCTGCCATTGTATTTTGTCAAAAGCAGCTTATCTCCATTTGTAACTCCCACTATCACGGCCGGATTGATGCGCGGGTAAACCATGTTGCCACAGACGGACATCTGAGCATGCGCTCCACATCGTCCTCTACCAGCCTGTTGGCGCATCTGCCGCAGAAATGGTTCTTATCATACCAGCCATCCAGATGAAATCCCGTTATCGCGGCAAGCACGTACTCCTTCGGTGCCACTGCGCATATAGTGCCGGTTTATGAATTTGCCACCTGTTACTTCCAGTATATGCATTTTGTCTGCATGTGACAGTGCCACCCTGAAAAAGGCAGTATCGTCAAGTGTAAACAGATACTGATATTTAGCGTCGGGGCATTCTGCTTTTATATCCTCATATCTTGGAAAGCTTATCTGATGAATATCCTGATTGATTCGTCAGCAGGCTTGTCCGATGCCTGCTGCACAAGAAGCTGTCCCCTGCTAAAAAAAAGGACCCTGCTGTCCGGGTCCGGCTGTATGTTTTTGTATGTTATGTCCCACGTATGTGGTGCAATGTCCTGAATCATTGTATGCCTCGATTTTCCTTTTTTCGTGCGTATAAACCGTGCCACTACAACCGAAAATTCGCCTCTTTTTATACGCTAAAAATCCGAGCGCCTCGCTTCGAACCATCACAACAGACGTTACCTCCACAGTTAACTCCCTCCAGGCTGCCTCGCGTCACATGAAAGCTTCTACTTAGTGCTGCTGTGTTCCCACCCTGACACGGTTCATAGATTTCCATTGCGCAAGACCCAGACGTCAACGCCACTTATGGAGGGCAGCTCCACCGCTTAAGCCCTCTACGAAGCATCACCCCAACTATAGCGGATTGTTGGTTCAAGGTACCGCTACCACCCCGGCTGCTCGGAGACTTAAGTATACGCTATAATGCGGGGTTTTGTCAAGATTTATTGCAACTTCTTGTGGTATGAGTACGGCGCAAGCCCCGGTACTGACTCAGTACTCTCCCGAAGCGCTACGCTACGTGGCTAAGATACTGTACGAAATTATGCTTGATGTTTTTCTATGCTTGACGAAACCGTCGAAACGCGCCGTCCATGGCGCGGTTCTCTCACCCTGCGTCCATGCCGGGGCGTTTCTGTGTCTCATGGGCATAATTTCTACAGTATCTAAACCTCTTCGCTATCCGCGCTTCGGGAGAGTACGTATGCGCGTCCGGTACCCGGGGCTTACGTGCCTTACGTTGTGGTTTTAACGACAATTTATTTTACTATCCTTGAAGCTTGCGCTTCTTTCGCAGCTCCTTGAAAAGGTAGCATAGTGCTGCATTCGTCACCGCAGATGCCTATATCTGTCTGCACGATGGTTGAACTGCTGCATCTAGTAGATTGATGATTGAGCCTGCACAGCCTGCTTTCGGATTCATGGCACCTATTACCACTCTGGGAATGCGTGCCTGTACTATTGCTCCGGCACACATCTGACAGGGCTCAAGGGTGACGTACATGGTGCATTCCTCGAGACGCCAATCTCCGGTCTTTTTGCTGGCTTTGCGGATGGCAGAGAGCTCAGCATGAGCGAGCGGATTTTTGTCGGTATTTCTGCGGTTGTAGCCGCGTGCAATGATTTTGTCACCGGCTACAATTACGCAGCCTATCGGCACTTCATCGAGTGCGTATGCTTTTTTTGCCTGTTTTATTGCCTGTTTCATATATTTTTCATCTTGTGTCATATTTATCTGCTCCATGTGTTATAATCTATTTATCATGATACACCAAATGTGAAAGAAGGAAAATATGTTTTTTCAATATGAAACCCCACGCCTGCTTCTTAAGGTATTGCGCGCTGATTGTGCCCCGCAGGTTTTGGATTTTTACAATAGGGATAAAGAGCTTTTCGAAATGTATGAAATAGACCGCGTACCGGACTTTTATACTGTGAAGCACCTGCAGAAGGTGCTCAGATATGAATACAATATGGCTGTCAAATCACAGCTTTTCAGATTTTATGTTTTAAGAAAGAAAATCCGTGCCGGATTATCGGCACTGTGTGTATACATAATATCGCTCCGGCTTTCTACGGAAGCTGTGAAATTGGCTATAAATTTTCCAGTGAGTTTCACCACATGGGGTATGCCACTGAGGCAGTCGGCTTCTGCACCAAGCTTGCCTTTAATGAGCTTCGCATGCACAAGGTGACAGCGGTTGTCCACCCGGGGAATGTGCCTTCAATGAAGCTTCTTAATGGGCTTGGCTTCGTGCAGGAGGGGCTATTGCATGATTATCTTATACTACATGGGAAGTGGTGTAATCACTATATTTACGGGCTTGTTAATAAATGAGCCCATTTATAATTTAACATAACAATTGGCGCAGGAAACAATTCCTGCGCCAATTTATCATACTTTTTAAAAATCTATACTATTTTTTATATTTTTCAAAATTATATTTTTATTCTTCTCATGCAAATATGTAGGATTGAGTTTGCTTTTCTGATATATGATACATCTCGATATATTTGCTTTGTGTTCTGATACTTTCCTGAAGAATACAGTCCATATATTTCTTCAACACTATATGGCAGATTGTACAGATTTTCTCTTGTTATTATCACAAAATAATTATCTGACGCCTTTACAAGTTCAGCAAACTCTTGCTGTCTTATAAACTGATTTTCTTCATCAATAAAAATGATATTTCCTGATAAATTTTTGAGCAGCATCTGCCACATATTTCCCTCAAGAACTGTGCACGGGGCATCACATTCGATTTCAATTCCGCTTGCATTACCAAGGTTTGCAAATTGTCTGATCATATTTATGAGTGTTGTTTTCCCTGTAGCACTGTCCCCTTTTATTATCGTGATATTTCTTTTATTTCAAATTCATAATGAAGTCTATTGTTTTTCACAACAATTTTATGCTTACCCTTCATACCTTCTCCTATACATATTTACCTGCAACACTGATGAATTCAGCCATACTGTGAACTATTTCTCCCGTATTCAGTATCTTTGCCTCAAAATCTTTACCAAAATCCATTATATGATGCAGATTAATTGTCAAATTCTTTTTGCCCGCAATTCTCAATATCCACTTTGCGCAGTTATCACCACACGCTGAAGCGTTAAAAATTTTTCCGCTATCATCAAAAGCCATCAGCATAAGGGTTTTCACTCCACCGGACAATTCCTTTGTGGATATCGGTCCCAGTATCGGGCTTTGTACCAGATGTGGTCCAATGACGTCTGATTTATCTATATCTTTTATCATTTTGACAGACAGCTCATCCGTTATCCATTCATCTTCATATGTGTTATCAAAATACACCGGAGGATGGTAAATTGCATTTTCCATATCCCCTAAATATATATTTAACATTGAAATCCTCCATCCCATCTGTTAGGATTCTAAAGTATACGCTATGATACGATTTATTGTCAAGTTTCTAAGCATTTACACCTCTCTCACCACAGCAGTGATCAGTTCTGTAAACTGCTTTGCCACGCGGTCTGCGGTTTCCTGCACTTCCTTGTGGTTGAGCTTTTTGTCGGATAGTCCTGCTGCAAGGTTGGTGATACATGAGATTCCGCAAACCTCAAGCCCCATATGACGCGCTGCAAGTGCCTCACAGGCTGTGCTCATTCCTACGGCATCTCCTCCGAGGATTTTACACATCCTGACCTCGGCCGGGGTCTCATACTGCGGGCCTGTGAGCTGTACGTAGACTCCTTCTCTCAGCTTTATGCCCAGCTTATCTGCCTTTTCTTTTACGATTTCCCTCATTCTGCGGCTGTATACCTCGCTCATATCCGGAAAACGCTCGCCCAGCTCATCAATATTGGCTCCGATCAGTGGACTTGGTATGGCTGTCGCAATATGGTCCGAAATCAGCATAAAGTCTCCCGGATTAAAATCAGTATTGAGGCCGCCTGCCGCATTTGTGAGTATCAGCTTTTTGCGCCCATCATTCCCATGAGGCGTGTCGGTAGCACAACGTCTGTTATCGGATATCCCTCATAATAATGTACTCTCCCCTGCATGATGACAACAGGCACACTATCCACATATCCAAATACAAACCTGCCCTTGTGTCCGGGAACTGTGGATGTCGGAAAACCCTTGATATCCTTGTAATCTATGGTTGTCTCTATCTTAATCTGCTCCGCATAGTCTCCAAGTCCCGAGCCCAAAACTATGGCTGTCTCGGGTACAAAATCTGTTTTTCACGCACACTTGCAAGGCATGTGGTGAGTTTTTCATATATACTGTTCATTTTTTTCTCCATATATTTTCTGTTTAAGTTTAAAAAATTCCTGAGATATTACCCATTAAAGCTCTTCAAGAATAGAATGTCCGATGGTACCCTCCGGCATTTTTATGCCGAAGTTGTCAGCAATTGTGGCTCCAATCACCGCAAAAGTGGCTTCCTCCTCAATTGCGCCGCCGCCCTTCATGCTCTTTGAATACGCAATAAACGGCACATACTCGCGTGTGTGGTCCGTTCCCTTGTAGGTAGGGTCGTTTCCGTGGTCTGCGGTCAGTATGAGCAGATCATCATCCCTTAGCTTTTCCATTAAAATGCCCAGGTTTTTGTCGAATTTCTCAATTTCCGCTCCGTAGCCTGTCACATTTCTGCGATGTCCCCACAGTGCATCGAAATCGACCAGATTCACAAAGCACAGCCCTTTAAAATCCTTCTCACAAATATCAATGGTCTGCTCCATTCCATGAACCGAGCTCTTTGAGCGGAATGCCTCTGTAATGCCCTCTCCGCAGAAAATATCATTGATTTTGCCGACTGAAATGACATCCAGTCCACTGTCCTTTAATGCATTTAATGCCGTAAGACCTGTCGGCTTAAGCGCATAGTCGTGCCTGTTTGAGGTTCGCACGAACTCACCCTTTTTCTTTCCCACATATGGCCTTGCAATGACGCGCCCTACTCTCCACTCGTCCTTGAGCGTTATTTTTCTGGCTATCTCACAGCAGCGGTAGAGATTCTGTAAATCAAAAGTCTCCTCATTACCGCAAATCTGAAGCACCGAATCCGCTGATGTGTATACGATCATGGAACCGTTCTTTATCTCTTCCTCTCCGAGCTCCTCGATTATCTCAGTGCCGCTGGCGCTCTTGTTGCCTATGACCTTTTTTCCGCACTGCTTCTCAAGCTCAGCGATGAGCTCCGGTGGAAATCCGTGCTCTGTGAAGGTCTTAAACGGCTTTTCGGTTTTTATGCCCATCATCTCCCAGTGGCCTGTCATCGTGTCCTTGCCGTTGCTCGCCTCTGCCAGCCGCGTAAATCTGCCGATTGGCTCAGCAGCCGGCTGCATCTGACCGCCACAGTGCAGATTGAGCATCCCAAGCCTTGTAAGATTTGGGATGTCCAGAGTCTGCATCCTCTCAAGTATATGTCCAAAGGTGTCTACATCTGTGTCTCCAAACCTTTCCGAGTCCGCATTGCGCCGATTCCCAGAGAGTCCAGGACTATCACAAAAATTCTGTTGTATTTCTTCATGGTGTCATACCTCCATTTTCCGGTCCGTAAATTTGCACAGCGGAGAGCTGTTAAATCTCCATAAGCCTCACGGCACTATACCAGCTGCCTAAAAATCCGCTCCTTCACGGCATCATCCGCAAATGCCACATCCAGTGCATTTTTCATCATAAGCGGCAGCTCTTCATCGCGTATGCCATAAGTTTTTTCTATGAACTCAAGTTCCTTTGACAGAGTTGTGTTGCTTACGGTGCGGTTGTCTGTGTTTATTGTGACCTTTAATCCCGCATCCAAAAACTCCCTGATGGGATATTCGTCTGCTGAAGCCACCGCCTTTGTCTGCAGGTTACTTATCGGACAAAGCTCGATGCCTATACCCTTTGCCGAAAGCTGCCTTTCCAGATCACCGTGGCCTCTCATGGCTATTCCATGGCCTATCCTGGCCGCGCCGGCCTCCACTGCATCTATGATATTCTGTGCATTTCCACACTCTCCCGCATGGATTGTAAAAGGCAGCCCAAGCTGCTTTGCATATTTGAAAAGCTCCATAAAGCCGGACATAGGATAAGGCACCTCAGCACCTGCAAGGTCTGCCGCGCACACACCCGCGCCTAAAAATTCCCTTGCGGTGTGCAGCATGCGTCTGTTTTGTTCCTCGCTGTGATGCCTCATGGCGCACACAATAAGCCCATATTCTATGCCAAAATCCTTTTTTCCTCTCTCAAGTCCCTTAATCGTCGCCTCTATCACGCGCTCGCAGCTCATCCGCTCATTCTCTGAAAGCAGCGGTGCAAAACGGATTTCCGCGTATACGACGTTTTCCCGGTGCATGCCCTTAAGCACATCATAGGCGGCTCCCTCAAGCCCTTTTTCATCCTGAATGCACTGCCCCGGCAAGTCAAATTTCTCCAGATACTGTGCCAGACTTGTGCAGTCATCCGACACGCTAAGCTCTGCCTCCTGCACCGTCCTGCCAAGCCTTTTCTCGACAAATTCACGGCTTAATGAGCCATCCAGATGGCAGTGAAGCTCTATTTTCGGCAGCTTTATTATATTGTCTCTTATATTCTCTTCTCTCTCCATATTTCCCCCATTTCCGGTTTCCCACTTCCTGTTGAGGCGGCTAATGTTCACACGACCATATAATCAACAACTATTACAGCCCATTATACAGCCTATTAAAGGTACAGCTACAGGTCGCTCTACTCAAGGTTCGAAGGTCCGAACCCCTGCGGAAGCATATCCTCAAGTGTGTAAATCCTATAGTTTTCCCTGTCAATTGCCAGTATTATTTTAAAGGTCTTCGGATTGCAAAACTCCATCATAACCTGGCGGCATACTCCGCATGGCGCTGTATAACCTGTCGGTTTTGGTTCTTTCCGCCCACGATACAGATTGCCTCAAAATCCCGCACGCCTTCACTCACTGCCTTGAAAAATGCTGTCCTTTCCGCACAGTTTGTCGGTGTGTAGGCTGCATTTTCTATATTGCAGCCGGTGTAGACTGCCTGATTTTTTGCTAAAAGAGCTGCACCGACATTGAAGCCTGAGTACGGCGCATATGAAAAGTCAAGCTGTGCAATGGCTGTATCAATCAGTTTTTCAATTGTTTTTTTATCCATATATAATTCCCCGGTTATTTATTGTATACGAAAATTCAGTCCATAGCCTTAATGAGCTTCACCACACGGCTTGTCCCAAGCCTGTCAGCGCCAAGCTCAAGAAATCTTTCTGCATCATCTAATGAAGAAATGCCTCCCGCAGCCTTCATCTTCACACCTCTCCGATATGCTCTGAAAACAGCTTTATATCGTCAAAGGTCGCACCTGCCGTGCCAAAGCCTGTAGATGTCTTGATGTAATCAGCCCCTGCGCTCGTCACGATATCGCACATCCTGATTTTCTCATCATCTGTGAGAAAGCATGTCTCGATGATGACTTTAAGCACCTTATCCTTGCATATGGACTTGAGCTTCTTTATTTCATCCTCTATCAGCTCATACCTTTTATCCTTGAGCCAGCCGATATTGATGACCATATCTATCTCCTTCGCTCCGTTTGCAAGGGCATCCTCTGTCTCAAATGCCTTCACCGCAGTGGTCGAATATCCGTTAGGGAAGCCTATCACTGTACAGACCTTTACCCTTTCACCCAGATACTTTGACGCCTGCTTTACATAGCTTGGCGGTATGCAGACCGATGCTGTGTGATATTTTACCGCATCATCGCATATCTGCCTGATTTCGTCCCATGTAGTCTGTGGGGATAAAAGTGTATGGTCAACGTGTTTTAAAATTTCATTTATATCCAATGTCTGTTCTCCGTTTCTGTGTTTTATGTCTGACTTATTCTCCGGCGCAATCCTCACGAATGAGGTTTCGCACTGCTGAAACCGCCACCTGAACCGCCATGTCCGTATCGCGTACCACAGGATTCTCAAGCCCGAGCTTTTCCCTCTCCTGATTTGCGACCACAAGGAAGCATGAGCCTGCCCTGACTCAAGCTTTGCCGCAACGACAAAAGCGCGGCTGACTCCATCTCTGACGCAAGACAGCCAAGCATCCTCCATGCATTCCATTTATTGATAAGCTCGTAGCCTGCCGGCATTTTTTCAGGCTCGTGCTGTCCGTAAAATGCATCCTTGCACTGCACCACGCCTGTGTGATGCGTAAAGTTTTTCTGCTTTGCTGCCGCAACAAGCGCGTTTGTGACATCTAAATCTGCCACAGCCGGAAACTCTATCGGCGCATACTCCTTTGATGTGCCCTCCATGCGGATGGCGCCTGTCGCAATCACGATGTCACCGCTTTTCACATCTGTCTGCATGCCTCCGCAGGTTCCGATCCTCACGAAGGTATCTGCACCGCATCTGTACAGCTCCTCCATCGCGATGGATGCGGATGGTCCGCCAATGCCGGTCGATGTCACGCTGACCTTCACTCCATCCAATGTGCCGGTATATGTGATAAACTCCTGTTGTCAGCTATCAAGACCGGATTGTCAAGGTACTGAGCTATTTTAACGCACCTCTTCGGATCTCCCGGCATGATAACATACCTGCCGACCTCTCCCTTTGCGACCTGGATATGATACTGTCTGTCAGGATCCTTTGAATAATTTTTCATGTAATGCCACCTCCCACAGTTTTCTTTTGTTAGCTTTAATTATACACAATTTCTGTGGTTTTGTGCAGAGGAAAGGACATTTTCTTACAATCTATAAAACTACAGCTGGCAGAACCAGTATCCGAACACTCCGCTATCGACATCCGCTGCATTTGCCGGGGCGGCCGGCTCAAATTCCGTGAAGCCGAATATCCCTGCCATCATGCGCTCCTGCGGCTCGCTCACGCCCGGCACTCCGAGATATTGCCTGCCATCTGTATCCGTTTTGATGACGAGATGCTTATAGTTTGCGTAACCGTGTGTAAGAAAGCTGTTGTTGACTATGTACCAGTTTTTGGCCGGAAGCGTGCGAAGCTCTGATATGTCTATGCGCCGGATTTTGTCCTGACTATCATCAACATTTTGACTATGAACCTCTTTCTGACAGCCCGGTTCAGGCTTAGGAGTCGATACAGTTTTTTCTTATTTGATAAATCTGCTTGTACCTTGAGTGGTTTTCCTATAACTGCTTCCGTGTTATCCGTCCAGCAGCTTGCCAGAAATTTTTCATCTACATTTTCCAGCTCTATCCTTACACCGAGCACCTGCAAAAATGTCTTTCCACTGTCCTTTACGTTTTCGGTATCTACATTATATATCTCTCGCGCTTCACCGTTTTTTACCGTAAGCTCTCCTGCCTCTATGACCGCCTCCGCTTCATATACCAGATACACTTTTCCTTTTCCGGAGTATTTTCCGAGATTTTTTATCTGTACGAGAAATGCACTTTTTTCTCCATTTATTTCTACTTTTATAAAGCCTGCATTATTTCCTTTCATTCTGCCATCATATAAATACAGGTATGTAACGAATCTCTTCATGCTTATTTACCCGCCTGCGCGTTTTGTACTATTCTATGAGTGAAGCAGTAAGATTATGCGTGTTATTAATTTATACTTGATTTATAGCTATTCGAGCCATCTTGAGAAAATAAAATAGGAATTATTCTTATTTTTCTCTTGACAATTATAGTACTATCGTGTATATTGATATCAGTAACAATTCCTGATTTCATTTGAGAGGAGATTCATATGATTAAGTATAGTCGTCAAAGAGAGTCGATAGTCAACTTTCTGGCGAGCCGGACCGATCACCCGACTGCTGAAACTATCTATCAGAACATCAAAAAAGAATTTCCCAACATCAGTCTTGGAACTGTTTACAGAAACCTTTCCTTGCTTGAGGAAATAGGTGAAATCATCAAGATTTCGACCGGAGTCGGTCCTGACCATTACGACTACAACACAGCGCCTCATTATCACTTTATATGCAGAAGCTGCGGACGCGTGATGGATATCGATTTGGACTTCGCCGATGAGCTGATGACACAGGTGCAGGAATCCACTGATTTAGCCATTGAGAGCTGCTCAGTTTCGTTTACGGGACTTTGTCCGGATTGCAAGAATGAGCTTTCCTAGAGCCTGACAATTTTTACAACAATTAAACATTTATTTACTATCTTTAAAAGGAGGAACATTATTATGGCAAAATGGGTTTGTACAGTTTGTGGATACGTTTATGAGGGAGAGAATCCACCGGCAGAGTGTCCGGTATGCCACGTTGGCGCAGATAAATTCAAGAAGGTTGAGGGAGATTTAACACTTGCTGCAGAGCATGAGTTTGGAGTATACGCTTCAACTGTTAAGAACAATCCTGAAATCTCTGATGAAGATAAGAAATACATCTTCGAGCAGTTAAAGGCTAACTTCGAGGGCGAGTGCTCTGAGGTAGGTATGTATCTTTGCATGGCTCGTGTAGCTCATCGCGAGGGATATCCTGAGATCGGTCTCTACTGGGAGAAGGCAGCTTACGAAGAGGCTGAGCATGCAGCTAAGTTTGCAGAGATGCTCGGTGAGGACCTTGAGCCTAACATGAAGGCTACTACAAAGGACAACCTCGCTTGGAGAGTTGACTGTGAGTTCGGTGCTACAGCAGGAAAGACTGACCTTGCTAAATGTGCTAAGAAGAACAACCTTGATGCAATCCATGATACAGTTCATGAGATGGCTCGTGACGAGGCTAGACACGGAAGAGCCCTTAAGGGACTTCTTGACAGATATTTTGGCTAATTACAAAATAGATAAATATCATTTGAAAATGCAACGCAAAAACCAGTTCGTAAAAATGTCATTTTACGAACTGGTTTTATTTGGGTCAAATTCTGCAAACTTGAAGTTATCAGTCTGTTTCATCTTTTTTATAACTTTTATTGGCTCTCCCAGCCGTGATAGCGGGTGCCATCGTAGCTGATAGTAAATCTGTAATTTGTCAAATGTATATCCTTCAAAAACGCTTTGGAATCTCAATTCACAGCAGCAATGTTGAATCAGTCCTGCTCAGCTTTCTGCTGAGTGCTCATATCTGATTCCGAGTTCTTTATTTCTGCCATATTTAATCCTGAAACTTCTTTCTTAAAGATACCGCACTTTATATTACACTCTCGCTGTTGATTTTGAACCGATCAAATAACACTCACAAAAGTCCCGCCTCACTCGTAAAAAGTAATGCAGGACTTTTCCTATAACATTTATCTTGGCCATCTCTTCTCTACCGGTAGTAGTTCTTTAAACTTCTGATGAGGTTCACTCTGATACCAGTATGCCACACTTGAAAGATCGTCTTGTCGCTCAAACAATCCATTATGACTAACCCCTATTTGCTGTACCGTTACTTTCAGATTTTCCTCAAAAAATACAGGATCAGGGATATGCCATCTGTAAAATCCACGCATTGGCGGACAATCATCATTATGATATTGATTCCAAACAAGTGAATCATGTCTGGAATAAAATGGATATCCCAAATATGGGGTAGAATAATTCTGTTCTACAATTCTGCCATTTTCATTTGATGCGAAACTCCAGCAACCTCCGAAATAGTCTTCCATTCCTGTTCCACATATTGTTGGATATTTTTCATCTCCATCAATGTAGAATTTAACTTCACCCTCTCCCCACCAGTACCTCTGCAAAGCTGAAAGTCCCAGATAAGTACCTACATAATGGCCACTTCCTTTTACATTATCAAGAATAACATAATCTTTTCCAATTTCTGTTAATGCCTGTCTTCTCCATTGAGCATGAAAATAAGAAGTGTCTTCTGGAAGCGAATCATACAGGCAGTAATCAATCTGATAAAAAAAAGCCGGTATTGGATTTTTATGCTGATTCTCAATAGTAATGCGAGCATGTTTATGAAATGGCATTGCAAAATAAGAATTAAGTCCTCGCGATGGAACAACAGTTATAATAGCAGAATTCACAATACATTCCTGTCCAAATCCACAACAGAAGAAATCACCCAATGGCACTTCTACCGACGGATTCTCTTCTCCATCCCAGTACATTCGCATAATCAGATCCCTCAGTACAAAACAGTCACCTTCCGAGGTCTTACTGTCAACAGTTATCCATATATGCTGTATCACACCTGGTCCCTCAATATCTGCCAAAAATTCTTCCTGTCCCGGTTGAATATTATTCAAACACGGGCTTCCCTTACGTGAAGGTCCAAGCGGGCTGGCTGCCATCCCGCCTTTTCCTTTTCTCCTGTCCTGTTCTCAGCATTAATTGCTCTGCTTTTCCCATGTGTCAGATAGGGCATCTTTGAGATATCTCCCGGAAATATCATTTCATATCCTCCTAATATCATTCTATTTATCAACCTTTAGTTGCTCCCATTGTCATACCTGCAGTAACCCATTTATTAAGTGCAAAATAAATAATAAGTGGTGGAAGTATAGATATAACGATAGCTGCAAATGTTAAACCCCAGTCTACATTACCAAATGCTCCCACATAATCCTTCAATCCCATTGCAACTGTTTTTGCATTACTGTCACTGATAAATGTATTTGCAAAAATAAAATCATTCCATATAAGAATACTATACATGGATGCAATTGTAATTATTGTATTTCGTGCCAATGGAAACACAATTTTTATAAATGTAACACCTGGATTACATCCATCTACAATAGCCGCCTCAACCAGCTCATCCGGAACAAAATCATAGAAACTTACAAACATCATCACAGCCAGAGGAAGAGCAAATCCAACCTGTGGTAAAATCAGTGAAAAACTTGTATTCAAGATTCCCATTTTACTATAGAAAATAAACAGTGGAATCAATGTAATCTGTACTGGCACCATGATTCCGAACGTAAAAAATTTATAAATTTGTTTTTTTCCACGTATTCTGAATTTTGACAATGCATAGCCTACTGTCGAACTGAGAAAAATAATCAGAATCAGTGAGATTCCCGTTACTTTTAAACTATTCCACATATAAATGCCTATTTTTCCATCTGAAAATACCTTTATAAAGTTTTCAAATGTCACCACTTTCGGCAAAGCAAACGGCGTTGTAGACAATTCTATCGTCGGCTTAACACTTGCCATAAAAAGCCATATTATAGGATAAACCTGAATAAGCAGAAAGGCAAGAATAACTATCGCAAATACAATTTTTCCAATTTTCTTTTTCATGATTCTTTACACTCCTTCCGCTCTGAAAATATTTTACGAAGTATAAATACCACCAACATACTTTCAATAATGATAAACACTGCCAGAGCACTACCATAACCATATTGGTTATTGGAAAATGCTTTCTTATACATGTATGTAGAGAGCAGCTCGCTTGCATTTCCCTGTCCTCCACTTGTAAGAAGAAATGGAATATCAAATCCTCTCAGCGCACCTGTCAAACACATAGTAAGAGTCAGAAGAATAATATCCTTAATCAATGGAAGTTTTATTTTTAACAGAATTTGGAAATCTGTTGCACCATCGACTTTTGCTGCTTCGTATACAGATGGATCAAGCGAAATTAACGCTGCATAAAAATAACCATATACATTCCTGTAAATCTCCAGCCTTCTGGCACTGACACTGCCATAAGTGCAGTGTGAATATTTGCCAGCCAGGAAGTAACCATTCCTTCCATTCCTATAGCCTGAAAAAACTGATTTATCAGCCCCATAGGTTCTGTTGCATACATACTTCTGAACAGCTGTGCGATAGCTACAGTTGTGATAATACAAGGAACATAGTATAAAGTCTTAACAAATGTCACATGTTTTTTCATAAAAGTCAGTAATACAGCAAAAATAAGTCCGATTCCAAGCTGCATAACTACCACAATAAGAAGATAAATCAGATTGTTTAAAAATGATTTATAAAATGTTGGATCATGAAACATTGTAACATAATTTTGCAGACCTGCAAAAGTTTTATCACCAATTCCGTTCCATTCCATAAAGCTTAGCCTAATAGACTCTTCAATTGGATAAAAAACTGATAAAATATAAAATAACAGTCCAGGTAATAAAAATATAAAACCATTTTTGTTCTTAATTACGCCCATATTGTCCTCCATGGTTTTAAATACAGGATGTCTGGGAGAGTCTTCTCCCAGACATCAAACATCCTTAGTTTTTCGCGTTGGTTGCAATAGAATCATCTATCAGTTTGCAGAAATCATCAACTGACATATCCCCGGATGCAAGAAGCAATAAATTATCCTGCATAGTTGTATTAGTATCTGCATCCAGATATGTATCCCATGGTTTCAGGAACTGCGCACCTGTTTTATCCATATCATCACGAATTCTAAGATACAGATCTGAGAATTCTACATCTGACGGAAGTTCTGTTTTGATTGGTGACATCTGCTGTTTTGCTGCATATTTTTCACCATAGTTATCCAGTACGTAAAGTATAAAGTCTTTGGTTTTTGCATCAAATGTTTTTGCATTGAATGCCATTCCGATTCCAGAGTTTACGCAAAATTCACTTGCATCTGTTTTTCCGTTTTCGATAGTTGGAAGATAGAAATAATCTATTTTTCCAGCTTTATAAGCGTCCTGCATAGCTGCAATCTCCCAATCACCAATGTAGTACATTGCGGATTTTCCATCCAGGAACATCGACTGTGCAGTTGCATAATCCGTTGCTGCAAATCCATCATTAAAATACTGTCCAATATTCTTCATGAATGTTGCTGCCTCTTTACCTTCATCTCCGACCATTTTTCTTTTCCATCACGAAGATTGATAATATAATCGTTACCAGATTCTCTAAACGGCATCATTGCCAGATATCTCTGTACCGGCCATCTGTCAACACCATCTACTGAAATTGGTGTTACTCCATTTTCCTTCAACGTTTTACATACATCCAGCCACTCATCCATAGTTTTCGGTACTGATAAACCATATTTGTCAAAAATTTCCTTATTATACCAGGTCATTTCAACATGATATTCCAATGGAAGTGTATACATGGATCCGTCTGTAAATTCCTGATATTTCAGAGCAGTCGGATAAAAACTATCATATTTACCATTATCCTTCAGGAATTTTTTTACATCTACAAGCATTCCTGCATCAACCAGTTCCTGGCAATACGGATCTGCGTCAATATCAATGATATCCGGCATATTTCCACCTGCAATCAATGTTTTCAGTTTCTGCAAATATGATGGTCTATCAGCTGTAGTTTCAAATTCAATCTTCCATTTTCCACCCATCTTCTCACTGTATTCATCTGCGATTTCATGCATTACGATCAATTGCTCCGTCAACCGGTCTTGACGTAAACCATTTTACGGTAGTAACGTCCCCGCTGTCTTTACTTTTCTTTTCTGCATCAGCAGACGTCCCACATCCTGTTAATAAGCTACCAGCCATACACAATGCCAACATAGCACTAATTATCTTTTTCCTCATATTACTCGCTCCTTTTTTCTTTATATTGAATTAATTTTACATCGCCTTGTACTACATAAATACCTGCATAACCATCTTTATGATTATACATCCTGGTCGAAAGAACAATTTCATCATTAATATACACTACGCAGATATCTTTTTCTTTTATGATGTGAACTCGATATTCTTCCGCTTTTGGCAGTTTTCTTGCAGTTTCTATCTGATAAGGAACATCTCCCTTTATCTGCCACTGATATCTTCCCTGTTCTCCTCTTGGCCACATATCCCATGCAACTAATTGATTTTTAGGGTTCATACGTAAGAAATAACCCGTTTCGAGTTCTTTATCCACATGTAACGCAATTCCAAATTCATGGTATCTCTCAGGCTTTATTACCATATCCAACGCAAAAGTATCACCTTCTAAAGGATATAAAGAGCCCCCAGCGTATCACTTTCAACGCTGACTCCATCCTGCGCCTGTACCATCTTGCAGTTATATAAAGTTTCTTTTTTCAATTCAATCTCTTTCGAAAAATAATCCAGCACTTCCGGAATAGCTTTAATTCTAAGTTCTCCGTTTTTCGAATTCTGAATTATTTCATGAAAATTCATTGTTCCGCCCCATTCCCATGGACCAAAATCAGTATTTCCATATTTGCTCGCTATCCATCCGAAAGCAAATCGTCTTTTGCCATCAGAAGCAGTCTTGATTGCATAATCAGCTCTTGTATCAAAAACATCATCATCAGGTATTTCCCATGGGCCATTCCAGTTTTTCGAAATACGATAATGTGTTGTAAACTGATCTGAAAATGTTGAAAATACCAGATACCAATATTCGCCCATTTTAAACAGTTCAGGACATTCCATCGTAATATACATTTTAGGATCATAAAAAGGTTTCTCATAAGTCCAGTTTATTAAATCTTCGGACTTACACAATGCAATGCATCCACCCCTGAGATCTCCTCTGTTCGTCACTCTTGACGCCAACAGCATATAATAGCATTGGTCTTCGTCATTCCAAAAAACAAAAGGGTCTCTCCAGTCAAACTCTTCATACTGTTTTCCATCTGAGACAAACAAAAAATCTTTTACTGTCTCCAAATTTTCCAGATTTTTCCCTGTGGCCTGCATTACAGATTGAATTGTTTTACCGCGAAGTTTAAAATCCTCATTATAAGCGGTATAAAAACATGATACAATCCATCTTTTCACATTTGATAACCGATCCTGTATATGCGTTCTTGTTGGCATCATGAATACCACCTCTTGCAATTGATTCACCTTTATAATCCAGATTAACAAAATCTTTGGTCTCAATCAGATGCCATGTAGTATCTTCGGCATATTCTTTATCACGTATTCTTGGATCATGAAGATAAAATCCATAATAGGTTCCGTTTTCATAATATGGAATCAAATCACCAACCCAGGCATTTTCTGGTTTATAAAATAATCGCCCCATTTTTACCCTCCTTTTGTTTATAAAATAATTGCCTCATTTTTACCCTCCTTTTTGCACCATTTGCACATTTCGTTTCATGCATTTACATTATCATATTCTTTGCATTGTTTCAAGTTTTTGCACAGTATTTTCTCTTTTTCCCTCTTTTCTATATTTTAGCCTCATATTTTTTGTGCATTATTTATATTATTCTCTTCTTTTTCCGTGCATTTTGTGCATTTTGTTTTTACATTGTATTGTTTGCAATTCGTGCATTTTGTGTTATACTATATCTGAAGCATATAAATACTATATCTGAAGCATATAAATACAATATAAAAGGAGTTTACTATGAAATGTACCATTCAAAATATTGCTGATCATCTGGGGCTTTCCAGAAATACTGTTTCAAAAGCCTTAAAAAACAGTTCTGAGGTATCTGAAAATACAAGAAATCTGGTTATAAAGACCGCTTCTAAGCTTGGTTATAAAAATGCCACTTTCGCCACCCCTGTCATACCTGCCTCCGAAACAGGCAGCAATGGGACGATTCTTTTCCTTACCAGAACTTACGCTTCCGACTCCGAATTTTGGACCACCGTTTTACGAGGAATTGAATCGATTCTTTCAAATGCGAATTATCATCTGGCAATCAGTATCATGTCCGACAGTGATCTAAAACAACTCAATTTCCCACAAACTATTTCCGATTCTTCTATCAAAGGAATTATTCTTGTTGAGATCTGTGATAAAGTTGTATGCGATGCTCTCTCACAATTTAATCTTCCAATTGTATCTGTAGATATGCCAAATGTTCCGTTTGAAGAACTAAATGGAATAGATGTAGTCACAATGGAAAGTAAAAAGAATCTAAAAAAAATAATTAATCAACTTATAGAAAAAGGAGCTGAAAGCTTTGGTTTTGTTGGAGACCTCTATTCCCCTAATGTAAGCCGTGGATTCCAGGAACGTTATAATGCCTTATCCGAGTGTCTTGCTGAACATCAGCTTCCACTTAATCAGAAGAATTGCCTTCTTCATCAAACGCCGGAGGATTTTCGGAATTTTCAGACCACAGTTAATAATTTGCAAGCTATGATATCACTGCCAGATGTATTCATCTGCGGAAATGACTGGACTGCTATCCAGTTGATATACGCACTGCAGTTCCTTGGTTTCCAGATTCCCAAAGATATATGTGTTGTTGGATTTGATAACATCCCTGCTGCTTCCAGAATTTCACCGTCATTGACAACCATAAGCACTCCTCAGAAATATCTAGGTATTGCTGCTGCAAGACAAATTCTTGAAAGAATTCAGCATCCTAATTGCCCTCATGTTTTCTGTCAATATGAAACAGAATTGATCATTCGAAATTCGACTAATATAATATCTTTTTAATAACTCAACTATATTTATATTGATATATCGGAAAAATCATTGTTGATACACTGCCTGTCAAAAGTCGAGTTAATAATTGTGTTTTTGAAAGCGGATGACTATATGAAAACATCGTTTGCATCGAGCTTCTTCGCCGTGGATACGATGTTTATGTCGGCAAGCTCTATCAAAAGAAAATCGACTTTGTTGCTCAGAGAGGCAGCGAGAAGATTTATATTCAGGTCAGTGACAACATTTCCGGGCAGGAAACATTTGAGAGAGAATGCTCTCCTCTGCTTCAGATTCGAGATGCTTATCCGAAAATGATTATTGCCAGAACCAAACATCCCCAATATAGTTATGAAGGAATCGAAATTCACGATATAGCCGATTGGTTACTACAAGAATAAGCAGGGCGAAATATCAGTAGTTAATGACCCCCTGCTTACATGGAGGTGCATTAGCATAATAAAACCGCTTGTCAGAAAAGCGTTCAAATGGTAGTCTTTTCATGGGCGGTGGTGTCTTTCTGTATTGAATTGTTTTGTGTGGTAACTTTACAATATCAAATACTGGTAAGAATTGCCATTGCCTATTTTATTATTGAGAAAAAGAATGCCGTAAATACGAAAAAAACAGTTCGTAAAAATATGCTTTTACGAACTGTTTGTATTTTTGGTCAGTTCTGCAAACTTGAATTTATTACTCCAAAATAACCGGAAGCATAATCATAATAATTCCAAATAGGGCAAATAGAATACCACCTATTTTTGTTGTTTTCAAGTAAAACTCAGATGGTTCATCTGCACGATAAGATTTCCATTCTTCTGTTAATTTCCATATTAAGCCCGGCTTTAAGAAGATAAACATACCTAACGCAAAGATTATGATTCCACCACCAATAGACCACCACATATTTACCATCTCCTTTAGCAAATTCCGATTTCTCAGTTTCAAAAACTGGGAGTTGTTTAACTGATTCTATAATGTCCTATGATATCATCACGATGTTCCAGTATATCCTCTTCATAATATATTTGATATGGGTTTGCATGATGAATAACAAAACATATACCTTTTCGATTTCTCTTGTCAGATATAATGCCGATATGTTTTTTAAATACAACAATATCTCCACCTTGCCATTCTTCTATTTCATTTATATCTGTAGTAAGACTTATTGCATTATTATCGAAATATACTTTTAAGTTTTTAACTCTTCTAAAATCTATATTTTTATCAACGGCATCTATATCATATAATTCTTTATTGTTTTTTATATCCTCATTTACTAATACCATCAAATCATATCCTGCATCTTTTAAAGCATAAGCTACTACATCAGTACAAACCCCATATTCATCATTTGGATAACCTGTGTTGTAATATTTGCTTTTATATTTTGGATTAGTTTTTATGTAATTATTTGCATTATTTAATATATCTGTTTGGTCATCTATGCCATCATTGTCTTTATCAATATTGCTCTTGTAAGCTTCTATATTGAAATCTGCATTTGTATATTTTTTATGTGGAATATGATTAAAACAATACAACACATATAAAGCAACAATTATTAGCACCGAAAAAACAATAAGCGTTATTCTCTTCTTCATACATTCTCCATTAAACAACTTGCGAGTTACCAATTTCATTAAATAATAAATTAGCTACTTTTTCCTCTAATGACAGATATACATCTCCACCAAACACACTCTGATAAACTGCTGCCAAAATACCTTCAACATCTAATCCACCATATAGTCCCATATATCCGGCATTTTGAAAAATCGCAAATTCCTCATTCGTAATAACTCCTGCATTATGTGCTGTCTCTGCCAACATTTGATTCCACTGTTTGATGTCTCCCCTGACAACAAGTCTTCTGTTATCTTCGTCCAGTTCATTAAAATGGTCAGCAACCTCCTGCCTGTATGTCTGGAATACTGTGCCCGCTGTTTTCACATGCGATCATTGCTCTTTTAATTACTTTTGCAAAGTTCTCCCATTTTGCATAATCAATTGCCTCATTTTTATAGCTTTTATTGTGTGCAAAATAATATCGACCACAAATAAAAATAACAACAGTTGTAGATACTATTATGAAAAACCAAAAAGTGTTCAGAAATTGAATACATTAAGTCCTGTTTCTTCATCATGAACTCTGTCCACTCTTCCGTCAATTACCGTGATGACCAGCTCACAGGTTGCACTGACAATCGCTCTGTTCAGATGTCCTCCAAACACCTCGCCCTTCTGATTTCCGGCACTCATATGAAGATGTGCATAGTATTCTCCATCCATTGTATTGATTGTACCTGTCAGTGATGTAATTTCATAATAGCCTTTAAAACTGTTTGAATAATATTTCTTTTCGTCTGTCTTGTATACTCCGACTGTGAAATCATTGATCGCTCCAAGAGCCTGGACACTGGCAAGCTTTATATTCTCCTTTATGGCAATTGCTTTCAGTTGCTCCAAAATCTCCTCCCTTTGTAAATTCTCGCTATTATTATATTATCAAATTTTCTGTATTCCATTATGTTTCCTCCGTAACTTTCGAATTGTTATTCTTTATTCGTGAATTTCCAAGGGTAGATTGTCCGGATCATGAAAGAATGTCATTTCTTTTGCCTGTGTAAATATCGAGTCTGATCGGCTCAGTTATGATGCCCCTTTTATTTAATTCTCTTACAGTATCATCGACCGAGTCTACAGCAAAGGCAAGATGCCTAAGACCGTAAGCCTCTGGATAACTGGGGCGTTTCGGACAATTTTTAATGATAAAAAGTTCTAATTCCATATCATCGAGTTGAAGATCAATTTTATAATCATCACGTTCCGGTCTGTAATTTTCTCGAATAATAGAAAAACCTAACAGATCCACATAAAAGTGCTTTGATTGCTCATAGTTGCTCCCAATAATGGCAATGTGATGAACTTTTTTTAAATTCATGGTGTATTTACCTCTCTCCTACTTTGTTTGAATACATGAAATAATGTATCACAATGATACTATTTTGTAATATATTTTTTCAAAAGCTTATAAGTATTCTCCACGCCATCCATATGTGAGCGCTCATAGTTATGCGATGCATAAACTCCTGCACCGATAAGCCCATGACGGATATCATATCCGCTGTGCAGTGTTGCCTCAACATCAGAGCCGTAGTGCGGATAAACATCGATTGCATAGTCAAGCCCCTCGCTCTTTGCCAGATTTGAAAGCTCTGTAACAAGCTCATAGTTGTAAGGTCCGCCTGAGTCCTTAGCACAGATTGAAACCATATGCTCTGTACAGCCTAGGTCTGCTCCAACGCAGCCCATGTCTACGGAAATCATCTCCTCCGTATCAGCCGGTACAAAGCTTCCGCCATGGCCTACCTCCTCATAAACCGTAAAAAGCAGTGTGACCTTGCGGTTTATCTTCCAGCCCTCCTCCTTTACGGCATGAGCCACACCGAGTAAGATGGCGGCTGACAGCTTATCATCAAGGAAACGGCTCTTGATATAGCCGCTCTCCGTGATGACCGTACGTGGATCCATGGCGATAATATCCCCTGTCTGGATGCCAAGTGCCGCTACGCCCTGCTTGTCATTTACATTTTCATCGAGCAGGATTTCCATATTCTCTTCCTTTGTCTCAACCTTTTCGTCTGCTACATGTGCCGATGGCTCTGTATTTAGCACCACGCCTGTGTACATTCTGCCATCACGCGTAAAAACCATGCAGTTTTCTCCATCTGCTGTGCTCCACTGATGACCACCGATAGTTGTCGGGCGCAGACGTCCGTTATCCTTTATTGAGCGAACCATGGCTCCAAGTGTGTCCACATGCGCTGCCAATACCAAAGGTGCTCCCTCTCCACCGATTTCTACGCTGACATTTCCTTTATTTGAAAGCTGTGGCGCATATCCCATAGCCTCAAGCTGCTTCATCAGATAGTCTGTGGCATTTTTTGTGAAGCCTGTAGGGCTTGCTATTGATGTGAGTGCTTTGAGCTGTGTTCCGATATATTCTTTAATCTCTTCTGTTAACATAATTGTTATCTCCCGTTTTGTTGTCTTTATTAATTCAATTGCATTATAACATCTCATATTTGCGCATGCAATCCGTATTAACCCTTATTTGTAGTACTCTATTCGCAAGCCGCGGGTACCATGGCGCACACACTATTCCACGAAAGCGAATAGCGAAGCTGCTTAGAGACTGTAGAATTGTGCTATGTAACGCAGAAATGCCGAGGCATGGACGCCGAGGCAAGGAGAAATCGAGCCATGGATGGCGAGTTTCGACGGTTTCGTCAAATTAAGAAAACCTTTGGCACAATTCGTACAGTCTCTTAGCTGCGTAGCGTAGCGAACGTGGATAGTGTGTGCGCCATGGTACCCGCGGCTTGCGAACAACAGACAACAATTTATGGTCAATCCACTTGCGATTAACCTGCAACAATGCTATTCTTAGGATATGAATACACAGAATATATATAATAATAAAGATATAAATACAAAAATAAATTTAGATACAAATTCCAACACCAAAATAAAAATCTGCGGTCTGACTTCACCTGCCGAAGCACGGTATCTCAACGAAAATCACGTTGATTTTGCGGGTATGGTGTTATTTTTTCCAAAGAGTAAGAGAAATATATCCATCGAACAGGCAAAAGAGATTATGGCAGCCCTTGATGCTTCCATCAAAAGAGTCGCCGTTGTCGTTTCGCCCACTATAGAACAGGTCAGACAGATTGAGGATGCAGGCTTTGACTATGTCCAGATACATGGGGAAATTCCGGAGACAGAGGCGGAGGCAGCAATAGCTATCCCGATTCTTAAAGCCTTCAATGTCTCTGATATGGACAGCTATGAAAAGTATCACAACGATTCATGCATTGCAGGCTATGTGTTTGATGCCATTGAGCCCGGCAGCGGAAAAACCTTTGACTGGAAGCTGGTTGACAATATCCCCCGCGATGAAAAGCTGCTGCTGCTCGCAGGTGGCTTAAATCCAGACAATGTGCGCATGGCAATTGAAGCCGTGCATCGACGGAGTCGATGTATCATCAGGTGTGGAAAATGATGACAAAGCGGGGAAGAATCCGGAAAAGATACATGATTTTGTTGCGGCAGTTAAATCATAAAATATGACAACTGCACGACACTAAATACCTCCCTCTATAGTTGTAAACGGATGGCTCATGCGAGCCATCCGCCACTATTTATCTGCCACTTCTTCTAATGCCTTAAAATCACAACAGAACTTAACCACCTTTCCGGTTGCCATCTGTTTGTCGTACAACTTGTTAGCCCTTCCGATAACTTCATCAATTACCTTCAAGCAAAAGAATATTCTTTATTTAGCAAATCCTTATATTTCTTGACATCATCGGTATCTGTGTCATCTGGATTAATATTTACCCTACTGTAAACACCATCCACAATCGGAATCATTTTCTTAATATCCATAACAGAAAGAATATGCTTTACATCATCCTCTTCTGCTGCCACCCAAATATCTCCTTGCGCCATACTGGACTTCTTTGCCATTTCATAAACCAAATAGCATTCTTTATCGACATTTTTCCATGTCTTATGCTTCTCTTTCGCTGAGGATAATGGAATTACATATTTTCTGTCATTTTTGTTTATCAAAATCCCTATGTATGGTTTATTCTCATAACCGCTTGGCTTGTAATACACCTCTGAGCATGCATCATGCAGCTTTTTGAGGTAACTTTGTTCAATGTTGATAAATGTCAACTTTCCCTCTAGTATAAACATAATACTGCTCCTTTATATTTTAGATTAAAAATGTGGGAAGCCTAAGCTTCCCACTCGTTAATGCTCATCTCTTTACGGATTGATTACCGAAGGTTAATGGAGACCTTCTTTAATGTTCATCTCTTCTACGATTCAAGACCATAAGGTTAATGGAGACCTCTCTATAATTATAATATGACAATTAACAAGCTATGTCAACTGCAGTATTATATATTGATTATATATTGATTATATTTTGTCCATTAGTATTCACACGTCAGCTTGTAACGAAGAAACCGATGGTATAAACTTATTTCAGCTACTCTGTCGAATATATTTGTATTTTCATCTCGTCTCATCATAATCAGGTTTTAATGCTAAATATTATGTAACTATTATTTTTCTTTGCCAATCTTGAAAAACAGATTTGCCTTGATGAGCACCGGTCTCAGTGCCACATACACGATTGTTGCAGCAATCACCGATATCACTGCATTGACTCCTGTTGTGGTCACGCTCCATGCGATTTTGAGCTGTGCCATCGGCTTTCCGAGGATAAGCATATCGTAGAAATAGCTTATAATCGGGTCAAAAATAAAGTTGAAGAGCATTCCTGCACATGCTGCAAGGACTGTCCATTTAAATACATGCTTCTTGTCGGTTGAATATGTAATCTTTCCAAGCTTGTGTGCTACAAGACCGGTGATAACACCAATCATAAGCTTGAGGAAAAATGTCTTTGGTGCTCCGGTGATATATATCGGGTCAAGTAAATCACCGATTGTCATTCCGATTGCTCCACCGATTCCTCCATATACTCCGCCTAAGAGCAAAGCTGCAAGTACTACGACTGCGTTGCCAAGGTGAAAGGATGTGGCGCTGCCACCCGGTAATGTGACCTTAATCTGTAAAAATGTGAATATGACATATGATAAAGCTGCCATAAGTGCTGTAAGTGTGAGTTTTTGAACTTTTTCGTTTCTCATAAAATGCCTCCTAAATATTACAATTAAACTATATAATACTCTTATGTGGCATCAAGTATATATCCAATTTTATATAAATTTATATATCCAGTTTATCTAAAGTCCATTTACACCTATGGTTTAATTCCGCTATAGTGTTTTTTCAGCATTTCTATTATCACCTGCTGGCTCTGCTTCGAATGGGTGATAGCGTAATAGCTTCCACCAAATTTTGCCTTGCGCTCTTCCTCATCTATCCCTACGCTTCGTCCCTTTTCGGTGACACGCTTTATCTTGTTCCCGTCTTCTGTAACTTCCTCCAGATATCCCTCTGCAATAAGAAGCTCGTTTATAAACGAGGCTGCAAGCTTTTGTGCTCCTTATCCGCAGGACACAGCTCATTTATTTTGTTCGTAAGCTCTGTAAGCCTGCATTTGTCGGTGAGCTCTACCTCATCAAGCCTCTGTGGCTCGATGTAAAACGGAAGCTTCTTTTTTCTCGTGCTGCCGGTTTCAGCAGCCTCCTCATCGCTTAAAACAGTCTGTGGTCTTTCACCGGTCGTGCTGCCTGATGGATTTGGGTTATCTGCAACAAATGAATTTACCGCCGTCACAAACGCTTCACCATAATTTTGTATCTTCTGCTCACCCATGCCGTACACATCGGCAAGCTGTTCCTTATCCCGCGGCAGCTTCGCACATATATCCTTTAAAGTCTTGTCGGAACAGATGATATACGGAGGCACCGACTTTTCTGCAGCAAGCTCTGTACGCACGCTGCGCAGCTTTTCAAACAGCGCAGCACCAAGCTCGTTAAGCCCTGCAAGCTGTGCTGCCTTTTGCGCTTTTGCCGGTTTCAACGTATGTCTCCTCCTCTTCATCCTCCACAACCACACAGTTGCTGCATTTGTTGCAGATGCATGGCGTTGTATCTCCGAAATATGAAAGTATAAACTCTCAGGCATTTGTCCGTCTCACAGTAATTTATCATCTGCTGCAGCTTCCTCCTGTCATTGGCTGTCTTTTGCATGTCGGATGCCACATCGCCTGCTGAAGCCTTATTCTGCAGAAGGAACTTGTTTATCATGATATCCTGTTTTGAGAAAAACAGCACACATTCCGCTTCCTCACCGTCTCGTCCCGCTCTTCCGGCCTCGATAGTAATACTCGAGGCTCTGTGGCATGTTGTAATGCAGCACATATCTCACATTTGACTTGTCGATTCCCATTCCAAATGCGTTTGTGGCAACCATCACACGGATTCTGTCATATGTAAAATCCTCCTGATTCTGCTTACGTTCATCATTTGAAAGCCCTGCGTGGTAACGGCCCACCGAAATGCCCTGCTCATTTAAAAGAGTATACAGCTTATCCACATTCTTTTTCGTTGCGCAGTATATTATTCCACTTTCGTCCTCATGCTTTTCACATAGTCGATGATACTGTTGTCCTTCTGACTGCCTCCCTTCTTGTAACAACCCCGAAAAACAGGTTAGGTCTGTCAAACCCTGTCACCATAGTAACCGGATTGTTAAGTCCAAGCGAAGCCACTATATCATTTTTCACGCGCTCCGTGGCGGTCGCTGTAAACGCACTGACTATCGGTCGTCTTGGAAGTCTCGTTAAAAATCCGGCAATTTCCAGATAGCTCGGTCTGAAATCCTGTCCCCACTGCGATTTGCAGTGTGCCTCATCAACTGTCAGCATCGATATGTCCGCGTTGCAGGCAAAATCCAGAAAACGCGGCGTGTTGAGGCGCTCCGGAGCGACATAGATTATCTTGTATCGCCCCTGTGAGGCATACGAAAGTGCCATCCTTATCTGGTTTTCGGTCAGTGAGCTGTTGATATAGGCGGCATGCACTCCTGCCTGGTTTAAAGCCTTGACTGATCTGACATAAGCGAGATAAGTGGCGAAATGACAAGCGTAATTCCTTTAAGCATAAGCGCCGGAAGCTGGTAGCACAGCGATTTTCCTGCGCCTGTCGGCATGATACCGAGCACATCGTGCCCTGCAAGTATGCCGTTTATGAGCTCCTCCTGCCCTGTTCTAAGACTGTCGTAGCCAAAGTATTGTTTGAGTGTCTGGTTTATGTTCATTTATGCTTGTTGTCCTCCCTTAGCTGCACGATAATCCTGTAGACCTCAGGCCTTCTCTCCTTCAGATGCTTATCAAGCAGGTGTCTCCTCTGTGCAAACCGCTCTGCAAGCTCCGGATGCTCTCTTGCTATACGCTCATGCACCTCGCGACGGTGCATCTCGATATCTGCCGCAAGCGTGTGCACATCCTTTCCGATATGTTGACGATTTCTTTCAGATGCTCCTCCAGATGCTCCAGCCACTCATCCTGGTCAAACTCATCCATATGCGCCCAGCGGCCATGCATGATTTCCTCTATATCCTTTGTCTTTTTGAGCTGTTCTATCTGAAGCTTTATCTGCTTTTCAATCTGCTCCTCACTCTCGGCGCCAAACGCCCAGACAAACTCCTGCACTCTGTTGTCAGCACGCTTTCTTGAGGCACTGCGCTCCTCGTTATCTACGCCACCCTCAAGCGGATAAGGTCTGTTTATTCCCATATCCTTTAGCGCAATATGTATTGTCCTTCTGACACAGCCCTGCTCAATTAAATAACCTAAGCCCAGCTTCCTGAGTTGCTCGTTGAGCTCTGCAATGTGCTCTGTTATGTATAGCTTTACACCTTTTTGTTTCAGTGAGCGGTAAAGTGACTCTATGCTGTCAGCTCCTGTGATATCAATACTTCCGATAGCTCCGGCATCGATTATGACAGCTTTTGTATCATGCTTTAGGTGGTCCTCAATATCACGCACAAGTACCTTTGCATTTGCAAAAAACAGGCCGCTCGAAAATCTGTAAATAATCACACCGTCAATCTCGTGGATGTTTGTGCTCTCCCTGATATCGCGGAAATGACTGTGTCCCGGCTGCACACCGAGAAAGCAGGTGGCCGGCTTTGCGCTTCTGATTATCATCTCGGCAAAGACAAAATGATTCCTATCAAAACTCCGTTTATCGTACCCAGAATAAGTACTCCGAAAAAGCACCAACAAATATGAAAAATTCTGTCCTGCTGACCTTCCACAGTCTCTTTGCCAGATGAAACTCCGTGGCACCCATGAGCGCTGATATGACAATCGCCGTGAGCACCGGAACCGGCAGATATCCTATAAAGCCTGTGCAAAAGAAGCACTGCTATCATGGAAACGCCTGCAACAAGCCCTGTGAGCTGTGTCTTACCCTCGTACTGCTCGCTCATCGCAGTTCGTGACACTGAACCGTTTATCGGACAGCAGCCCGTAAAAGCCGCAGCCATATTTCCTATGGAAAATGCCAAAAGCTCCGTGTTATCATCTATTCTGTATCCGTTTTTCTGTGCGAAATTGTTTTCTGCCAGAAGTGTCTCTGCCATGATGACAACAGCAACCGAAAGACTTAAAACTATTACCTCTGAGGCCTTTTGAACTGAAAAAACTGCCTCGAAATCCGGTATATACCACCGCGGCATGCCGGGCTCAACTGCTGAAAGAGTCGGCACTCCCCACTCCTTTACCGGTCCAAAATATGTAAAAGCGCGCCTGTTACCATGAGCACAACCGCCATAGGAAACTTTGGAACAAGCCTCTTACTCACAACCAAAATGGCAAGCGCTACAATCCCCATGACAAGTGCGGCTGCATTTATGTGGTGTAAGGCCTCCCATATATGCTCAGACAGTTCAAAAAGCTCTCCGGTTCCTGCCGCAGAGCCCATGAGCTTTGGCGCCTGCATCAGTATGATTGTAGTACATATGCCTGTGATAAATCCGCCCATAACCGGCGCAGATATGTAGTTCACCAGCTTTCCGGCATTCATGAAGTAAAATGCCAAAAGCCTCAGTGCCACAAAATGTAAACACCGGTACAACCGTCATGGCCTCTTTGCTTCCTGCCTCTATTCCCATGCCAAGCACTGCTGCTCCGACAAGCGCCGCCGGAGCAGCATCCACACCGAATATAAACTGCGGTGATGTGGAAAACAGAGCAAACAATATGATTGGGAATACCGAGCCATACAAGCCATATACCGCCGGTAGCCCGGATATCTGCGCATAGCCCATCGATATAGGAATCGAAACCGCCATGATGATGATTCCCGCAAGAATGTCCTTTGGGAGATTTTTCTTGTCGTAGTTTTTGAGTGTTGGTGCAACTGATAATTTTTGTTTCATTTAGATTTGTGCCTTCTTTATCAATACTTTCTTTCCTTCAAATGCGAAACCATAATGTTGAATTGCTTCTCTTTTATATCCTCGTTCCAAAAGCTTTGCATCATAATTTTTCTCTTCAATCTGCTTCAAAGCACTATCCGCAGTCATATCCAGTGATGTCTCCTCTTGCGAATCAATAACCTTAAATTCTATTATTACAGCCTGCGAATTTTTATCACGTGGAATGATCATCACATCATATCTGCCATAGCCACTTTCACGGTTTGACTGCACTTCATATTTATCTCTAAGCTCGACCAGCAGGCCTAAGACAAAACCATGATAAAATCTCTCCGGTTCAGATTTTCCCGAAGGATGCTTTCCGCTGTCAAAGCTGCTGAAGGTAGATAAAGCGACCTCATTCATGTATATGTTCATTTCCTTTATATTGCCTCTAAGCAATGCCCTTATGAATCCATTATAATTCGAAACAGAGGCATTAAACCATCCTCTGAACATATTTGAAAACATACTTACGGTTTCAAGATTTGTAATGCTCAGATGATACCACGGTTCAAGCGTAAGACCTCTTTTTTCTAAGGAATCAACCTTTAAATAACCGCTGGCAAGCAAAAGACTCCAAATGGCATTTTCATCGTTATCGAGCTGTTCAAACACCAGTTGTTCGTCAATGCTAACCTCCACAGAATCGCCTTCCAGAAGTGTTTCCATCATAGATTTTATTTCTGCAGATGCTGTTCTGATCAAACGATTTACCAGACCGTTTGAGCTGGTAGATGCCCAGTATGGACTTATCTGTTTTTCCTTTAGAAAATTCGTTATAGACCATGGATTATAAATATCACTGTGATTTCCAAATTTAAAACCGTCATACCATTTTTTTACAGTATCTTTTTCACCGGACAGACCATACTCTTCCATTGCATCAAAAACTTCATTCTCTGTAAATCCAAAGCTCGTTGCATAACTGCTTGAGGTCGTGGTTATTACATTCAGATTATTGAGGTCTGAAAAATTGATTCCTTTGATACACGCGTGATTCCTGTCATAATAGCACGCTCCATATACGGATTTGTCTTGAACGTTGCATTAAACAGGCTTCTTATATATGCAGTAAACTCATTCCAATATCCATGAAGATATGCCTCCTGTATAGGAGTATCATACTCATCAAGGATAATTATCGTCTTCTTTCCCCAGTAACGATGAAAATACTCACACAAAATATTTAATTTTAATCCACTCTCAGCATCACCCATCCTGGTATTTGTTCCTTCAAAATCAGCTATTTCGTCTGCTGTCAGAGTATCCCCCTCAAGCAGATATCTGTGCCTTTTGTAAACAGCCTCTATCTGTGCTTTTATCTGGATTTTTGCATCTCCCAGATTGTCGGCCTTAACCGAAGCAAAGCTCATAAAAATCACAGGATAAGTACCGAATTTTTCGATAGTCCTCATCCTCCCATATAGACAATGAATCAAACAAATCGCTCCTGTCCTTATACTGATTTGAAAAAAAGCAGTTAAGCATGCTCATATTAAGTGTTTTTCCAAAACGCCTCGGACGCGTGATGAGAGTCACATCATCCTTTGAATCCCACCATTCCTTTATAAAGCTCGTTTTGTCCACAAAAAAGCAATTATCTTCTATAACAGAAGCAAAATCCTGTTTCCCAATACCAATCGTTTTACCATATCTGACTCCTGTATAGTCTCAAATCATTGTTTTATATATGATATTATAGCCAATACAATTATGCACTGCAAGAAACAAATATACTCTTCTTAATCACGTTTTTAAACATAGATTAAGAAGAGTATAATCTCTTTTGTCGTATTAAATTATAACTACTTAATTACAGCCTCAACCTCACCCTTCTCAGGCATCACGCGAAGTGCGCCCTTTCTCGTGGTACTAAGCGAAGCTGCTGCATTTGCGAATGTGAGCATCTTTTTCACATCGTCATCCTTCCGGTCATTGATACCATGCTCCAGCACATCGTGAAGCAGGCACGCACAGAAGGTATCTCCTGCACCTGTAGTCTCGACAGTGTCATCTCGCAGGAACGGAGCTGCCTCCACGATATGTCCGTCAAAATGCCATACTTCCGTTTTTGCCCATGGTAGCACAGATAAACGGAATGTGATACTCATCTATGAGCTTCTTCACACCTGTCTTTATGTCCTTTTCGCCTGTCATGAATTCAATCTCATCATCAGATATTTTTAAGATGTCACACTGACTAAGGCCCCAGCTTATCTTCTCTTTTGCATCGTCCATGCTCTTCCAGAGCGGTTTACGCAGATTAGGGTCAAAGGAAATCAGTGTGCCTGCCTCTTTGCGGCAGCTATTGCATGCTTTGTCGCATTCTCACAGATCTTATCTGTCATTGAAAGACTTCCGAAGTGGAAAATTTTGCGTTTCTCACAAGGGATAAATCCACCTCATCCGCTGTCAGCATCATATCTGCTCCCGGATTTCTGTAAAATGAGAAATCTCTGTCTCCGTCTGCTGCGGTCTGGACAAATGCAAGAGTGGTATGGACATTATCATCATAGCGCACGCCTGTTGTGTCGATGCCCTGCTCCTTTACGGCATCAACAAGCAGCCTTCCGAACGCATCCTGTCCCACTTTTCCGATGAAAGCAGTCTGATGACCGAGCTTTTGAAGCATGGCAAGCACGTTACATGGAGCTCCACCCGGATTAGCCTCAAAAAGCTTATTGTCCTGCGCACTTGTACCGTTTTCTGTAAAATCTATAAGTAATTCACCTAATGCAACTACATCCATATTGTACCTCTTTCTTTCCTGTCAAAATATCCTGTATATCATTCTGCAAATAACCGGACTAATAATTTGTCCGGTTATTATTTGTATGCTCTACTGATATGCTTTCATATTATAAAATTATATCATATTATATCATATTTTTCAATATCCACAACAGCACTTCCGTCACAGTTAAAGCTGATTCCGTCTGCCTGAAGAGGTGTACAGATAGCTGTGGTTGCGACCTGCTGTCCGTCATTGATAAAGAGCTCTATAGACTGTCTGTCCATGATGAAACGAAGCTTTAGCTTTCTGTCTGTATCTACAATTTTAATTTTTCTGACACAGACAACATCCTTTGTGACGCCACAGCAGGTACGATCAATCTCGAGCACGCCTGCGACTCTGTTGTAGGTAAACACTGTACCATACTCATCATCGCATGCCATTTCAACAGTGAAGTTATTGTACTCCTCGCCTGAAAGCTCCACTGTCATGTCGAGAGTGCGGCCCTTTATGCCATCAAAGGTCGTGTAGCAGTCTATTTTTTTATCTGTATAATGACACTTGTTTGCACGATAATTTTCTATTTCCTTAACCGGCTTCTGCCAGATACGGCCGTCCTTTATTTCAAGCTCACGAGGCAGTGTCATCATGCCCTGCCAATCCTGCGAATCAGGAACGACACATGCATCCCATGACTTCATCCACGCAATCATCACGCGGCGTCCGTCCGGAAGCAGTGTAGTCTGTGGCGCATAAAAGTCCATGCCATAGTCAAGTGTGTGCGGCTCTTCCTTGATAAATACATGATTTTCTTTATCATAATCCCCCAGAAAATATACAGAGTTGTGTCCGTTATGAAACTCATATTTGTCTGCCTTCATACTCTGCGGTGAACAGATGAGCACATGCTTATCCTCCAGCCCAAAGAAGTCCGGGCACTCCCACATGGTACCTATTTTGCCTGTGCTGTTTGCCGCAAGGATTGTCTCAAACTGCCAATCGGTCTTTTTTGAAGAGCAGAGCACTACCTGTCCCACATTGTTTAAGTCCTTGCTTCCAACTATAAGATAATATGTGTCATCCTCTTTCCATATTTTAGGGTCACGGAAATCGATTCTGCTGCAGTTTTCAGGAAGCATATCGCCTGTCACAACAGGATTATTCTCATGCTTCACATAATTAAGTCCGTCTCCAAATGCGATGCACTGGTTCTGTCTCTCCTGCTCACTGCCGTCAGGAAGTTTAATACTTGTGACACCTGTGTATACAAGCACATGCTTACCATCTGCCTCAATGGCACTTCCTGAGAAACATCCTTTTTTATCATATTCCTCGTCAGGTGCCAGAACACACGGAAGCTGCTCCCATTTAATCATATCGCTTGTCGTACTATGCCCCAATGCATAGGTCCCCACTCACGCAGATATGGATAGTACTGATAAAACAGATGAATTTTTCCGTTATAGACAGAAAATCCATTCGGATCATTAATCCATCCTGCCGGTGCACTGATATGAAACAAAGGTTTACTCTCTTTATCTGTAGCAGCTATTTTTTGCCTCGTAGCTTCTTGCTTTTTCCAATAATTCGCTCATTCAAATCCTCCAATTCTGTTTGCTTTGCCGGTAATACAGAATTATGAACAGTAACCTATTTGCCCTCTGACGTACTCTCAAGGGATTTCTGATAGCTGTCAAAATATTTCTGCTTTATCTTCAGATAATCCTGTAAACCATATTTATTAAGTTTCTTAAGGTATGAATCCCATTCCTTATCAATGCCGCCGTTTAATATCCAGTCGGCCTTTTTCTGCTCAGCATATTTCTTGATGTCTGTGTCGTACTGTGACACCTTGTTTGTGTCATCTATGCTCATGAACACGTTTGGATAGACATATTTACTGTTCATGTCCTCCAAATAAGTCTCATGCATATTGTCCAGACGCCATTTTGCATCCGCAGGCTGTGTCACATAAACATCATAGTACTCATTTAAAACAGCAAGCGGTCCGTTTACAGACTGCGCCTCACGCACCTCAACCGGTGACTGATCGCCCAGATCCATATGCTTTAACATCTGTCCGCCGTCAGCGTTTGTACTCATCTCAAATATATTGAACGAATCTTTCTCACCGTATGTTCCCCAGTTATTCTGTGGAGACTGGATTGGAGCATACATCTGATCGATCCATGCGGCTGCCAAAGCCGTATCCCTGCAGCTTGATGTCAGCACGCAGCGTCCTCTGTCAAATCCACTTGTCTCACTGTTATTCTGTCTGGTGATATTTCTCATTCCATCCGGTCCGGTCAGTGCCGGAAGCATGACATAATCTGTGTTGTTATCGATATTTGCGATGTCCCATGTAAAGCAGAGCCCGTATCTGTGGTTTTACCCTTTGCCACGTAGGTTGACCACTCCTGTGTAAATGCCTCAGGGTCAATCAAATCCTCTGTGACAAGCTTGTGAAGCCACTCGATACCCTCCTTGTAGCCCTCCTGTGTCGGAGCATAGATGACTTTTCCCTCATCTGTTACTGCAAAGTGGTCACCTGTATCACCATAACCCTCACCAAAGCCGTTCATGAGGATGGCTGGATCCTGGTCACCGTTGTTTATAATAAATGACATAGGAATAACCCCGCCCTCGATATCAAATTCCTGCTCCAGCTCATCGGCATGATCTCTGAATGCAATAAGCACCTGCTCGAGCTCGTCTGTGGTAGTCGGTACATCAAGTCCCAGATAGTCAAGCCACTTCTTATTAATATAAGGAATATCGCCTATTGCCTGGATAGCTTCTTTTCCTGAACCAAGCTGCTCTATCCAAGGAAATGAATAGATATGTCCGTCCGGTGCAGTACACATGGTTCTGTACTCTGGATATTTTTCAAAAACAGCCTGAAGATTAGGCATATATTTATCGATCAGATTCTCTACCGGAATAATGATACCCTGCTTTGCATATCTGAGCAGGTCGTAATCACTCATGCCTGCATTAAACAGTCCATCCGGCAGATTTCCAAACTGAGCCAACGCCAGATTCTTCTTGTCAGAGAACTGGTCTGAAACGAAGCATGTCCAGTCGATATGCACGTTGGTCTGCTTCTCCATTCTCTTGAAGATAGTCCTCTCATTAGGATCCTGTGTGGATGTGGCCGGTGCACTTGTGATAAATGACAGCTCAGCCTTCTCCTTCAGAGGGAACTGCACATCTGATACCGGTGTGTCCGGATTTGTCTCAGCATTTAAGCTCTGCTGCTTTCCACAGCCTGCCACACCTGTCAGCATTGCAAGTGTAAGCGAAAGTGTAATTAATTTTTTGAAGCTTCTTTTTTTCATATCCATACTCATCCTTTCTGTTAGCCCTTAACAGATCCAACCATGATTCCCTTATCGAAATATTTCTGGAAAAACGGATACATGATCAAAAGTGGTAAACTTGATACAACAATTGTAGCGTACTTGAGCTGCTCTGCAACCTTTGCCATTTCTGCTGTACTCTGGATATCCGCAATCATACCCGGCTGTGGCGTATTTTGTACCAAAATCGAACGTAGTACAAGCTGCAATGGCTGGAGATTTGCGTCATTCGTAAATCATTGCATCAAAATAGCTGTTCCACATTCCCACAAAAGACCAAAGCATAAGCACCGCAATAATCGGCTTACAAACCGGAAGCATAATCTTAAAGAAATGCTGTATTTCATTTGCTCCGTCGATGGCTGATGCCTCACGAAGCTCATTTGGCACTGACTGATAATACGTTCTCGCCAAAATCATATTCCATACATTGAAAGCGCCCGGAATGAGGATTGCCCATACGGTGTTTACCATATGGAGCTGATTTATAAGGATGAATGTAGGAATCATTCCTCCTCCAAAAAACATTGTGATAATAAAAATCACATTGAAAAATTTTCTTCCGACAAATTCCTTTTTAGACATAGGATATGCTGCCAGGATTGTGACAAATACTGAGATTGCCGCAAACGCTATTGAGTAAAAAAACGAATTAAAAAATCCGCGCCATATCATGTCATTTTCCAGAACTCGTCTGTATGCATCAATAGTCCAGTCCTTTATGTTGAAGCTCAGTCCCTGATTGTTAAGTACTGTCGGATCCATGAAAGATGCCAGCACTACATATACTAACGGAACAATTATTGCAAGCACAAACAACCCAAGAAGTGTATATCCAATTCCAAGAACAATTTTATCAGTCCGTGAATATTTGATTTTTATCGTCATATCTTTTTCCATTGCACTTTCCTCCTAGATTCCTTCACCATCGTTTAGCTTCTTTACAACCGCATTGACTATAATCAGCAATATTACGTTGATTACCGAGTTGAAAAGACCAACCGCTGTTGAATAACCATAGTCTCCATTCAAAAGTCCGATTCTGTATACATATGTAGAAAGAATTTCCGATGCCGGTAAGTTCATATCTGTCTGTAACGCGTAGGCTTTCTCGAAACCGATACTCATAATATTTCCTGCCTGCAGGATGAACTGTATCACTATAATATTCTTAATAGCCGGAAGCTCAACATACCACATCTGCTGGAAGATGTTTGCGCCATCCATTCTCGCTGCCTCCTCAAGCTCCTTGCTCGCATTGGATAATGCCGCTGTATACATGATTGAAGCCCAGCCTGCTCCCTGCCAGATGCCGCTCGCTATGTAGATTGTCCTGAATGCAGCCGGCATTGTCATCCAGTTTGTGCTGATACCGAGCAGCTTGTTCATAGGTCCGATTGGTGATAAAAACATACGAACCATACCACAAAGTACAATAACTGAGATAAAATTTGGTGCGTAAATCAAAAGCTGTATCTTTTTCTTGATGCCCTCTTTGCGAATACGATTCAGAAGCAGTGCAAGTATGATCGGTACCGGAAATCCCCATAACAATCCGTAAATACTTACCTTTAACGTATTCATAAGGTAGTTCATAAAATCAGGTGATGATAAAAATCTCTTGAAATATTCAAGCCCGACCCATGGACTCCCCAGCACACCCTTTATGACATTGTAATCCTTGAATGCTATGAGCAGTCCGCCCATCGGAACATACTTGAATATAATTGTCAGTAAAAGTGCCGGCATAAGGAAAAATATGTACAACATCCAGTTTTTCTTCACATATGTCACTTTGCTTTTCAATGACTGCTTTTTTTCTTTCATTTGCTGTGACCTCCACTCTTTTTCACATTTTGTCTTTTTTACTTAATTTACGCTCTTGCGTAACCGGCAAAGTAACCGGTTACTTTATAATTTGATAATACAATATCATTTGTGCTGTGTCAATACTTTTCTCAAAAAAAGTAACCGGTTACTTTTTTGTTGATATTTTGGAAATTGCGCTGTATACTGTTTATAAACATTTGTAATATAAGTAATTTTTATAAGGAGACATCCCATGGGAAAAAAACAGGTTACATTTGCAGATATTGCGGAATATACACACTTTTCAAAAACAACGATTTCAAGATATTTCAATCATCCGGACTCTCTGACACTGAAGAATCAGGAAAAGATTTCCCGTGCGCTTGATGAACTCGGCTATAAGAAGAATAAGCTCGCAAAGGTTCTCGCAAACGGTAAGAGCGAGTTTGTCGGCATAATAGTGCCAAACCTTTACCTGCACTACTACTCTGAGATGCTCACACAGCTTTTAGCCACCTACACTGACTATCACTATAAGTTTCTCATCTTTATGAGTGACAAGGGGGCGGCTGAGGAAGAAAACTACATTGATGAACTTTTAGCTTATCAGATAGAGGGTCTTATCGTGCTAAGTCACACTCTCTCATCTGAAAAGCTTGCTTCATACCACATTCCAATTGTCGCAATCGAGCGAGAATCCATGCATATAAGCAGTGTCGCCTCCGACAACTATATGGGTGCGCTTCAGGCCACATCTCTTTTAATACGTGACAAATGTGATATCCTCATCCATATCAATGTAGATGTACCAAAGTATGTCCCGGCTTACGACAGAATCCGTGCGTTTGAGGACACCTGTACCGAGCACAATATTCCCTATGAGCTCAGCCTGAACGTATCCGGTGATTCGTACAACGATTTATTTTCTCAAATGAAGGTGATTTTTAACAATATAGATGAGAAATATCCTGATAAAAGAAAGGGGTATTCCTGGCAAACGACACATATGCCAACATGTTTTTGAACCTTGTCATACAAAAATACGGCTGCCTGCCGGACAGCTATGAGATAGTCGGCTTCGACAATTCACCAATTGCCAACGAAGCCATAATTCCAATCACCACCATCGGCCAGCAGATAGATGTAATCGCAAGAACCGCCATGGATTTTCTCGTCAGGCAGATGGATAACCGCAAGCAAAGCAATCCTGAGCCCGATTTGGCGCCAACGCACAAAAAGATAGCGCCTGTGCTGATCCGCAGGGAGACAACCAGCTAGTACATCGTTTATGTGACATGTACCAGCCTAATTTTCTCCTGTTGCGTCCTGATATTCCCTGCTGCTCACACCACCCCATGAGTTTCTATCCGCTGAGAAAACCTCATTTGTGGTTTTACTGTATCTTCTTCCTCATGCGCATCTCCCACACATAGTAGGTCACAATAAGCAGTATTCCTGTTGTAAGCCAGGCTGCCGGATCTGCAAAGCACACACCGCCGTAACCAAATGGCTTTGACAGAGCAAGTATTGCAATCAATCTCGACACAAGCTCCATCACACCGCTAAGCATAGGCACAAGTCCCTTGTTAAGTCCCTGCAGACCGTTTCTGTATGCAAAAATCCATGCAAGAGGAAGCATGAATACGCTCGCGATTTTCAGATATTTCATAGCACAGTCAATGTCAGTTGCCGTAGGCGATGTGATAAACCAGCCTATCATGTACGGTCCGACAAAGCAGTTAATTGCTGCCGCTAAAACTGCGCAGCCTATACATATGAAAAGCATGACTTCATACCCTTAAATATCCTGTCGTATCTGCCTGCACCGAGATTTTGTCCGCAGTAAGTCGCAGCGGCTGTTCCAAGTGTAGGCATGGTCTGTGTCGCGATATTGCTGACCTTGGATGCGGCGGTATACGCAGCTACCACCTGCGAACCGAAGACATTGACCGCAGCTTGGAAAATCATCGTTCCGATAGCAGTGATTGAATAGTTGAGTGCCATCTGCAGACCGATTGAGAGCATGCGCCAGATTCCGCCCAATCCATGTAATAATCCTCACGGCTGGTGCGCAGCAAATCATACTTCTTAAACATCACGATAAATGACAAAACTGCAGCAATTCCCTGCGATATAACTGTCGCATAAGCAGCTCCTGCCGTGCCTGCCTTCACCACCACGATAAAGAATATGTCCAGCACAATATTCAATACAGATGAAAAATCAAAAATACAGCGGAGTCTTGCTGTCTCCGATGCTTCGCAAAAGACCGGAAGCCACATTGTAGGACATGGTGCAGAAAATTCCCGCAAAATGACCTTTATGTACGCATCAGCCATGACAAGTATATCATCGTGTATTGAGCCAGATAAGAAGCTGCCTCGACGCAAGCACTGTCGGAATCGTGAGCACCACTGAAACAATCACAGTAAGAATGATAGCTAAAGCCACATAATGCTTCAAAAGCTTCTCTTTTTCGCACCAAACGCATGGCTTGCCATAACTCCAAAGCCCTGTGCTATTCCATTTGCAAAGCCAAGCACCAGAAACATAATACAGCCTGTCGAGCCAACCGCCGCAAGCGCCTTTGAGCCCAGATACTGCCCCACGATAATCGTGTCCACCATATTATAGAACTGCTGAAACAGATTTCCCATCAGAACAGGAATCGAGAACAGTAGTATAATTTTCATTGGATTGCCTTTGGTCATATCTGTCTTCATGTGTAAATACCCTCCCAAAAATTAAATTCATAATAACTTTTCCCAGCAGGTTCACCTGCAGAAAATCCATTAAAAATGTGTGAACAAGCTCTTTTCAAAGCCTCGTTCACACATTATATACACATATTTTCCAGTATTCAAGTACTATTTTCAAAATTTATAACTTATTTTTAACAGTACGTTTATTCTTTCTTCCTCACACGATAATTCACATATCTCTTTATCGTAGTACACGACACCCCATGTCGGTACTCCGATGAACACCCCACTACTCCAAATAATCCATTTCCAAGGAAGATTGCAAATACCACCCAGAAAGGTGAGAGTCCTGTGGACTCACCGAGTATCTTTGGTCCGATAATATTGCCGTCCACCTGCTGTAAGATAATGATAAACAGCAAAATATCACACCCTTTGACGGGCTGTCGAGCATGATGAGTATGGTGCTTGGTATGGCTCCAATGTACGGTCCAAAGAACGGTATGACATTGGTCACTCCGACTATCACGCTGATGAGTGCCACATAAGGCATGCGCAGTATCAGGCAGCACACGAAACAGATAGCTCCGATTATGAGTGAATCAATGATTTTACCACTGATAAAACCACCGAATATCTTGTCGCTCTCTTTTAAGATGCTTGAAAGCACCTGTATATGGCGCTCCGGCAGAAATGCGCTCACGAGTTTTTAGTCTGGCGTTTGAAGGTATCCTTGCTAAGCAGGACATAGATGGCAACGATGAATGCAACAAGGCAGTTTACCGCTGTGCCAAAGATTCCCATAATACCGTTTATCACAAAGGTAACCTGTCCGAGCATATTGTCCTTTACCCATTCAGTAAAATAGCTTATGCCGTTATTGTATAGCTCAGTGATTATTTCCTTTGCCCTGTCATTGTTTTTGGCAAGCTCCGTGATTTTTTTCACAAGGTCCTGTATCTGATCCGGTAAAAGACTGACCGCATTTGTAATATTGCTTACAAGCTGTGGCACCACCATCATTATGAGCACTACAATAATGGCTATTATTATGGCCAGACTTATAAGTATTGACAACCCTCTCATAGAAGGTCTCTTTCCACACTTCTTTTCTATGGCTTTGCCAAGCGAATTGCTTAGCTTTCTGTCATAAAACTCTACCATCGGATTTATGAGATACGCCAGCACAATCCCCATGATGATTGGCATAAGTATATTTATTATACGCATAATCTGTGCCATTATTGCATCAAATTTAAATAGCACAAACACTAGCAGGATTGCTCCTGCTAGTGCTAAAAACTGTGAAAACCCTTTGGCCCATGCGACCTTTATGGTGTGCTTCATCTTATTATTCACTTCCATGCGCGATTCCTCCTCGTTTATTGTATGTCCGAATGTAACAAGCTGATATTATATAGTCTTTAATCAATCCGGGCAACACTCTTGCCCTCTGTCAGCTCAAATGGTATTATCTCATGACATGAGCCTTTATGCAAATCTATCATGTTAAAAAGAAGCTCTACGCTGCGTGCCGCCATATCCTTGTGCGGCTGTCTGATAGATACAATCTTTGGATTGTAGTACTCTGCAAGTGTCGAACCATCAAAGCCTGTGATAGATATATCTTCCGGCACCCTGAGTCCCTTGTCAAGTATTGCCCTTAAGGCACCGATTGCCATGACATCGGAAATCGCATAGACTGCGGTGATTTCTATATCCTTTTCCAAAAGCTTTTCATCGCACGATATGCGCTGTCATATGAGAATCGCGCTCTCTCATAGTAACGCTCATCAGGTGTGATTCCATGCTTTTTTAAGCTGTTGAGATATCCGTTATGTCGCAGACGAGCTGTCTGTGAAAGCTCCAGATTGGCTCCAATCTCTGCTATCTTCGTATGACCATGCTCGATGAGATAGTCGACGATTGTTTCCCCTGCCTTCTCATCATCAATGGAAACAGATGACAGCTCCTCCATGCTCCAGTTTTCTGCCGATGTGGTCACGATAACACACGGCACCTTAAATGACGATGTATCCTCAGAGAAATCCTCCCTGCTGCCTCCGAGGAATATGATGCCAAGCGGCTTTCGCTCCCTGCATATGCGGTCTGTCACACTGCTTAGATTACTGTCCTCATCCAGATATGTGATGCTCAAAGAGTAGTCTGTTCTGTCTATTATCGACTGGATTTCCTCGACTACGTTTGCAAACAGCATATTAGAGGTACCCTTTACCAACAGATAAATATTTCTGGAAATGGTCTGCTTGAGCCTCTTTGCATTGGTATTTGGCACAAAGTTGTGTGCCTCAACTATTTTCATTATGGTTTCTTTTGCTGCAGGAGAAACATCCTGCCTGTTATTTAAAACTCGGGATACAGTTGTTACTGAGTATCCCGATTCTTTTGCTATATCTACAATTGTCATTGTTTTCCCCGTCCGACAGCGATACGTCCTTTTACATTATATCCATGTGATATAATTTATTTCACTCGTTATATCATATATCCACAACTACAAAACCTGCTAATTTAGCTTAAGCCCCACATGTTTTCTTAACAAGTGTGGGGCTTAAATAACATAAACTATATCCTCTTGTAAGCTATATTAACCCTTTACAGCTCCTGCGAGCACACCCTCTATAATGTACTTCTGACATACAATATAGAAGATAACAATTGGCAGAATCGCAAGCACGAGCATGGCCATCATTGCACCCCAGTCAATCATACCGTGGCTCTGCTTTAAGTACTGAATAGCAATTGGTATGGTTTTGTACTGGTTGATGTTTAAAACCAGTGATGGAAGAAGGTAATCATTCCATACCCACATTGCCTCAAGTATCGCTACTGTTACCGCTGTAGGACGAAGTATTGGAAATACGACCCTGAAATACATCTGTAATGGTGTACAGCCATCAATCATAGCTGCCTCTTCGATCTCTAATGAGATACTCTTTACAAATCCTGTAAACATAAACACAGCAAGTCCTGCTCCAAAGCCAAGGTATACAATGATGATACCGAGTGGATTTGATAAATGAAGCATATTTGCAAATTTTGATAATGTAAACATTACCATCTGGAATGGTACAATCATAGAGAAAAGGCAAAGTGTATACATAAGCTTTGTGCCCTTAGTCTTTACACGAACTATGTACCATGCACACATTGAGCAGCAGAGTACAATAAGTACTACTGAGCCGACTGTGATGAAAAGTGAATTTCCAAAGCAGTCCCAGAAATGTGTCATTCTGAGACCATTCTTGTAGTTTAATGTGCTACAGAAAAGCCTTGACATACCATCCTTGAAGGCTTCAAAGCCCTCAGTGATAGATACTGTGCTGATTCCAAACGGATGCTTGAATATGTAGGCTTTTCTCTTAAATGAATTGAGTAACACCATAAAGATTGGTGAAATCCAAAGTATTGATAAAACAGCGAATAATAATGTGATTATCCAACCGTGCTTGGCCTGTCTTACGGCACTGACTTCCTGCGCTTTTTTCTGTTTTGCCATTAGTCCTGTACCTCCTTGCTTGTAGTAATCTTATTCTGTGCAAGTGCGATAATTGCAACAATTATAAAGAATATAACAGCCTTTGCCTGACCTACGCCCTGCCATCCTGTTGTTCCATACATGGTGTTGTAGATATTTAAGGCAAGCAGCTCTGACATCTTTCCCGGATTACCGCCTGTAAGAGCTAAGTTCTGGTCGAACAGCTTGAAGCCGTTTGTCAATGTCAGGAATGTACAGATTGTGATTGTCGGCATAAGCATTGGAAGAATAACGCTCTTTAAGAGCTGCCATCTGTTGGCTCCATCAATCTTCGCTGCTTCGATCAGCTCTCCGGGAATATTCTGAATACCTGCGATGTAGATGATCATCATATATCCAATCTGCTGCCAGCATACTACTGCGATAAGTCCCCAGAATGCTGACCACTCTGAGCTTACGATTGTCTTTGAATAGTTCTGCAGGATAGAGTTAAAAATCATCAGCCATACATATGAAAGTACGATTCCACCGATCAGGTTTGGAAGGAAGAATACTGTACGGAAAAGATTTGTTCCTCTGATTCCTTTTGTAAGCGCCATTGCTATTGCAAATGATACGATATTGATAATCAGTACCGAAACTACTGTAAATAGTGCTGTGTACCAGATTGAATGAATAAAGGTTGTATCCACACTGCCGTTTACAACAAAAATCCTTGTGTAATTTTTAAATCCCACCCATTTCCAGTCTGTAACAGTGGAGAATTTACAAAATGAAAGGAAGATACCATATACGAACGGTACAATAAATCCTATTGTAAATGCTGCCATTGTCGGTAAAGCGAAGATCCAAAATTTTTTTCTAATCGACTTTTCCATAACAAATATACCTTTCTTAAAATAATATGGGGTGAGTGACTGCCACTCACCCCACTTTTACTACTTTTTACTAACTTTTAGAGAATTTTACTGCTCGTTCTGAAGATCCCAGTAATAAGCCCATTTCTCTGAGAATGCCTTTGCAACGTCATCCCATGAACCATTACGCTCTGTGTACTCTGTGAGTGGAGCAAGGAAATCAGCTCTCCAGTCATCTACTGAAGGTGTTGCGTTGAATGACCATGCTACTGATGTCTTGCCTTCCTTTGCAAGTTCTGATGCTACATTAGCAAAAGCGTTCTTTGACTCATAGTCGCCTGTGAATGTATCGAATGGAGCTGAAAGACCCATTTTATTAACGATTGCATCACGTCCGTCATCACTTGTGATTACCCAGTTGAGGAATTCAAGTGTTGCATCAATATCCTTCTGATCTGCCTTAGCGTTTACTGTCCAGTGGTTCTCTGTACCAACTGCAAGTCCCTCGTTCTCGTCATCTACACCGAAGTAGATAGGCATCATTGAAAGGTCAGACTGCTTAACTGTGTATCCGTTCTCGTTGTCATCTGCGAAGTTAGCGTACTCCCAGTCACCATTCTGGTAGAATACAGCCTCTTCCATACCAAGCTCTGACTCAGCATTTAAGCTTCTGAATCAAGTGTAGCCTTGTCTGCTGCTGATGTATTTGTGTACATATCCCAAACTCTCTTGAAGTTGTCCATGTACTTACCTGTAACTTCCTTCTGTCCTGCTGTGAGGTCACATCCTGCATCCTTGAACTCATAGTAGAGTGCGAGACCTGCGAGATGTCCTGTGAATCTCCAGTTAGATCCGCTGTCAAGTCCTGCTGAAGCAAATGCCTCTGTAAGATGTAAGTCACAAGCTTTGTTGATATCATCTACATGCTCGTTGATATCAGTTGCAACCTTCTCTAATGTATCAAGATCCTTGATATCATCTACTGACTTGATAACTGCTCGAGTAGTTGCTGCAGTATTTCTCAAGAATTGCCTTGTTGTAGATGATTCCGTAGCACTCATAGCAGTTAGCTACTGATGCAACCTTGCCATTGTACTCAAGTGCAAGTGACTTATCTGTAAGGTGCTTGTAAATCTCGCTGTCCTTTAAGTCATATATGTATTTGTCATACTCTGCGCAGTCTGCTGTGCTTCCGATATTGAAGATTGTTGGGCCTCCTTCTTAGCAAGCTCAGACTTAAGTGTTGTCTTGTACTGTCCATCAGCTGCTGTTACTACTGTAACCTGTACGCCTGTCTCATCTGTATACTTCTCTGCAAGATCCTGCCATGCCTGATCTGTCTCCGGCTTGAAGTTTAACATATAAACTGAGCCATCGCCGCCCTTTGCAGATGAGCCTTTCTCTGTTCCGTCTCCGCTTCCTGATCCACATCCGGCAAGCATTGTTGCTACCATTGAAGAAGCGAGTAATACTGTTACTAATTTCTTTTTCATTTTAAACCCTCCTAAAAGATTTAATATTAAAATTGTCTTTGCAAACATCCTTGGTTGTTTTCGGTAATGTTTGCGGTAACGTTTTCACAAGAATTATTATAGTACAGTTTCGTGCAGTTTCGCAAGAGTATTTTGTCTTTTCTGTATATATTAATAAAAACGTCGTTTTTTGGCAGTTTTTCACAAAAAATGTAAAAAAAATAAGTATTCTCACACTGGCGTTTGGTCATTTTAGTTATTTTCGACTATCCGTTTTGTGTAAAAATACTTTTGTTATTTTTATTCATTTCATCTATCAGAGCCTGCTTTTGTGCGCGCTTGAGCTGTTTTATATGATACTCCCTGCTCATTGCCTCCTCTTTCGTGGCAAAGTGCTCGAAATAGACCAGCTCCACAGGTCTGCGTGTCTTTGTATATTTGGCACCTTTCCCGGAGTTATGCGCTTTTATGCGCTTTTTCAGGTCATTTGTCCAACCGGTATAAAGTGTGCCGTCAGCACACCTTACAATATATGTATAATTTTCATCCATATCTGCTTTGTCCATCTCAATAATCAACGCTGTGCTTATGACATGACAATATGATATCAGGCCTGCCCCTGAATCGTAGTGCCATAGCCTGACATAAGCATAAACTCTGCTCTGTCGACCACTCTGCAGCTGCCACGGTTGTCTGTCTTTACGCTGTATAGTATCTCATCTGCCACATGTAAAAATCCCACACTCTGTTTTCTTCCTTTGGTACATCGCAATACATGCCCTGTGTGATTGTGACAATAGGCAGCATCTTTGAAAACCGGTGTGGCAGAGTCAGCTCCATAACCTTGCGGCGAAGCTCCTCCACATATTCTTTAGCATCTTCCTTTGATATATTCTCGTATATGACTACAAACTCGTCCCCGCCGTATCTGGCACAAAAACCTCCATGTACTCCCGCAACTTTGCTTATACAGTCCGCAATTGCAATCAGACATCTGTCCCCCTCCTGATGCCCGTAATTATCATTGTACTCCTTGAAATAATCCACATCCAGTATCTCAATAGCAAAATTGTGACCACATTTATGAGCATGCGAAAACATCTCATCCGCCTGTATATTAAGCTTTCGCCTGTTTGCCATGCCTGTAAGCGGATCTGTCTCAGACTGCGCCGCAAGAAGCTTATTCTCCTTCTCAATTTTTTTCTTGGCACGATTTACCTTCTCGAAATTCGCCCTAAGCTCTATGACCTCTTTTATCATAGCCCTGGCCTCAAGCTCCTTGCGCTCGGAAAGCTCATAGTACAGCCCTGCCGCCTGCAGATACTCTGCACCCATATGGTGCTTTCTGTAAAATCTGATTTTAAGACCTAAAAATCTCATCTGCATGCTTGTGACCTTAAGATTGTTTATCATCGGCTCCATAAGCTCCATCAGATGCCAGAATTCATCAATCTTTTCACTCTCGAAAAGCACCTCGAGATACACAAAGAAATCCTCTATCAGATCCATAAAAAGCATATCCTGCGTGATTACACCATCAATACGCCTGATACACTCGTCACGTTTTTCAATCTGTCCGCTTTTATGCATGTAAAAGGTTCTGCTGATAAGCATTCCAAGCCTGTCGATTGCATCTGCATACGGCAGATGCTCCCTCTCCACAATCTCAAGAATCTCATCTATTCCGGTAAAGTCACTCTCCAGTACCTTGCAGTTTATCATATTCTCATAAAGAGATATCATCCTGGTGTGATATGAAGGTTCATCCGGTGCGGAAGCTATGTATTCCATGGCTTTTTGAAAATATTCCATGGCCTCCTTATACCTGCCCACTTTGATATTTAAAGCTCCGCAATTGACATTTATAATGCTCTGTTCTTCCAACAGGCCATACTTCTTGCAGTACGTCAGTCCATCCAGATAATAGTCATATGCTACCGGCTGATTGCCTCCGCTTGACATGATGATACCAAGTATATTGCATGCGCGCGCCAGCATGCTCCAACTCTGCGCCTTCTCCAGATGATCTATCGCCCTGACCACGATATCAAAATGTTATCGTAGTCATTCAGGCAATAAAGTGTCATGGCAAGATGATAGTATCCGAAGCCCAAGAGCTTTGAATCTGCTGTCTTTTCTCCGTAATCTATCAGCTCATGGCAATATCTGATTGTGAGCTCGGCATCCTTTCTGTAATTGTCAAGAATGCCATTTGTCCAGTTTTTCACACTCTCATTGTATTCGTTAAACTCCACTTTTCACCTCTATATATCTCCGAAATAGTCCATAGGATTGACCGGTTTCCCATCCTGTTCCATAGCAAAATACACATTGGTGCCCTCAACAGTATAGTATCTGGTCACCTTTCCAACTGCTCCAAGTGTTTCTCCTGCCTCAAGTACATCGCCCTCACTGCAGGTTAGATTTGCAAGCTGTCCGTAAGTAGCCGTATAGCCGTCTCCTAAATCCTGCACTACTGTACAGCCTGTCTCTGCGCTGTCATATATGTCTATAATCCTGCCCTCGGTAACTGAGCATACCGCATCTCCTTCGTTTGCACGTATTACCATGCCACGATTATACTGATACTGGTCGAGTGTCGGGAAATAAACCGTCTTGTCCATGGAAAACGGCAAAAGCACATCTCCCTTTACAGGCCAGTTTGTCACATTTTCTGGGACAAAATGCAGTTGTTTTTCCGTGGACTGCTGATTTTCCTGCTGCCCTGCAGCTGATTCTTCCTGTCCCATTTTTGTCTCTGAGTCTACTTTTTCTGTAGTTTTCTGTGGCGTCTTTTTCTCTGTAGGCTCAACTATAGACGAAGTCTGTGAAATTTCTGTTGGTATCTCGTCTTTCCCGGGTTTCTGTGTTGAATATACCGCTGCAAATCCTATGGCTCCAGCCACGAGACATGCCGCTGCTGCAATTTGTTGTTTTTCATAGGACATTACCTCCATCATCTGAATTGTTCTGATGATAGTATGTCCTGTCTGCATGGATTTATTCATGCTTTTTCTATTTTGCGGCACCAATTATATTTGATAATTGCGCAAACTGTGCAAGGCTTAGAGCCTCACCACGCACATTTACAGGAACTCCGAGAGCCTCTATGCTCTGCTGTATCTGCTCCTTGGTCAGGCCCATACCACCGAAATTGTTGAGCCCGTTGGCAAGAGTTTTCCTGCGCTGGTTGAAAGATGCCCTGATGATTTTGAACATCAGCTTTTCATCATCTACGTCAACCACCGGCTTTTCGTATCGCTTGAGCGATATAACAGAGCTTCCTACCTTTGGCTGTGGCATGAAACAGCTTGGCGGCACATTTACCACTATCTCAGGGTGCGAATAATACTGCACCGCAAGTGACAGAGCTCCGTAATCCTTCTTGCCGGGACCTGCCTGCATACGGTCTGCGACCTCCTTCTGCACCATAATTGTAATACTGTCTATCGGCACATGACTCTCGAACAGCCCCATAATAATAGGTGTCGTTATGTAATAGGGCAGGTTTGCAACAACCTTTATCGGCTTACCATTATTATATTCTTCTGCCAGAGCATTTATGTCTACCTTTAATATATCATCATTTATGACCTTTACATTATCATATTCACTCAGAGTATCCTTAAGTATAGGTATCAGATTTGTATCTATCTCGACTGCTATTACCTGGCGCGCCGACTCACACAGATACTGTGTCATCGTACCTATTCCCGGGCCTATCTCAAGTATCATATCGTCCTTTGTGATGCCGGCCGAGTCTATGATTTCCTCCAAAATGCCTGTATCAATAAGGAAGTTCTGTCCGAATTTCTTTTGAAAATTGAAATTGTATTTCTGCAGAACCTCGATTGTGTTCTTAGGATTTCCCAAATATGCCATGATATGCACTCCTTGTGTCGTTTCATCTGATGCGACAGTCTAACTGCTGTCTTTATCTTTTATATTATCACATGGAATGCCTTTATTTCAATTATATTTGTAAATTTTCGCGGTTTTGCCAAAACCCGGGATGAAAGCCGGGAACCGCCGCCCTGCCATGGGGCACGGTACACTCCCACGTGAGCTACGCTTCGCAGTTAAGATTCTGTACGGATTATGTCTAAGGATTTTCTATGCTTGACGAAACCGGCTTTTATGCGCCGTCCGTGGCGCATAACGCCTTGCCCAGCCGTCCATGGCTGGGCATTTCTGCGTATTTAAGCATAATCCTACAGTATCTAAACCGCTTCGCTATTCGCTCACGCGGGAGTGTACCGTGCCCCATGGCGCGGCGGTTCCCGACTTTCGTCCCTCACGTTGTGGCTCAATCACTTACACGTGTGAAAAGTTCAAATGCATTTGCACGGGTTTTGCGCTCTACCTCATCCGGTGTAGTGCCCTTGATTTCTGCTATCTTCTTTATCACATATGGAATGTTTGACGAATCATTCCTTGTGCCTCGATGTGGCTCCGGGGCCATGTATGGACAGTCTGTCTCAAGAAGGATTCTATCAAGTGGAAGCTCTGACACTGTCTTTACCAGCTTCTTTGCATTCTTGAAAGTTACGACACCTCCCACTCCGATATAATACCCCAGCTTTACATACTCCAGTGCCATCTCCGGTGAATATGAATAGCAGTGTATCACGCCGCGGATATTCTTTTTGCTGCTTCTGTCATGATTTCCATGGTGTCCTGTGCTGCATCACGCGAGTGTATGATAACCGGCAGCGATGCTTCTGCTGCAAGCTCAAGCTGACGCTTAAACCAGTAGCGCTGGTTTTCCTGCACCTTTGGCTCCTTATCCCAGTAATAGTCCAGTCCGATTTCCCCGACTGCAACAGTCCTTTCCCATGCAGTCTGTTCCTAAGCCATGCAAAGGTTTCCTCGTTTAAATCAGCTATGTCGCTTGGATGCACTCCAACCGCTGCATATATAAAGTCATATTTCTTTGCAAGCTCTATTGTAGTCATGGTAGAGCCAATAGAAGCCCCGACATTTATTATCGGGGCAACTCCTTTTTCATGGACGCGTTTTATTGTTTCATCACGGTCGTCCTTAAATCTGTCATCATCATAATGGGCATGTGTTTCAAATATCATTAATTACTGTGTCCTTCCTCCGCCCAAAGCTTATCGGCACAAGGCTTCCATGCCTGCGCATACTCCTTGCACTTGTTGCACAGGTGCTCTGCGCTCTCAGGTGACTGCAAATCTGTTGATTTTGCACCTGTTTCCTTTACGAGCCGCTGTAAGATCTCAGGATTTTCAAGCATAGGACATGGTCTGTAGTGATTCTCATTAAATGGCTGGTTATCATGATATGCCATGAAAAGCGGCTGTTTCAAAATCTCAAGCATGCTGTGTGTACGGATGTTGGCTCCTGAGTAGTGGATAAATACACATGGCTCAGCATCGCCGTTTGCATTGATATGGAAGTAGTTTCTTCCTCCGGCGATACAGCCTCCGACAAACTCTCCGTCGTTCTGGAAATCCATTGTAAAAATTCCCTTGCCGCTTGTCATATTTCTGATCTCACGGACACGGTCCTTGATGTAAAGCCTCTGCTTAGGGTTTGGTAAAAGTTCCAGTGATGCATCGTTTCCGACAGGCATATAGTGGAAGTAAAGCGCATAGCGGCAGCCCTTTTCCACAATCATGTCGATAAACTCATCACTGGTAACTGTCTTATAGTTCTTTGAAGTGTAACATATTGATGTACCGAAAACAAGTCCGTTTTCCTTAAGCAAATCCATTGCATGCATAACCTTTGCAAATACACCGGTGCCTCGTCTTAGGTCGTTCACCTCTGAGAAGCCCTCAAGACTTATTGCAAGGTACAGATTTCCGATACGCTTTAAGTCTGCGCAGAAGGCCTCATCCACGAGTGTGCCGTTTGTGAATGCCAGAAATGCACAGTCACTGTGCTTCTCACAGAGCTTAACAAGGTCTGATTTTCTGACAAGAGGCTCCCTCCTGTAAACATATACAGATATACTCCAAGCTCCTTGCCCTGTGTTACGACCTTATCCATCTCATCAAAGGTAAGGTTCAGCTTGTGGCCATACTCTGCTGCCCAGCAGCCTGTACAGTGCAGATTGCAGGCACTTGTCGGATCCATAAGAATGAGCCATGGCACATTGCAGCCATACTTTTCACGATTTTTACGGATGGTTTTGTGCCGTAAACAAATGCCTCAAAGCCCAGATTGAGCGCGATTGTCTTTAATACATGAGGATCTATCTCGTTGATAAGACGATGCATGTACTTGTTGAGCGTGCAGTCCTTATCACAGATCATCTTGCGCGCACTGTCATAGTTTAAATCAATCTTCTCATCGCCCATAAATTTCTGCCACATGTCGATAAGCTTTACAACCTCTGTCTCCGGGTCCTTGCAAAGTCCTTTTACAATGTTGTCACATATTTTTGATGCAGCAAGTCTCGCTGCCTGATGTCCTAAATTTCCCACTTTGTATTCCTCCTTATTGTTTCAACGGTATTTCTGACGACAAATAAATTTAGTATTCCGTCAAGACTCAAATTCAGTCCTATTAGTCTAACTATCATGCCTGCGGTCTCAAATGGTGTCACGAGAAGCAGTATTCCCACAAATGCCACTACAAACGACATCACGAGTATGAGCCACCATCTCTCGATGCCAAAACGCTTTGCTTCCACTGCAGTCTGTATCTTGAACGCTCCATCTACCAACATAAAAATGCCTATTGCTGTAGACAATATCTCTATAATATACTCAGTTTTTTTAATAATTATGATTCCAAGCACTATTGAAACTATCCCAAGCGCCAGGTCAAACTGAAACGCAAGCTGAAATAAATCCTTTGCAAAATATCCGGACAGCTTTGTCACTCCGTATACTATGAGAAACACTCCATACACCACGCACAAAGTCCTAAGTCCAAGCTGTGGCGCAAATAACAAAGCTGCCCCCAATGCAATCAGGCATATTGTCATGACAGTGTATGCATTTTTCACACGTACCAATGTGTGCATAAAGTATCTCCCTCCTTTTTGTCTGCTATTCTAATCCACCATAATCGTCTTTAAAATGGACAAAAAAATAAGAGTGTCTGAAATTCAGACACTCTGTCAAATCTGTTCGAATTATTTTGTCATACAATATCCGCCTGCCTACAGACAGCACTCAATCATATCATAAATTGTGGCATCGAAAGAGTCACCTATTCTCTTAACAATATCTCTGTTGTATTGGCTTTTTGACAGTCCAACGCCATTTGCCGTAATGTTCTCAGGCAAACGGCTCATCATACTGCCTCTCTCAATCCACTTAATTGTACTGCCCACGATTCCGTTGCTGTAAAACGCCGTGATAAAAGCAATGTCACTATCATCCAGGCTGTAGCCCTCTGCCTTTTCCAACACAAAGCGGCGCACCACCTGCGTAACCACGGCATCCAGATATGTCCTTAATACCCTGCCGTTTTCCGATGCATAAATGTGCATTATCGCCTCGCGGTTATTAAGAATAAGGGCAGCGACTCTGGCATATGCATCATGAAATGTCACGCCTTCCTTTGCCTCATCCATCACAAGCCTGACCTCGTCCTCAAATATGGCCTCAAGCACATCATATATGTCCTTGAAATAATAGTAAAATGTATTTCTGTTTATCTCACACTGCTCGCATATATCCTTGACTGTAATCCTGTCAAGCGGTTTGTTTTTCAGTATATGTAAAAAAGTCTGCATTATGGCTTTTCTGGTAAATGTTGCCATGTGTATATCTCCTGCTGTGCGTATTATACATAAACCATACTCTCAACCGCCATTATATTACGATTGTTATATTTTTGTCAAACTATGTCTCCGTGTAACTTCAAAGTAATAAACATATCCATTAAAATCCAAAGTCCGCATAATCCTGCGGCAGAAATCTATGGTAAATAATATGGCAGCCCTCATCATGGAAGCAATAGTAGTATGTGTCATCCGGCTCATTTAAGAAGCGGATGTAACAGTCAAACTCGCCGTTTTGCATATCCTTTTTCTCGATATTGTCCGAGTATTTGTAAAACAGCTCAGTTATCTGCTCCATGGTGCAGCCATGCGCGCCGACAAGTGCAATCAGCTCACTTATAAACTCGTTGTCAGCTGTGTTTTCATGCACATACTCACTGCCCTCAGGTGGTATCTCTACGCAGAAGCGCTCATTTTTTGCGGTGACCTTTATCTCACCTATGGTGTCAGTAAGCTGTTTTGGCAGGTTCTCCTGCGCAAGGATTTCAACCATCTGCTGCTCTGAAATCATGCCGGTTACGATTTTATTATCAGCCCCTGCACACTCAAAGAAATGTCTGAGCGTGGAAGGGGATAATACAGTCTGACTATTTCCTTCCTGTAGCCAAGCTTTGCCTGCTGCTCCTTTACTATATCAATAAGACTCTTCGCCAGACGAGCGTAACCGGTGGAGCTATAATCGCCGCTGTAATTATTGCTATAATTGCCTTTATAATCGCCACTATAATTCACTTTGTCGTCAAAATCACTTGTTTTCGTCATACCGATAGCTTCTCTTCCTCCCGGCTTTTAAGGCTTTTCTAGGGCATGCTCACCTTATCGAGTATTCCTGTCAGGTGTGCTATTGCCACGCCATAGTTTGTCATCGGCACATGCTGAGTACGTGCCCTGTCTATCCTTGATAATACATATTTTCTGTTAAACATGCAAGCGCCACACTGAATAACGAGGTCGTACTGCGAAAGATTATCGGGAAGTCTGTACCGCTTGTAATATCCACGGTAAGCTCCTCACCGACACGCTTTCGAAGCAGGTTCGGAAGCTTCACCCTGCCTATATCCTCCGCAAGAGGCGCATGTGTACAGCACTCTGCGATAAGCACTCTTGAGGATGGCTTTAAGGCATCAATTACCCTTGCGCTCTCCACATAGTATGGCAGATCACCCTTGTATGCTGCAAAAAGCACTGAAAATGATGTGAGCATACTCTCCGCCGGCTTGTGCTCGTACACATAGCCAAACACCTGTGAATCTGTCACGATGAGCTTTGGCGCGCGAGATAATGCTGCAAGCGCATCTGTCATTTTGTCAGTCGTCGTGCTCATCACAAGACATTTTCTATCGAGCAATTCCCTGAGTGTCTGTACCTGTGGCAATATGAGTCTGCCCTTTGGCGCCTGGATATCCTGTGGCATAACAAGAAGCACCAGGTCTGTCTGAGAAACAAGGTCTCCCAGGATAAATTCCTGTCCGAAATCCTCCGGCAAAAGGCGTGTGAGTGCAGAGATAACAGCATCCATTCCCTTGCCCTTTAATGCGCTGACTGCTACAACCTCAAAGCTATTGTCTGCATTTTTGCCCATCACAGCACTGTTTTCCTCATAAACCCAGCACTTTGCGGCCTCTATTGCAGCATTGTCAAGCTTTCCCCTGCTCTTTTCCTGTGCCTCTGCGGAAAGCAAAATCTCGTCTATCTTGTTTAAGGCAAATACGACCGGGGTATGTTTTTGCAAATAGCAGGCTCCACTCTGCCTCATCCTTAAAAGCCTTTTAAACGGTACCCCTGCCTTCTTTGCAGCAATGACCTCTGCAATATCAAGCACTACAACGGCTATGTCTGTCTTCTCTGCTGCCAGATGAGTCTTTTCCACTCGTCTTTCACCAAGCTCACTGTCATCATCAAAGCCCGCCGTATCAATAATCACGCACGGTCCGAGCGGATGAATTTCCATCGGCTTGTACACAGGGTCGGTTGTCGTACCTGCCACGTCAGCTACAATGGAAACCTCCTGCTTTGTAACCGCATTTATCAGAGATGAGTTACCACTGTTTGTCTTTCCGTATATACCTATATGAAGTCTGTTGGCAGAAGGCGTCTCATTCAAATTTCCCATATGTCCTCCTTTAGAAACGGAAATCACGCTTTCCGTCTGCAATATCATGTATATGCTCATAGCAGGTCTGCTTAACCTTTGGATTGGTAATCTTTTCTATTTCCCTATCGATGAGCTTCATTCCAAGCTCTCTTGTCTGCGGGCTTGCATAGTCCTCGAGATACTCCTTAAGTGTCATGAGTGCGTTCGGATGACAGCAATTAAGTATCTGCATGCTCTTGCACAGTGCCATAAAACGGTCTCCCGTGCTGCCTTCTCTGTAGCAGGCTGTACAGAAGGATGGAATATAGTCCATCTTCATAAGCCAGTTTACCACCTCGTCAAGTGTTCTCTGGTCGCTGACATCAAACTGCTCCGATGTTGCCTCTGCATTTTCTCAGCCTCCGGGTCTGCATAGCCTCCAACACTTGTCTTTGATGCGCCGCTGATCTGTGAAACACCGAGCGGCAGAACCTTTTCACGGACCGCCTGGCTCTCACGGGTTGAGATTATCATTCCTGTGTATGGTACTGAAATACGGATAAGTGCGCATATTTTGGCGAAAGTATCATCACTGATGCCATTGTCAAATACATCCGGGTATATATCATCTGCATGCTTTATACGCGGCACACTGATGGTGTGGGGACCTACACCGTGCACTGCCTCAAGGTGCTCTGCATGCATCAAAAGTCCAGCAAACTCGTACTTGTATTTGTCCAGTCCGAAAAGTACACCAAGTCCCACATCGTCAATGCCGCCCTCCATAGCACGGTCCATAGCCTCTGTGTGATATGCATAGTCATGCTTTGGTCCTGTCGGATGAAGCTGCTCATAGCTATCCTTGTGATATGTCTCCTGGAAGAGTATGTAGGTTCCGATTCCTGCCTCCTTGAGCTTTCTGTAATTCTCCACTGTAGTTGCAGCGATATTTACATTTACACGGCGGATAGCTCCGTTTTTGTGCTTGATGCTGTAGATTGTGTTGATACACTCGAGAATATATTCAATCGGATTGTTTACAGGGTCCTCTCCTGCCTCGATTGCAAGACGCTTGTGTCCCATATCCTGAAGGGCTGTGACCTCCTTTACTATCTCCTCCTGAGTGAGCTTCTTTCTCGCAATATGCTTATTTTTCATGTGATATGGACAGTAAACACAGCCGTTCACACAGTAGTTTGACAGATAAAGCGGTGCAAAAAGCACGATTCTGTTTCCGTAGAAATCCTTCTTTATCTGCTGAGCAAGCTTGTAAACCTCGTCAAGCTTCTCCGGAATCTCACAGGCTAAAAGTACTGATGCCTCTCTGTGTGTGAGTCCTTTTTTTAGCTTTGCTTTCTCGATAATCGCATCGATAAGCCCTATATTATTTTTGTTTGCCTCTGCGTATTCTAGAGTCTCTTTGATTTCCTCGTCAGAAATAAATTCTTCAGCCTTTAATGATTTTACGTTGTACATTTTTATCTCCTTCTATTGTAATCACATATCTGCGTAGTCTCCGCGCGACACCACCACCTGATAGCCGATGCTCTTCATCCGGTTTTCCATACAGTAGCGGCACTCTGCTGCCTCATCTCCGGTGCAGATTTTATTGTCGTAGAGCTTGTATTTGTCACGAACATTGACCGGTGAGAGGTTTGGCATCACAACATTGGCACCCGACTGTATACCCTTTTCCCTGCCGAGCGGATGGATTGTGCCAAGCGCTGTTGTGGCAGGCAGCAGCACTTTTGGATGTATGAGCCTGATGATTGAAAGCAGGCGAAGCGTCTCATCCATCGTACCTGACTTCTCGTTTGCAAAAGGTGTATCCTTCTGCGATATGAACGGACCGATTCCAACCATGTGAGGCTCAAGCTCCTTTATAAACTGCAAATCCTCGTACAAGGTCTCCACTGTCTGTCCCGGCGAGCCGACCATGAAGCCGCACCCCACCTGATATCCTATCTCTTTCAAATCCCAAAGGCACTGCTTTCTGTTTGCAAGTGACATCTCTGCCGGATGAAGCCTATTGTAATGCTTTTCATCCGCAGTCTCATGGCGCAGCAGATATCTGTCTGCCCCTGCATCAAAATAGCTCTGGTAGCTCTCCTTTGACTTTTCACCGATAGAGAGCGTAACTGCGCAGTCCGGATACTTTGCCTTAATCCGGACACTATCTCACAGATGCGCTCATCCGTGTAGTACGGATCTTCACCTCCCTGCAGCACAAAGGTACGAAAACCAAGCTCATAGCCGCTCTCGCAGCATGCCATAATCTGCTCCGTACTCAGGCGGTAGCGGTCCGCGTGAGTATTGCTGTGCCTTATGCCGCAGTAGAGACAGTCGTTTTTGCAGTAGTTGGTAAACTCTATCAGCCCTCGTATAAAAACCTGATTGCCATAGGTCTCGTGTGCTTTCTCAGATGCCCTCTTTCTAAGGTAATCAACTGCCTGCATATCATCCGTCTCAAGCAGCATATGCAGCTGCTCGAGGGTGATATTCCGGCAGGCCGTAATTTCATCTACAATTTTTATTATTGCTGTATTTTCGGTCATGCTTTCTCCTGTAGTCTGGTCTGCTTTATTTATTAGAGTAAACTGTCTTCACTCCTATGCCATCCAGCCTGCCAATCCTGCCGGACAGAGCACTGATAATATCCTGTGGTGCGTCAATCGCCACACTGATGATATTCACGTTCTTTTTCTCGTATGGGATACCCATGCGCCCAACAATGAAGCTGCCGTACTCATGCAGCAGATGATTAAGCTGCTCAACCGAATCGGATTTTCAACTATAATGCCGATCAGGGCTATTCTTGTTTCCATGCGTTACTCCTTATATCTTTATATTATTCGAGAACAAAGATGTCCAATAACCACATACGCCCTTGCATGCGAGCATGCAGATGCGCAAGCGGTTATTGTACCTATTTGTTCATTAAAAATGGGTGCACTTCGCCGGAAGTACACCCTAAATCTTAAAATGTTCTTCCTCCTCATACGTGAGGCAACTATCATCTGCTCACAGTATTTGGTGTCAGTGACTCTGAACTATGCCGTCAGAGCCTTCAATGTCTGCAGGCTTGAAGAAAGAGAGCTGTTATCAGCATGTCTCGCTTCTTGCGTGCTATCTAATATCTAATCCGATTGTATCATGTCTAAATCATTTCAACAATATTATATCTGCTTGTTTCCCGAAATATACACTATTTTGGGACAAAAAAAGAACAGCCATCGTTCTGCTGTCCTTTAGGAGAAGGTATTTTACTATGGGGATAGTAAAAATATATAATGTATTGGGGGGTTTTTACGTTAATTATAGTATCATGTGCCATGAAAAATGTCTATTATCGTGATGCACAAACATGTATAAATTTTCAATTATTTTTTATGCAATATGTATATCATTGATTTAAGATAATCATTTGGTTACAATTACAGCCCATTAAGAATTTCAATATTTTGAAAAGAAATCTACTTACAAGTTGACTTTTTTAACCTAAAGGAAGAAAATAGAAACATAAATTGGAAGGAAAGGAGCGGACTCTCATGAAGAAAATACTGGTTTTACCACTGTTGCTTTGTCTTATATTCTGTTCCTTTCTAAGTCTCGACAAAAATCTGGACGAATTTGATCCTGACCGCACAGCATACGGTTCATACGATCACAGGGTTGTCTGGGGCTCTTATGCCTCTTCTGATAAGGCCGCGCTTCCACAGCAGGAAGTTTTGGACTCACGCGCAGTACTTTATTCAGAGTCAGATATGTCGGCACTCATGGATTGCCAGTATATAGAAGAAATACCTTCTTTTCCTGCAGTCATATGCCGCATCCGTACCTCTTCGCTTGGTTTTCTAGGCAGGCTTACATCCAATTTAAGCTGGCTGGGTGCGTTACTCCAGTTAATACATATTATTTTATTCGCATATGCCGCTATCGTGGTCATGCGCATATGCCTCACAAACACGAGCCGGCGCTTTATTATCCGTTTTATCCACGACAAGGATGGGCATAAACTAATTTCCTTCGCTGATTATTTCAAAACTCGCGCATATGCGGAGGAAATATAACTTAGATACATTAAATAAACATTTTCTCCGCGTCATGCTGATAAAGTAAAACGGAGGATTTAAAATGCTTGAAGCAATAATAATTGTCGTGTGTGCTGCCGTTTGTATCGGCGCTGCAGCCTATGCCTGGTGGATGGAGAACGGTCCTGAGAAGGACGACAGTGATGCAACCGGAAAGAACAGCCATAGCCATGCTTATACCAAATACGACAGCAATATCAAGGATGATGTTGTCTTTCACAATGCACACAAATAATGATAACATTTATCAACATTAGTAACTATAAACCTAAATAAATTATCTCACCCAATTCGTCATAAATCATCTTTAACCCGGATGATTTATGGCAGAAAAAACGAGCCGCAATCGATACCCACAGGATTGCGGCTCGTTTTATTTCTGTATCTTCACCTCTGCAAAACGATGTGCTAAATATTAAGCATATCGCTGAGCTCCTTAAGCGCTCCGTCTGTCTCATGTGCGAGAACCTTCTTTGCAAGCAGCTTTCCAAGCTGAACACCTTCCTGGTCGAAGCTGTTTACATTCCATAAGAAGCCCTGGAACATAATCTTGTTCTCAAAGTGTGCAAGGAGTGCGCCAAGAGATGCAGGATTTACCTGCTCGCCGATGATGATGCTTGAAGGACGTCCACCCTCGAAGTTCTTGTTCTTGTTGTCGTCTGCCTTACCACATGCAAATGCAACTATCTGTGCTGCTACGTTTGCGCAGAGCTTCTGCTGGCTTGTGCTGTCCTGGATGACTACATCTGTGTCAAGCTGGTTGTTCTTGAAGCCGATGAACTGGAGTGGCACAATATCTGTTCCCTGATGAAGGAGCTGATAGAATGAGTGCTGTCCGTTTGTTCCAGGCTCACCAAAGATAACCGGTCCTGTCACATAATCTACAGGCTCACCGAAACGGTTAACCGACTTGCCGTTTGACTCCATATCAGCCTGCTGTAAATGTGCAGGGAAACGGCTGAGTGCCTGTGAGTATGGCAGTACTGCTGTGCTAGGATATCCGAGTACGTTTCTCTCGTAAACACCGATGAGTGCGTCGAGCATCTCAGGATTCTCCATGATATCTGCATTCTTTGAAAGCTTATCCTCTGCTGCTGCTCCGTCGAGGAACTGTGCAAATACTTCAGGACCGAATGCAAGTGAGAGAACTGCTCCACCAACTGCTGATGTTGATGAGTAACGTCCTCCGATGTAATCATCCATGAAGAAGGCTGCAAGGTAATCATCGCTCTTTGCAAGTGGTGATGTCTCGCTTGTTACAGCAATCATGTGCTTAGAAGCATCAAGTCCTGCGTTCTTTAATGCATCCTTTACGAATGACTCATTGGTAAGAGTCTCAAGTGTTGTACCTGATTTTGATACTAATATGAAAATAGAGTGAGCTACGTCAACTGATGCCAGCACGCTTGCCGCATCATCAGGGTCAACATTGCTGATGAATTTGGCTTCCATCTTGAATGTATTGTTTTTCTTTGCCCAGTTCTCAAGTGCTAAGTACATAGCACGAGGTCCTAAATCGCTTCCGCCGATTCCTATCTGAACAACTGTTGTAAACTTCTCTCCTGCTGCATTTGTAATCTCGCCTGAGTGAACCTTGTTTGCGAACTCAGCGATTCTCTCCTGCTGCTCTACGTAGAATTTACGCTTGTCAACTCCGTCTGCCACTACAGCATCTCCGAGCTGTCCACGGGTAAGCTGGTGAAGAACGAGACGGTTTTCACCTGTATTGATAACAGCACCATTGTAAAGTGCCTCAAATTTCTCTGTAAGCTGAGCCTCCTTTGCAAGCTTTGCAAGTGCCTCAGGCACATCTGCGTCCACCTGCTTTGCAGCGAAGTTGTAAGTGAATCCCTCTGCCATTGGGATGTTGTACTCCTTGACACGCTTAGCGCCATTGTCTCCTGACATGGCCTCTTTTATGTCAACACGTCCCACTTTAGAAAGCTCCTTGAAGGATTCCAGGGTATCCAAGTTGTTCCAGGTAATCATTGCGATTTCCTCCTTATCATTTAATCTTATTTTCACCAATCGTTTAAATTATACTATCAATCATTTTTAAGTTCAAGAGCTGAGAAACTTTATAAGTAAGTTTTTCGATAAAATTTGTATTTTGTTTTGTTCGTGTGCGAATATGCACTTTTTATGTGAAATCAGTAACTATTCAGATCCATACTCATCCTGCGCATGAATGCCCATCTTCCTATCGGAGGCATTCACATATTTCTTTGTTCTTTTTTATTTCGTCGTATGTCAAAATAATTTATTCCGTTTCCTTTCTTACTGTGTAACTATATTCGTCTAAGCTCAGCCAGACAGATGCACACAAATCCAAGCATTCCTGTGATACCGCCTGCCGTGAAAGCGATATTGAGCACTGCCTTTACAACCATCACTCCACACAGCTTAGCAAGTGCAAATGCCACTGCAAAGCCAAGCACAAACGATGCTGCTGTGCCAAGAAGTAATATTATGTATCTGTATTTTGTTATCATTTCTTCGTCAAACATTATTTTCCTCCATCAAATCAGCGGTCAGAATTTTTAGAAATTATTCAATACCATTTTTATTACCTTTTATTACATGATATGAGTGTCAAAAGGTATTTTGCCCCTCATTTATGACATCGATGATACCTTTTGACCCTTTAATCATATCATTCTAATGAAAATATACTGTCTGCGTTATGTAAAATTTGTTGGAAATTGTTGTAATGCAGTTACTACATATCAGTAACGTAATGCGGTTTTATTAAAAATCAGTTGACTTTGCCGGTGTAAGGTACTATACTCATGTTTGTAAAATTATTGGTATCTCCCTTTTAATTTTACATATTTACATAGTTTAATAACGGATTTTTGAGAGTGAACAGAGTTCATGAAGGGGTACACCACCGCGGGTGTATTGCTTTGTGAACTCTTTTTAGTATATTGCTTCGGGGTAATCCCGCTTTTCCACATCTCAATCCGAAAGGAGACGCACAATGGTAAAATCAACGGTAAAGAAGCTGCAGATGTATGCGGCATGACTGTTACGCAGTATCTTTCAGCTAACAATTACAACCCTAAGCACATCGTTGTAGAGCTGAATAAAGAGATTCTTCCAAAGACTGAGTATGACAGCACTGCTATCGCCGACGGCGATGTGGTAGAGATTTTAAGCTTTATGGGCGGGGGCTGATTAAAACAAACACTTTTACACCATCAATAAAAATATAAGGAGTTAATCATGAGTAAAATATAGATTTAGCAAACGACAAATTAGTTTTAGGAGGTCACGAGTTTACCTCACGTTTCATCCTTGGATCGGGAAAGTTTTCACTCGACCTGGTAAAGGCTTGCATTGAGAAGGCTGATGCACAGATTATCACACTGGCTCTGCGCCGTGCAAACGATGGAGGACTGGCAAACATCCTCGACTATATTCCGGACAATGTCACACTGCTTCCAAACACATCAGGCGCCAGAAATGCCGATGAGGCTGTAAGAATCGCACGTTTATCCCGCGAGCTGGGCTGTGGAGACTTCGTAAAAATTGAAATCATGCGCGACAGCAAATATCTGCTTCCGGACAACTTTGAGACAATAAAGGCTACAGAGATTCTCGCCAAGGAGGGCTTTGTCGTAATGCCCTACATGTACCGACCTCAACGTGGCAAGAGACCTTGCAAACGCCGGCGCTGCCTGCATCATGCCTCTCGGTGCACCAATCGGCTCAAACAAAGGTATCTGCACAAAGGAATTTATCCAGATTCTGATTGACGAAATCGATCTGCCTATCATCGTGGATGCAGGCATAGGCCGTCCTTCACAGGCATGCGAGGCTATGGAAATGGGTGCTGCCGCAGTCATGGCAAACACCGCTGTTGCAACAGCCGGTGATGTTGAGATAATGTCAGAGGCATTTAAAAAGGCTATCGAGGCCGGAAGAATGGCTTATCTGTCAGGACTCGGACGCACTCTGACCAAAGGAGCCAGCGCATCATCTCCTCTGACAGGATATCTGCGCGACTAATCATAAATGACACTTAGCTTTTGAAGGGAACACATAATGACTAACGATACAAATATAACAAATGACAAAGATATCAATGCAAATATCTCCCACGATGACCACTTCAACGACAGCATTGTAAACGAAGTAATCCTCGAGGACATGAAGAAAAACAGAATAGACCATATGAAATATCTGCCTGATATGGAGGTGCTTGACTCCGATATCATGGACAGGGTTGTTGCCGAAATGGATGCCTACGACTACGACAAATACACCGCAGCCGATGTACGCGCTGCGCTCTCCCATGAATACCGCACATTGGAGGATTTCAAGGCTCTGCTCTCGCCTGCCGCACAGCCATTTATTGAGGAAATCGCACAGGCTGCACAGCTTGAGACCAGAAAGCACTTCGGCAACAGCGTGTGCATGTTTACACCGCTTTACATATCAAACTACTGCGAAAACTACTGTATCTACTGTGGTTTCAACTGTCACAATAAAATCAACCGCGCAAAGCTGAATGCCTCAGAAATCGAAAAGGAAATGGCTGCAATCGCCAAAACCGGTCTTCAGGAAATCCTGATTCTCACCGGTGAGAGCAAGAAAATGTCAGACGTCGAATACATTGGAGAGGCATGCAAAATTGCCCGCAAATATTTCAAGGTTATAGGTCTTGAGGTTTATCCTATGAACTCTGACGAGTACGCATACCTGCACGAGTGCGGTGCTGACTATGTGACCGTTTTCCAGGAGACCTACAACTCTGACAAATACGAGACTCTCCACCTTGCCGGACACAAGAGAATTTTCCCTTACCGTGTAAATGCACAGGAGCGTGCTCTTAAGGGCGGTATGAGAGGTGTCGGCTTTGCCGCACTTTTAGGTCTCGATGATTTCAGGAAGGATGCGCTTGCCACCGGATATCACGCATACCTGCTCCAGAAAAATATCCAAGAGCCGAGATTGCATTCTCATGCCCTCGTCTGTGCCCTATCATAAACAATGACCGTATCAATCCAAAGGATGTCCACGAGACACAGCTCCTTCAGGTGGTATGCGCTTACAGGCTCTTCATGCCATTTGCAAGCATCACCATATCTACTAGAGAGGTAGCGCGTGTGCGTGACAATCTCGTAAATATCGCCGCCACCAAGATTTCAGCCGGTGTCAGCACCGAATCGGAAGCCATGTAGACGATATAGAGGACAAGGGCGATGACCAGTTTGAAATCTCTGATGGCAGAAGCGTGGATGAAGTATTTAATGCACTACTCGACAATGGTTTGCAGCCGGTGATGAGCGACTATATTTACGTGTAGGAATCCTGTAAACAATGAAATGCTTGAATTAGAATCAGTAATCATCTTAATTTTAACAGGTATAAATATGTATATATGAATATGTAGGAACAAATATGAATAAAGAAAAACTCTTATACGAAAACTCAAAACATGCTTTACAGAGTGATAATATAATCGCTATCACAAACAGACACCTTTGCAGCCGTCCGTTCATGGAACAGCTCGAGCGCGTCTGTAAGCTCCATCCCCATGCAATTGTGCTCAGGGAAAAGGATATGCCGGAGGCAGAATATCTGTCTCTGGCACGCGATGTGATTGCTCTGTGTAAAAAATATGATGTGCAGTGCATGCTGCACAGCTTTATAAATGTAGCAATGGAACTTGAGCATCCATATATACATCTGCCATTGCCAATCCTTGAAGCTTATGTCAAAAAAAATGTATCCGGCAATATATCCACAGGTATGTCAAAAAGCACTGACAATTATCAACAATTCTTCAAGGTTATCGGAACCTCTGTCCACTCTGTAGAAGATGCCATAAAAGCCGAACAGCTTGGTGCCACATATATGACGGCAGGACATATTTTTGCAACCGACTGCAAAAAAGGACTGCCTCCGCGCGGACTTGATTTCCTCAAAATGTCTGTGATGCGGTTGAGATACCGGTTTATGCAATCGGCGGTATCAATATTGCTTCAAACGATAACAGCACAGCTTCCGATTCACCATCCACTTATGATGCTGTGCGGGACATTAGTGTTCCGCGACTTGCTGATGTTATTGAATGTGGAGCCGCCGGAGGATGTATTATGTCGGGGATGATGAGGGTATGATTTACCGACTATATCACAGTTTTTATTTTTCCTCCAAAATATCCTGCGGTTCACAGCACAATGCCTTTGACAGCCTGACAACATACTCGACCTGTGCTTTATTTATATCCTTTCTGCGCTGTTCATACTGTTGAATAGTTTTTACAGGAATGCCTGTTTCTTCCGCAAGAATGCTCTGACTGATACCAGCCCTTTGCGTAGTTTTTAAGATATGTCTCCGCTCTTGATACCTGACTCATCTCTCTCAATTTCAAAATGGCAGATGAAATATCCATCTCATGATAAGGATTATACATATTTCTGATTTTACAAATAGGTATCTCTTTATCAATCATTTCAAAGGTTTTGCCATTCTCCCATTGGTAATATGCCAGAATCCATCCTGTCCAATATTCCTGGCTTTTAGCTGTATTGTACGAAGGCATGATTATATCATCATCGTATATCTAATACCCTTATCGCAAGTTCAGCGCCCGACATCCCGGTTATCACAAATAAATCGCCTTTTGAAAAGCGCATACTATATTCAGACTGCAAAAATCTTTTATAATAATCCTCCAGCTCATATCCGAGGTCATACACTGCATAACTAAGCATCTCCCCAAGACTTCGCTGTGCAATTCGAAGATAAACCTTGTCATATGCGTAAATCATCTTTTTTCATCTCCTCATCTATAATCCTTGAAATATAAAATGTCCTCCTGGTAGAAGTATAGTTATACAATACTCCCACAGGAGGACATTTTCAATTCATATTTACATTTCGCATACCCTAGTTTCCGCACTCAATACTGATCTCATTGAATGTGCCAAGAATATCATCAACCTGCATAGCCTTCTTATCGGCGCCGGCCTTGTCGATTATCGCCTTGCCCTGATGCATCATGATAAGGCGGTCTCCGTATTCAACAGCGTAGCGCAGATTGTGTGTGACCATGATTGTTGTGACCTTCTTCTCTGCCACAATCTTGCCTGTGAGCTGCATTACAATCTCAGCGGTCTTTGGATCGAGGGCTGCTGTGTGCTCATCAAGGATGAGAAACTCGATTGGATTCATCGTAGCCATGAGAAGCGCAAGTGTCTGTCTCTGACCTCCAAAGTGCGCCAACCTTTGTGTGAAGCTTATCCTCAAGTCCGAGGTTTAACTCGGCAAGCATCTCCTTGTAATGCTCTATCCTGCTGTGGTTTGTACCACGGCCCAGACCGTATGTCTTTCCTTTATTGTCAGCTATGGACAGATTTTCAAGGATTGTCATGGAAGGACAGGTTCCCTTTGACGGGTCCTGAAATACACGTCCTATACGGCGGTGTCTGATAAAATCCTTCTGCTTTGTGATGTCAGTGCCGTTTACCACAATGCTGCCACCATCTATAGGGATAGAACCGCAGATGATATTGAGCATAGATGTCTTTCCGGAGCCATTACTTCCTACAACGGAAACAAACTGTCCATCATCTATTTTCAGATTAAAATCATCAAAGAGGCATATCTCGTTGACTGTTCCCGGATTATATAATTTGTGGATATGGTTGAGCTCTAACATTATGCCACCTTCTTTCTTTTGTTTCTATCCATTCCAAGCACCAGAATGATGAGGAACAATACCGCTGTAATGAGCTTCAAATCGCTCGACGGCATACCAAGCTTTATAGCGATTGCCACACAGGCTTTGTATACAATCGCTCCGATAACAACACTCGAGGTCACACGCAAAAATGTTGCCTTTTTAAGCAGGCTGATTCCGATAATAACGCTCGCCAGTCCGATAACCATTGTTCCGGTTCCCATTGATATATCGAAATATCTCTGCTGCTGTGCAAAAATGCATCCGCTTAAGCTGCAAAGGCCGTTGGCGATTGCAAGGCCGATGATTTTTGTGATGCCCTTGTCCACACCCATAGATGTAACGATAGTCTCGTTGTCACCTACTGCACGAAGCAGATATCGACTTTGTGCTCATGTACCAGTCGAGCAGGAATTTCATCACAAGTGTGATAACAAGGATGATAATCACATTTGAAAACTGTGCTAAGCCGCCCTTAAATATATTTCTGACAAAATCATTGTCGAAAAGTGTGGTCATATTGTATATTGGCAGGTTTGCTCTTCCTGCAATACGAAGATTCACCGTGTAAAGCGCTGTCATCATGATAATTCCCGATAAAAGGTCACGCACCTTGAGCTTCACATGGATGATTCCGGTCAGCATTCCGGCAAACGCACCTGCCGCAAATGTCACAAGCAGTGTGAGTATCGGATTAACGCCCTTTGTGATGAGTACCGCCGAAAGTGCCGCTCCAAGCGGAAAACTTCCATCCACTGTCAGATCCGGAAAATCCAGTATGGTGTATGTGATATATATTCCAAGAGCCATGATCGCATAAATCATGCCCTGCTCTAAAACGCTTAAAACTAGTGTCACGGTGTATCCTCCCCTGCTTTAAAAATCAACGTAACTATTTTACTTCAATCTTATCAAATGTCTCGGCTGCATCCTTGATATAATCTGCATCAAGTGTCATGCCAATCTTGTCTGCTGCTGCAGTGTTTACATAAAGCTCAGCCTTTGAAGCTGTGATAAACGGAGTGTCAGAGGCTTTCTCCTCACCCTTTAAAATCTTTGCTGCCATCTTTCCTGTCTCGATTCCAAGCTGGTAGTAATCGATTCCCATTGAAGCAACACAGCCTGATTTAACCTGCTCAATTTCACTTCCGAATACCGGAATCTTTGCTCCATTTGCCTTGTCGAGAACAGTCTGGAGTGCATTTACCACTGTGTTGTCTGTGAGGTTGCACAGGCAGTCAACCTTGGAAACAAGATCTGATGCTGCAATCTCAATATCTGCTGATGTGTTTATTCCGGTGTCAACGATTTCAAAATCGTATTTATCTGCAAGCTCCTTGTACTCCTCAATGGTGCTGCAAGAGTTTGCCTCACTTGTGGTATAGAGAATACCGATCTTCTTTGCATCCGGCATCATCTCCCGATCATCTTAAGCTGCTCCTCAACAGGAAGCACGTCTGATGAGCCTGTGATGTTTCCGACACTTGAGCCGTCCTCCTTTGCAAGACCTGCTACAACAGGATCTGAAACTGCTGTGTATACTGTTGGAATGTCTGCATTCATAGCTGAATTGTAGGCGCTGGCTGCACATGGTGTAGCGATGGCACAAATCATATCAACCTTCTCAGATACGAAGCTGTCTGCAATAGTGCTTGCTGTACCGGTATCTGTCTGTGCATTCTGGTAATCAACCTTAAGGTTTTTACCTTCCTCGATGCCCTCTTCCTTGAGGCCCTCTAAGAAGCCCTCCCTGCAGTTGTCAAGAGAGCCATGCTCTGCAAACTGCGAAATACCTACTGTGTAGCTGTCACCCTTTGCGCCACTCTGTGTAGAGCCCTTTGAGCCCTCTGCTCCACAGCCTGCCATAAGACCCATGGTGCAAACTGCTGCTAAAATTACTGATAATACTTTCTTTTTCATATTGAATTCCTCACTTTCTTTGTGAAGTGTTTGTTTCCCGATGTTCGCGATTTTCTCATAAATCTGCCGCAACAAGCCAAATGTCATAGCCTCAAATCAAATTTGCGCTAACGATATTTCATCATGTGGGTGTTTATGCAAAACCGCCTCAAGCTAATGCTTGAGACGGTAATAAATTCTTATTATCGCGGTACCACTCAATTTGACGAATTGTCCACTCTGTCATGTACTAATATACATGCCGAAATGATAACGGGTTCGGTTCCCGGTGACGCCTACTGATTTAATCGTTAAGAAACCATGCTCTGTACAATCAAACGCTTCGGATCACCCTCGAAAGGCCATTCAACAAATCCATCCATACTGCAATCCCACCATCTGCAGCTCTCTGAGATATCCGAAAGGTCTACTCTTCTTTCTCATCGGTTTTGAAACACTGTTAAATTAATCTTTTAATATACTTTATGCTCTTTTTGTCACTTTGTCAAGGTAAAGTTTGAAAATTTCTGTATTTAAGAGGTGATACCCCATACATTTTCTTGAAGCTGCGTATAAAATAGCTCACATTCTGATATCCACTGCACATCGCAACCTCTGTAACGGAAGCTGCTGATTCCTCCAATAGCTGTCTGGCGTGCTCCAGCCTGAGATGATTGACATACTGTGACAAAGTAATATGAAAATGCTCTTTAAAGTAGCGTGATATGTATTTTTCTGACAAATGAAACTGTGCACCAAATTCCTTCAGTGAAATTTCCCTTGTATAGTTTTGCCGGATATACGTTATCATTTCTTTTTCTGTTGTGTTGGTGCCATTTGTGCCATTTTCCAGAATCAGACCATTTCTCCACATTTTCCGGATGAATTTGATGAGAGTTATTTTTGTCTCAAATTGCGCCTCTATATTTGCAGCATCTGTTTTTTCTGCGTTTTTCCCTGATATCGGTGCATTTATCTCTATCAGCCGCTCGCATATATCTGCTGCTGTATCATTTATCTGAGGACTAATCATAAGTCTGCCTCGTTTGAGAGGGGATAGGATTGATTTTTCCATGAGATCGTCCGTCTGAAATGATATATATTCAAGAGGAAACAGAAACGTGTAATAATCTGCATCTCCTGTCGGCGAGCCCATGAAATGCAGACTGCCCGGAGATACCACAAATGCATCCTTTGGGCTTCCTATATAGTTTTCACCTGATATGGTCACATGCAGCTTGCCCTGCTTTACATATATAATTTCCAGCTCATCGTGCCAGTGTACCGGAATCTGGAATGCACGTTTTACATCACTGATATGGTATTGGCTGAACGGATTTTCCGGTGTGCCGTGTGGCCGGTTTTCTTTTAATTCAAAATACATTTTTCTACATATTCCTTAGTCTCTTTTAATCCCCATCCGGTTTTTTTACTATAATAATGATATATCAACTATTTTTATTTTAACATATTACATGCATAAGGTGTGCAATTTTTTATTTGTTCTCAAGGTTTTGATGAATCTACACTGTAATATGAATAATGACTCAGTTATAGATAAAGTAGAAATAGTACAATTTTTCCTTGAAATAATACAAGAATTATTTGTGATAATGTAATATATTGATGCATGCAAGCTTCTCTTCTTTATATCTTCCTCTCCCAAATGAAGTTTATAATAAGAAGTTTGCATTCTTTCTGTTAATATCACAAAGTATACATACATTATAGAAGTATACATACATTATAAATGAGGTAAAATCTATATGCAGGTTCAAAGAAAAACACTTACACAGCTTTCCATTCCAATATGCTTCGAAACACTTTTTTACATGCTGGCAGGCATGGTTGACACTCTTATGCTGTCATCCGTGAGCGACCAGGCGGTTGGTGCTGTCGGCACGGCAAATACATATATCTCCGTTTTCATCATCATGTTTGGCGTCATCTCAAGCGGTATGGTTGCTGTCATGACGCAGAATATCGGTGCTGGAAAACCGGGTATAGCATATCAGGCAAGGCAGCTTGGGCTTATATTTAACGCTGTAATAGGTGTGCTCATGTCGGTATTTCTGGCTGTTTTTTCCGGTAATATTCTCAAAATGGTCAGCATTGCACCGGCGCTTTTTGATTCGGCAAATACTTATCTGCGCATTGTTGGAGGTGCCTGCTTTTTAAATGCTCTCATACCGATTTATTCAAGCTACCTGAGAGTTTTCGGCTACACAAAACAGTCACTTTGGGCATCAATTATTGGAAATGTCATTAACTTTATACTCAATGCTGTTTTTCTCTTTGTAATGAACTGGGGCGTTATGGGTGTTGCCACAGCAACGGTTATTTCACGTATTATCAATCTGATTATTGTTGCCACAATGGGCGCTGTGCTCATCAAGGCAAAGGACAGTCCCGAGCGCATAGCTCCCGGAAAAATTCTCGGACAGATTATAAAGATTGGCTTCCCGTCTGCCTGTGAAACCGCGCTTTACAATATCGCAATGACTCTTGTAGTGCGATTCATGAACCAGATGGATGCTGACGGACTGAACGTCACTGCGCGCTCTTATGCCACACAGATTGCTAACTTTTCGTACTGTATCGGTGCTGCCTTAGCTCAGGCAAATGCCATCCTGACCGGCTGGCATATCGGAGCAAAGGAGTATGACGAATGTGATAGGGGCACTCGCAAGGCCGCTATCTACGGTGTGATTACGGCATCCTGCCTTTCTATCACATTTGCGCTTTTAGGTAACTACATTGTGCGGATCTTCACGAATGATGTACAGATGATAAATCTTGTCACAAAGCTTCTCGCCATCGATATTGTGCTGGAGTTTGGAAGAGTCACCAATCTGGTATATGGTCGCACTGAAGACAAGCGGTGACGCCGTATTCCCGGTTGTCATGGGTGCTGTTTTCATGTACCTTGCGGCGGTCGGTGGAACATACTTCTTCGGACTGCATCTGGGGCTTCTCGCAGTCGGTGCTTACATCGGACTCGCAAGTGACGAGTGCATCAGGGCTGTCGGCATGGTGCTGCGCTGGAAGAGCGGAAAGTGGAAGAATAAGGGACTGGTTGATTAGAGCTTGTATCCCGCCTTTTGCATCGCCCTTTCAAAGTCTGCAAACGTCATATTCAGTCGCTTTGCTCCTAATTCCGGCTCTATTATGCCATCCTGTACTAACGAATATATTTCAAGATATCTACCTTCAATACTACGCTTTTTATGGTCATCCCATGCCTTACACATATTTACCACCTCTTTAAAATGATACCATTTATTGAAAGGTCATTACATATCAGTCACAAAATATTTAAAATATATGAAACACCTACAATAATAACGCTCATTATTGAAAATGCTTCTATATTTCCTCGTGATATTTTAGAAACTAATAAACCAATTATGCTAATCATAACCGAGATTATAAGATAGAACAGATATAATAAAACAATAAATTGCCATATAGACAAGTCCGATATAATATATGGTAAATGCATAGTCCTCTCAATCATCAGACTTTCAACCCCTGCATTCAGATTTCCTAAATCAAATATAATGTACTTTGTCACAAATTCAATAAATGCAAATAATATACATATCAACAACGAAATTAATAAACTAATGTTCAGCCGCGATTTTAACAATATCATTCTTCCATTTTTAGATGATTTAATCATAGCTAATGTTCCTGCATATATATCATCTGTATACATAGGTACCACAATCAATAGAATAACTATTATCGGTATAACATTAAACCTCAAATTTTCAATATAATCACTTATTTCAATATCATAAAAATATTGTGCACTTTTATCCAGACTATCATAATACTCTGTTTTCTCAACAATGTATTTGACAGTTGCTATTCTATATTGAGCTTTCTTTTCTTCGTTGATTATAGAATGATAATCCTTACCATCTATTTTGCCATTATTAAATGCAATTTCATTCTTTTGCTTATCATCGATAATAGCTTGGAATTTCTGATATTCTGAATTAATGTATTCTTTTTTTTCAATTGAATATTCGCCTTCCATTTCATTCATATAATTTTCATACACAGACTTATGATATCCATTAAACATAGTTGTTCTCATCTGTCCCGCCATGATGCTTTGAATAATTAGTCCAACAACAAAAATTATATATACCTGAGGTTTTGAAAGAACTTTGTATAATTCCATTTTGGTAACATTATTCATTATCCTTCCCACCAATCTTCTCAAATTTTGTCAGACATCCTTCTTTAATCAATATTATATAGTCAGCCACTTCCTCTACGTCTGATAAAATATGTGTTGATAATACAATAGTTTTTGTTTTAGATAATTTTCTAATTAGATTTTTAAATCTTGCCCTTTCTTCCGGATCAAGTCCCACTGTCGGCTCGTCAAAAATAATAATCTCCGGATTAGCTACACATGTTATTGCAATTCCAAGTCTTTGCTTCATTCCTCCTGAAAAAGATTTAACCTTATCGTTACGATTCTCATACAAATTAACATCCCTTAACACCTGTTCCACGTTTGAATCTAATTCTTTTTATTTACACCTCTAAGATACCCAAAATACTCTATGGTTTTTTGCTGTGAAATTTGGATAATAACCTACATTTTGTGGCAAAAAACCAATTTTTTCCCTATATCTGTCATCTAATTCTTTTATATCAGTTCCATTATATAAAATTTTGCCTGAACTCATATCCAAAACATCTGACATTATATTCATAATAGTAGATTTACCAGATCCATTTGGTCCAATCAATCCATAAATACCATTTTCAAATTTGATGCTGATTCCATGCAATACTTCTTTACTACCATATCTTTTTTTATATCAATTAACTCTAGCATGATATTTTTGAACTCAACTTTCCCTAAAATTCGTGTTATAAAAATAGTAACCCAGCGCTATTACTATAATTGCAAAAACCAGATTAACTATTAAAGAATAACTTAATAACTGAATTGGAACTCCCATTAAATTAATAGGTTCATATTCCTTAAAATAATTGACACTTTCACTAATCAATGGAAACGGTGTGTACTTTCTAAGAATATCATAATTTTCAGCTTCTCTGATTGTGCCACCAGATAAAGCAAAATATTTTCCTGATAAAATATAATTAATTGCTATGCCTCCCAAACCAATAAATGTATTAATCGCTATCGGCACAATATTACTTTTAAAAAATAAAGAAACAAAAATAAATACACTAGATAATACAAAAAAACCAATTGCCCTCATAATTACTACTCCAATTATCATCTCAAATAAAGTAATACTATAAGGTGAATGTAAGAAAGCGTTATTTAAGAGAATTGATGTATTCCATTGATCTATTTTATTCCAAAAAACTGACCATATTGTCATTCCCAAAGTTTCAACCACTGATGCCATTATCGAAAAAAATAATGTTATCACTATTTTATTCCGATAAGATAACTTCCCTCCTCTATATGATGATTTAATCATATAAAATGTATTGTTATTATGTTCATTCAAAAACAAATAAGAAGAAAATAAAATAATTACAATAATAAATACAATATCTACAATATCAGTTACGCAAAATAAATCATATACTTCATTTAAAGTCTCACTTTCTCCAATTACAAGATTAGTCTTCTTTCCATATAATTTATTTATCGTTTCGTTCATTCTCTTATAATATCCAGACTCAGTTTTTATTTTAATTTCAGAATCAGAAATAACACTATCCCTATATTCAACAACATTATGACAATTTAAAGCATCTTTATCCAATGTCAGATAAACAAACATTTCATTCATTACATCTGCATTTTGTGTTTCTTCGTATTTGTTTTGTAACTCCATTACTTTTTGCTCTATCACATCATATTTTCGTTCTGAAAAATCACCAATATATGCAGAAAACTCTCTTAAATCTATTTTCTCATTAGCATATGCATTATATGAAATTGCCATTGAAAAAATAAAAGCCACAATCATAGAAATCATAAGTATTTTACATGATAATATTTTTTTAATTTCATATCTCATTGCATCATCTCACCATAATTCTTCCCATCAAGATCCATGTAAGCTACACCACCATTAAATATTGTATATATTTTATCATTTATTTGAAAGGCAGAATCAGCTCCCATATTTACACAAGCTGAATAATCGGCAATAATTTTTCCGTTTTTATCATATATTATTTTGTTACCATTATCTCCACCACTGGCATATATATATTTATTCTGTACAGAAAAGAAAAGCGCATTATCTGCTATTTTTATAGAACTTTCATCATCCGGTGACAACTTATATAATTCGCTAAATTCATTTGAATAATATATAAAATTCTCATCGTTATCCGCCATAAAAGCCTTACCATTTGATGCTATTGATTTACTCTCAAACGTTGTTAAATTTACCTTGACAATTTCATTTATATCATTGATATAGTAATAATTTCCATTCAAAATAGCTCCCCATGGAAATTTGCCAATATTGTAATGACAGTATATAATATTAAAATTTTTGTCCAACAAATAGGCATGTCTATCACCATCTACTTTTACTATATCATCCGACAATACCCTAACATATAAAATAGCCTCACTATCATCAATTGCTAATTCTGATGACATATCAGTTGGAATAGAATTTTTAAAGACCGTTTTTCCCGATTCTGCCTCAACAATAGAACCATACAACCTATTTTCACCTGATACAACTTTACTTTTGTTATAACATTTGTATATTTTACTATTGAAAACAAAATACTCACCAAGTTCAACATATGCTTCACATGTATCATTGCTGTGTGAACAAGCTGAATTTCTGCAATTCACATTAAGCTTTTTGTCGTTTTTTTTATTAGAATAATTATACGATTCATATATTTGATTCTCACAATCAAAAAAGATATAGTCATCATCATAAATGGCACCCAATCCATTCAACCTTTTTGCTTGACAAAATTTGCCATTTCCAATAAATAATTTATCGTTATCCTTTGTATTGCTATTGTTACATTCTATTATCCCCAATGTAATTATTCCTGCAAACATAATTGATATAACACCAATTAGTATTTTATTTTTCTTCATTTATGTATACCTTTCTGTTAAGAGATTTTCTTGTTCTCAAGGTAGCTCGAATAGAGCCATTCCACAGATATGATCAAAATTTACTTCGCAGTCTCGGTAAAGCACGAGCATCGTACAGTTTTACAAATATTCACTAGGCGGTTCTGAATATTTATCTTAATCTAAGAATTACACAATTTATTAATTTATACAAGATATTTGGCGCAAACGACATAAAATTGGCTGTGAATAGCTTGCTGATAGTGTTATTGCTCATTGTAGAAAAAAAGAGCATCTGTTATAATTTACTTACACTAATCAAGGAGTAGAATATATGTTTAACATAGTTTGGGAATTTATAATAAATCTATTAGAATCGTTTCTATTTGCTGTAATTTGTAATGCAAAATTTACTAAACGTCAATATCATTATCATACGGCTGAACAAACATTATTCATACTATGTAAATCACTATTAATTACTCTTATGAATATAAGCAAGATATCTACCATTATTTCTTTAACATCTGTACTATTACTTAATATTATTTTCTTAATATTATTTTTTGTTAATCCTATTTTTAATAGTTTTTTTGTCTCTTTTATCTATTGCCTGATACTAATAACTTCAGATGCTTTGACTTTATTAATACCAATAAAGTTTTACAATATAAATCTCTCGCAGGTATTATATTTGGGAAATATGCGAATACTTTTTTCCTTAATATATATATCCATAATTGCCTTGTTTGTAATCATATTTTTGCTTTTTACTCCACAGGTGTTTGTTTTAGGAAAACTTGATAAAATTTCCTATTTCATAATTTCTACTATATGTGTCATATTAGAAGAGATTGTACTTATTATTTTATTAAAACAGTCAATATACGCTGAAAACTTTTTCCACTTACTCTTATTTATTTTCGGACTTACACTATTTTTATTTGTATATATTTCCATATATATTTATAGACTTGGAAAAGAAAAAGAAAAAAATGACAGACTTATTCAGAGTATTACAATTAATCAAATGGAAGCTCGACAAAATGAGGAAATAATTAATTCCACCCATAGTCTTAGGGTATTTAAACATGACATCATGAACCATATGAGCATTCTATATAAACTTGTAGAAAACGGAAAAAATTCTGACGCCTTAAAATACATATACCAGATAAATAACTCTATAGAAAGGACATCATATACAATCTCAACTGGAATAATCCCCATTGACTGTATTATGACAGCAAAACTCTCGAAAGCACTAGATAATAATATTTCTATAAAACATCAGATTCATTTTCCAGCTAATTATAACATTTCAGATATGGATTTGTGTTCATTAATTAGTAATTTACTTGATAATGCAATAGAAGCCAACTGTAAGTTAGACATGACTAAACGTAGACTTCAAATTGAAATTAAACCATATAACAATATGCTACTACTATTTATATCAAATAGTTCAAATGGTATATACCTTTATGGAGGAAATGGCAACCTTTTAACCACAAAAACTTCTAATAAAAACGAACATGGCATCGGAATAAAAAGGATTAATGAGATTGTAAAAAAATATAATGGCATCATAGAATTTGATCCCGGCACTGAGATTTTCTCAGTTTCTATTTTATTTCCTTTAGATAATTGATTGGAGGATAATTAATGATTATTAACATCACAATTCTTGAAGATAATGAAAGTGATTTCATAACACTCTCAGACTCAATAAAAAAATGGGCTGCTAACACAGGGATTTTAATAAATATTATTTGGCTTAATTCATATAAAAAATTTATTAAATCCCTGCCTACTCTAAAATGTGATTTATTCTTTTCTGATATCGAATTAAATTGCAATAACTCATTCACCGGAATTGATGCATGCAAACAGCTCAGAGAAAGCGGTTACACAGGTATTATTATATTTCTTACTGCATTTAAGGAATATGTATTTGATGGTTATGATGTTCAAGCATTCAACTATCTTTTAAAACCAATTAACTATGGCACAATAAATAATTGTCTCGATAAATTTATTCATTTATTTAGTCGAGAATTTTATTATTATCACAAGGGCAACGATATTATTAGCATACCTTACAATGATATAATGTATATAGAAAAAAATGGACATGATGTAATCCTTCATACTACATCAAATGTATTTGTCGAAAGAACTTCTTTAAATGAAATATCAAAACGACTCCCAGTTTTTTTTATTCGAGCTCACAAATCTTATATTGTTAATATCAATAAAGTTTTATCTCTAAGAATTAATGAACTTTTTTTGCCAAATAACGTTACCATTCCTGTAAGTAGAAGTTATCTCACAAATATAAAGAAAAAATTATTAGAAATTGCACGATAGAGGTTTTTCTTTCATTTTATAATAACGTTTACAATTTACCTGCTCATAAACAGGTGCTCTTTAAATATCTCCCGAAACAGCTTATCGGCACTCCAAAATACATTATCCGGTGTCACGACAGCCTTACATCCGATTGGTTCGATCCCCGCCTTCTTATATTCCGCCAGAAAAATATCCATTTGTGATGAATTAATACCTGAAAAGACCAGAAGCTCCGCCGGAAAATCGGCTCCGCTATACCTTGAACCATCCTTTTGAATCCGGTTATTCCTGCTATGGCACCGAGCTTCTGTCCGTAATCTGATTTTTCCACCTGTTGCACCGATATTCCAAGGGTTTTGCACAGGGCTTTTATTTTTTCCACTTTTTGTGCTGCTACACTAAATAACAGTATTTTTTGCGTAGATTTCTGCTGCATTCTAAATATCTCCTACTTCAAGGTTACATGCAAGAAAAACTGCTGCTTACATGCAAGCATGACGCATCAGCTTTTTTGTTGTCAGTGGTTATGAATTGTTACTAAATTATCTCATACTGCATCAGCTCGTATTTCAGTCTGCTTCCCTCCATGATTTCGTGGGAGCAGTGCCCTTGCCACAAGCTTCAGATCGTCTGATTCAATATCGCATCTCTTTAGATTTGCATAGTCTCCGTCTATGGACACTACATCGTAATACCAGGTTTCCATGTGTTTTCCTCCTAAATTTCATTTTCTAAAGCATCTACTGATAATTCCAATTCACTTTGTTCTTTGCTTTACTGTAAGTGAAGCAGGTGTAATTGTCCTGTGCATTGGTGTACTTTCCTGTAGGATTACCGTTTTGTCCTTCTTTTCATAACCGCCGGTGCTTTGTGTCACCGCTTTGCTCATCATCACGGGATAATCTCTCGTAGAGTGCTGTGATTTTGTTTAGTTCCGGTTGTTTGGTTTTCATAAGATTCTCTTTTTAAAACAAACAACCAGCTTATCTGTGGTTTTATTCTACCACGAATAAGCTGGTTTGTGTAAAAATAATTATTGTCTCACTAATAGGCGATTGATTTACCATATATCTAAACTATCTTCCTAATCCACCCAAGCCTGCATCTCGTTATCCAAGACCAACCGGGCATACTCCATAGGGTTGTCAATGGCAAGAGCGTTCAATGCACATTTTGAATTTGGTGAAACACATAAAAAGCTGCTCATCAAATACCCCCCGGATAATAATGTGGAGGATACAACTAGTACACCGAGTAATATTTTTCAGCTAAATACATTGATAAAATCGTATAAAATGAGTATAATAATAGTACGAAGAAAGGAAGTGGTGATATGTCAATTACAGCAACTGAATTGAAAAATAATCTTGGAAAATATTTATTATTATCTGCAAAAGAAGATGTTTTTATCACAAAGAATGGAAAAATAGTGGCAAAACTGACAAATCCACATCAGGATAGAGTAGAAGTAGCAAAATCCCTGTTTGGAATCTTACCAAAGGATGCAGACCTGAATGAAGCAAAAGAAGAAAGGCTTGGTGCAAAATAGATGAGGATTCTTGCAGATACAAATGTGATAATAGATGCCCTGACTTCAAGAGAGCCATGGAATAAAAGTGCAGAAGAAATATTTCTTATGGCAGCAAATCATACAATCGAAATGTACATTACTGCAAGTTCAGCAACAGACATCTATTATCTTATAAGGAAGCATTTGCATAACATAGAAGCAGCAAAGATGATAATGGGAAAGCTTTATTCATTGACTGGAATATTAGAGGTTACAGCGGATGACTGCATGGATGCACTTGCATCTGCAATCAGTGACTATGAGGATGCAGTTGTTGAAAAGGTGGCATCCAGAAAAGATATGGATTATATTGTCACAAGAAATATAAAAGATTATCAGGCAGGTGGAACAAAGATAATTCTGCCAGATGATTTTGTGAAACTTGTTGAAGAGGAATAATTTTTACCACCAAATCGTCAAATACCGATTTTGTTAAACTCTTTCTATGCTCCATCCTCTGCCTTATTGCAGTCGATTCGTAAAAGCATATTATCATTAGAACGTGAAACACCTTACAGCCTCCTGCCGCATTTTGGGCAGAATTCAAAGTCCTCTGTAGTTGTATATCCACAATTGCTGCATCTTTTTATTGTGTTTCCACTTCCATTTTCAAAGCCGTAACCATACTGCGGGTTTACACGCTGCAAATGCTGTGGCAATATCTCCACGTCCTCGCCTCTTGCTATCCTGCGTCCTATTTCCGGATCAAGCTCGTAAAGCGTATTACAGCATGTGGTCTGCACATAGTAGTGCCTGTTCCATTTAAAACACGGAATAAAAAACAGTGACAGCACCATGTATGTCATATACACGATACCTGCCATACCTGCCACATTCATCGCAGGTAATGACCTGATTGAAGTCAAAGTCCTTCCTGCCGTCCGTTATTCCCATCATAAAAAACATATATGATGCCTCCGTTTATCTGTGCCATAGTCCCCAGAAGTCTCCAAGCGATTCTCTCGTATGAAATCCCCTCTCATCCTCAACCACCGGTATTGATTTGGCATCCATTTTCTCTATATTTACATAAGTACCCTGACTCAGCATTGCAAATACCCTGTCTATCTGCTCCTCTGTGCCCTGTATTTCCATAAATACCGAGCCGTCAGGGTCATTTCTCACCCAGCCTGTTGCGCCAACGCTTTCTGCCGCGTGCTCTGTTCTGTAGCGGAAACCTACTCCCTGCACAGAGCCATACACTCTTATCTGCTTTCTGATGATTTTGCTGTCGTAATCACTCATATGCTCTCACTTCCCTGATACACATTATTTTCAGTCTACAATAGCCCTGCAAACAGCCGCATAATTGACTGCCCCAGCCTTCGTCTTGCACTTCTTCCGGTCCTGTACTTCTCCGTCACCTCCGCTGACTCAGCGAAAAGCCTAATAAAATCATCCCTGATTTCATGCACCACTTCACAATCCGCCATAAAACAGCCATTTTCAAAGTGATGATAAAGGCTTCTGTAGTCAAGATTTATGGTACCGCAGGTTGCCATTATATCGTCTGCCACACTCATCTTTGCATGGCAAAAGCCCGGTGTCCACTCAAAAATCCTCACACCATGCTTCACAAGCTGGTTGTAGAAGGAGCGTGTCACGCTGTATATTGGTTTCTTATCAGGTATGCCCGGCGTGATGATGCGCACGTCAACTCCACGCTTGGCGGCAAGTGTCAGCGCATGGCTCATCTCATCGGTAATGATAAGGTAAGGCGTGATAAACCAGCAATAACGCTGTGCCTTGTTTGCCATGCTGATATAGACATCCTCACCCACCTGCTCGTTATCGAGAGGGCTGTCTGCATATGGCTGGATAAATCCACTCTGTTTTGCCTTATAATCATAGTGCAGCAGATATTGCGATACATCCACCTCGCGCGGCACCTTGCGCTCTGATGCATTCCACATCTCGAGAAATGCGATGGTAAACGACTTGACGGCATCTCCCTCGAGCCTGATTCCCGTATCCTTCCAGATTCCGTATGGGTGTGTCACATTGAAGTACTCATTTGCCAGATTATAGCCGCCGGTATATGCGATTTTTCCATCAATTACCGTGATTTTTCTATGGTCACGATTGTTTAAAAACATGTTAAAGGCAGGTGCAACCGGGTTGAACACCCTGCATTTGATGCCAAGCTTCTCCATCTTTTCCGAGAAATCCCTGTCTATGAAAAAGATTGAGCCCATATCATCATAAAACACTCTTACCTCGACTCCTGCCTGCACGCGCTCCGTGAGCACCTTCTGGATACGGTGCCACGATTCCTTGTCCTCTATGGCGTGATACTCCATGAAAATAAATTTCCTGGCCTTTGATAAATCGCTAAGCTGCGCTTCGAGTCCCTTTGACGCCTGATCATAATATGTCACATCCGTGTTCTGATATACCGGATATAGTGCATTTTTGGCCAGGTATGTTGAAATTCCCGCTGCCTGTGCCACCTTTTCATACATATCGGATAGTATGTCTGCGTTTTCAGGCAGACATGGAAGAAGCATGGAATCCACCTCTTCAAACCGTGCACGCATCTTATTCGGTGCGCCGTTTAGTCCGACTAACAGGTAAAGTGACACTCCCATTATCGGAAATGCCAGTATCAGTATAATCCACGGTGTAGTCATGGATGCGGTCTGCTCACGATTGTACAGTCCGAGCACAAGTATGATTGCCAGGACGCTTGTGGTCGTATTTATCGCTGCCGCATATTCATTTAGCCTTGTAAACATATAGACCATGAAAACTGCCTGCAATAATATCGCAAGCACTGAAAAAAACATTCTCTTTAAACCATTCTGTGTTTTTTAGTTCCCTCGTAGGTTTTTCCTTCATCTGTTATGCCTCCATTATCTTACTGTCTGTAATACCAAACCTCTCCATAAATTTTAGCCACCTTCTTATTTAAGAAGCCATTCAATTTCCTCTTTATAAGGAGGAATAGTCTTCTTCGCAGAGCCCTCCTCACAAAGCCATGGTGTTTCCAGAATCTTTGGTACATTTGCAAAGGTCTCATCATGCACCAGGCGGTGCAGTGTATCATAGCCGATGGTTCCCTTGCCTATATTTGCATGCCTGTCCTTGTGTGCTCCGAGAGGATTTAAGCTGTCATTCACATGAAATACCGCTATCTGCTCAAGCCCTATCACCCTGTCAAACTCTGCAAAACCTCATCATAATGGTTCACAATATCGTATCCTGCATCATTTACATGGCACGTATCGAAGCAGACACGCAGTCTTTCTTTCCTGTCCACTCCATCATAGATTGCCTTAAGCTCCTCAAAGGAACGGCCTATTTCACTGCCCTTTCCTGCCATCGTCTCAAGTGCGATAAACACATCGTCATCATTCTGATTGAGCACCGTGTTAAGTCCCTTTACAATCTGTGCGATTCCAGCCTGCTCACCGGCATTTACATGACTTCCCGGATGAAGTACCAGTATGCGGCTCTTCATTGCCGCGGTCCTTACTATCTCCTTTTCCAGGAACTCCACTGCCAGCTCGTACGTCTCAGGCTTTACGGTGTTTGCCAGATTTATGATGTATGGCGCGTGGACCACTATCTCATTTATCCCATGCTCATGTGCATATTCCCAGCCTGCGTCTATGTTGAGCTCAAAGATTTCCTTTCTTCTCGTGTTCTGTGGTGCCCCGGTGTAGAGCATAAACACATTCGAGCCATATGACGCTGCTTCCCTGGCTGATGCCAGAAACATATCTTTTCCTGCCATGCCTACGTGACAGCCGAATCTTATATCACTCATATTTTTCCTCTGTTTCATTGAATCTATATATCTATTATTTCTACTATAACACTACATCCCTGATAACTCTATCTAAATATTCTAAATTTTTACTAAACATAGCAAAAGTCATTGACATAGTATCAAAACTACATATACTATCCTTTGCAACCACATATATTAATGGAATATAATTGCAATGTATGTGATGCATAACTACAGTTAACCAATTATTATGATTAAAGGGGCAAAATACCTTTTGACCATCATATCATTATTATAGAAATACGAGGGTAAATATGTTTGAAATAATTGTTGACTCTGCGGCAAACATTCCTGCAGAGCTATGTAAAAATATAAAATCAAGGTGCTATCATTTGTAAACCTTGTCAACGGAAAGGAAATGACCTGCTTTGAGCCTGACCTCACACCGGAACAGGAGCGGGCAAAGGGTAAGGAATACTATGACGCGATAAGAGAAGGTGCCGAGGTAAAGACCGGACTTATCAGCAGCGGAATCTTTGAGGATACTTTTAGGGAAATCATTGAGGCTGACAAGGATATCCTGTATTTCTCCTAAGTAAAACATAAGCGGCAACTACAACTCAGCCCGTGTCGCAGCCGATGCTGTCCTTGATGATTGCAGTAACGGCAGAAAAATACGCCTGGTGGATTCATTAAATGCTTCCCTCGGACAGGGACTTCTCGCAATATACGCCAGTGAAATGCGTGAGAAGGGCATGAGCTTTGATGAGGTGGCTGACACTATAGAGACCTATCCTGCCAGATTAAACGGTGTGTTTACCGTGGGCAATTTAAAGTATATTGCAAGAACCGGCAGATTAAGCGGAACCACCGCTTTGGTTGGCAACATGCTAAGTATCGCTTCCTATCCTAAGGGGCAGCAAGGACGGATATATTGTACAGTTCAGAAAATGTCGTGGCCGAAAAGCCGTATTAAATGAGCTTGTCAATCTGTTATGCGACAACATTACAGACCCTGAAAATCAGATTATCGGAGTGGCACATGCTGACGCATATGAGGATTCGCTCTATGTGATTGAACAGATTAAAAAGCGCATAAAGGTGCGCGATGTGATAAATACCACCTATGATTTCTGCACCGGAAGCCATGTTGGTCCGGAATCTTTAGCAGTATTTTTCATGGGAAAGGACAGAGAATTGGGAGCCTGATATCGCCCTTTTCACTTCTTTTATTCATCATCCTCACATAAAAAAGTCCCAGAACTCGCTTATTAAGCGGATTCTGAGACTTTTGATTTCTATTAATTGCAACTTCTATCTCATTTTAAGCTGCAGCTTTCTTGCTTTCTGATTTCTCACAGAGCTTCTTCACACCCTGAATTGCAACAAGTACACCAAGGATCAGCAGTAATACTGCAAATATAAGCTGTAATGAATTTCCAAGGTCAAGTCCTACAGAGAATAATGCCTTTGTAAGCTTGTAGATTGTCATGCCAAGTGCAGTAAATGTAACTGCCATCATGAATACCATTGGAATCCAGAGCATGCAGCCCGACGCTTTGTCTTCTTTAAGAATACTGCGCAGGCAACAAGTGCAAGTACTGATAAGAGCTGGTTAGCTGAACCAAACAGTGGCCATATCTCTGCATAGCCTACCTTTGTAAGCAGGAATGCAAGTACCAGTGTGATGATTGTTGCAAAGTATTTGTTTGTCATCAGCTTGACAAATGGACTCATATTGTCATCATCTGTGTCTGAATCAAGCCAGAACTCCTGGAATGACAGACGTCCGACTCTGGCTACAGAATCAAGAGATGTCAGTGCAAATGCGGATACAGCAAGGTTAATCAGTGTGAACACAAGTGAGTGTGGTAAACCGATTACTGACAGGAAGTTTGCGATAGCTCCTGCGAAAATCTGTGGCTGTGTTGTAAGTCCCTGAGCTGCTGCCTCTCCCTTACCGAATGATGCTACTGCGATAAGTGCAAGGATTGCAAGCATACTCTCCATAAGCATGGCACCGAATGAAGCAGGAAGCATGTTTTTCTCATTTTTTATCTGCTTAGAAGCAGTACCTGATGATACAAGTGAATGGAAACCTGAAACTGCACCACAGGCGATTGTTACGAATAAGATTGGGAACAGATACTGTGGGTTTCCGTTTGCATCAGGGATTGCAAATGCTGTGAAAGCATCAAGGTTACAAGCAGGATTTGCAACAAATACACCGATTATCGCACCTACGATCATGAAGATTAACAGGTAGCTGTTAAGGTAATCACGTGGCTGAAGCAGTGCCCATACAGGTGTAACACTGGCTATAAGTATATATGCAAATATAATTATGTGCCATACGCTAAGGTTTAAATACATTGGGAAATTGAGTCCCAGTGCTATAGCTACTATAAGTAATACGATTGCAACAAGTGTGTTAATCCATTTGTTGAACTTAGAGTATTTAAGGAAGAAACCAAGTGCAACTGCTTCTATGATGAAAAGCATTGATGTAGTTGCAACTGCTCCGTTGGCTACAACCTTTGTAACCTCGCCTGCTTTATCAGCAGCAAAGCCATTGAAGGTTCCGGCTACGACATCTGCAAATGCGGCAACGACCAGAATACAGAACAGCCAGCAGAATAAAAGAAATAATTTTTTTCCTAATTTACCGATGTACTCCTCGATGATGTAACCGATTGTACGACCCTTGTTCTTAACTGAAGCGTACATAGATGCAAAGTCTGAACAGCTCAAAGAATACACCACCAATTAATATCCAAAGCAGAACCGGAAGCCATCCGAAAATAGCTGCCTGAATTGGTCCGTTGATTGGGCCTGCACCTGCTATGGATGCAAACTGATGTCCGAATACTACATTGGTATCGGCCGGTACATAATCCACTCCATCCTCCATCTCATATGCCGGAGTTTTGGCATTTGGATCAATGCCCCATTTGTTTTGCAGATAACGGCCATATAATAAGTATGCTCCACCGAGCACAACAATGGCTATTACCATCATTAAGATTCCACTCATATTATTACCTCTTTCTTTTGTTTATCTTAATTTTATTTATATATTATGTTTACTCTTTTTTTAGCAAATTTCAATAAATATTTTATACATAATTTATTTTTAATTTCTATAATTTTTGTTTAATTTACCAATCGGTTATAATAGGTATTCATTCTCTTTATGCTGTCTTTGTCTCAGCGGCTTCTTCTGCCTTTTTAGCAGCCATTTTGTCCTTTAATGCAAAGGCTCCGGCAAGCAGTGTGCCTGAGATTGAATGCCATGTACATGACACTGCACAGATGATGGCTGATTCAGGTGTTGAAGCAAACTGTGCTGTAGTGGTGGCAAGGTTTGTGGCAAGACCTGCATTCTGCATACCAACCTCGATAGAGATGGTTCTCTTCTTGGCTGTGTTCATGCCTACCAGCTTTCCTGCACCGTATCCGAGCAGATATCCAAGTCCGTTATGTAACAGAACTGCCGCAAAAATTACTACTCCTGATGTAAAGAACTTTGAGCCCTGTGATGATACAACACCACCTACAACGAATGCCAGGCCAAGCACCGCAATACCCGGCATGACCTTCTGAGCCTCGGCAAATGCCTTTTTCTTTCCAAGCAGGTAGTTGAGTAAAAATCCAACCGCTACAGGAAAGATTACAGTCTCAATGATTGACACAAACATCGGAAGCGCCTTGATTGAGACATGTGTTCCGCTTGCAAGCAATGATACCAGAAGCGGTGTCATAAATGGTGAGAGCAATGTGGAAACTGTTGTCATTCCAACTGAGAATGCCACATCACCACCGCAGAGGTATGACATAATGTTTGAAGAAACACCACCGGGACAGCAGCCTACGAGGATAAGTCCAAGTGCGATTCCGTCAGGCAGATTCAATGCCTTTGAGATACCAAATGCGAGAAACGGCATGATAAGATACTGTGCGATTGCACCTACACATATATCAAATGGTCTCTGTGCAAGTATCTTGAAATCCTGTGTCGTAAGTGTAAGTCCCATACTAAACATGATGATTCCGATAATGATTGACTGACATGTGAACTTGTTGGATACCGGATCCACAAACAGCATCTGATTTACCCAGGCCATCAGATTCGGAACCAGAAATGTGACTACGGCGATTGCTATGACAACTATCGATGTGTAGTCTGATAAAAATTTACTTACTTTTTGTAATGCTTTCATTGTAAGCCTCCTTAACATTTTTCTGCTCACTAAAACTCTTTTATGGAATTAAAAAATCCCTTTCCAGATTGACATAATCTGAAAGGGACGAAATAATCCGCGTTACCACCCTGATTCCACAGTGTATTACTGTGACACTCTGCATACCAGCATATGCTTTCCATATAACGGTGGACACCGGCGAGGTTTACAGACACACTTAATGCTTTCAGCCCGCTTCTTAGAGAGGATATTCCAATCTGATCATTGCCTGTTCGCACCGCCCACAGGCTCTCTGAAAATAAATACAAATCGGACCTTGTTCTCATCAACGAATTTTGGTGAACATATTTATTTAAATCTTGTTTTGTATTATAGCCCTCTGACTCTATATGTCAAGAGAATGATACAAATTTGTACTATAACATTTATTTATAGCTTTTATTCATGCGCTTTATTCTTATTATTTATTCGTAATCTTTGTTGTTATACTCATCATTCCATGGCTGCTGTTGTGATGTACCGTAGGAATTTTGAGCATCCCCGCCCTGTGCTGTGCCATACGGATTCTGACCATACTGCTGGTTTGCTCCGTTTCCGTACATGTTCTGGCCGTACTGCTGATTTGTGCCATTTCCGTACATGTTCTGGCCATACTGCTGATTTGCCCCGTTTCCGTACATGTTCTGGCCGTACTGCTGATTTGTGCCGTTTCCGTACATGTTCTGACCGTACTGCTGATTTGCTCCGTTTCCGTACATGTTCTGACCATACTGCTGACCATATCCGTTTGAACCGTATGGATTATAGTAGTTATTATTACTATTGTATCCAGCTCCCACATAAACAATGTTTTTGTTGAAGGCAATAATACAGATAAAAATCACATTGAGTAATATAAGTCCGCAGGCAAATCCTGCTCCCTTGCCAAACGCATGTGCCAGTCCGACACAGCAGAGGATATTCATAACCAATGCCGCAATCATTGCTGCAATAATCAGAATAACCGCAAATATCAGCATGCCCATGTGAGCCCCGATACGGTTTCCGGCATATCCATAGGTAGAATCATAATACGACCCCATATAACTGGATGTCATAACGGAAAGTCCTGAGGCAATAATCTCATACATTAATAAAATACATCCTGCTATACTTGCGATACTTGCCACAAGATATCCCCAGAACAGCTTCTGTTTCCCTGCAATCCTGAATTTTACATATGAGCTGTAAAACGGTACAATGGCCGCCCAGCCGTGCTCTCCTGCCTTTGCATACATAATCCATGATGCAACAATTGTCAGTACCATAACTGCCAGATTGATAAACGACTTAAAGCCGTCAATCATACTCATAATAGTATAATATGTGCTATATGTGCTCATTTTTTCTCCCTTTCATAACCAAAGTTTATTTGTTATTCAAAGTATACATCACCACAGGTCAGAGTGCAATAATTAAAAAGCTTTTGGAGCTTGTATAATTCACTCATTTTAAGATTCTAACAATACTCCTTTATATATTCACCAAAATATGGAAGTGCAAGTGAGATATAGCCCTGTCTGGAATTTAATATACCTCTTTTTATAAGACGATCCTGTACATAGAGTAGCTTCGACTTCTCTCCCATAAGCTTAAGCACTTCCTCACGCTTGTATTCTTCCTTTTCTGTCAAAAGTCCTGCAAGAAACCTGTCCATTTCAGTCATCTCTTCCCATATTTTTTCATAAGAATATGCAAACAATTCAGCTTTGAGTTTTGGTAAAATATCTTCTAACAACTCATCCAACTTTTTCTTAAAATACAACACTCCCAATTCCTGAAATGCATATGCGTATCCTTTTGTAATTTTCGCCATTTCACGAGCCTCATTACTGTCAATATCCAGCTTACTCTTATACATTTCAGTCATTCGTATCATATTAAGAGGCTCCGTTTTAACTGTTGCCGCTCTTCTGAAAAATGTAAGATTTTTGACATTGCTCAATTCCTGTATATTTTCATACAAGCCTGTACACACAAAATAAACCGGATACCCTGCTCTGAGCCATCTGCCATATTCAGACGCAAATTTTATCATCTCTTCGGACTTTGAAACCTCATCTATTCCTATAAGTATCTTCTTCCCCTTTTTCTGTGCAGCCTGTATCATTGTCTCAACTTCTACACCGATATCAAAGAAATTATTATTGTTTTCTGCCGTATAGCCGATTCCACCACCTGTTCCCATCACTGTTGCAGAGAGGTTTATCCCTGTTGTTTTCTTATCCTGTGAACCAAAACCGGCCTTTACAAGCATTGCCGCTATCTGTCCCAGTATATCTCTTGCAGGATTTACATCAAAAACAAGCCAGTTTATATATCTGCTTTCATTGGTTCTTAATTCTTCCTCCACCTTTGCAAGTATAACGGTTTTACCGGAGCCTCTGACACCGGTTATCTTATATACCGACTCCGACGGATTATCGTAAATAAAGTTTTCCAGTATCTCCTCTGTTTTCTCTGTATGGATATATGTGTATTCCGGAGTCTTACTGAAGGTTGTAGTAAATGGATTCTGCATAAATTCACCTCAATTTATTATATGAAATTCAAAACTATTTATATTTTTTTATACTTTCTATTGCTCTTTATAGTTTTTTATAAATCTTTATACTTTTTCTTTTATTTTATACTTTTTTATACTTTTTTGCAATAGTTCTTCCGACCTGTATATACCGTTAAAGGAATCACCGCTTTTGCACCCTTGACAAACCCCTTCTTAAACGGCTATAATATCGTCAATTGAAGCACAATTACATTTCAACAGGCTTTGATGGGAACAAGTACATTTCTGCAATACTTACAGAGAGCTGCCGGCAGGTGAGAGGCACAAGGAAACAGATCTGGAATACATCCCGAGCTTTGCACCGAACGTCATACCGGATGGTTAAATATCACCGGTTCGATTAATAAGCTGCAACGTATTGGCACACGTTATAGTGCCGGAGTGTTAACAGAATCGGCTATTTTCACTATATAATATATGTCGAATAATGTGTGACAACTCACGGAGGCATTCCTGTGCGAGCAGGATGCAAATTAAGGTGGTAACGCGAGAAATCCCCCTCGTCCTTAAATGGATGAGGGGGATATTTTATTTTTCAGAATACAGATTCAACTTATCAGGAGGAAAATCATGACAATTTATGACGAATTAGTTGCCCGCGGTCTTATCGCGCAGGTAACAGACGAAAAAGAAATCAAAGAGCTTATAAACAACGGAAAGGCTACCTTCTACATCGGCTTTGATCCTACCGCAGACAGTCTTCACGTGGGACATTTCATGGCTCTTTGCCTTATGAAGAGACTTCAGATGGCCGGAAACAAGCCTATCGTGCTTATCGGTGGAGGTACAGCACAGATTGGTGATCCATCGACGTACAGATATGCGCCAGATGATGAGAACAGAGACTATCAACCACAACGTAGAGTGCTTCAAGAAACAGATGAGCCGCTTCATCGACTTTGGCGAGGGCAAGGCTATCATGGTAAACAACGCTGACTGGCTGATGGACTTAAACTACGTGGATGTGCTCCGCGAGGTTGGTGCTCATTTCTCAGTAAACCGTATGCTCACAGCTGAGTGCTACAAACAGCGTATGGAAAAAGGTCTTTCCTTCCTGGAGTTTAACTACATGATCATGCAGGCGTACGATTTCTACGCACTGTACCAGAAATACGGCTGCAACATGCAGTTCGGTGGAGATGACCAGTGGAGCAACATGCTCGGTGGAACAGAGCTTATCAGACGTAAGCTTGGAAAAGATGCATACGCTATGACAATCAATCTGCTCCTAAACTCTGAGGGAAAGAAGATGGGAAAAACACAGTCCGGTGCGGTATGGCTTGATCCTAACAAGACAACACCTTTCGAGTTCTTCCAGTACTGGAGAAACGTTTCTGATGCCGATGTTCTTAAATGTATCAGAATGCTCACCTTCCTTCCTCTCGAGGAAATTGACAAGATGGAAAGCTGGGAGGGCGCACAGCTCAACGAAGCTAAAGAAATCCTGGCATTCGAGCTTACAAAGCTTGTTCACGGTGAGGATGAAGCCACAAAGGCTAAAGAGGCAAGCCATGCACTTTTCGCAGGCGGAGCCAACAATGCAAATATGCCTACAGTTACCGTTACAGCTGAGGACTTCCCTGACGGAGAGCTTGATATCATCTCTGTTCTCGTAAAAGCAGGACTTTGCGATTCAAGAGGAGACGGCCGCAGAAATATCCAGCAGGGCGGTGTTTCAGTTGCAGACGAGAAGGTAACTGATATTTCTACCAAATACACTCTCGACGATTTCAAGGGTGAGGGTCTCATTATCAGACGTGGTAAGAAGAAATTTGCCAAGGTTGTAGCTGAATAGACAGAGCATCCCCGGTAGTTACTACCGGGGATTTTACTTTCAGCCATATTTTATTTTGAAAATTCATTTGCAGGAAATTCATATGGCACAAATTTACTGCTACATGTAACTGTATACTCCGTTTCTCCCGAAACAGTTTTTGTTCTGTGCCAACACCCTCTCCACAAATCCAGTATGAACCATCATTTTTATTCTTTAGCATAATATCCCCACACTAAATTAGCATAGTGTACAATAGCCATATGTTGATAGCTGACAGGCCTTGGGTAGCTGTAATCCATAAAACTTCTAAAACAGCTCCCCAATCCAGTCCAAAAACTGGAAAAATTCTGGAAAAAAGTAGCTGAAACCGCTGAAATTTCTAAAACAGCTCCCCTAACCACAGCGAAATAGCCGGAAAAAATCCCCAAAAAAGTAGCTGAAACTGCTGAAATTTCTAAAACAGCTCCCTAACCACAGCGAAACAGCCGGAAAAATCCATAAAAAAGTAGCTGAAACTGCTGAAATTCCTAAAACAGCTCCCCTAACCCAGCGAAACAGAATGGCTTATTATCCATCATTTATATATATTAAACCCTACTTTTTCCTCATCTTCCCTTGACTTCTCATTAATAAGTTAATATAATTTATCTAATTGATACATCAACGCTTTAAAGTGCTGACAAAAGGAGGAATTATCATGAAAAAGAGATCTAAAATTTTAGCTTCACTTGTTCTTGCCGGAACAATGGTTCTTGGACTTGCCGGATGCGGAGATTCCGGTTCAGCAAACGGTGGCACACAGTCAGGTAAGAACTCAGATGCCAAATATCAGGTAGGTATCTGCCAGCTCGTACAGCACGAGGCTCTCGATGCCGCTACAAAGGGCTTTAAGGACGCATTAAAGGACAAGCTCGGAGACGAGGTATCCTTTGACGAGCAGAATGCCGCAGGAGATGCTTCTACATGCTCTACAATCTGCACCACGTTCGTCACAAACGACTATGACCTTATCCTTGGAAATGCTACAGCAGCTCTTCAGGCCGCTTCAGCAGCTACAGACTCTATTCCAATTCTTGGAACATCTATCACAGACTACGCTACAGCTCTTGATATGTCAGACTGGTCAGGCACTACAGGAAAGAATATTTCAGGTACAACAGACCTCGCTCCACTCGATGAGCAGGCTAAATGCATCAAGGAGCTCTTCCCGGATGCAAAGAACATCGGTATCATCTACTGCTCATCTGAGCCAAACAGTATCTACCAGTCAACAACTATTACCAAATACCTTGAGGACGAGGGATACACAGTAAAAGAGTACACATTCTCTGATTCAAATGATGTCGCTGCAGTAACACAGAGCGCATGTGATGCATCTGATGCAATCTACATCCCAACTGACAACACTGCTGCTTCATGTACAGAGGCTATCAACAATGTAGCTTCACAGGCTAAGAAACCTATCTTCGCTGGCGAGGAAGGAATCGCTAAGGGCTGTGGTGTGGCAACACTTTCTATCAGCTACTATGACCTTGGATACACAACAGGTGAGATGGCTTACGATATTCTTGTAAATGGTACAGACATCAAAACTATGGAGGTTAAGAGCGCTCCTAAGTTCACTAAGGAGTACCTTCCGGACCGCGCCAAGGAGCTTGGAATTACAGTTCCGGACGGCTATGAGGAAATCTCAGCTGAATAAACAGCTGCACTATGGAGGTATTTAATAAAATGATTCTAATGAATTATTTTGCAACCTTAAATCCGGTTGCATTCACCAATGCCCTTCCGGGCAATATAGCCCAGGGTCTGATATGGGGCATCATGGCACTCGGTGTTTATATCACCTTCAGACTGCTGGACTTCGCAGATCTGACGGTTGATGGCTCATTTGCAACAGGTGGTGCCGTAACCGTTATGATGACGATTAACGGCTACAATATCTGGGTTTCACTGCTTTGCGCATGTATTGCCGGTCTGCTCGCAGGACTCTGCACTGGTCTCTTACATACAAAGCTCGGCATTCCTCCGATTCTGGCAGGAATCCTTACACAGATAGCTCTCTACTCTATCAACTTAAATATCATGCAGCGCCACGCCAACCAGGCACTTAGCGCAGATAAATATAATCTGGTGCTTTCATCACGTAATCTGACACATGCGATAATTGTCGGTGTGATTTTCTCGGTTGTAATTATCGCGGTGCTTTACTGGTATTTCGGAACAGAGCAGGGCTCTGCTATCCGTGCCACAGGCTGCAACCCTGCAATGAGCAAGGCTCAGGGTATCAACATTGACAACATGAAGCTCATCGGTCTTGCGCTTTCAAATGCAATTGTAGCGCTCTCAGGCGGCCTGCTTTCACAGTACTCAGGCTTTTCCGATGTAAACATGGGCCGTGGTGGAATCGTCATCGGTCTTGCCGCAGTTATCATCGGTGAGGTGCTCGGCGATGCAATCCTCGGAAAGCACATGAATTTCATGGGAAAGCTTATCTTTGTCATATTTGGTGGAATTGTTTACTACATTGTAATCGGAATTGTTCTGTGGCTGCAGATGCCAAGTGATGACTTAAAGCTCTTCACTGCAATCATCGTGGCAATTTTCCTTGCAGTGCCTTACCAAAGGCAAGAGCAAGGCCTCCTTCAAAAAGGCCGGCAAACGCTCTGCCGCAGCACTTAACGCAAAGGAGGGCAAATAAATGCTAGAGATTAGAAACGTACATAAAACCTTCAATCCGGGCACAATCAATGAAAAGCATGCCCTTAATGGTGTAAACCTAAAGCTTGAGGAGGGCGATTTCGTCACTGTTATCGGTGGAAACGGTGCCGGAAAATCGACCATGCTCAATGCCGTTGCAGGCACATGGCCTGTAGACGATGGTTCAATTCTCATCGATGGAGTGGATGTCACAGGACTTCCTGAGTTCAAGCGTGCATCATTTCTGGGACGTGTGTTCCAGGATCCAATGACAGGAACTACCGCAACCATGCAGATTGATGAAAACCTCGCACTTGCAGCGCGCCGCGGAAAGCGCCGTGGTCTTGGCTGGGGTATCACAAAGGCTGAAAAGGAGCGTTTCCACGAGCTTTTAAAGGAGCTTGACCTGGGACTCGAGGATCGAATGACCTCAAAGGTTGGTCTGCTCTCGTGGACAGCGTCGCTGTTACACTGCTCATGGCTTCACTCCAGAAGCCGAAGGTGCTGCTTTTGGATGAGCACACCGCTGCTCTCGACCCTAAGACAGCCGCAAAGGTGCTCACTCACAGACAAAATCATCAAGGAGAACAGCCTGACAGCCATGATGGTCACACACAACATGCGTGATGCCATCGCTCACGGCAACAGACTCATCATGATGAATAACGGACAGGTTGTCCTTAATATCTCAGGCGAGGAAAAGAAAAACCTCACTGTGGAGGATCTGCTCATGAAGTTTGAGGAGGTTTCCGGCGAGGAATTTGCTTCTGATAAGGCTTTGCTTGGATAGACATATCTATATAATAATAAAAAAATTTGCAGCTCAATACATGAGCTGCAATTTTTTGTTATATACTTTTTATATGAGTTCTCCCACCGGCTTAATCATATCAGCCTTGATAAAGCCCTTTATGATCAGATACTGCTCTATCGTTTTCACACAGTTTTCCACACCGACACGCTCACTGTTTAGTGTCAGGTCGTAGTTCACCGGATTGGTCCAATAGTTTCCGTGTGTATAGTACTTGTAATAATCTGCCCGAACTTATCTGTTCTCTCAATCGTGGCATTTGCCACCTCCGGTGTCACACCCATATTGGCTATGGTACGCTCCACACAGAATGCACGCGGTGCCTCAATATATATGCTCACCACATTGGGGCGGTTCTTTAATACATAGTCGGCACATTTTCCTACTATGACGCAGGATTCCTTGTCTGCAAGCTCGTTGATAATCTGGCTCTGATAATCAAAGAGCCTGTCATCTGATTTGAACTTCTCATTTCTTGATATATATCCCTTTGCTCTTGGAAGCCCTCGCAAAAAGCTCGTAAATCCGCCCTCTTCACGCAGCTTCTCATTTACCTCCTGAAACACATTCTCGTCAAGTCCGCTCAGCTGGCTTGCAAGAGTCAGAATACGGTTCTCATAACAGTGTATTCCAAGCTCTTTTGCCAGCTGTGATGCTATTGCTTTTCCGCCTGTTCCAAATCCTCTGGCAAAGGTTACTACAAAATTATCCATTTATCCTTTCCTCCTTCTGAATGTCAACCATATCTAGCCTGCCAGATATCTGCTTAAGAATTCTCTTGTTCTTGGATTCTTAGGATTTGTAAACAGCTCTGACGGTGCTGCATCCTCTGCCACATATCCTGAGTCCATGAAAATAGTTCTTGTAGAAACATCTCTGGCAAATGCCATCTCATGTGTGACGATTATCATCGTAAGTCCTGTCCTCGCGAGGTCCTTCATGACATTTAGCACCTCTCCGACCATCTCAGGGTCAAGCGCCGAGGTCGGCTCATCAAATAAAAGCACCTCCGGGTTCATGCAAAGCGACCTTGCAATGGCAACTCGCTGCTTCTGTCCTCCTGAGAGCTGCGATGGCTTTGCATTGATATAAGGAGCCATGCCGACTGCCTTCAGATGTGTGATTGCCCTGTCAAAGGCCTCCTGCTTTGGCAGATGAAGCACCCTTCTTGTACAAAGCATACAGTTCTGGAGCACTGTCATATTGTTGAACAAATTGAAGGACTGAAACACCATTCCCACCTTTGAACGGTAATCATTGATATCCTTTTGTACATTTCTGACCTCTTTATCGTGATATAAAATCTTTCCTGAGGTCTGTTTCTCAAGCTTGTTGATGCACCTAAGCAGTGTTGATTTTCCCGAGCCTGAGGAGCCCACAATACAGATGACCTCGCCGGAATGCACATCAATATCAATCTTTCTAAGTACCTCATGATCACCAAATGATTTGCTTAAATCCTTAATTGAAATTACTGTCTCACTCATATTGTGCCTCCTATTCATTGTCCATGTACTCAACTGCGAGTGCATAGTCTGTCTTGCCCTGCAGCTTCTTTTCAATCAGCTTGAAGAGCTTATCAAATACAAAGCAAAGTACAAAGTAAATTACTGCGATGACCAGATATGACTCAAAGTACTTGTAGTAGTTTCCACCGACTGTCTTGGCAGCCATGAAAAGCTCCTGCACAGCGATAACATTGAGTACTGATGTCATCTTCAGATTTAAAAGGAATGTATTTGCCATCTCAGGAATGATGTTATTGAATGCCTGCGGCAAAACTACATAAAGCATAGTCTTAAACGGTGACATTCCCATGGCCCATGCGCCCTCGCGCTGTCCCATATCTATTGAACCGATTCCTGCTCTGACTGTCTCTCCCATGTAGGCACCTGTATTTAATACAGTTACGAGAATACCTGCAAATACAGGTGTCGTTTTCATAGCCCATCTGGCGTATTCCATAGTACACGATCATTGCCTGAACTATCATTGGTGTGTCCCTGAATACTTCAACATAAACTGTAAATATCACCTTTACTATACGGATAAGGACCTTTTTTACGATGTTGTCGCCATCGTTAAGCTTTACATCATTTACAATGCCTACGATATATCCCAGTACAAAGCCAAGCAATGTACCAACTACCGATATGTACAGCGTAAGCCAGGTTCCTTTGATAAACATGCTTGAGTACTTTTGCGCCAGAAATATCATCCATTCAAATGAATTACTTGGATTACTTATCATCATACTGCTACCTCACTTTTATCTCTCTAATCCCCAGCTTACGCCGGTTTATCAGACTATTGTGGGATGATGCGATATAACATCATCCCACAGTCTTTCATCTTTTCGTGAATCAGATAAATCTCTAACAACTAGTTGGCTGCCGGTTGCTGTGTCAGAACCTGATCCATCAGCTCATCCATCTTTTCCTTATCATTCCAGCCGATCGCATTCATGGCATCCTGGATTTTATCTCTGAGTGCTGTATTATCCTTTCTTGTTGCGATACATACGTTAACCATCTCATCATCTCCTGTAAATCCATCATTCTCATCCAGCTCGATAATCTGTAAATCATCATTTGTAAGTGCTGCTGACTCTGCTGTCGGAACATCGATTACACATACATCTGCGCTGCCGTTTGATATTGCGAGGAAGCACTCTGATGTAGTCTCAAAGTTTCCTGACTGCTCAGCACCCTTTATCTGGTCTAAAAGTGGAATCCAGCCTGTTCCAAGCTGTGTCGTTACTTTGCAGCCTGTATCTGCGAGATCTGAAAGACCCTTTACATTTGAATACTTGCCGCCCTTTTTAACAACGATACAGTTGTTTCTATAGTAATAAGGCTCTGTGAATGCGTATGACGCTTCTCTTTCCTTTGTCTTGCCCATACCGGCGATGATACAGTCATAATCTCCTGCATCGAGGGAGATACCGATTGATGACCACTCAACCTTATGTACCTCAAGGTCCATTCCCATCTGGTCTGCAAGCTTCTGTGCCACTGCTACATCATAGCCGTATGCATAGTAATCAGAGCCTGCTATCTTGACTGCCTTGCTGCCGTCAGGTGTGGTATCTGTATCCTGCGTCCAGTTGAATGGAGCATATGCACATTCCATACCGACCTTTAAAACCTTCTTTGATGAGCTGTCTGCCGCTGAGCTATCTGAGGCAGCTCCTCCTGATGACGAACCACATCCAAACAATGTTGTCACTGCCATTACACCTGTCAATATCAATGCTGCAAATCTCTTACTTCTCTTCATCATAAGCTTTTCCTCCTTGATTATTGAAATACGAAAAGGCGCCGGAGTTTTTCTCCAGCGCCTTTGCTTAGTTCGTATAATAAACTTAATGAAGCAGCTTTGCAATGTTAATTTTGCACAATTTGTTTGTGCATTTTTTACAGTAACTAATTAAACATAAGCCTTTTTACAAGAATACAATTAACTACATCCAGATATTCCATCGAATCATCAAGGCTGATTTCCAGTATTTCTTCTATCTTTTTCAGACGGTATTGCAGAGAATTGCGATGAACGTACATCATCTGTGCCGTTTTTTGGACATTAAAACCACACATATAATAATTGAGCAGCGTATCTATGAGAAACGAGCCGTTTGCATTGTCATACATCTCAAGCCGCTTTAGCTTCTCGTTGCAATAATCCATGATTTCCTGTTGATTGCCACTGTTGAACATATACTTGTATATGCCCATGGAGCTGGCACTGATCACCTTCTTGTTGGTCGGATTGGGTAAAATATCCTTTTTGGGGATGAGGTTTTTCGCCTCCTGATAGCTCTTGCCAAAATCCGCAGGCTTCCTGTATGCAGCACCGAGTATGCATGTGCTGTGAATGAGCCCTGCGAATGGTGCACGACTGTCTAAGTCCCCAAGTATCCTTTCAATCTGATGCTCTGTCTCCATATCCTTTGTCTCCTCAAAAAGAAGCACAAATTTGTTTAAAAACCTCATATACATAGGCTTTTTCTTCATATGGATAACCTCGCGGTTCAGGCAGTCGGTATAGTATGTATATGTGTGCTCGTCCTGCTCCAGATTCACTCCGTATTTGCGGTCTATCACGATGATTCCCACTCTGTACGGCCGGTCAAACGTCAGCCCAAACTGTGCGGAAATCTTCTCGATATACTTATCATTGACCTCATATCCAAAAAGCAGGTTGTACAGGTAGTCCCCGGTCCTTTTATTATCCACACTGGTCTCTAAAAGCAGCTCTGATGCTCTGCGCAATATCTACAAAAGTAGCTCCCTCCCACCGGATATAAAACAACGGCAGCTTGAGTTCATCAGCCTTGTCCTTCATCCTCTGTGGTGTCTCTTCCCTGTCCTCCACAACAGAAATCGCAAAGCCCGATATTCCCAGCTCATTCAGCTCAACCATGGCATCATATGCCTCGTCCATGGAAAATCTCTTGTAATCTACCACAAGCAGCGCAAAATTGCCCGGATTCATATGATCTTTATATGGCTTTGTCTGCACCAGATACGTCCATGACACAATCCGGTCAAGCCCTGCTGCTCCCGCCACAAGCTCCATTCCATCCATTTGTAAATTGTTAACATCCCTGCATGAAATCATCTGCGTCTCCCTGATATCATTAGGCTTCGGTAATTATCCCAAACCGCGTCACATTACTTATATCCACAGCCGCTTCGCCCCGGCATATCCTCTCCGTGCACATACGTGGCATTGAACTCCATATTTATCTCACGAAGCTCCTTCTTTCCGTCAATATAGTCCTGATACATCTCGGCAAGCCCCGACATGCAGCCATCGCAGGTAGCCTCGATATTGCCAAGCGACTCAGCCACAATTGCCTCGCGTTCCTCTTTTGTTGTCTCACTGATTAAATTTCCCATTTTGTATGTTTCCTTTCCGGCTATTCACATATTAAAAGCCCAAATTCTCATCCACAAGAATAATCTGGAAACGTCCCTTCACCCTTGAGAAGCGTGTGGTCAGAATCTGACAACAGATACATTCCGGGCTCTTGCAGTCAAAGCAGGTGCCGTTCTTGGAGCATGGTGTGTCGATGCCAAAGCGCTGTGCGTTGATAGGTGCTGCCTCATTTCTCGCACGGCTCATAGCGTCTGCCTCAGTCTTTACGACCTTATTCATGCCCACTATAAGAAGCACATGCTTCGGTCCGTAAGCATATGCTGCTACACGGTTTGCATTTCCGTCAATATTGATGAACACTCCATCTTCACTCATCGCATTGACACTTCCAAGGAAATAATCCGATGTAAATGCCTTTAACGCTATCTCCTGCTTCTCCTCCTGCGTAGACACCTTGTCCCTGTCATAAAACTGATATTCTCCGTTTGAGAGCGCCTCATACAGACCACATTCCTTCACCGATGTGGCACCGCCCATATTGATTGAGCTGCCCTTTGGAATCAGCTCCAGTGCCTTCTTAACAGCCTCTTCCTTTGTCTCGACATAATATGCCTCCATGTTGCGCGACTCAAGCGCTGCTACAAGGCGCTTTCCCAGTAATTCGTTTCTCATTTTTCTTACGTCCATAGTGTAAACCTCATTTCATGCTTATTGCCAATTCCCATTTGTGCAATCAGCTTTATTAATTGTTGTTATTATACTACTTCACAGGGGGTGTCTGCAATTTATTCGGGAATAAATAAGCTTATTATAAATTTTTCAGGAAAAATTTAGGCTGCTATGCAGATAGATATTTTTCCTGTCTTCCCCGCACATTTTATGTTATAATCATCTGACGGAGGTACATCATGAAAATAACTACTCTATGCTACATAGAACACGATGGACAATATCTCATGCTTCATCGTATTAAGAAAGAAAATGATATAAATGAAGGAAAATGGATTGGTGTTGGCGGTCACGCCGAGAATGGTGAATCACCCGAAGAATGCTTGCTCCGCGAAGTCAAAGAGGAAACAGGGCTCACACTCACATCATACCGTTTCCGCGCACTCATAACTTTATAAGTGATAAACAGGAGCTGAATTGATGTGTCTTTTCACCGCTGATGAATTTTCCGGCAAGCTTATAACATGCAACGAAGGTGACCTCAAATGGGTGGATAAAACTATCGTGCCCACACTTCCTACCTGGGAAGGCGACGCTATCTTCTTAAAGCTCCTGCTTGAAAATGAAGAAAATTTCTTCACACTTAAGCTTGTATATGAAGGTGAATCACTGGTTGATCAGAAGCTTGAGATTTATTAGTATTATCCTGCCACAAGGCTATTTACAAGCGTCTGCATATCTGCCTCCCAGTTTCTTTCCCTGCTATAATAAACACAACCATATATTTCCGGGTATTTGAGATTCACGCTGGAGCAGAGAATTACAGGTATTGTGATTTTGTTCTTAATCACTCTGTCAATCAGAATATCCCCTGATTGTTCCTCTCTGCCGCCCGGCTCGCCAGGATAATACATATCAGTAATTATCAGATCATACGGATTATTACTATCCATTGAGTTTTTAATCTGTTTCCACCCATCCGCGAGATTATTGGACCATTCGATATCTTTAATCCCACATTCTGACAGGGCTTTGCATATATCATTGTGTTTAAATGTATCATCTTCGATATTCAGTACTCTCATGTGAATCCTCCTGACTTTATCTGTTTAAGTATTCATTCCATCTTGCATTCGTCTCCTCAAGCTCATGCTTTTGCATTATGCGATTGCGGTCGCTGAGTATCGCAAGCATTTCATCAGCGATTTCTTCCATGGGAAGCTTTTTATAGTGTGACAGATATCCTATCATCCTTTGAGCTGTCCAGTCGGTATTTAGGTTTTTCGTTATCTCATCGCAAAACGGCTCCGGATACCCGCGCCTAATCAATATATCATATAGCTCCATGCTCTTTGCTGTCCTGGGTTTCATATAGTGCCTCTCCAATCTTCTCAATCAATGTCACATCCGCCGGCAGCTACTTTACATCTGCGTCTACAAATATCTGCATTCTTATATCCAGTTAAAATCGCCACCTGTCACAGCAAGCGATAACAGCTTATCCATCTTCTCTACCTCTTCAACGCCTCTAACCATCTGAATAAGCTTCGCAGATTCTACAACTTTTGGCATCTCCTCATCAGGTCCTATCTCCATATCTGCCTCTTCTCCACAGTATGGACATACCAATGTTGGTGCAATTTTTAAATCCAGAAACCTGCTTCCACACTCCTTACACTCATAATAACCGCACTGCTCTGTGCCATCCGGTACATAATACATATATAATTTCCTGCCTTTCATTTCCTTTAGTGTTATTTCCATGTCTTCCATACATCCGGCCGGTACCCGATTGTTGACTGCCTGCCGTTTCTGACCACCGGTGTCTTAATCACCTGCGGATTTTCAAGCACTTTATCCAGCTTGTCCTCATCTGCTATGTACTTTATAAATGCCAGCAAATCCTTATCTTTGCCATCCCAGTTAATCATATTGTCAAGACCGCCATTCACCTGTGCGACAGAATTAAATTCGCCCTTGCTCATGCCTTTTTCCTTCATGTCGATAAACTGAAACTTTATCCCACGCTCCTTGAAAAATAACATCATTATGATATTCAATAAATTCTTTTTCTGGTAAAAACTTATCTGGCAATACTATTTCTTTACCATTATAGTAATTAAACCATTGCTTGGATTTAGGTTTCCTCCCTTAATGCACCCTTGAAAAATAATCCATCAATATTCCTTTGATATGATTATATCTTCTCGCATATGAGTTTTCCACCCGGATAATTTCCATGTTGTGTGCCTTGCATATCGCATTTTTCTTTCTGTCCCGCTCTTTCACCACCGCATCCTCAAAGTGTTCTTTGCCATCTAATTCTATGGCAAGTATTGGCAATTCGCTTCTGCCTTGTTTTTCGTATACAACAAAATCAAAACGTCCCATGTAAAACAAATCATCATAGGTTATGTTATCTCTGAATACCTGTGATATGGCAACCTCCTTGTGTATTACATATTTACTCTGCGAAAGCCAGATATTTTCAAGAGCATGGGTTAAATTTTCAAGAAACGCATTTTCTGTAGCCGTCGAGAACGGCTGTATTCCCAGTGCTCGTGAGCTTATATGCTTTTCAGTAATTTTGAGTGGCCATTGGTCTTTACATACTGCGCCAGCTCATACAAATCATCATCAGCTTGTCCCGCATGCAGTCTTTCCAGTTCTTTTCCGTTTGTGAGAAGTACCAGCTTCTCCTTTGCTCTGGATGTCGCAACATTTATGAGCTCCTTATTATTTTTAAGCCAGTTATATGTACCTGAGCTTGTCCTTTCAGAAATTGCTGTAGAAAACAGTACTACATCCTTCTCATCGCCCTGAAATGCATGAACCGTTCCACAGACAAGATTGCTCAGTTTATTCTGCTTTATTGCATTTTCAATCAATTGCTTTTGATTGACAAACGGCGTAATCACGGCAATGCTTTTATCTTTATTTAAAAGCGCATATTCCACCACTTCCTCAACCTCAGCCGGAGAAGTATTTTTTATCTGTGTGTTATCGCTTTTCACATCCATATAAACGAGCGGTTCAGGCTCCTTACTCTTTGACTGTATCTTGAGCTTTGAGTTATAGTATTTTTTATTGTTAAAACCTATTATTTCTTTATTGCATCTATAGTGATTTCTCAGAAGCACCTCATCACTTACTGCATCACAGGCAAGATATGTTTTATAGATTGAATTTTCCCTATAATCGTACTCATCTGATACATGATACCTGCGACGAAGCTTTTTGTTTGTCAGTTCTCCAAGCAGGATAACCGGATTTAGCTGTTGCGGATCTCCCACCAGCATCAGTTTTTCTCCTCTGATTATAGGCACAAGTGAGATTGCCACATTACACTGACTTGCCTCATCCATAATTGTCATATCAAATAAAGGCTCAGGCTCACCTATTTTATGCGCAGAAATGCATGTCGTTATGATTATAGGAAAAACTCGCTGAAGCTTTCTTACATTTTCAGATTTACGCATATATTTGTTAAACTCATTCACCAGCTTCTCTGGTGTCTCATCAGAATCCAGTATCTGTCTAAGCTCTTGGAATTTAGGTTCCTCGAGTGCCTTTATATACCGCGCAGACGTGTAAAACAGATACTGATAAAATTCATCCTCATTTCTATCCAGAAGCTGCATAGCATCAGTATCCGATATCTCACCGATAGCAGCTATCCTTTTATCAAGCTTCTGCATCTGATAGCCTTGCAGATCTGTCTGAAACGGCAAAAGTTTCATAGTATTTTTCATATGCTCCTGATATTTCATCAGGTGTGTAAGTGTCTCTTTCTCTCCTTTAAATCCAGAATTTCCTCATATTCCTTTAGACGCGCAGACAAACGCTTTGCCCTGTCTATACGATCATCCTTCCGCTTATCAAGTGTAGAGGCAAAATCTGCAATGACTGCACCTGTGTACGCAGCTCATTAATATATTTAATTGCCTCCATTATTTTTCTGTATTCCCCAGACGAAGCACCGGAAATGGGATTGTCTTCCCGCGATACTTCATGGATGAGAGCTTTTCAAAACATTATCTATCGGGACATTATTATATGATGCAAACAGCACTGTGACATTGTTAAAAATGCTGTTACTATCGTGTTTATTATAGTATTTGTTTTGCCAGTGCCGGGTGGTCCCTGAATATATGCAAGAGGATATTTCATAGCATTGTTTATCGCAAGCAACTGATCCAGATTTATATTTTTATTAATCAGAGCAATCGGATATGCTTTTGTCCTCCTTGGTCTCTCAAGAAGCTCTCCAAAAAAAGCCTTTATTGGATATGTCACATTATCAGCCTCAAACATATCCATAATTGCCTTATACTCTTCGTGCAGATTGAGAACCACGTCCATGCCAAGTCCAATAACATACGGCATATCATCTACTATGGATTTGTTGCCACCATGCTCTGTTATTGCATCCTTTATTTTTTCCAGATTTTTCTCAAAATCCTCCAAAAGCTCATATTCATCGGCATCTAAAAATTTCCTTGCATTTTCTTGTTTTCCATCTATAGAAAACTGCGTACACACCGTAATCTCCTCATCCGGTTTAAAAATATGATTTTTTACATCAAGATTTAGATTTCTATATGCAAGAACATAGAGTCCTTTATTAGTGTTTATACTCAGGACATTTATTGCCAGCCTCTTAACTTTTAATGATCCGCTTTTTCTTTTTTCCCGCGATGAAAAATACTGAAATTGAGCAACCACTTCCCTGAACTGCTGGTCTGTAAGCTGATACATACCACAGTTAATCCTATCTCTGTCAATGTAATGAATCAAATCGTAATCTGTGATATACGGAGTCGTATCAAGCTTATTACATATCTCAAGATAATTTAGTATTTTTAAATTTGCTGAGCTGTCAAATATATTTTTGTAACGCTCTGGATGCATCTCAATATCTTCAACAAGTATCTTGTTTTCAGGGCAGTATGTCCCCTCTATTATCTCAGTAGACAATATTGAATCGATAAATATCCTGTCATATTCTCCAATCGTAAGCTGTCCCAGATGAAGTCCATCAACCTTCATAGTTCGGCTTCTCGGATCAATGTCTCTTATCCCTATCCAATATTTCGTCACCGATCTGCCTTGTTTCGATATTCTATTTTCAGCCATTTACCCTCATGTATGGCTCTGAAAATATCCCTGCAAATTTGGTTCATACTGCCTCCCACAGCTCATTCCATCCGGCATAGCAAAACTTCTTATACATGTCAAGATATGTCTAACAAATTTTTTTGCCATTTTTTTCGATGGCAGAAAATCAGTACCTTTCTACTCTAATATTTCATCTAACAATTCAACATACTCTTGATTTAAAGAAACCACCATTAGCCTATACCACGTTTCTCTTGAGTACTTACCACCTTCGATACACCAAATTTTATAGTGCAATTCATTAGACGAAGTATACGTATCTATCGGCATGTCTTCGTTACAATCAGAGTATTTATTTAGGTATGTATCAATATGTGTAAATATATCTTCATCTGGATAATACATTCCATGCAAAAATGTGGTAATGCAGTACTTTCCCTTTGACTCTCGATTCCTGTATGGTAATGTTTCTAATTCTATGTGCCAGAAAGATTTATTCTCTTTTTCGTCAAATTTCTGTTTTACAACCATCAACAACTTATCCATTGTTTTGCCATTAAAATGGACTGAGATTGTCTTTGATGTTTTTAACAATGTATCCTTAAAGTGGAACTGCGGACCTCTATACTTTTCAAAATTCAATGTCGAATAGGATATTGCCTGTTCTTCTGGTAATGCTAAACGATCATCTAACCGTAAAAGAATATTTCCCACTTCCCTTTGTTCTGAAATTACTCTTGCAAATCCTGGCATCACATCACCAAATGAAACTGGGATTATGTTTGTCAAGATATTATACAAATATGCTTTATTTTCAAATACAAAATAATCATTGTGAAATACCACACCATTTACAACAGATAATCCATACTGTTTTTTTTTATGTGTTAATTGTTCTCCCTTTACAATCTCCTCAATATTTAAGCGATTAAATCCGAAGTCATCCAATATATAGCCAGTCATAACAAGTGCATATAAATCACTTAAATCCTTAACACATTCACTACTTTTTCCCTGTGCGATTGGAATTATAAATGTATAAGCATAATAATGAACCCAATTATTTATATCATGTTCTAACATATACTGAAGCATATCAACGCAACTAATTCCTGACAGATTAAATAAATCAATTGCTTTATCAACTAACAGCTCTAAATACTTAGGAATTTCAAATTGCTTTTTTCTGGCTTGAGATAGATAATTCAAATATTGTTTTCTAATCGAAAAAATCAAATATTCTAATGATTTGAACTCATCCGTTTCTGTAACATCAAGAAAAAAATCAGTTATTTTGTTTTGTATTAAATCTTCCAGATTGGTTCCTCCTCAAATTTATTTATTCAAAATTTTCAATGCATTCTTTACAATCTTTCCACCATTCTTAATAAAGAATTTCGCTCCTATACCTATACCTAGAGCCGCAACCGCCGCTGCAGGAGTTCCATATTTATTTAAGCAGCCGTCACACAGTCCTAATTTTTCTCCTCCTGTCAGCGACTTTCCGCATGCCCAACACTTTTTATTTTCACGCATCTTTTATATCCTCTATGGAAACAACAATCATTTCCTATCTTGCAACAAACTTCCCGTCTTAATAGTTTCCTTTATATTGCTTCTGAAGTTAAGCCAATAATCTTGAGTTTGCTCAGAATAAGTTGAATTATTCTGCATTAGGATAGCTGTAGACTGATTTTTCTTATTTATCGGTCTATCCGCAAAATCCGATAGCATCATTTGGTAGCTACTAAGTACTTCATTTGCTGTTTCGTAATCTCCAAGATAATCAAGCACATGCATTTGGACTCCAACATACTTTGTAGTAAGCTGTAAATCCTGTGCCACATATCCCATATAATTCTTAATTTGACTTGAATTTCTTAAAATTGGAAAACGTGTTAGCTTTGCCAAATGTTCAGAACTTGTTTTCAGATCTAACCTAGATGCATTTATCACATCGTTTAATTCTTTAGATGCCTCTATCATATAATGCTTACGCTCATCTATCGTTTTCGCATTTTGTGCTCTAAGAATAAGATCACGAGCATTTAAAAAAGGCTTAATAATGTTATTGTTTCGTTCCATTTCAATTAGATAGCTTTGAGTTTCTGCTATTTCATCTAATTTTGCAGCTATTTGTCTCATTTGAACTTGGCTTGTTATACTTCTGGACATTTCCAAGGTATCTGAGTATTCAAAACCCTCTTTAACGTCACATCTTTAATTCTCGTACCATTTTCATCAAGAACCACAGCTCTAACATTATCTTCGACCTGTCTTGACTCTCCCAATGTGTAAATACCTTTTTAAGTTTATCTTTTACATCATTTGGAAGGCTGTCAAAATCTGGAATGTATCCATACTTCCCACTCAGCAAAACATCAACACCATGTACAAGTTCCCCTAAAATTTGTACATCTGCTGCAGGTATTTTTTCTACAACACCACGCATCACTTGATTGCTCAGTTCTGCTGAAAGTTGCTCAATATATATTCCAAAAAAATCACTCATGCATGCGATATCAGTACCATGCTTATCTTCATCTGTCACTAGAATTTCCAGTGGTTTCTGAATATTTAACGCTGTATTTTCTTTAGCACCATCCTCCATGCGTAGCATTCCACCTTTCCGTTATCTTTACACAGTCTACTATTTACTGACATATATTATTTTCGCTCCACATACCTCAACTCTATATCATACCCCAGCGCTTCCATCATCTTAACAAAGGTCTGATTCACCACACCATCCTGCTTCTTGATCACACGATTCACATAAGCCTTCGTGGTTTCTATCTCCTCTGCCAGATTTACCTGTGTCTTACCTTGCTCTATGCACTTTGTTTTTACGTCTAATTCAATATTGTTCTTAACCATATCTGATACCTCAAACGGAAACCAAAAGTTATCTTTTCCGTATAATTTATAGTACACCAAATCTCGTAAATTTTCAATCCTGCCCACATAAGAAAAACCGGTCAGCCTCATCATCCAACCGGCTTTACTGCTGTTGGCTTTGGCTTTCTTCCTGCCATAACCTCCTTTCCAAATTTTCTGTATAATAAAAGGACCTGCGAAAAGGTCCTCTAAAAATTTTTATGTAAGTTTGCTGCTTAATTCAGCCAATTTCTGTTTTATGCTTATATTGTATTTCGTCGCCAAATCCTTAATCCATTGTCTCTCTTCTTCACGATAAGGTTCCTTAAAAACCTTTTAATGAATTTTGAAATTTGACTCCTGAACGACCAATTTAGTTGTGATTGGTTATTCACCAGTTCAAAATCTTCCACAGTTTGCTCTGCATCAACAATACCCATTAAGTATCTCAAAATAAGCACATCTGCAAAAGTAAAAGGCATTATATCATAATCTAATTGAAGTAATGACATATATGGTCCACCTTGCTTTGTATCATCTGTGACCAATGAATATGCGCCTATAGTTTGTGCCAAAGAAATCGCATACACTTCTCCTAGATCACCCGCATTATATAATATTCGGTTTTCCCGCACATTATTTTCAAACATCTTATAAACCGCTAAATCCTTAAGCTTTTGATCCGTAAAAAGTTCTATTTTACCAGCGTTAATATCCGAATCTACTTTTGTAAGGATGTCCTGCCCATGATGTTCAAGTTCCATCGAACGAATCTGCTCATAGATAAAAACACCTTCATCAAATAGATCAAATAAAATTCCTTGAAGTTCGGCTCTATATAGATGAATGATTACATTTGTATCTAATGAGGCTCTCAATCTTCCAAACCTCCTATCAAATCATTCAAATCATCCTCTTCATGTTTCTTTTCAATCAATCTATCGCTAATATCGTCCATGCTTAATTGATAGCATTCTAACACTTTTTCAAGCGTCTCAACCGGAATAGCATCATGATTATAATTGTAAATTACATAATCAATGTACTCAAAAGGAATATCTATCTCTTCGCTTGCCTGGTTAAGTCTCGCATTTCCGCCCGCACTTTTCAACAAATTACCAACTCTAGTTTTATTACGTTGGCAATCCAATAGGGCCTTTTGATTACCAGTAATTTTTCCAAGGCTATCAAGACGATTCAATGCCATGTCAAAACTGACATTAAATTCAGACATAATTTTTGCGATATCTATCGCAGTCAATCCGTTTTTCTCAATATCAGACAATTCTAAATCAAAGAAACGATCCACTTCATCATCTGGCATTAAAAGACATGCCGCAAAATAATTTGCTTCCTGCTCTCGCTCATCGGTACTTCTATCTGCAATAGTAATACTATCATCAATAAATGATGAATCAGCTTCCATATGAAGGACTGCATGTCCAAGTTCATGTGCCAATGTAAAAATTTCTCTCGACAAACGAATACTAGAATTTGTGAAAATAACAATATCCTGATCTTTTTTTATAGTAAATCCAAGATCAGCGTTTTCCCCGAGTGGATATCGTATAAGCTTATATCCTAATCGAGCACATTCCTTAAATAAATCTATAATGCCGTATCGACTAACCTTACATTTTTCGCGTACAACGGCTGCAGTTCTTCGAATATCCTTTCTTCTGCTTTCCTGCATAACATACTCCTCCTTTATCTAATATTATTATTTTGAAGCTTGTTATACATATGCTTATTGGCATAAAAAAGATCCAGCATATCGAAGATCTTCTCTGAGGAAGACTCTGTACCACCAGTGCGATAAGCTACAACCGGTGTTTCATCTAGTACTCTAGTGATGTCGCCAACTGTCACATCTAAAATCTCTGCAACTTTAGAAAGGATATCTAATGTAATACTATTAGTTCCGCTTTCAACACGTGCATACTTTTGTCTACTCACACCGATTTGGTCAGCAACCTGTTCCTGTGTTAAATTTTTAGCTATTCTCAAAGCCTTAATACGGCTTCCTAATAATTCATTCATGATTATCCCTCCCTTTGTGCATTAATCATAACATATAAATAGCAAAAGTCAAGATGTGATGTTACAAAATTATAACATTATATATTAGAATGTCGCATTTTCATTCCTTGTATTTGAGATCCCCCCTACTCCATTTCGCGATTTTGCACGCGTGCCCCCCTCGTTCCCCAGGAGCCTATCCTGTAGAGATTTCCACACCCCTACCGTCTTGCATTTGTAGGTTCAAATTCTCCTAAATGTGTTCCACATGTCGCCCGACTTCAAGAGAATGACCGTAGGGCGAGGTAAAGGAAAACGAACGTCCGCATAACAAAAGTCTTTTTCTATGATTGACGGATGCATGGTTTTTTAGTCACCTTTCCATGCTCTTTGCTGTCCTGGATTTAATACATCGCCTCTCTAATGTTCTCAATCAATGTCACATCCGCCGGTAGCCACTTTACGTCCGCCAGATGCTCCCTTGTAAGCCACTTTGCATCCTCCGCTTCCTTTAGTATAAGCTCACCTCGAATGACCTCACACCAGAAGCAATCCATTGAGAGATGGAAATTAGGATAATCGTATTCTATCGTATCTATCAATTCTCCGACAGCAATTTCTGTGTCCAGTTCCTCCATTATCTCCCGCTTTAGCGCCTGCTGCGGTGTCTCACCAGACTCAATCTTGCCGCCTGGAAACTCCCAGCCGCCCTTGAACTCTCCGTAGCCTCTCTGGGTTGCAAAGATAACCGGTTTATTTTCATTATTGACTGCTCTTATGACGGCAGCCACTACGCGTATTGTTTTCATATTGCCTTAAGCTCCTGTGTATTAATTTGTATGCTTTGTTGTAAATTGCTCTGCAGATATCGAAGCAGGTCCTCTCTTACAGGGTGATGCATCTTCATCTCAAACTTGGTGATATCACGCTCTTTACCATTGTTATCACGCTTTCTGGCAGCGCACACATCAACTATATCAAACTCTCCCATATAGTAAAAATTTGACTCCGCATCACTCTTTTCACAAGCAGATGCTTTCTTTTAGTGTTCACCACATCTGACACATATGAACTGTCCACACCTCTGCCAATCTGCGAATCCCATCTGAAAATCATATTGTCCTCAAATGCATCCGCGTAATCCGCTTTCCATCTACATAGTTTTTCTGCTCGTCTGTGCTTTCCTCTTTATGATATGTGACAAAGATAAATACATCATCATCTATGCGCTTCATTCCGTACATGGTAGAGGAAAGATCCTACCACAATTCATCAACAGACTAACATCACGCCTGGAGTATTTCTCATACAATACAAACGGACTCTCATTTTTGAGTGCGGTCTGATATTTATCATGGTATCTTTTGAGTCCTACCTCTATTATGTCATCTATCTGCTTTTGAACTCTTCATTTTGAAGCCTTGTGGTAAAGTTATTCATCCTGCGGAAAATATTATTGTTATCCTCCTTTAGAATATCTATTCTGCAAAATCTCTTGTACTCATCATACTTGCTGACAAACTTTCCCTGCAACACATCAGCCGCATTGTCAAGAGACTGCACATTTACCTCGTAATCGTATCTTTGTGTGAAAACATCTCTTATCTCTTTCATTGAAAGAGACGGTTTCTTCATAAGCTGCCTTAAAATCTCCAATTCAAACGGTCTCGTACCACTTAGGATAGTTTTAGACAAATACTCAAGGGTTATTTTTCCTGCTCATTTAATCTGCCGGTATAAAGCTCCTTCTCAACCGCTTCAAGAAATGCCTGATAGGTCTTGTACTCTTTTATTATTACAAGCGGGTCTACCTCTCCATTTTCATAAAATCCAATAGGTACGGCACTCTTCCAAGCCTGTTTTTCAAAGAAACATAGCTCTCTCTTATAATGGATTTCATACCCTTTATTTTGTCTATCGACGCAAAAATCCTGTCCTTTGCAATCTCATCAAAATGCACTGTCGAAGCGCCGGGAATCGTATTATTTCCGCTGATAACATACTTTCTGATTGTATCTGCATTGTAAGAGCGGTCACCCGACAATGCGACCGGTATCATAAAATTGTTGTTATAGTTGCCAATAAAATCAAGTATCACAACATATTCCTTGCCATTTGCCTTTCTAAGTCCACGTCCAAGCTGCTGTATAAATACAATTGGTGACTCCGTCGGTCTGAGCATGATGACCTGGTTTACCTCCACGATATCAACACCCTCATTTAAAATCTCTACAGAAAAATATAATCCAGTGGCTGAATTTTTCCTTCCGTGTCAAATATCTGCTTGGCATTAGATTGGTTCGCGGTATCTAACATATTTTCATCCATCGCAAGCCGCTCAAAGGCTCTCTGCCTCTCCTCCTCTGTGGCTTCTCCATTTAATGCAATTGTACGGAAAAATCTGCCTGTCTCAGGATTAATCGTCTGATTAAACTTATTCGATAATTCGACTGATTCGTCTATCCTGCTGCAAAAAATCAGCCCCTTCACCCTGTCGCCGCTATGTCCAAAATAATTGGCCTGCTCGATGATATGCTTTACCCTCTCATCACCAACAAGCTGGTTGAACGATGATTCTGTAAGCTTTTACTCTTTATCTCCTTGTCACCAAGCAGTGAAACATCTGTTATTCCAAAGTAGTGGAATGGGCACAGCATGTTTTCCTCCATAGCCTGCTGCAAACGAATCTCATATGCAATCTGATAATTAAAAATCTGGTAAATGTTTTTTCCGTCAATATCATCATCGCGCTTATCGGGAGTCGCTGTCATTCCAAGCCACAGCTTTGGTGTGAAATAGTTCATCACCTTTTGGTATGTGTTGGCCGAGCTGTGGTGCGCCTCGTCCAAAATTATGCAATCAAAGTCATCCGGTGCATATTTTCTCAAGTGCTCATCACGATTTAAGGTCTGTACCGTCGCAAAACATAATCCCTGTCATAGTCACTGTACCCTGCACCGACAAGTCCCATAGAAACTGATTTATCAAAAATCTTTTCGTATGATTTTTGTCTGTCTTGCAAGCTGACCCTGTGTACGAGAAACAGTACTCGTTTAAAGCCCAGCTCACGCATGGCAAACGCAGATGCATATGTTTTTCCGGTACCCCCTCGTGTCAAGGGTGTGATGGGGGAATTTTTATTTTTTTTGATAGGGTTTATTCAGTTATTTGCTTATTATGATTGCTCTCAAATAATTGTTCTAATATTTCTAGTATCTCCACATTTTCTTCGTACAGAACTGTTCCATCTCCATCCATCGAATAGTGAATATCACAAATAACATCACGGATGGTACAATTTTGGTAACAATCACAATCCAACGCTATATATCTATCACTAATAACTGCGGCTATGTCATTACCCCATATGAACATTATCAAATAAATAATGGACAAAATCTATAGAAAAATTTCTGTCATCATCAATCGTATTCATTTGAAAAGTATGAGAGCCTGAATTGAGTTCGTTTCTATAATAGTGTAGCTTTGTTTTAACATCTGACGTTATTACTCCTATCCTTTCCAATTCGTCGATACGCTCTCCCAATTGTTTACTTGTTAATTTGTATTCATCATATTGTTTTGCAAAATTGTTTTCAAATACTCTTCCAAAAGACTCTCAATTCATTTTCTGACATACTATCCGTTTCAGCATTATTAAACTTAGAAATATTTAAATATTCTTTATCAAATCCTGTCAAAAATTCTTCTTTAGCATCCATATCAAATATTCCATTTGAATTTCCATCCATATGTGCCAGCTTATAGAAATTAAAATGTTCAAAATATCTATCGCTTAGCATCTTGGAGAACATAAAATGATGCGATAAAATAAATGTTTGTTCTACCTCATCAGAAACATTAATCAAACTATTTATTATAATCTTCATTCTATTATCATCAAAACTTGTAACAGGATCATCAAGCACTAGAATAATTTTCTCCTTTTCATCTCGAGGCATACATTCCAACTTAGCCATAAAGACCGCTAACGCAAGTGCTCTTTTATCTGATTCGCTAAATACAGCTCCTGTCATACCACTTTCAGAAATTAATACATTATTGAACGATATATTAACTCCAAATATTTTCTTGTATCCTTTGTTACTAAAATCTCCTCTTTCTATTTTGAATTTATGTCCACCATATCGTTTAAATATAGTATCAATTACATCAAAATAATTATCTAAATACTCTTTTGATTTTCCTCCAACGCCTTTGATTTTTCTTTAACTTTGCAATTCTTTTCTTCAATCAAATTGAATTGTAGTTTCCATTGTTCGCAATCATCATTTTCTTTTAATCTTGTGATTTTCTCTTCAACTACACGTAATTGATTCATATATTTATCATTTTCTTCTTCATACGAACTACTATTAATATCATTTTTTACCTGAAAAATAACTTCATTAATGTTATTTACTATTTTACTTATATCTTCTATTTTTTTATCATAATTCTTCTTAATCTTTTCTATAATATCTACATCCAGTTCAACTTTGACATTGCACAACACACTCTTACTTTTCAAAAGCGATTTAACTTTATCCCTAAAATTATTAAATTCAGTTTGAACCTCTTTTTCCATCAAAACAATTTCGATAAATTTTTCTAATTCTTCATCCCATACAGAAACTGATTCTCCAAAAATCTCTTCTGCCTTTTTTATCGTTTTCTGCAAATCAACAACGTCTTTAGACAAAGTAAAAACATTCCAATCAATTGAAACCGAATTAATCCTTTGTTGCAAATTTTTTCTAAATATTTGATATTCCTCACATAAGCACTCTGAAAAGGCATTAACTAATGATTTGTCCGCAATCTCTTGTCCACAAAAGGACACACGTTATCATCGGCCATAAAATGAATACCTTGACCAATCCATTCTTGTGCTCCTTTCAAACCATGACAGGCTTCTTTTATATGTTTTTCAAAAGTAACAAGTGTATCCGCTGTCATAGAATAGTTTGTCTCCAATATATTCCTAACCGCCTCAACCTCTTTAATTAATTTAGTAAGTTTGCTACAGTCAGGGGCTTCAATAACTTTGTACTCTTTAATATCAGCTCTGTTATTTTCCCTTTGTCTATTCTTTTTATTTGCTTTGAAAGCTCTTCCTTAGTTTCTTCCAAATCTTCTATTTTTCCTCAACACATTGCTTAACATATTTTTAATTGCAGCATCGCTCTCCCTTTTGTGAATATGGAACCATTCCTTGCAATTTAGCTTTTTCGTCTTTTATCTTTCTTTTGAGTTCTTCTATCTCTTGCGCTAAGGCAACCCCTTTATCACCTAATATGAATTCTGTAAAATTTTCCTTGGTTGTTCTATCATCAATCAGATTCGTTCCATTAAAAACGTTATTGATCATAAATTCTGTATCAAATACCATTAGTTTACTCTTCAACTTATTATTACACCAAGAACTTCCATTCAACTTTACAGTACCTGCACCATCGGATAAGTTTATCACAATATCTTGATTCGTTCCATTTGGTATGGTAAGTCTTTTTGAATACGATCTGTTGCATCATCTGAAACATCTTTAAAAATATCACATAATGTAGATTTTCCATATGTATTAAGACCATATATAAAATTCTTCTTGCCGAAATCCTTCTGTAATCCTGTTTTCTTAGTTTCATAATCCTTAAAACACCCACATCTTTAACCTTTTTACATTCGCTATCATAAAACACCTCATCTCTCTAGTGATATACTTTCATGAGTACAATTATACCACCCCATTTCCATATTCTCCACCGAATATTCTATCTTTTCGACCTTTCTCACCTCCCAAAACTCATCCTTAAACTTCCACTTTATCTCAACCCTGTCCTTTACATACACAACAATCTCCTCCACAAAAGCATCCACCATTTCCCTGTTAAGTCCCGTCAGCTTCAGCTGCCCTTCCAACATCTCCAGACCTGCCACTTCTGGCACATCAACATCTGCCATCTTGGTGACTGCTGCCCTCTGCTTTTCGATATTCTCCTGCAGGCGCTCAAGCATCTACTCATATATCTTACGCTGTTCCAGATATGTTTCCTTATCCGTCATGCCAAGCTTGTAACTTTCATAAGCTTCACGCAGGTCCTTTTCGGTCAGTTCACGGCTATGCTCCATATCTGAAAGATGCTTCTCTGCCTGCTTTAATCGTTCTGCCTGTTTCTCCCGTTGCATATCCACAACCTTTCTGGAATCTACCAGCACATCAATCATCATCTGAGGTGCTTTCTTCACAATGCTTTCCATATCGACATCCTTCTCCATTCCAGAGAAGCACTATCTCCCCTACCTGCATTACAGGGATCGGGACGAACTTCTCGCCCCTCATGGGTTATTATCCTTACGCAACATACCTGCTCCCGCATTGCCCGAACTTCCGTCCAGCCTCTTGGCCTTCATCTCTCAATCCATCAGCCTACTAATATGATAACTGTGACTTTCATCCTGCGGGTATATGATCCGTAATTTTACTCAAATCTGTAACTGCTATTCAGTTGTCAATTTTCATTTTCTCATTGGCTTGTCTCAAGCCTGGATATAGGATAAACAAATCCAGTGTCGTCCACAAGGGATTATCATGGTTCATTTTTGCGAAAAAGTGTCAATTTTAACCTTTTTCTGATTTATGCAAAAATATCATACTGCCTTCCGTCGTGATTGTACACTTCGGCAAAGTATGAAATTTGCAAATCGTGTATTAATTATACGATGGAGATATATGTTTGTCTATGGACATGGTTGGTGTTTTTTAAGGGATTTACACCGGAATCTGGTGGATTTTATATTATTGCAAAATCATCATATCGATAGCATTTGACTATCAATACGTTGTGCTGTATAATTATCAATGTATATTCAATTTTAAGAAGGAGGGAAAATCATGGCATTTAATAATATTAATCCTATAGCAATTGACTTATTCTGCGGTGCCGGTGGACTCTCTTTGGGACTTGAACAAAGTAATATCACTGTTCCACTAGGTGTAGAAATAAATGCTATTGCGGCACAAACCTACACCAACAATTTGAATGGCAATGTTCTTCAGGATGATATCCGAAACATTACCGGTCATGAAATACTAGAACAGCTCAATCTTCAAGTTGGAGAACTTTTCTTATTGGCTGGTTGCCCACCATGCCAGACTTTCTCTTCGCTTCAAAAGATGATGTTACAAATGATGCAAGAAACAACTTGATTTTTGAATATACCCGACTAATTCGTGAGACTCGTCCATTGTTTATACTTATGGAGAACGTTCCTGGTCTTGTAAACGGACGCGGAAAGCAAATTTTTGCTAAGGCACTTGCTGAATTAGAGCCAACATATCATGTACTATATGATGTTTTGAATTGTGCAGACTATGGTGTTCCCCAAACACGAAAAAGACTTGTTCTTCACGGAATACGTAATGATGTTTATAAATTACTTATACAGAATCAACCAAATTTTAAAATTAGTTTGCCATCAAAGACTCATACAAATGATCCACAACAAAACCCTAATCTTTTACCCTGGGTGACAGCTGGACAGGCACTACAAAACAACGCATTACCCGCTATAAATGCTGGTCAACCTGCTCCCGTTGGATATCCAAATCACGAAACAAACGGACTTGCTGAAATAAATATACAACGTATACAATATATTCGAACTCATGGTGGTAGTCGAAACTGTTTACCCCTCATCTACAGTTACCATGTCATCAAAGAAACAATGTTGGATATTCAGGTGTATACGGTATTATAGATGTTACAAAACCTGCTCCAACCATGACAGGTGGTTGTATTTGTTATAGCAAAGGCAGATATGGACATCCAACAGAAGATCGAGCTATATCCGTGCGAGAAGCTGCACGTTTCCAATCTTTTCCAGATACCTTTGTGTTTCATGGTAACAAAGGACAAACAGCACTTCAAGTTGGTAATGCCGTACCACCACGTTTGGCAAATGCTAGTGGAAATTATTTTATTGATTTGCTCAACTACTTATATACATTATAACGCACCTGGTTATTATCCCAGATGCGTTATTTTTATACTTCCATTTTAGCTAATGAAATGCCCACTCTATTACCATCTGCAAAAGCCCTATTGGCCATTCTTTGAGCAAAATTTTCTTTAACATTACCTATGTATTTGAATTCCTTTTGCGCACCTCTAATGCTACCTTGTATGGTACATCCACGTTTTACTTTGTTATCGGTTATATATATACTACTTATTTTACTGTACCATTCCACTGAAATCACGTTACTATTTTTTTCTGTTCCAATCTCTACATATGAAAAATACTGTTTTTCTGCTTCTACAATGGCTCGTTTATCTTTGCAAGATTCTCCTCCGATGAAAATATAATTATTTGATATTTTTTCTGGTCTTCTGCAATCACATTTAGCTGTAATACACAACCAATACTCACACAAGCCGTCCTCAGAATTTATGCACTGAAACAAATCACCAAAGTCAATACTGTGTTCTATATTTGAAAGACTTCTATTCATAGTAATTCTTTCATTCAACTTAACTAATTCATTCAAAATATGAGTTGGTTCAACTTTCTCTCCTTTATCCACCATCATTTGTAATATTTCTTCTGGAATGGTAATACTTTTGACATCAATACGCTGAGTCATTTCCTCCTTAAAACTCTCTTTAAAAATGTCTCTACGTCATCTCGTCCTTCTTCTTTTAACATCTTATTTGCATGATAAAAAAAGGCATCACTTGATATATTTTTAAAAAACTCTGTACGCTTATACAAAGCATCTTGAAATATATTAAAATAGTAAAGCCACAAAGCATCTAATATACTATTAGGTGCCTGTACCATATACTTTGCAATACTTGGTATTATGTTTTCAGGAACCACCTTACCAATTTGTTCACTCGATTCCTCAATATTTTTACCATAGACAAATACCAATCGACCATCAATATTTAATACCGTATCATCACCATTCCAAGATGCAATAAATTGATTCTTTTCAGGTAATAACTTATCAGACCAGGCAAAATATAATTTGTGCCACAAACTCTTGCTATTTTCCCCCATTCCATCAACATTTACAGTTACACCCAATTCTTTTACTTTATCTTTCAGCGGCTTTATATTTCCATTCTTTTTTTCAAAACAATCAATTATATCAGTAACAAATTCATCTTTTAACAACCCTTGTTCTTCGCATTGAGCTGCTGCATATGTTACTTCGCTTTTAGAGAAACCACAGTAATACAAACGCAAAGTTTCACATATGCCTGTCAAATCATGTGTATTAGTGTATATACAAATATATTGCACATTATTTGTTAAAGCTCCATCTATTATTTCTATAGCTTTTTTTATATCTGCAACTTCTGTTAACTCCCAATCAAGGATTAGTAAATCTTTTTGCCTCATCTTATCATTAATTATCTTTACATCCGTTTCCTGTTTATACGGAATAATTGTAACTGCACATTCACAAGATGAAGAAATAGCACTATACATTTGTCTGGAAAAAATACATTTCTCTTTATTAGTTTCCATCACATCTTCATATGGTTCTAAAAAATCGTCATCTACGCATATTACATTTTTAATGGACTGATTAACAATTCCATTTAAAATTTCATTCGTATTTTCCATACCTATTCTCCTTCATGTTGACATATCACGAAACATGCACCATCTAATATATTATATTCTTTATCATTGGTTGCATAAATATCCAAATCTATGGAATTTAAACATTTTTTGGCCAAATACAAACCTATTCCCCTACCAGATGCTTTCTTTGAATAAAAAATTTCAAAACACCTCGTCAACTCTGTATATGACATTTTGGTACCAGAGTTCATTATCAGTATCTCATTGTCCCTTATCTTTATTTCTATTCTTTTTCTTTCATTTCCGTATGCAACCCAATAAATAGCATTATTAATAATATTTAGAAAAACTGGCATTATAATCGATTCAAAAGAATAAATTGTATAATTTGCAAATTCCTCCGAATACACAAACTCAATGCCATCTCTTTTTAAAACCTTGCCATAAAAATTGTCAATAACTTCAACGATATCCCTTCCCGATATATTTGTTTTATTTCTACGAGTAGTTCTATACATTGGCATCAACATTTTATGATTTGATTCAAGATGTTGGAACGACATTTTTAATGGATTGTATATTTCCAAAACCTCGGAAGACTTTTTCGACATATCTCCCAACTTGCTTAGTGCGCTAGCAATTTGAGCATATAAAACATTAAACTGATGATCAATTACCTCGATTGACATTCCTATCTGTGCAAGCTCATAAAAAGAATCTATCTGTTTTGTCAATTCAATTTCTTTACTTTTATATGCTTCTAATGTCTTTGTATAATCCTTTTCAAATGTTATATTTTCAAATTGCTTTATGAAAGGAAAATATATGTTTTCATATTCTTGCCGAACAGAATTTAGTACTATATCAAGTTCTTCCATTCTCTTAATGGTCTCTTCTTCACTTAATAAATCAATATTAATTTCTGTTGGAGATAACCTGTATATTATACTTTTACTCTCCAATACTTTTTTATCAAGTTGCTTGCTTATTTCTTTAAAATTTTCAGAAATTGATTTCTCAACTGTATCAAACATACCTTCAATTTCTTTCTTCATTAGAGCATACTTATTGCTATATTCATCTTTCAGTATGTTAACATATACATGCTCATTTGCCGTTTTATCACAATCTTCAAGAACCTTTTCTAATTCATCCCTGTCATCTTCGTAATCATGCAGCAAATCATTTATAGAATCATTTCCAGTCAAAGTTATATCTGGAGAAACATTAATCCTAAGAGCATTAATATCCCTCTTTAATGAACCTAATTTAGCAAAAACATCCCTTGCTTCTTCATTAAGCGTTTTCTTCTTCAAGATAATTGTATCAATTTCCTTCTGCAAGATCAGGATTTCATTTTTCTTTTCTTCCATAACCTTTCGATTATCCATAATCTGCTTTCTGATTTGAACTACTGCTTGATAGTTTCTTTTCTTCTCTTGCTTTATTAAATTCTCTCTCTCTTTTTTCTTTTTATTTTGTTCCTTCTGCTCTTTTCGCTGTTCAGAATTTGTTCCATACTTTTCTTTTGCAATTTGCTTAAAAAACTCCATCAACATTGTCTTCATTGCCCTATAAGCATCATTTGCAACAAATCCTTCTCTTCCAGACTTATCAATCAATCTACTATTTTCCTTTTTTGTAATTCCTATAAAACCAAACATTTTTCTATGACTGAAATAGTAGATACCTGCACTCTTTGATCTATTTTTTTCAAATTCCAGAAAATCAAAATCTGTTCTTCCATAAGGCAAAACTCTAAACCCATCTCTATAAACATACAAGCCGCTGAAGACCTCTCCCTTATTTTCGTATAAGTGCCATTTTTCTTCAGACATACTTGTATTGGCCTTGGCCCCTTCCCAAAATGCCAATTTCAATCTCAAATTTCCAATTTTACATTTTGGACGCTTTCTAGATATATAACTATATTCCTCAACTTTTCCAAAACCTTAATTTTCCCAAAAACATCCTGTGTCATCAAAGGATCCATCTATCCAATGTTCACATGAAGTAAACTCTTCCTCACTGAAAAAATCTTTTAACTGTAAAAAATCATGTTCATTTCCATCCGGGGTATAAATCGTAAAGCTAGGCGTCTTACCAATATCTTCCCCTAAAATATTTTTTCTTTCTTCCAATAATTTCTCGTCAAACGGATTAAACAATCCCGACAATGCAGACCTAACATATTTTGTTTGCTCTGATATATCTTCTTGTTCTTCTTTTAAATTACTCTCTTGCTCTTTCTCCAAATCGACTATTTCATTTATTGGATCGAAAATAATAAAATATGTTCCATGCCCTTTTTCCTGAAAATGATTCTGGACTTTTTTCATGACTGCTGTTGGAATATTTTTATACTTAGCTATTTCTGACAAAATATCTTCTTTCAAATTTCTAAAATTTTTCCAAGATTCACTCTGGAAATTTTCTAAGTATAATTCCTGAAGGTATTGATACCTCTCATTTATTTGTTCCAGATTTAATATCTCAGCCGTGGGTATCTCAACTTCATCCAAATATAATTCATAATTTTCAAGAGCTTTCCAATTCATAAATACTAATTGAAAAGGTTGATTCAATTTTTTTGTAATCATCAACATATGATTTCCTAAATATGTGACAGACAAACGCCCTATTCCCTTTTCGCCCAAAGGTACTCTTTCCTCTTTTCCAAATCTATCTTCTAAAGGTATAAAGTTGTCACTATTTTTTTTATTATCTGTACCGATAACAATCCACTTATTAAGGATATCACTCTCATTCATCCCAAAACCATCATCTGAAATAGTAAAAATATCATATTTCACATCTTTATATCCAGCACGATATAAACCAGCATCCAAATAATCGCCATATGCATCATAACCGTTTTTCCACAATTCAGTAATCGCAGTTGGCAAATCTGCAATCTGATTTCTTCCCAATAAATCAATCGCTCTTGCTTTTGTTCTAAAATTAGCCATTTATATTTTCCTCCTACCTTTTCCAATTTGGGTTACAACCTATAACCTTTTTTATTCTGACAAGCCTTCTTCAATTTCTTCAATAGTCGGCAAGCTACTTTTAAACTCTTTTCTCAACACTTTAGTCAATTCATATTGTGCTATTCCTATAGGTTGTGAAATATTTTCCAATGAATACTCAGCAACCACGTCATCTTTATCCTTACAAATCAGGATTCCAATTGTCTGATTATCCTGCTCATCCTTCATATTCTTATTCACTGCAGTAACATAGAAATTTAGTTGACCCGCAAATTCTGGTTTAAATTTTTCCGTTTTCAATTCAACCACAACATAACAATGTAGTTTTACATGATAAAATAATAGGTCAATATAAAAGTTACTTTCTCCAACTTTTATTTCTACCTGCTTACCAATAAAAGAAAAACCTGTTCCTAGTTCCAATAAGAACTGTGTTATCTGCTCCACCAATGCATCTTCCAGTTCTCTTTCATTGTATTCTTCTCTCAATGCTAAAAAATCAAAATTGTATGGATCCTTTAATGTCTGCTCTGCCAAATCAGACTGTGGTTCTGGAAGCTTGACTTGGAAATTATTAATTGATTTCCCCTGTCTTGCATATAAATCACTTTCGATCTGGTGAACCAATACATTTCTACTCCAGTTATTATCCATAGTTTTTTGTATATAAAATAATGCTTCACCAATATCTTTGCACTTATACATAATTCGTTGATTATGGCCCCACGGAATGCTTTTTACCATACTTTCAATTTGGGTTACACCTTGTAACCATTTTTCATTATTCGTATAAAAATTATAACAATAACGAATATGTTTTAGATTTTCTACCGAAAAACCAGACACTCCAGGAAAGGCTTTTTGCAAATCATTACTCATTACTTTGAGAAATGCATCTCCCCATTTAGCTTGCTTCTGCTTTTCACATATCGCAACACCAAGATTCCAATATAAATCGAGCATCTCATAATTAATTCTAACAGAAGCCTTAATCTGACTATTTCTAATCTTATTCTTTACTTCTTCTATCCAAGTTTTATAATCATCAGTCACAACAAAGCCAACCTCTTTTCTCGCCATCTTAAATCCTCCTGTTAGTATTTCCTTAATATAATAGCTAATTCATACCATATCATTTTCCTGTATAACTGTATCAAAAATTGCCTCTTCAATAACCTTCACACACTCATCCGTATGCTTCTTTATATCATCACCCCAAAAACGGATAACCGTCCACCCTTCAAATAATAATCTCTTGTTTACTTCGTCATCCCGCTCTCTGTTGCGAGATATCTTACTTATCCAAAACTCGCTGTTATTACTCTTCTCCAACCTGGGTTTTAATACTTCCCAGTCCTTTCCGTGAAAGAATTCTCCATCACAGAAAATGGCTATCTTATATTTTGTCAAAACAATATCCGGCTTGCCCGGTAACTTACTGTAATTCTTCCGATACCGGTATCCTTTCTTCCACAAAGCTTTTCTTAATATAACTTCTATCTTGGTGTCTTTACCTCGGATATTCTTCATATTCTTATGTCGCTGTTCTCTTGTCAAAACATCTGCCAAAAAATCACCTCAACAATTAACGTTCTATCAATTCTGCCAGCTTCTCTATTTCTTTCATTTCCTGTCGAACATTTATACTCATCAATGACTTAACATCAATAAGAATGCCTTGAATCCTTTGATATTCTTCCAAATTATCTTTCCAGTTACTAATTGCCTCACCAATCTTCAACATTTTTTGATTACCTGCATATTTACCTTTTACTGAATCATACGGCATAAGAAATGCATTATATACTTTCATACCACTACCATGCAAACGCTTGAATCTTGGCTCATTAACCACGTATTCTCCATATGTAATCTGTTTATTAATTGATGTAGATTCTGGTAACTCCCCTGCTTTACCGGTGATTCCATATTTATAATACTTTGCATCAAGAATATATACATTATTACCATACAACATAATTGTATCTGGTTCCAATGAGACATTATCATATTTCCCACCATTTACGTACCAGATTGTCTTTGGAAAATAGTCAGCTTTATTTTCAATCCCAAAAACTTTATCAATCATTTTTTCCCACACATACTCAAATCGATATGTTCCATACCTATAATTTCTACTCGAATCCTTATCTCCTTCAAAATTAATTATTGCGAGCATATGTCTAAAAAGTATTCTGTTCTTATCATTAAACGTACTTGCCATTTTTTCTTTAAGAACTGACCGGAATAGCTTATCGCGGTTAGATATTCGCGGTTTCTTTGGCATTATTGCAGTAAAAAGCCATCCAATCCGCTCAAAACTCTCATATACACAATACTCATGTATTAATGTAATTAATTCATTTTCTTTTATACTGTTTTTCTTGGTGACAAAATCAAGATAAAACACATCTGTATCCTGTACATAAGACTTCTGAGTTTTTATTGTTCTGTTCCAATTTATTTTTCCAGTTTTGGCAATCTTGTATGAAACCTCCTGTTCTCTATAATAACCTCTGGCAAAAAATCCTTTATGAGATACATATAAGATTGCAACGGAAATTCTACTTCATCAAAACTATTATTTTCTCCTAATAGTTCCGACTCTTTTCGTTCCGTATTTGTGGCAAGTGTATTAAATAACAGCATTATGTCTTTTCGCAATTCCTTGTTATCATCTGAAATATGATAACCCATCGGGAAATTAATACTTATATCTCCATCATCACATCTCAATCCAACAAATGTATCACTCTCTCGATTTGAATTTACTCTGCACTTACTTCTGATATCAATTTCCCTCAAAAAATCACCACCTACTCTTCTGTATTGTCTGTATTTTTCATTTTAGAAAGCATTTTTTCATATACGCTCAATCTCAGTACTGCTGCTAATTTATCGTTTGTTGTAGTTTCATATGTAGCAACAACTTCTTCTAAAGACTTGCAATTTTCATTAAAAATTGCTGTCTTATCCATTTTAAACGCATCATCCCATAAATACTTGAGTACTTTCTCTGGAAATCTGTTTACTTCTAATTCTTTTTTCTTTGCAAAGTATGTTCCCAGACGCTTATCTTCGGAACTTGCCATATCAACATTAATTTCGAGCACCATATCGTTGATAACAGTAGCAAACGCTCCCCAGTTTACTTTTGTTCCCTCAATTATATCCTTTGAATGTTCAGACTCATCAAATTTATTTTCTATTTGTCTCATATCCCATCTTCTTTGAAATGCAGTATCCAAAGTAAATACATTTTGATCCGCTGTATTCATGGTTGCAAGAATATACATATTGGAAGGTATTCTTACTGGATGTTCCTCATCTTCATATACTTCTGTTGCAACTTCATAATTTGAAATTCCATACTCGCTTTCTCCAACTTCTTCAGGAGGAAATTCATCTTCATCTTTTCTGTCAAGAAGCTGAAATATCTCACCAAAAATTGCAGGCGCATTACCACGATTTAATTCTTCAATCACAAGGTAATAATAATGATCCGGATCCTTCTCTGCCTTCTTTAACATTTTAGTAAACGGACCTGGTGTAAATACATATTTTAACTTTTCATTACCCGATTCATCTTTTTCTACTCTTGGCAAAATCTGACCAACGAAATCTGAATATGTATAATCTGGATGAAACACTACCCGCTCCATAAATTTTTCATCTGAACAATACTTTGTTTTGATTTCATGACTTTTTCCAGCTCCCGGCACACCATATAGGAGAATATTTTCAGCCCCTGTTTTTCGCACTTTGGGCGTTTTTGCATCTTTTTCCAACTCTGTTTCACCCGCAATTGAAATATCATAAATATTCTTATTAAGACATCTATAAATATTTAAAGCCTTCTGTAATTCTGTGGAATACGATTCATTCAAACCTGCTGCCTTAATAACATCTGGCGCTCTAAATTCTTTTTCAAGGATGTTTTTTCCATATTTAATTCCAAAAATATGTATAGATGCTACCTGCATTCGATTTTCTGCATTACTATACATATCCCGGAGAATACTTCCTAATTCTTGTAGGGTAAACTCCGTCTTCTCGACTTGTGCATCTTTAATCTCAATAATTTTTTTGATATCAACCTTTGTATTGGTCGGCAACTTAAAAAACTTATTATTAAGCGTTGAAAGATGATATTCGCCTTTTGTCTCGTCAACTGCCTTGATACCAATGCAATCATAAAAGAGCTTTTCTTTATGTTTTAATAACACCAGATAGTCTCCTGTATGTAACAATTTTCTGAATGCCACAAATGCTTGATCATCCATAGTTGTAAGTGATAACTGAACTTGATCCGCCTGTTCTTTCCGCCTGCTTCTTACAATACTTGCATGAACACATCGACTATTATTTTCTTCAAATATAATTCCAGTTTTCATCCCTCCAGACAAGTAATTAACATCATTTTTATAGATATACAATGGAATCTGTGTTATAAAATATTTCTTCAACTGTTCATCTCTATCATCATAACTGCACTGAAAATACCCATCAGCCATCAAATACGGGAACATATTCATTTGCTCACCGGATATTGCAATATGAGTCTGATTTGTTGTTCTTCCCTCATCCAATGTATTTGATGCTTCAAGTCTTTTAACAATTATTCCATCGTATTCATTCACTGCATACTCTGGAGCAATGTTTTTCACAATCTCTATCGCTTCCGTAAAATTCATCAAACATTACCACCTTTCATATAACGTTTAATCACCTGTGCTATTGCTCTTCCAAGAAGAGGAGGAACTGAATTTCCTATCTGCATATACGTTTTTGTATATGCTCCCCTAAAGAAATAATCATCCGGATATGATTGTACTCTGGCAGCTTCCCGTGGGGTAAGACCTCTTGCCTGCGTAGGATGAATATACATATTACAATCAAACTTCATATGTGCTGTTATAGTTTTACACACTTTGTCATTTTCAAGTTTAAAATATTTATCTTTAAATATACCATTTCTTCTGGCATATGGCATAATATCAGCAATTTTAGGATCATCCGACCGATCCCCCTGTTCCATGCGTCCATAAATCTCAATATCCCTATCATTATTATATCTGGCCTTATGATTTGATACCACCGGTATGATTCTATTTTGATTTATATATGAAATATAATCATTTGTGTCGGAAATATTATTCTTCTCAATTTTATATCCACACTCCCTTGATCCTAACTCTGTTGCATTCTTAACCCGGGAAGCCTCTAACTCTCTCAACGCATATAAAGCATCTCCTAGATTATGTTCTGTAATACATTCACTAAGTGCAAATATTTCTTGAAAAATCTGTTCATTATCAACGCCGATGCAGTTACCGATATATATCAGTCGTTCTCTGTTCTGAGGCACCCCAAACTCTTTAGCATTTAAAATATGACATTCAACCGAATAACCAATATTACGAAAATCCTCTTTCACCTGTTCTGCAACCGACAACATTCCTTTAACGTTTTCCATAACAAAAAACTTAGGATGGACTTTTTCCACAACTTCCACATAACTTTTATATAAATAATTTCTTGGATCATCAATCAATCGCTGTCTGTTAGCCATACTAAATCCTTGGCATGGTGGTCCGCCAACCACAATATCAACACTTCTTCCCGCCAAAAACTCATCAAGATTCTCAACCACATCCTTAATGTCACCTAATACAATGTGGTCTCTTGGCGTCTCGGGATGATTATGAGCATATGTATCCACACAACAATCCTGAATGTCATTTGCCAGGCTTGTTACAAAACCTTCCTGCGAAAAACCTAATGATAATCCACCCGCACCGCAAAACAAATCTATCATTTTTAATGACTTATCATTAACGCTTTTCCTTGCATTTTCGATGTAAGTATTACAATACTTACACACCGGGCAGTTATCGCAGTTCTGTTCCACTTCATTACATATAAACGACAATTTCTGAAAAGCCTGTTTTAAGGTATTATCGGTTTTTACGTCATTTTTATATAATTTTGCTCTAGCTCTAAGAAACTCTTCGTTTATATCTTTGGTAACACGCTCCAGACAAACATCTATGGATTTGCCTTTTTCATTATCCAAACCAGCATCCACAAATGCTATAAACTCGCTCTTGTCATTTTTGTATTCCATTCTAATCTACCCACTCTCCAAGTTCTTCTAATGTGTCCTTAACGGATTGGGCTACAGCCCTTGACACATTTACCGTAACTGCATTTCCGAACTGCTTATATGCCTGGCAATCAGATACTGGTATTATAAACGAATCTTCAAATCCCTGTAATCTCGCACATTCTCGCGGTGTAAGTCTTCTTACCCTTCCATTCTGAGTTACATAATTATCTTGACATGCTCTATGCATTTTTGCCATCGTTGCACATAATGGTCTTGCAATCTTTAAATCAATCTCTGATTTTGCCTTGTACCCGCCAGTCCCATCGGATAATATTGTAGGCAATATCCTGTCCGATAAAAAGTACTTATTATCCACATCATGCTCAAGCAAATCCTGCAATGTGCTATTAAGTTCCTGCTTTTCTGGGAATTTATATTCAGCAGCCTCATTATCAAAGCATACAATATATGTTCTGTTTCTAGTCTGAGGTATTCCATAATCTGCTGAATTTAATATCTCACAAAACACTTTATATCCCAAAACATCCTGTAATATCCGATGTATTTCCTTATATGTTTTTCCTTTATTATGAGTTTTTAAAGAGCGCACATTTTCTAATATGATTGCCTTGGGCTTTTTCCCTTTTTTTATTTTATCATCAATAATTTCTGCTATTCTAAAAAACAATGTTCCTCTGGTATCTTCGAACCCTTTTTGTGCTCCCATCATACTAAAAGGCTGGCAAGGAAAGCCACCTATCAAAACATCACAATCTGGTATTTCATCCAAAGATACTTCATTTATATCACCTAACACGATGTGATCACCAAAATTAGCTGTATATGTCTGCACCGCATATTTATCAAAGTCATTTGCCCATACAATATCATAACCTGTATCTACAAAACCTTTATCAAGACCGCCCAATCCACTAAAAAATGATACAACATTCATCTATTCTTCCTCCTTTAGCTTACTATTCTTTATGTATTCTCTGATCCATAAACCAATTTCTACAGAAGCAGTTTTTCCCTCATTACGCAATAATGTCATAAATTCATTCTTAACTGCCGGTTCAATTGATATTTCTATTTTTGCCGTTTTTATCCGACCTGCCGGTCTTCCACAATTATTTTTCTTTTTATTTGTCATTGCATTTTTCCTCCGTTTTATAAACATATTATATAGTGTTTTTATCAGGGTGTAAATAGAAATTTTCGAATTCTTTCTGTATACACTTCTTAGTTTTCTTGATATAATATAGATAAGTTTATAGAAGGGAGAAATTTCAAATGTATAGACAAATAATTGATGTATTAAATCACTTTCTAAATTCCATAAATGTCCTCGGAACACCACTTAACCCAGATGCATTCCAAGGTATTTTTGTCAAAAAACTTTCCAACCAAAATATCATCAAGGACAAGCGTAGAATCAATGCCGGTGATACCACTTCTACTGTCAATCAAACACACATAGATATTACCGGACGCCAAAGCATGTTATTCTTCTTTGAAGAATTAAACAATGCATCTACCACGTCTCAAAGTATTGATATTGATTTGTACGACAACAATTTGAGATACCTTCGTGCAAATGACATTTCCATACGCCAAATCGACACTGCCGGTAATACCTTTTTTATACGCCAAGCGACAATCGTTCCACCACCATTAACCAATTGGAGCTTAACTCTTCACAGTTCCGCCTATAAAAAGTATGGGCATACCGGAGACCAGGTACAAATCAATATCCCCGATGTCGAAGAACCTTTCACACAACTTCAAAGATGTGCATTTCAAGATGATGCTCTTGTAATGCTAAGATATGACTATTTACGCTATTTAGCAATACTTATACCTTACGAATTGTGTGGCAATCTTTATTCCATCACCAATACATATGGCAACCAGAATGTTAACTGTGTGGCATTAAATTCTGCATACAATCCAGAATTAGCTCACGAAATTCAGTACAACGATATCATCCGAGATGTTTCTTTTGATGAATGTGATGCAGTTTTTTTACAAAATATGCTCCTCAGAAATCCTCAATCAGGAACAGATGTCGAGAAATTTGTAAAAACCCGTGTCTCACAAGGTTCATTCCGAAGATTATTACTTTTAGAACGTCACCATTGTAATCTATGCGACATAACCACTACTTCAGTTTTACGTGCCAGTCACATCAAAGAATGGTCTGAGTCTTCGCGGGAAGAACGGATAGATGCAAACAATGGTCTACTTTTATGTGCCAACCACGATGCACTATTTGATCGCCACCAAATATCATTTAACCCAGAAACTGGTAATATTTGTATTTCCGAATCCATTGATGATGAACAAAAAGCTGCGCTTAACCTGTCAGATTCATTCAATCTATCTATGTCTGACAGAATGAAATCATATATGCAAATACATTATCAAAAATTTAAAGCTAAAGAAAATAATTAAACCGTTTAAGGGACAAAGCCATACTGACTTCGTCCCTTTCCATTTCTTTTCAGATGAAACAACGGCATGCCTATCGTGCCCTCTCTCTGCCTCCATCATTTCTTCCCATAACCTGTTCTTGCTCCATCGCCAATGTCTTTTCATAAATAGCCTGATAATCTTCAAATATCTTATCCTCGAATATATATGTTCTCCATCCTCAAATACACCAACATGATTGTAATTCTTTAACTTGCCGGCAGCTCCTCTTATTATTGAGAATCTGTTCTTCTCTATATTCTGTGCATGAAGTTCATAAACATGCAATATTACCGGTTTTACCTCTTAACATGAGGCAAATGCTTCCATTTTAAATCTTTTCCCATTTTAAAGGCTCCTTTTCTTATGATGGCTTTAGCTTATCATTTTACGAGTCCCAAAGTCTGCCCTTGCACATCGAACCTTTGTTTTTCATTACGTTAAATCCCTATTTTCCCCAGTTCCTTTAATGTCTGGAGCAACTGTATACTGCCTCCCACAGCTCATTCCATCCGGCATAGCCCATCGATACAAAGTATCTAAACCATACGCGCCATGCATCATAAAACAAGCTGTCCTTGTTCTCCTCAGCCAATGTTACCAGGTCAGCACACCTTACTACATAGTCCTTATCCTTTGTGAAACGACCTGTTAATATGCCATTTTTGTATAGCTCATACAGATTTTCAAGGGCAGCCTTTGCTGTTGCCATGTCAAAATTGCAAGCCCCACTTTCGTTGATTTCATTGAATTTAAGGCACTCCCTATAGTTTTTTTCTATAACGTTATCTGATACTTTATTTTCCATATTATCACATTCATACCTTTAACACCATCTCATGCCACTCTTCTCCACCCCAGGTAGAGTCAGCAATCCCCAGATCCTGCAATCCAAACTTTTTATACATCTCTACCTTCTGCTCTAAGCATGTCAGAAACAGCTTTTTTCGTCCGTTTGCCTTTTCACGCTGACTGTAGCGGTACACTAGCTCTCTGGCAAGGCCCTGTCCACGGTACTCCGGAAGCACGTCAAGGCCCAGAAGCATCACATTCTTACCGTTTTCATCGCATAAATCGATGTCCGTAAAGAACTCATCCCTGAACTTTTCCTCGTCTGTTGCCACACCATTTAAAAAGCCCGCCAGCTTACCGGTTGATTTGTCAATTGCCACGAGAAATAGCTGTGGTACCTTTGCAATTCTCTCTGTCATTGCCTTTGGAGAACATGCCTCATTCGGTGGGAAACATATCTGCTCAATTGCTATTGCCTGTTCTACCTCGTCTGGGTTTATACTTCTAAATTCAAAATTATCTGTCATTATTTTATACCTCATTCTTCTGTTTATCATATATTAAGATTTTTGTGTTACCGGCCACTCTCAAGCGTGAACAGTAAAATTTTTTGTATATGTATATAATACGTGTTTTTGCTGATATAATCAATAATCCCCCAAATACCAAAATCAGTCACAAAAGCATTTTACTGCTTTTATGACTGATTTACATTGCGACTTCATTTATGAATACCTACAATTAATTACGAAAGAACGATAATGCTTCCTTCAATCCATCAGACTCATCATTCATGTGTCCTGCCATTTCAGAAACTCCGTGCATCATCGCATTGAGCTCCTCGATATTGGCATTCATCTCTTCGGTTGCTGCGGCATTTGCTGCGCTGACGTCTGTCAGGCTGTTGCTGCTCTTCGTGATGTCATCATTCAGCTCAATCATCGCAGTGACAAGCTCTTCGATTTCATCAGCTTTTTCTGCTGTCTTTTGAATCTGCTCATCAAGTGAGCCAAATTCATCGAGTACTGCCTTAATCTCTTCCTTCTGCTTGGCATTGTCCTCGACGATGGTGCCGGATGCCTGAACACAATACCTGCACTCTTCAACCAGTGATGATATTATCTGCTTGATATTCTCAAGCTCCGTATTGGTATTGTCTGAGAGCACTCGAATCTCCTGTGCCACTACTGCGAAGCCTTTTCCTGCATCGCCGGCTCTGGCTGCCTCTATAGATGCATTGAGTGACAAAAGATTGGTTTCACTGGATATTTCCTCAATGACAGAGACAATATTGCTCACCTTGTCAACCGTAGTATTTACAGTTTCTATGCGTTTTGAAATTGCTGAGATACCCTCATCCATCTTGTGGCTGCTATCCTGCATGGATTTAATCTTGTCATTCATGATTTTACTGCTATCCTGCACTGCTACCGTCTGGTTTTGATTTCATCAACAGAGGCATTAATGTCCTTTGTTTCATTGCTCATTTCAGAAGATTTTCATTAATCTTGGAAATAGATGCTGCCATGCCTGTAGAGCCCTCTGCAACATCCTCGACTGCCTTGGATATCTCGTTATTTGCAGCAAGTGTCTGACTGCTTGTGTCATTGAGCTCATAGCTGTTTGATGACATCGTATCACTGGAATTTCTTATTTTTCCGACAATACTTCCAAGCGATTGTGTGAGCTCCTTCATCTTTTCTATAATCAGGCCTATCTCATCATTTGACTCCTTGACCACACTGAAATCTGCCTCAATATTACCATTGGCAACATCCTCAATTATTGTACTGACCTTTACAAGCGGTCTCATAAGCCTGCGTCCCATTATGAATGAGATAATAATTGCAATAATCACAACAATAGCAATGATTCCAACGGCAACTCCTGTTACAGTAGTGATTCCTGCAAGTGCCTCAGATTCATCTGCTGTAAGCACAAGTATATTTTCATTGTTCAAAATCGTATATGCCGAATACTTTGTTGTTCCATTGAAATCATATTCTACAACAGTCGTGCCCGGTTTTGCCATCCATGAAGCTGTTGTACAACGCCTTTAATTACAGCATTCTCAACAGGCTGTCCAACCTTTTCCTTTGTTGGATGATAAAGCATTGTGCCATCATTCTTTACCACATAGACATATGAGCTGTCCATACCTTCGAGCTTTACATCGGAAAGACTCTTAGCGTATTCATCATAGTCTAAATCCTCTGTATCTGCATTGCTGATCTCATTCTCCACAATTTTTGATGTTGTATTGATAACATCTACCATGGTATGCTTTGTGCTGTCTGTAATTTGTTTTTTGGAGCTTTCAAGAATAAATACCATACAAATTACATTTGAAACTATAACAGCTAAAATCACCATTACTATGATTTTGGCTGCAAATGTACCTCTTTTTTTAGTTTTACTCTGTTCCATATGACCATCTCTCCTATCCTACTGCTACAGCTACTCCTTTAGCTTAAAATTATAAGACAATATTACCATTTTTGGTGAAATTATACAATAGTTTATCAGTAAATAAAAAATTTATCTACATTTTGCCTTTGATTAATTTGTCGCGCAAATAGGGTTAATGTTCAATCATAAACAGTTATACTACCTATTCCACATTCTTTAGTGCCATGTCCATCGGAATCCTCTTTATTCTCCTGAAATCAAATACTGTCACTATAAGGTATCCGATGAGCACAAATGCAAACATCTTTACATAGCCGACAGGTGTCATATGGAATGAAAACCATCCGCTGAAGGTCTGAAGCATTATGCGCCATACAATGTCCATTACTTTTGCACCAAGCACAACGCTGATGATATCCGAGATGACCACCACGATGGATGTTGAGACCAGATAAAGACTTGCAATTTCTCTGTTGTCGTAGCCTAAAATCTTGGTCATAGATATGGCTGTCTCATTTTTCTCGATGATGAGCTTCGTGAGCAGATATATCATAACGGCTGATAGCAATATGCAAAGCACCTGGAAGTACTGCATGTATGAGCCCATGGAGTGGTCGAGCTGGTCTGCCATTTTGGTGATGTCGCGTATCGTGATTGTTGTTGCGATATCGCTCTCATCGATATCCTTTATCTTTGTATCCGACAAAATCCGCTGAATCTGCCATCCGCAAAATCAAAGGTATCCGCGAAATGCTCTATAGGCATAAACACCGCGATGCTCTGGGATTTATCGTAGGTTCCCTTCACCTTGAATTTGTATGTTTTTTCTCGTACTGTGCATCAAGCTTTATTGTATCACCCGGTTTTATACCATATTTATCTGCAAATGAGTCTGATATGTATACCTCGTTATCCTTAAGCGAATCCATGTCCTTAAGCTTTACGTATGCACTGTCTGTTTCCACTCCGTAGACAGACACCTCCTCGTCAAACTCATCTGTTCTCCTTAAGAGCGATGTCATGTCAAATTTCTCTGCATCACTGTTATCGGTTTCAAGCACGTTTCCGTCTGCATCGACATAGGATTTGAGTACGTACTGATATTTTGCAAACATCATACTGTCCGTATTTTTCTTGTAATAATCAAGTGTATCCGGCATGCCGACTGCCATCGCGAGCATTACCATGATGAAAAATATTCCCACAAAGAGTATCAGATAGTTTGCCACATTCTGGAACATGATTCTCAGTCTGAAACGGCTCATGAAGCTCAAGCGCGGAAGCCGCATTGCTTTTTTTCGCTTTGTTTTCTTAAGGTCATGACGCAGAAACTGAAGCGGTGTGTGCTGCATCATGCGAATTATTACGATAAGATTTACAACCAGCATGATAATCACCGGAGCAAGCGTTGTTTTTATGAATGCACCAGGATTCCAGATTGTGTGATATGTCGGCAGGCTGTAGCTGTTGTAATACATGCCCACAACCACATCCTTGAATACCGTATAGCCCAGTATATTTCCTACTACTGCTGCCAGAAATGTCACAATAACAGGCATTGAAAGGTAATGCCTAATAAGCTCGCCCTTTGTGTAGCCCGACGCGCGAAGCGTGCCTATCGCTGATGATTCATTTGCTATCGTATTGCTTATGGTCACTGCAAAATGAATGCGATTATCACAATAAGAATGTCTAAAAGCACTCCTCCCATGGCCTTGTCTGAGCCCATATCGTCCGTGGCAAAATTGATTGCCGGATTTGAGTAGCGCGGTGTGTAGTCCTCCACTTCATTGCCAGCTGCCATAACCTGTGACACCATCGCCTCAAAAAGTCATCTGATTTTTCCTTCTGCTCTATGTCGTCAGCCGGCTCATCCTCGTATTTCCATGCATATGTATAGTGAATGCTCTTGTCCAGGCGCTCAAAGCCCTCCTTTGTCACCATTGCCACATCAAACTTTATCGCATCAAACATCATATCGGTCTTCTTTTCATGCAGTGTGGAGTAATTGACATATGCGATAAGGCCCGATACCTTGAATTCTTTTCCGCTGACCTTTATTGTGTCACCGACCTTCATCCCCACGTTGTCTGCATGCATTCTGTCCACAGCGATTTCGTTCTCATTTTGTGGAAAGAACCCTCGATGAGACATGCGAGATTGATATCCTCGGTCTTTGTGTATACACGTATGGTTCCGTCCTTTTTGCCGTCTGCGTCGTAGTCCTCCGTCTCATTGCGATAGAAATTCTCGTAGAGCGTGACAGGAGTTTTGGTGCTATCGCTGTCTTTTTCGTCCGGAGCTGTTTTTACCTCGCCTGACTCAATAGCTGTAACAAGCTCGCTGTCAGCCTTATCCTTAAGCTCAAAATGTCCATCCTCCTGCTTGTATTTACTTACCCCTCATCCGCAGAGGTGAGCATACTGTTGTTTGCCACATACATTCCGGATACAAAGCCGATTGTCAGCACGAGGAAAAGAAATACAACGAGATATTTCTTCCAGTCACCGATAATTTCCTTTGGTATACGCTTTATCAGAGGATTTTTATCTTTTCCTGCTCATAGGTCAAATTCTCCTTACCACTCAAGCTCTTCGGCCGAAACCTTATTAGTATTGATATCGTTGTGGCGCACGGCTCCGTCCCTAAGCTTTATCACGTGGTCTGCCATGTTTTTGATGGCCTCATTGTGTGTGACCATGATTATGGTGTTTCCGTACTTTTTGTTGACATCCTCTATGAGCTTCAAAATCTCCTTTGAGGTGTTGTAATCAAGCGCTCCTGTAGGCTCGTCGCAGAGCAGTATATCCGGATTTTTCACGATTGCACGCCCTATTGACACACGCTGCTGCTGTCCGCCGGATAGCTGGTTTGGAAGCTTATAGCGGTGCTCGTAAAGCCCCAGCGTGTGAAGCAGCTCATCGATATCCAGTGCGTTGTCAGACAGGTATGCGCCCACCTCGATATTTTCCTTTACATTCAGATTGGCAATCAGGTTGTACATCTGAAACACATATCCCAGGTGCTTTCTGCGGTACTGTGTGAGCTTTTTCTCGCTCATATCCTTCAGCTTGTCGCCATTTATACTGATATATCCGGAATCGGCGCTGTCGATGCCTCCGATGATATTGAGCAGTGTAGACTTTCCGAGCCTGACGGTCCGAGCAGCACACAGAATTCACCCTTTGCCACTGAAAATTCATGCCCCGCAGCACCTCCTGGCGCGTCTCGCCGCTTCCAAAGCCCTTTTTCAAATCCACTATTTCTAAGAACTTTCTCTCTTCTTCTGACATATGATATCCTCTCTTTCAACATTTCAAATTACATTTACCTTATATAAGGTTATACGTTTAAAAACAATTACTGGTCAGATTGTACTTACTGTAGTTACCTGTCATTTATGTATGTTAGTGCCGTCTAACTTTATGTAATAAGAGTAACGCTATTCTGCCTTTCTTGTCAATAAAAATTTTATAATCAGTTTGGTAAAATCTCTTTTTATTTTCTGACCGGATTAACAGCTTCAAGGCGTATGCATAATATAAATTAAATCTGTTTTACGGAGATATGAATTTTTATGTGTGGTATTGCCGGATTCTGTAATTTTAAAGAAGACTTTGAAGAGAACACCGATTACTGGAACTTTCGTCTTGAGAAGATGCGTGCTGTGCTCGCCCACCGCGGCAACGATGCCAGAGGACGCTACCTTAAAAAGCATATTGGTCTGTCGCACAGCCGTCTGGCCATCCGTGATATCCTGTGCGGCGACCAGCCCATGACGCGCACCCACAACGGCTATGAGTACACTATCTGCTATAACGGAGAAATTTACAACACTGATGAGCTGATTCCCGAGCTGTCCGAAAACGGCTTTGTATGCTCCACAACCTCAGACACCGAGGTTATTCTGTACGCCTACATCCATTGGGGCGCTGATTTTGTCAATCGCTTAAACGGCATTTTTGCATTTGCCATATGGGATGCGGCTAAAGCCGGCTGCTTTTGTACCGCGACCGCGTTGGTGTCAAACCGCTTTTTTATGCCATCCGAGGAGATTCTCTGGTGTTTGGCTCCGAGCCAAAGGCCTGCTTTGCGCACCCTGCAGTAAAACCTGAGCTTGATAAGCAGGGCTTACAGGAGCTTCTTGCTATCGGGCCTGCACACACGAGCGGGCTTTCCCTGTTTAAGGATTTGTTTGAGGTTTTGCCGGGACACTTCATGATTTACTCACAGGATGGGCTGCATGATGAAACCTACTGGAAGCTTACAAGCCGGGAACACACCGAGAGCTATCGGGATACCGTTGCTCACACACGTTTTCTGGTGGAGGACGCTATAAAAAGGCAGATGGTTTCCGATGTGCCGGTATGTACTTTTCTGTCGCGGCATCGATTCAAGCATCGTGACTGCCATCGCCGCAAACTATATGAACACACGCGGTAAAACGCTCAACACTTTTCATTCGACTTTAAGGACAATGACAGGTATTTTAAGGCAAACGCCTTCCAACCGGAGAGGGATTTGCCCTATGTCAATCGTATGCTTGAAGAGTATGAGACAGCCCATTCCTATCTCGAGTGTGATGAGAACTCTCTCTTCAAGGCGCTCTTTGCCGCAGTCGATGCAAAGGATATGCCCGGCATGACCGATGTGGACTCGTCACTTTTATATTTCTGCAGCCTCGTCAGCCGAAAAAATAAGGTAGCTCTTACCGGTGAGTGTGCTGATGAAATCTTTGGTGGATATCCGTGGTTTTACCGCAAAGAGCTGCTGGAAAGATATGGCTTCCCATGGTCATCGGATGTCGCTCCACGCCTTGCTCTTTTGCGCGATGATGTGGGTTTGGAGCTTGATTTATCCGGTTATCAGGCTTTTCGATATGAGGAGTCGAGGTCAAAAGCACCTCTCCTTTACGGCGAGGCCGGTGAGGACGAAAGCCGCCGCATAATCGGATATCTCAATATCAAATGGTTCATGCAGACGCTTCTTGACCGCATGGATCGCACCAGCATGTACTCCGAGCTTGAGGCCCGTGTACCTTTTGCCGACCATCGTATCATTGAGTATGTCTTTAATGTGCCTTGGCATATGAAATATCAAAACGATGTGGAAAAGACTCTGCTTCGCGATGCTTTTCAGATGTCCTGCCACGAGCTTTTGCACAGAAAAGAGCCCATATCCAAAGACTTATCATCCCGGATATGAAGCTCTCCTTATAAAGGGAATGGAGGAGATATTAGACTCCCCTAACGCCCCTGTGCGCACTCTCATTGACACTGACAAAACGCGCGAATTTTTAAAGGCACCGGCAGAATACGGCAGTCCGTGGTTTGGCCAGCTCATGGCAGGTCCGCAACTTATCGCATATTTCATCCAGATTAATTACTGGATGGAGAAGTATCAGCTGTCTGCTTAATGCTCATCCATGATTAATTGACCTTGCGCTCTATATCAATGATGTTATTCTCTATGATATTGTTTTCTGTAATGTTGTTATCTATGCTCTCTGCCGAAGGGGTGCTTTCACTATTCTGCTCTTTCGGTGTAAATCTTCTCACCTTATCCATGAGCTGAGTCTTCTTCAGCTCATGCTTAAGCTCAACACGTTCACTCTTCTGCTGACGTTTTTTCTCTTTCAGCTTGTATTTTGCCTGTTTCTTTGCGAGCTTATTCTGCCTCTTCTGCTCCTTTATGGCAGCCTTGGTCTCTCTTTTGGCCTGCTTTGCCACAAGCTTTGCTTCTTTTGCTTCGTTCTTTATGCGACTCTTTTTGTTCTTCTTGACACTCTTTTTAGCCACCTTATGTAATTCCTTGAGGTCTGACTTTGCAGCCTTTATATTTTTTCTGTCCTTGCGGTATGGATTGTGCACAAAGTATCCCACAGTGCCTATCATCATAAGAAGCAGCGCCAGCGCCTCTCCAGCCATCGTGACATACTCCAGATACTGCGGATACAGCTTGTAGCCTATCAGCTCCACCGCTATCAGTATAAGCGGGATGAAAAACAGTATATTCTTTCGCTTTTGGGACAATAACGCTCCCTCCGCACCTACACACATGAGTACATACAGGCACAGCTGTGAAGTCGGTCCATAGGCATATGCCACAATCGCAGCCATTATTACAGATATGCAAAACACTATGAATGCTTCTCCGCGGAACAGGGCATTCCTGTACTCTTTTATGCCCTCCAGCTTGTCTACCGATATGCCATGCAGTGAATATACCTGGTCTGTGATATCCTCCATGCAGTCCTCATGGTATCGCTTCAGCTCCCTGTTGCTGTTTATATCGGCATCTATGGAGCGTCTGCGCTCTGTAAGCAGCTTCTGCTCCTCCATGATCTTCTCCCATGCCTCATCCTCTGCCTCACGCTGAAGCTTCACCTGCTCGTGAATCCACTCAGCCCGCTGGATGCGCTCGCTCTCTGAGGGATAACCATCTGCTGCGCGTCAACAGTCTGCTGCGGTGTTTGAGTCTCCTGCGTCATGCTGTTATTTTCCTTTTCTTTGTTTATCATTCCGGTTTTCTGCCTCTTTCTTCTAGACATTTTCTTCCTCTTGCAATTGTTATTTACTGCTATATATCTTCTATTAAAGCATATTTTAGCGGAATTTTCCATAGAATATGCGCATGATATCCGCAAACCCTGAAATTTTGGTGCCCGATACCATTAAATTTTTCAAATTAGAATTGAGATTTCATCTATTCCAAGTAATTTCATAATTGTTATATTTTATTATCAAATACCTCTCAAGCCCTTGAAAACACTAAGTTTATCACAGGTTAGCTTTCCCTTATTATTTCCCTTGTGTTATATCGTCCCGTCAGTGTTTACGAACTCTCATAAGGGCAAATACAAGGGTGCAGGACATCCAGTGGATGTCCGCTTTGCACCGACCGTAGCGAAGCGGAGACCAAGAAAAATCTATAAAACAGTATAACACAAAATAAAAGTGACTTGGTGAACTGATTGAAATGCTTCTGATGTTTATAACGAATGATTGATTGAATGATAAGGAGATTCTCCATCTGACCGCCCCATACAGTGAAGAACGCCGAGAGGCGGCGTGGGAGTATGCCAGAGAACACGATGCTGCCGACAGGCTGAAATGACGTGGATTTGTTCATAAGTTTGTGTTATACTTCTTTAATAATTGGGCAACAAACAGAAAATGGAGGCATCTATGAAACATAACAACCTTATAATCATGTCTGCATTAGCACTTGTGATTAGTTTAACCGGGTGCGGAAATACAAATAAGCTTTCCGAATATGACATGACCGAATTAGTTTTATAGAATATACTGACATAGATACAGTATGCGAAGATGAAGAACTGATAACTGCTGGAAGCAATTTGCTATCTGACCAAGAGGACAATTTGCTCCTCTCCTATGTAGTAGATAGCGCTATTGAACTTTCTACCGAGCTGGGAGATTATGACCATTTGGTGTTTACAAATCCCAAATGGATTGAAAACTTTGGCGATTCTGGCAAATTAAAACCCATAGAATATAGCAGCTTATCAAAAAGTATGCAAGAGTTTTTAGACAGTCAAATGCCGATATTGACAAACGACGGAAGTGTATTGCCAGAAGGAACAGGGTTATACGAATACGAAGGTGGCGGTCTGCTTGCATTTCCTATAAATGTAACTCTTGGATCAGCGAAGCCGATAGAAGCAAAAAATCCTCTGGTTATGCTAATAGACAATCCGGCAGAAATACTGAAAGCTGATTCTTGTATGTTGCCCTTGACCTCAAGTGGAAATGTGTTGTTTTGGATAGCGATAATTTACAACAAGCTTTTGAAAATAGTGAGCTTAAAGATTACGGAGATATTCAAAAGTTTAATAAAAAATAACATTTTACAATTACATAACCAATCCGAGAGGACAGTCGAGAAAATCGACTGTCCTTTTTCTATGCCTATGATCAGAAAGGAGCGACCACCCATGACAAAGCCAAGAGAGAAAACCCGCGAGGAGCTGCAAGCCGAGATTGAAGGCGCAAAAGATCCGCCCATAAAATAGTAGCTCTATGCGTCAGCTATTTTACGGGCGGTATTCTTTATTAAGAATGATATACTTAAACGCAAGAAGCATTTCACCAGTTCCGATTGTCTGATATCGAAAGGAGACACACGATTATGGCAAAAGGATCTGTAAGAAAAAAAGGAAAGAAATGGAGCAGCACCAAAGGATGTGCAGGAACTGTTAGGGCACTCAGATGTCAGTACCACCATGAATGTCTATGCACACTCTGCAAGAAAAGCCAAGCGGAAATCTGCAAGGTTACTTGATAAAGTGGCAGGCAATGACTAAATAAAACTTTCCCTTATTTCCCTTACAATTATCTCATAAGGGCAAAATAAGGGAAAATACATATCGTTTCTAATGCACAGGCTGGAGAGCCTGTAAAATAGGAAAGGTTTATGGTGTTGTCCTGGCAGATATGAATATCCGTACAAGACGCGATGTCAAGAAATTTTTAGAAGGACTCTCTACCGGAAGTTCCAGCCTTCTTAAGAATGTAACCGGTGGTTATCATTACCATACGATTGAAGCTGAATCCGAAGAGATTTTAGATGATATTCAAAATGAACTCGCAGAAAAAGGTTTTCTAATGCAATCAAGGCGTCAGTCCGGTATTTCCGGAACTGACGCCTTTTAAGCATTGGAAATTGTCAATGCCACTGTTTTGTCTTACATATACTTCTTCACAATATTCTCCATTACTTTCCACTTATGTTCCATATCAGAGACAAGTTTAAACTGTGTCCTTGCCCGGTCCAAATTCTGCCCCGGTCTGTGAATTTTAAAATAAATGTCTCCGAATATAATCCATAAGAAACCTCATTCCACATTCATAGGTCATAAGCCTAGCGCCCATCGGAAGCAGCTTTATCTCTTCCTGTGAAAGTTTTCCACCACAGCCCTCTATAAAGCCCTTCGCACATGCTTCAAAAAGCTCTAAATCGCACCACACTTTATCCAGATTTTGTTCATCCTCTAATGCTGTACTTGCTCCAATCCGCACCGCATCTCCAAAATCATTCATGGCTACCCCAGGCATTACAGTGTCCAGGTCAATCACACATATTCCTTTTTGGTATCCTTATCCATGAGGACATTATTAATTTTTGTGTCATTATGAGTCACACGAAAACTGATTTTCCCACTTCTCAGCAAATCCTGAAAGCAGTCCACAATTTCTTCCCTGTCCAATACAAACTGAATTTCCTCCCGGACCAAATCCACTCTGCTGCACACATCCTCTTCCACTGCCTTTTTGAATGTCTCAAATCTTTCTCTGGTATCATGAAATCCCGAATTGTCTCATGAAGTGTTTTCGCCGGATAATCCGCTAACATACTTTGAAATCTGCCAAATGCCAGACCACCCTCATAAAGTATTTCAGGATTATCTATCAAATCATAGCTTACGGTATTTTCAATGAATACATAAGCTCTCCAATACTCACCTTCCGAGTCCACGTAATAGGGTTTCCCGTCTTTTGCAGGAATGACATTTAATGTCTCCCTCTCTGGATTTCCACCGTTAGCTGAAATTTTTCTTTTTAAGAATTCAGTGACTCCAACGATATTTTCCATTAATTCAACCGGGTTTTTAAAGATACTCTTGTTCATCTGCTGTAAAATATAATGCTTTTTTACTCCCTGTTCGTTTTCAAATGTAACACGGTAAGTATCATTAATATGTCCATTTCCCCATGGAATTTCTTCTTTATATACACCTTCAAAACAGAAGTTTGCAGCCGCTTCTAATTTTCCGCAGAGCTGTTTTGGATAAAAATCATTCTCTTCCAGCTTTTTCACTGCTGCCATAACCATTGGTTTATCTTCCCTGTAGGTAACTCCATACCACTTTTCTGTTGTAAGAAGAACTTTTACTTCTGCTTTATTGCTATCTAACAGTCTGCTGACGACCGACGGAAGATAATATTCACATTTCAGTGGATTATGTTGCAGACCCTCCTGCAGAAAATCACGAAATCCATACGCAATCTCTGACAAAAATCCCTTGCTAAATCCCCATAAATTCATGGAAACAATCGTATCTCCTGCCAAATCCGTATAACTTTTTCCATCATCTTCCGTATATGCAGCATTCTCTCCACGTTTTACAATCGTTGTATGTTCTGTTACACTGACAAGTTTTCCATCACCATCAATATCACAGACACCTCTTGCCACACTTCCATTCTCCGTCAAAGTATTTTTCAACTGATATCCTACCATTGCATACTGATACTTTTCATTATCTTCATGCACACTCAGATAATCATAAATCTGCTTAAATGCTTCTCTTCCATAATAGTCGTCTGCATTAATCACTGCAAATGGTCCGTCAATCATATCTTTACAGCTTAAAATTGCATGCGCAGTTCCCCATGGCTTTACTCTTCCGGCCGGAACTTCAAATCCCTCCGGCAGATTTTCCAGCTCCTGAAATGCATATCTTACTTTCATAATCTTTTCTATACGATTCCCTATGACATTATGAAAATCTTCCGCATTCTCTCTTTTTATTACAAAAATAACCTCTTCAAATCCTGCAAGATAAGCATCATAAATAGAAAAATCAACAATAATATGTCCATATTCATCTACTGGATCAATCTGTTTCATTCCACCGTAACGGCTTCCCATTACGGCTGCCATAATTACAAGTACAGGTTTCTTCATATTCTTTATACCTCCTGATTAAACAGCGTACCATTTAATCTCATTTGCCTCTATTTTCAACGCAAAACTGCTTCCATCTCCGCGATAGATAACCGTATTCTGTGACTCGTAGGTATTATTTACAACACAGAATTTGCCATTTTTACATATGCATGCACTTCCACATTGAAATTTGTACTAAACCACTGATGTAATAAGTTTTCGCCATGTGTACTCCACAAAATGCTTCGATAAAGAATTCTGCTGTTCTCAAAGCTATATGGCAGTCCACTGATATAGACCGAACGGCCCTCACCAAATTCATGCACAGCCATCTGAACTTCTTTGTCCCTCTGTACCAGAATTTCTGTTCCCTCATACGCAAACATATTCTTCTTGCCCTCTCCGAAGTCAACAGGCTTTGTTGTATCTGCAAGAATAAAGTGATTTTGTGTTCTTCCCAGTTATACTTATCGTAGTTTAAGGTAAATCCGGTTTCTTTTTCCACACCAATTAAATCAGCAAGCTGCAGATAATGTCCCTGATACTGGTGTCCTGCCGGTTCCCCGACACCGATAAATCCACCGCCCCGGTAGACAAATTCACGAATGGCTGCGGAAATAACTGCATTCTCCCAGACTGCCCCGCCGGTGTGTGCCGTATCCCCGTCCCCGACATTGATAATGACATCAATATCCTTTAATATATCCTTATCCTTTAAAATATCATCAAATGAAATAAATTTCACATCAAACGGTGCGCCGCTTAATGCCTCGATAATTCCCGCATAACTGTAATTCTGTTTCTGATATAAGGCATGGTGTACCATATGGCAGCCCCAGCTGCGGATTTTGCCCCAGCTGTTTAAAACAGCAACCTTCTTCACACAGTATGGTGTTGTTCCTTTTGCATTCTCATATAGTTCACGGAATTCATTGCACACGCTCTCCACATAGTCCAAAACTCCGGGAATTCTAATGCAAGCTTTAAGTATCCGCCGTATCCGATACGGTCGATCGGTTTTCTTAAGATCGCACGTCTTGCAGTTACCCAGTTGACTTTTGCTTCCTTTACCGGATCTCCGCCTTCATGGAACGTATCCGGGAAGAAGTATGGCAAGAATCTTCCTTCTGTATATTTCACCCCGTCAATATCACTGATCAGACGCAGTGTCGCACCGTTTCCAACACTTCCTACGACTGCGTCAAGACCGATCGTTGCAAACTCATCCATAAATGGTTCCATTCCGATCCAGTGATCTCCAAGGAACATCATGGCTTCTTTTCCACATTCATGTGTGATATCTACCATCTCTTTTGCAAGCTTGGCAACTTCCCTGCGCTGGAATGCCTGAAAATCCTTATATTCTTTACCAGGTACACGATACTGATTGTTATAATATCCCTGGTCAATGATATATTCCGGGCGGAATTTATAACCCATTTCTTTTCAAACTGCTCCAGAATATATGGACTTACTGATGCAGAATATCCATACCAATCCACATATTTTTCCCGCTTTAACTCGTCAAACATCAATGTAAACTGATGGAAAAACGTCGTATAGCGAATGACATTGACATATGGATGCTCCTCGCAGAATTTACGCAGGCGCTCCATGGAATATTTATGTGTTTTCGGCTGCCGTACGTCAAACGTAATCTGATGTTCGAAATCTTTCCAGTCATTTGTCACCGCATTGTACATATGTACCGGATCCCACATAATATAGGCAAGAAAACTTACTGTATAATCATGAAACGGTTCTGCCTCATGAATACAGACGCACCCTGACTCCTCATTATATTCCCACTGTTTGGTCGATACCACCTGACCTGTGGAACGGTCAACAACCTCCCACCATCGTTTAATATCATCTCTTGTATTGACCTGCATTAACTCATCCGAAATCCCCTTCATCAGAGGAATTTGCAGTTCGCTTTCAACAGCCGTATAAAATCCACTCATAATATAACACTGCTGCACCTCATCCGGGTTCGCCTTCGCCCACTCATTATCTTTTCTCGTGGTGTAGTAAGTTGCATAAATCTTTGCCCCGGTCTTTGTCAGCTCTTCCGGGAATTCTGTTCCGTCACAATCGCGGATTGCATCTGCACCCCAGCGTTTCATTAACTCAATTGTCTCTGGAACCACATCCAGATTTGTAGGAATTGTGACACGTCCTGTATTTTTCTCACTCATTTTTCTTCCTCACCCTATTTCATCCATATAATTACTTTCTTTTCTTCTTTTCTGCAAAAGGGCAATTATAAATCCACAATGCCATTAATAAACAGATAATTCCAATAAGCATAATTCCTAAACCTGTCATTTTTCCTGTCATACCCCATCCAAAAACAGACAGGCTTATTCCGGCAATAAAAAGAGCTGCCATTAAAATTATTCTGCATTTTGTGTGCTTTTTCCAAAATTCCATTTTAATCTCCCTTCTCATCAACCCTTTAAACCACCAACAGTCATTCCCTGTGTCAGTTTATTCTGAACACATATATATAAAATTAATGTAGGAAGCATTACTATTACAAGTCCTGCGTACATAATTCCATACTGTGCTGCTGACTGCTGTGCCTGCATCAGATTTAATAATCCTACCGGTAACGTTTTCGGTCCCTTTGCCGAACTCATCAGTGTCATGGAAATGATATATTCATTCCAAAAAGAAAGAAAATTAAACAAGATTACTGTAATAATAGATGGTTTTGCCATTGGGAAAATAATTTTCCACATCGTTGTACTATAACCTGCTCCATCAATATATGCCGCCTCTTCATAATCATGTGCCAATGTTGAAAAATACCCTGACAACAGATAAATTGTAAACGGAAGTGCTGTCGCAGCATATACGATTGCGAGTATGACCAGATTATTTAAAAGAAAACTTTTCCCAATTACTGATTTCAGCCAATTGTCTCCATCTCGCAGCATCAGAAAAATTGGAACAACAATATAATTCACGTTAATAAAAAGACCACCCATAAAAGCCGCATTTAAAGATTTGCTTCCTTTAAATTTAAAACGTGACAAACAGTAAGCTGCCGGCAGTGCAACAATTAAAAGAATTACAAGTGCCAAAGCTGTAACCAATACGGAGTTTAACATGTAATCTCCCATTTTTGCTGTATTCCAGGCATCAATAAAGTTCTGAAAATAAAAACCCTCCGGCAAAGTCCACGGATTTCCATAAAACTCTTTATTTTGCTTAATGGATGCCATAAACACCCATGCCACCGGAATAATAATACTGACTGCAAGCATTATTAAAACTAAATAGATAAAAAATTTATACAACCGTTCCGCAGAATTCGGATTATTTTTCTCTCTCATATTTTCTCTCCTTAAAACTCCAGTGGTTCACGCTCTGTAACTTTATTTACAAGTGCAGACAATGCAAACGAGAAAATAAATATTACAACACCTATTGCCATACTGTATCCATATAATCCGGCATCCTTCTGTCCATACATATAGCTTAGTGACACTTCAGAAGCTCCGTTTGGGCCACCTGAAGTCATAGCTTTTACAAAAAGAAATGCCATATTAATAGTAGAAATAATAAAAAATGTTAATGTTGTACGAATATTAGTCCAGATCAACGGAATTGTAATCTGAAAAAACTGAACGAGCCTGCCTGCACCATCTAATCCGGCACTTTCATACAGGCTTTTCGGCACACTCGCCATAGATGCCATGTACATGACCATATAGTAACCAATCGCCTGCCAGATCATTGCAATAATAAGACTGACGATCACAAGCGATTCACCTTTCCACAAAATCGGGTTCTCCATTTTATGAAACAGTCCGATAATACTATTTAGCATTCCGTTCTCCGGCTTATAAATTGCAGAAAAAATACCTGCAATTACTACAACCGATAAAATATTGGGAATATAAAAAATAATACGGAAAAAATTCTGTCCCCTGATTTGTTCTCTTGACAGAATGCCTGCAAAAACAAGTGCAAATGCAAAGGTAACTATTGTAACAACAACAATAAGTAAAATCATGTTTTGCATGGACCTTATAAAATTAGTATCCGATATTAATGTTTTAAAATTTTTCAGGCCAACAAATGTTTCATTCGGTGAATATGCACCTTTTTCAAATAACGACATCCGGAATACATTTAAGGTAGGCAATATCATAAACACAAAAAATAAAATTACTGCTGGTGCTATGCATACCGCCAAAAAACCGCTTCGTCCTCTGGCTTTTTTCATACTTTCACGTTCCTTTCAAACAAACCGTACTATTTAAAATTCGGCGGACAAAAATTCTGTCCGCCGACTCATTTTTACCACTATAGCATTAAGGCAAACTAAAAACTCTTATTTCAAATTCGCCCGCATCTGGTCACTTGCCGAAATAATTCCGTCAATCCATGCCTGCTCATCCATATCGCCTGATACTAATGAGTTTACCGGGTCAAAGAATACTGTTCGCACTTCCACGCCCGGAATTGCTTCAAATGATGCAAAATTGCCCATGGCTGCCTTTGCTCCATTATCATAGATAGAATAAAACATGACGTTATCACCTCTTAATTTATCTGCAATTCCTAATACCGGCTGGATAGCTCCTGCTTTTGCAAAAATTTCACATGCTTTGTCACTGTATAAATAAGAGATAAATAATTTTGCTGCATCCTGATGCTCTGCACCAGAAGGAATCCATGCCTGCTCAAACCATGTATAACTATATGCATCTCCTCCCGCTTTTACCGCCGGAAGAGCTGTCATACCCCACTTAAATCCATCTGCACGAGGAGCATCTGCCATTTCTCCAACGATCCATGTTCCATTTGGCATAAAGATTGCTTTATTGTCAAGTACTAACTGCTGATTCTGTGTGAAGTCCTGATCATTTGCCTGCGCAGGTGTGACCGGATTTGTGTACTCAGCTAACTTTGCAACAATATCAAAGCATGTCTGTGCTTCCGGAGTTTCCCAGATGCCTTCCGCATAATTTGTTGCTTTATCAAAAAATTCCGGACCACCTGCTGAATACATCAGTGCGTAGAAAAATGCATCAAAATAACCTGTTGTCGGATATGTAAATAAATAAATTCCCTCTTCTTTTGCTTTATCTCCTAATTCCCACATTTCATCCCATGTCTTTGGAACATCCCATCCTTTTTCTTCTAAAAGACCTGCATTATAAAACAGACCACATGGAGAATAAAACATTGGTGCAAGATATGTCTTTCCATCACCATAAGGATTGGTCAATGATGTATCTGTAAATCCTCCTGCAATCTTCTCTGAAACAAGTTTATCTTCTCCCGGAACTTTCATAGATAAAACATCTGTAATGTCAGTAATCATATGTCCCTTAATAAACTGTTCCGTCAACGCAGCTTCACGTCCCGTGGCAAGATGAATAACATCCGGGTATTCGCCTCCCTGCATGGATGGTCCAATTACATCCTCTAATTTTTTATCTGTTGTAAGTTCTACTTTAATTCCGGTTTCTTCTGTAAATGCATCTGCCACTTTCTGCCACATTTCAGAACCATAAGCTGTCTCAATAGCAGCTACACTGATTGTTGTTCCAGCTTCTTTTGTCTTGCTGGTATCTGACGCAGAATTCTCCTTTCCTGAATCTGTACCGCACCCTGCAAATAAAGATGCTACCATTACCATACTCATCATTGTACATAAAATTTTTTTCTTCATAGTAACCTCCCATTTTTGTTATTTTTTACTATAAATTCTTATGTTTCCTTCCTTACATTTGTTATTATAGAGTACGCCATCTCTTTTTCCTATCCATATATTGCTCTATATTTTATAATTCTTGCTTTATTTTAAAAATCTTGTTATTTTGTTTTTTTCATTGTATACTAAGTACAACATCGTTCCATTTTAACTAGGAAATCATTGCAATTATGACATGAAAGGAGTGTATTTTCCATGAGTAACCGCAAATTTAATCTGGATAATGAGGTACAGCCGGAAATCCATTTCCGCCTGCTTTCCATATCAGCATCCAAATTTGAAAATGACTGGACTTCGTTTCCCCACAGCCATCATTTTACGGAAATCTTCTTTATTAAAGACGGCACCGGACGCATGCTGATTGAAAATGAATCTCTTCCTGTCTCCTCAAACAGCCTTGTCGTGATCGGTGCACAGGTAACACACACAGAGTTTTCCGATCCGGAAAATCCACTGGATTATTATGTGCTCGGGGTGGAAGGATTAAAACTGAATACTGACAAAGAACCGGAATACATTCATGTCCCGGCTTCTGCAAACTCGCCTTTTATCCGCCAGTGTTTTGAAAATATCCTGCGGGAAATGCATAACAAACAGGACCGCTACGCAGAGATCTGCCAGCATTATCTGGATATTTTAATTTTATATTTCTGCCGGAAAGACCATGTATCCTATGAAGTGGTGGATGCGCAGAACAGCAGCCATGAATGCCACAAGGTAAAACGCTTTATCGAGCACAATTACCAGAGCATGATCTCTCTGGATTCGCTTGCCGAAAACTGTAGCCTCTCAAAATATTACCTTTCACACCGTTTTGCAGAGCTGTACGGGAAATCTCCCATCGCTTACGAACGAAGTTCGGCTGGCGTCTGCGCGTGACCTGCTGCTCACAACCAATCACAGTATCGAAGAGATTGCCGGATGTATCGGGTTTTCCTCTACCAGCTATTTTTCGCAGTCCTTCCAGAAAAATTTTCATGAATCGCCACAGCAGTTCCGCAAATCCCACCGTGTCGACATGACCATGTTTCATTTTTTACATAAAAGAAAATAATTTTCTAAAATTTCCCCGAAAGAATATCATATCTTTCGGGGAAACTATGCCTATCAGCCGGATTGGAAAGAGAAAAAGAAAATAATTAATCGGTCTTATATTAAAAATCCCGGAAATCCGCTTATCTGCAGATTCCGGGATTTTATAATTACATATGATGTGCCACATCTATTCTGATAAGTGCCTTCCGAGTGCAAACTCTGCTCTTCACATCAATCTCTGCTGTGTGATTTGAAAGGCGCTGCTCTGCCCGCTCCTTTGCGGCCTGTGCGCGGTCTATGGTTTTGTATACACCAATCTCTCCGTTTTGGGTATTGAACTCGAGGAAATCTGTCGCTCCCTTGTAGAACACCCTGTCCGGTGTGATTATTTCTATGTCAAGATGCGCTCGCTCTCCTGCGGTATAACCATCTGCTGCGCGTCAACTGTCTGCTGCGGTGTTTGAGTCTCCTGCGTCATGCTGTTATTTTCCTTTTCTTTATTTATCATTCCGGTTTTCTGCCTCTTTCTTCTAGACATTTTCTTTTCCTCTTGCAGTCGTTATCCTGCTATCCAAATGTTATCTGATTATTTTTTCATGTACTCTTCTATAATACACTGATGCTTCTTTGTCTTCTTATCATAGCTTATGCCGACAAGCATTTTCAATATCCTGCCGTATCTCCTCATTTGGAATAAACGCACAACTCTTTTTCTGATCAAATCCCAGATACCCTAAATGAACAAGATATGTTAAAACATCATCTTTATTTTTAAAGCTAACCGTATCATTCATAAAACTGCCGGTGTTCACCTTTATTTCTCCACCGGACAGCATCTGAATTATTGCGGTCTTTAATCCATCAAAATCCAAATTTATAAGTGGAACTATGACATCATAAGACCCGGTCTCTGACCAATAACTCTTTAAGTCTCCCTGAAGCATGTAATTTACTACTGCACGCGGATTGTATACATGGCAATCTCCCAGCATATATCCATCATACCACCGCTCTACCTTGCTAAAATCCCTGCCATAGCGATCACATATGTCCCTGACCTCATCCTCAGTAATCGAGTAGGAGGCGGTGGCTAACCGCTGTCCTCACAGCACCGTACGTACCGTTCGGTATACGGCGCTTTCAATAGTTGACGTGCACTGACTGATAGGCTGTGGCTAAATCATAAAAGCCGCTGTTTATCAGTCTTTCTTTTGTCATTGCCATGTTTACTGCAACTGTATGCGTTGCGAACCAATGTCCCAGTCGGGTATTACCCGCTTGCATTGCCAAGTCTTTGGGTACTCCCATCTTGATAAGGTTACGTACCTTCGTCCTTGGTTTCTTCCATTGTTTCCATATGCACATGCGTATTCTGTGATAGAGCCATCCGTTGATGTCATCTATGTTGTTCTTCATGCTTGCAATTCCGTAGTAGTTAAGCCATCCTCTTGCATATACTTTGATTTTCTCAAGGCTTGGCTTGATTGACTGACATCGCTTACGGAAGATAACTCCTTCAGTCTGGACTTAAACTTCTTCCATGACTTCGGATGAACTCGGACATATATGCCTTTTCCGTTCCTTCCCAATGCAAAGCCAAGGAATTTAAAATTTCGGATTGCAAACACGCTGACTGTACGGCTCTTTTCTCGGTTGACTGTAAGTTTCAGCCTCTCCTCAAGATATTTTGTACTGCTTTCCAAGAGTCTCTCTGATGCTCGCTTGCTCTTTGCAAGAAGCACGATGTCATCTGCATATCTTATGCATGGAACACCTCTTTTCAGGTATTCCTGGTCGAACTCATTGAGGTAGATGTTTGCCAGCAATGGTGATAGATTTCCACCTTGTGGTGAGCCTTCCTCTGTGTCAATGACCACTCCGTTTTCCATTACACCGCTTTTCAGATAGCGCTTTATCAACTGTACTACACGTTCATCTTTTACATTCTTTCGGAGAAGATTGATGAGAATTTCGTGATTAAGAGTATCGAAGTACTTTGACAAGTCAAGGACTACAGCGAATGTATAGCCTTGTTCTGCATACTCCTTAACCTTAAGTATTGCATCTTTTGCACTTCTGTTCGGACGATAGCCATAGCTACCATCTGCAAACAGCGGTTCATAGATTGGCACTAACTGTTGGGTTATTGCCTGTTGAAGTGTACGGTCTATCACTGTTGGTATGCCAAGCTTTCGCACATCACCATCTGGTTTGGGAATTTCAACTCGTCTTACTGGAGACGGAGTATACTTTCCACGATAAATGCGGTCAGTTATCTCTTGTTGATGTGCCTTTAGATATGGAAGAGCATCTTCAATGGTCATCCCATCAATTCCCGGCCCCCTTGTTTGCCTTAACTCTCTTATACGCTCTGTTAAAGTTGTCCTTGTACAGTATCGCTTCCAAGAGTTTCGGCTGTGCACTGTCTCTTTCTTTCCATATCCGATTGAATGACCTAGACGCTTTCACATACCCTTCATGTTCCGCATTATCTCTTTGCGAACAGCCATTGTTTTCAATGTTTTCTGCCATAGACGGTCATTCCTCCTTTCTCGGTCATACTCAAGACTCCTACTGATTCGGTCCTTCACCTCTCGGCTACTATGACCTCTGCTGACTTCTGTGCGTTCAGCATTGCTTTATGCAGTGGTTACCTCTTTCAAGGCATACCGCACAGACCTCCCTAGGTACCACACGTTTCTTCCTCTCCATCCATCTGCCTCATTTATCATGCATGATTCCGTGTAGTTATCGGGCTTCAACATGGCTTGCTGCCTTACCCACATGCATGACCTCATATGAGATTTCTGTTCGTCAGACCAGAGATTTGCCCGTGAGTTAGTATATTCCTCACATCCAGCTTCCTTCAGATTCCATCTCACGATGGACACCCTTGCTTTCGGCTATATCCTTCCCACTACCGGGCGGATTCGGGACTTTAACCCGTTAGAAACGTGCGCCGCTAGGCGCACAAGCCAATATATGGGGACAAACGTCCCGCATATAACATGGTATATTCATCAAAATTATTAAGTGCCGACTGCGTCTTTAGCTTTTTTATCGGTAAAATTCCTGTGAGAAATGCAAGCTCTATATACTTTGTTGGTTCACTTCCCTTAAACATTCCGCGCAGGAAATTGATATATTCCTCCTGAACTGAGGAATTTGCTGCTTCATCACGTATCAAAACATCCCACTCATCGATTATAATTACAAATTTATTGTTCGTCATACTGTTAATAACCGATAGAGCACCATACAATGTTTTCTGATCTCTTAAATCAATATCCTTGTACAGATCTGCCAACTCTGATATAACATTTTTATTTATATATCCTGATATTCTTTCCGGCGCACCGGCATCCATTAGTATCCACTGCATATCGAGATGAATAACATCATACTTGTTGAGATATTTCTCAAAGTATTCTGTCTGTGCAATGTTATAGTTCATAAATAATTCTCTGGAATCACAGCCCTTGCTGTAATATGCTGTAAGCATATCGGCCGTAATAGACTTGCCAAACCTTCTCGGCCGGCTATTACATATATATGCCTGCTTTGTTCCAAGCACACTATTGGTAAAATCGAGCAAGCCTGTTTTGTCTATATATATCTCGGAAGCTAATGCTACCTTGAATGCACTGTTTCCAGGATTTACAAATCTCCCCATTGTGTTCATCTCCTTTACTGCTATATATCTTCTATTAAAGCATATTTTAGCGGAATTTTCCATAGGATATCTTGCCATTAAAACAAATATTATACTCAATATAAAAATAGCATAACAATGGTATTTACAATATCATCATTACGCTATTCCATAACTATATTTTTACTGTGGCATATCCCTTCTTAAAGGACTACTTTCATAATTTAAAGTTTTAGCTCCTGCTAGCCGTTTCATCTCATCCATTAATGGATGTTTTTTCCATTTATGAGTATCCTCTGTTATTTGGTAACTTAATATTTAAAAAAATGGTAAAAAGCAAGAGGTGTAATAAGCTCGTTTATTTCAAAGTCGGGATTTATTATATTTTTCCCTTCAAGTCCTTTTTATTTGTAAGCATATAGGTTTTATCCGTTATAACGCCTGTAGCCTCAAATATCTCTTGTGTTCTATCAGAAGCAAGACCTCCGTCAATAAAAAACACTGTATAATTTGGTGTAAGTTGAAGATTAGGTCCATGTATATATTCTTCTAATTCATATGCTATGCCCGGAACCTGAATAGTTTCACCTACTTTAAGTGCTCCTCCATAGCCGTTCCCATATTTGCACCTACACTACATATATATACTGTTTGAAGCGATGTTAATGCTTTAATGTTATCAGCATAAAATTTCTTTGTCGCAACTATCATTTTTCATGCGCACCGCTTACCTTTTCAAATTCTCTTACCCAAGTGTCATATTCATTCTGGCCTATTATTTTACACATTTTAGCGGCTTCCAAAGCAAATAGCATAAGATAAAGTGACAATGCAATTACACCTTTGTTACATATCCTACCGTTTCCTCACCAACGCCAAAATCAACTGCCAGGTCTGCAACCGATACTATATCACTATTCAAGTCACCTGTTAGTACAATTGACTTTCTAGTCAGTTCATCATTTATAAACTTAAGTGCTTCCATAGTATTTACACTATATCCACTCTGAGAAACAGCTATAACCATTTCATCTGACGCAACGCTATGCTCTGCGTGAATAAATTCAAATGGTGATATAACTGTAACTTTGCATTTCAACACTTTTTCCATATATAGTCTTGCACACTGAGCAGCATTATTCGAAGATCCGGATGCAACTATAGTAATATTATGATATGGTCCTTTGATATATTCATTAACCATGGTTTCTGTCAATGCTATTCGTTTTTTTAGATTTTCCTCAATTAATTCTGTTGAAGAGTTGATATAATCAAACATAGTTTTAGCCATATTTCAAAATCCTTTCTATAAAATATACCCACTGAATTATCCAGTGGGTATAAATTGAGTAGTAACAAATATTGACTTATACCCCCAGTATTCCAGTAAGACTTCCCAAAATACCTATAATAAATATAAGTATCAATGCCCAGGTTGTCTTCATCTTCTTTTTGGTAACCAGCCAGTATATAAATCCTGTAAATAATAATGGTAACAGACACGGAACAATTCCATTTATTACATCAGCTATAACAACACTTGTATCTCCGTTTGTATACGTTAATGGAATATTCACCGTAACCATAGTTGCTATCATAGAACCAATTGACATAAGTCCCAATATTGATGCAGCATACGTAAGCTTTTCCATTAGTCCACCCGCTGCAATTTTTGATAAAAATCCAGCTCCAAACTTATATCCGCCCATCATACATATGTATCTCAGAATTACATGTGGTATATTAAACAATAGGAAGAATAAAATTGGTCCCAGAATATTCCCGTTCATAGCAAGTGATGTTCCTATTCCAGTTGCAATTATTCGAAGTGTTCCCCACATAAAAGAATCACCTATACCTGCAAGCGGTCCCATTAATCCTGCTTTTACACTATTGATGGATGATGTGTCAAAATTCTCATCGAGCGCATTTTCTTCTTCCATAGCTGTACTAATTCCAAGAATTAATGTTACCATATGTGGAGTTGTATTAAAAAATTCCAAGTGTCTCTGTAATGCTGCTGCTTTTTCCTCCGGTTTGTCCTTATACAGTTTCTCAATAATCGGAATCATAGCATACGTATAACCTAGATTTTGCTGTTTTTCATAATTCCATGTCCACTCCATTGGAAAAGATCTGAAGAATACTTTTCTAAGATCTCTCTTTGTAATTAATTTAGAAGTCGTCATCTTCATCACCTCCCATTTCTGTAGCTGTTATAACCTGATTATTCTGCATATTTACTATTATAAGAGCTATAACTGTTGCAAAAAGTGCAACTCCTGTTACTGACATTCCCATGTATGCAGAAATGAGAAATCCCAATAATAAGAAATACCAATTCTTTTTATTTATTATCATGCTTGCAAGAACTGCAAATCCGAGAGCCGGCATCAAGCCAGTTGCAATTGTAAGTCCTGATTTTATAAATTGTGGAATAGCATCCAACACACTCTGAATAACTGTATTTCCTAATAAGAATGCTGAAAATACAAATATTCCATACGGAAGATTCAAATATAGGAATCCTCCTAGCATGTGCATTCTTGCAACACCTTTACTATTTCCTTTAACAGCATAATCATCTGCCTTGTGTACAAAAATCGGCAAAATAAATATTTTACATGCATTTTTCATCAAAAGTGCTAATGAAGCAATAGGTACGCCAATTGTAAGTGCAACCTCAGGATCATTCCCTGCTGCAAGTGTCAAAGCAGCTCCAAGCACACCTCCAGAAATCATATCTGGTGGAAGTGATGCCCCTACAGAAAATGCACCTATAAATGCAAGCTCCATCATTGCCCCAATAATAATTCCACTTTTTAAATCGCCCATAACCAGCCCAGTTAATGTACACATTATTAATGGTCGGTCTAATAGGTTTGTTCCAAACAAGAAATTAGTATGTCCTAACATGGCAACTAATCCCAATAATATAGCCTTTAATATCATATCAGTCCCTCCTACAATACATCCTTTGCATAAATTACTGAATCACTTGGAACCTGCCTTATCTCCACAGTAACTCCATCAGTAATCAACTCCTTTATGAGTTCTTCCTCTTTTGGTGTTGTAAATACTGCTTTTGATATCTGCCTTGTCCCCTCTCTTGATTTAACACCACCAAGCGTGATCTTATCAATCATTCCTGTTTCCTTGCACAGTTTGTATACATCAGCAATACTCTCTACAACAATAAATAACTTATATTTATCTGTTACACCTGACACAAGAGCTTCTACAGATGCATCCATATTCTTTATAACAAGCTTTGTATTCGCTGGTTTTGCAAGTTTTATTCCAGCTTTTCTGATTTCATCGTTTGGCACACTATCATTGGCTATTAAAATGCAATCACTTCCTAATACCGATTCCAGGCCATTGCAACCTGTCCATGTAGTAAACGATGGTCTACTCTGACATTTACTATCATCCTATATACCCCTTTCTTTAAAATTCGTCATCTTCTAACGAATCAATACCTGTCCTACTGCAAAATTTATTACACTGTCTGCTATACCCAAAAGTTCTTCCTCAACCTCAGCAGCATTATTTTTCATTTCTACTATAGACATTGCTGTTATAACAAGTGCCAGATTCATTCCAGCAATAAGCCTTATTTGCGGATTAGAAATATACTTCATAAACTCATTATTCACACTTCCACCAAATAAATCTGTAAAAATGATCCAGCTGTCATCCGGTGCAATGCTATCAATGAAACCTTTTATTCTTGTCGATACATCATCTTCTCCGTCTACATATGCACATATAACACTGACATTATCCTGCTTTCCAAAAACCATTTCTGCTGACGAAAGCATTCCTGCTGCCAGATTTCCGTGTGACGCTAGCATAATTTTAACCATCTGTCCACTTCCTCTTTTATATTTATTTTATTTATTGATTTACTTTATTATCCATTTTATAATTATAATATATCTTTACAATTATTTTAAGGAGAATTATATGGATAGTCATTCATCAAAGTATATTTATGACACCCTTAAAGGTGACATTGAGAACAATTTATATTCTTTCGGTTCAGCCCTGCCGTCTGAACGTACACTGGCTGAAAAATACTTTGTAAGCCGAACCACTGTCCGTAATGCTATTGAGCAGCTTGTACACGATGGTCTGCTATACAAGATTCAAGGTAAAGGTACTTATGTATCCATGCCTAAGCTTCATGCTACCAATTCTGTAACCTCTACAAGAAAATACTTAAAAGACCATCATCTCAAACCTTCAACCAAAATTATAACATCTGGAATAAGGAATGCCGGGTACAAATATTCAAATATATTTAATATTTCTGAATCTGATCAACTTTTTTTTTTATATCGTCAAAGATTAGGTAATAAAATACCTTATTCTGTCGAATATACTTTTTTACCATTTGCCTATGTTCCTAATGCGCAAAGCTATAATTTTGCCAAAGAATCTTTATATGACTGTTTTAATGATAACAATATAATTGTTGATCATACGGTTCAAACTATAGATTTGGTCAAAATATTTAAACCGCAATCTGATATTCTTCAACAGCCCGATGGTTCCGCCTCATTTAAAAGAGTGAATACTGTGTACGATATACACAATCGCGTTGTCGAATATACATTATCATATTCTTTAGCTGATAAATTTAAATTTGTTTTTGATTAGGAGTATCTTATGAATCATTATCTTCACGTAAAAGCCGATGACGCTGCTGAGGCTATCGAAAATTATATATCCATGCATAATCTTAATCCTCATGACCGTATTCCATCTGAACGTGCCATGGCAGAAGAGCTTGGCATTAACAGGACCACTTGCCGTGAAGCTCTAAAGCGATTGGAAAATGAACATATTCTTTATTCTATAGTTGGGAGTGGCACATATGTGGCACCCCCAAAACTAAGAACAAGTATTGGTATGGGATTTTCACTCGATGCCTATTGTGAAGTAAACGGCTTCAAGCGTTCCAATAAATTAATATATTGCTACCAGACTCTTGCCACAGATTATATAAGCAAAATACTTGGATTATCTCCCTACTCACCAATTTATATTATTAAACGATTGCGGTTTATAAATCAGAAACCGGCAATGATAGAAACTACTCATCTTTCTGAGGCTATGTTTCCTGAATTGTTAAGGAAAATGAAGGAAAATGAAACGCAGTCATTATATGCTTTAATGAAAAACGACTATAACATTATTCCAACTCATCATAGCTATAACGTTTCTATGAATATATGCGACATTGATAATGCTGTTTTACTTGGAATCGAAACCAATTCTCCATTGTTGAATTTCAGCATAATATCTAAAGATTCAAATAACAATGTAATTGAATACTGTCAAAGTCTGCGTCGAATTGACCGATGTTGTATCAATGCCAGTTTCAAAAATTGCTGATACATGAAATTACTTTACCCAGATCACTTACTACATAATCTGTCATTTGCCTTATCTCATCTGTTGGCTGCACTAAATCAGGCACCATGATAACGCTTGCGCCTGCAGCATGACCGGCTCTGATCCCATTATATGAATCTTCAATCACCAATGTGTGTTTTATATTCACACCCAGCATATCCGCAGCTTTCTGATATATATCCGAAATGGCTTACCATGTTCCACTTCATCACCACATACCATGTACTCAAATACTCCCCTCAGGTCTGCTGCTTCTAATAATTCTAGTGCCATTGCCCTGTCATTGCTTGTTGCAACTGCATATCTTATATTATTTACCTCTAGATATTGTATTAGCTGGTATACACCATTCTTTACAGGCATACCATATTGTCTGATATTTTGCCACACTATGGACTTAAAATCATTTCTGAATTTCTCAACAGGAAAATCTCTTCCGAACTCCAGTTTCAGACTTTTTTTAAATGCTTCTACAGGAATTCCTCTTACTCTGATCAAAAACTCGTCCGTTATCATATGTCCATATCTCGTAATTGCCTCTCTCATGGCCTTATCATACTCTCTCTCAGAATCAATTAGAATGCCATCCATATCAAATAATACAGCTTCTATCATCTCTATATCTTAGTACTCAAACTGTCTATAATAGCGACGCATATCGAGGTCATGTCCTGTATAAGACTCTATATGTTTTGAAAGACGTCCATTAAGCACTGCTGTACTTATAATAGGGGCAACTAATGGTGCAAACTCAGGCTTAAGTCCTGGTATCATGTAGTCCATTACGTCAATAACTATCAGATTGTCTGTATGCTCCTTAAGGAATTTTTCTGCTCTTTCATCAAGAGTTCTGTATACGCCTGCACTCTTTACTAAGAATACCGGCATATCCTTCTCCACAAGCTCCAGTGTTCCATGGAAAAACTCCGGACTTGTTATAGATTTCGTTCTGATCCATTGCATTTCCTCAAGAATACACATAGAAAACAGGTATACCTCTCCCCAAAGCTCTCCACTGCCAATCCACATCATATAATCTGCGTTAAAATATTTCTTTGCAATAGCATCCGCTGGCTCATCAAATTTCTTCTGTGCATCTACCAATGTATCTGGAAGTTTTGCTAATGCTTCTACAAACTGATCATACTCTGGAAAATCTCCATTACAATTTAATAATCCGTAGAATAATCCAAACATTGAAAGATATTCATACTCAACCCCTTTAAATACAACCAATGGAAGTTGATAATCTGTCAACTGACCAAGTGGTGACTCTTTGTCAATGACCATTGATGCAATTCTTATTCCTCTTTCTTTGCACCATTTTGCGGCTGCTACAGTCTCTTTAGTATCTCCTGATTTTGATCCCATAATTACAAGCGAATCTTTATTTAACTGTGTGTTTCCTGCAACAACAAGCTCTGCTGCCTGCTCAACATACACTGGAATCTTTGTTTTTTGTTTTGCAATTGCCGCAAAGTGTAACATCATTGCCATTGTTCCACCAACAGCTACAAAAAAGATATTACTATATCCATCTGCTGTTATCTCTTTTGCATACTCATATCCTTTATTAATAGCTGCAATCTGCTTTGTAAGATTTCCTCTGTACTCTACCTCATCAAACTTAATCATTATTGATTACCTCCCTGAATTTCTAAATAACAACTGGTATATTGGTTACTCGTTCGAACAAGCTAAATATATTATGTTTACACCCAATTGTCAATATATTAAAAATACCATTCATCCACAAAACGCGGTTTATACTATACCAATTTAAAAACATATTTTTATGATACTATACCAATTATTTAATTTCCCCAATTTAGCAAATACTTACAAAAACCACCTGTTTTTAACAAAAATTCCAGTATAACTGACCAATTATAGCCAACTGTATGATTGTATTATCTTCTTAATCCACTTTTGTACACAAAAAGCCCCAAAATCAGCATATTATATATGTGGATCTTGGGACTTTTTAAGCTCCTAAATTAATTCTTTTATACATGATGCGCTGCATCTATTCTGATAAGTGCCTTCCTGAGTGCAAACTCTGCTCTCTTCACATCAATCTCTGCTGTGTGATTTGAAAGGCGCTGCTCTGCCCGCTCCTTTGCGGCCTGTGCGAGGTCTATGTCTATCTCATCAGGCCACTCTGCAAGCTCTGCGAGAAATGTGACCTTGTCTCCAAGTATTTCCGCAAAGCCTGAATGGATTGCGGCTATTTTCTCCTCATCGCCATTATGGATAGTCACGATTCCCGGTGCAAGCACTGTCGTGAGCGGTATATGGTTTTTGTATACACCAATCTCTCCGTTTTGGGTATTGAACTCGAGGAAGTCTGTCTCTCCCTTGTAGAACACCCTGTCCGGTGTGATTATTTCTATGTCAAAAATGTTATCTGCCATGAAATCACCTCACATTACTGCATCTTGGCACGGACTTCATCTATGCTTCCAACGTTTAAGAAATAGCTCTCCGGTACATCATCATGCTTTCCTTCGAGTATCTCCTTAAAGCCTCTGATGGTCTCGGCGATAGGCACATATTTGCCCTCGAGTCCTGTAAACTGTCCTGCTACGAAGAATGGCTGTGACAGGAAACGCTGCACCTTACGTGCACGGCTTACTACGAGCTTATCCTCCTCTGAGAGCTCATCCATACCGAGGATTGCGATGATATCCTGCAGCTCCTTGTACTTCTGGAGTATCTCCTGGACAGCGTGTGCCACCTCAAAATGCTCCTGTCCCACGATACGCGGATCAAGGATACGCGATGTAGATGCCAGCGGGTCTACAGCCGGATAAATACCAAGCTCTGCGATAGAACGCTCAAGTACTGTCGTGGCATCGAGGTGTGCGAAGGTAGTCGCCGGTGCCGGGTCTGTAAGGTCATCTGCAGGCACATATACGGCCTGAACCGATGTGATTGAACCGTTCTTTGTTGATGTGATACGCTCCTGAAGGGCTCCCATCTCTGTCTGCAGTGTCGGCTGGTAACCAACGGCTGAAGGCATACGTCCTAAAAGTGCTGATACCTCTGAACCTGCCTGTGTGAAACGGAAGATATTGTCCACAAAGAGAAGCACATCCTTGCCGCCTCTGTCACGGAAATACTCTGCCATTGTAAGTCCTGTAAGTGCCACCCGCATACGTGCTCCAGGCGGCTCGTTCATCTGTCCGAACACCATGGTGGTCTTGTCTATAACACCTGACTCCTTCATCTCGTAGTACAGGTCATTTCCCTCTCGTGTACGCTCTCCTACACCGGTAAATACTGAGTATCCACCATGCTGTGTAGCGATGTTGTGGATAAGCTCCTGGATGAGCACCGTCTTTCCTACTCCGGCACCTCCGAAGAGTCCGATTTTTCCACCCTTCTGGTATGGGCAGAGCAAATCTACTACCTTTATTCCTGTCTCAAGCATCTCCTGCGATGTAGCCTGCTCCTCAAAGCTAGGCGCAGGTCTGTGGATTGCCCATTTCTCCTCTGTCTGTGGAGGCTCAACCTCATCGATAGGCTCTCCGAGCACATTGAACATTCTTCCAAGTGTATTCTCCCCACCGGCACAGAAATAGGTGCTCCTGTTGCGATAGCGTCCATGCCGCGGACGAGACCATCAGTAGGTCCCATGGCAATACATCTGACTGTATCGTCGCCCAGATGCTGTGCAACCTCAACGACCAGCTTTCCGCCGTTTTTCAGCGGTACCTCGACTGCATCGTTTATCTCAGGCAGATTACCCTCTGAAAACTTGATATCCAGAACGGCACTGATAACCTGTATGATTTTACCTACATTTTTATCTGCCATTTATAGTTTCTCCTTCTTTTTAATTCGTATGATACACTCGCCTTTTTGGCCATTCACAGACACACATGCCTGTCTTCCCATGACCTGATATGCATGTATCACTCTATCGCATTAGCTCCTGCAATTATCTCAGTAAGCTCCTGCGTGATTGAGCCCTGACGCGCTCTGTTATATTTCAATGTCAGATCACTGATCATATCCTCTGCATTGCTCGTAGCAGAATCCATCGCCTGCATTCTGGCTCCGTTTTCACTGGCAAACGACTCCACCAGTGCTCCGTAAAACAGGCTTGTCACATATTTTGGTATAATAAGCTCCAAAGCCTCCTCCGGATTCGGTTCAAAATTCATGAGAATATTGGAATCCTCTTTCTCATTATCCCCACTCTCATCCAGCTCCACCGGCAATAGCTTTATGAGCTTCGCCTCCTGTGTAACTGTGTTTTTGAAATGGGTATATGCGAGATAAATCTCCCCACCGACCGTCTGTAAATGCCTTTAACACTCTTTTGCAAAGTGCCGCAGCATCCTCGTAGGTCGGGTCCTCCATCATCTCCGATGCACTCTCAACTATATGATAGCCCTTTGACGTAAGCAGCTCCTCGCCCTTTGCTCCCACAGCGTATATGTCGAGTTCTTCTTTTTTGAAGTCTCCGTGTGTGATGAGCTTTACTATATTGCTGTTGTATCCGCCTGCCAGTCCGCGGTTTGATGTCAAAACAACTACCGCCTTCCTTGGCGAATCACCGGCCTTTAAGTATGGGTGCTCCAGATTGCCGCTCTTTGCAAGCATCTAGCTTACTGTCCTGTACATATAGTTGAAATACGGATCTGTTGCCTCCGCATGTGCTCTCGCCTTTTGCAGCTTGACGGTAGAAACGAGCTTCATGGCCTTTGTGATCTGCTGAGTACTTGTAATACTGCTTTTTCTGCGCTTTATGTCTCGCATCGAAGCCATTTTACCACCTGCCTTCTACTAATATCCAACCGTCTAACGGAACTGCTTTTTGCATTCCTCGATTGCCTTTATAAGTGCCTGCTCCGTATCGTCGTCCATCACCTTTTTCTCCCGATTGCTTCAGGAATCTCAGGATATCTGGTATCAATGAAATCAAACAGCTCTGCCTCAAATCTTAAAATATCCTCGATTTTGATATCGATAAGATACTTCTTTGTCGCAGCGTATATTATGATAACCTGCTTCTCTACAGGCATCGGCTTGTACTGCGGCTGCTTTAAAATCTCCTTGATTCGTGCTCCTGTGCGAGCTGCTCTGCTGTGCTTGCATCAAGCTCTGAGCCAAACTGTGCGAACGCTGCAAGCTCTCTGTACTGAGCCAGCTCTACTCGGATAGGTGCTGCAATCTTTTTCATTGCCTTTATCTGTGCCGAGCCTCCAACTCGTGAAACTGAAAGTCCGGCATTTATGGCAGGTCTGAAGCCCGCGTTGAACATCTCTGTCTCGAGATATATCTGACCGTCTGTGATTGAGATAACATTGGTCGGGATATATGCCGATACATCACCCGCCTGTGTCTCAATGATAGGAAGGGCTGTGAGTGAGCCTCCACCCAGCTTGTCTGACAGTCTCGCTGCTCTCCAGAAGCCTTGAATGGAGATAGAAAACATCTCCCGGATAAGCCTCTCGTCCGGGCGCTCTCTTTAAAAGGAGTGAAAGTGTACGGTATGCTGCTGCATGCTTACTCAGATCATCGTAAACTATGAGCACATCCTGTCCGTTTTCCATCCATTCCTCGCCTATAGCGCAGCCTGAGTATGGTGCAATATACTGTAATGGTGCAAGCTCTGATGCTGTCGCAGCCACTACTGTCGTGTAGCTCATAGCTCCGAACTCCTCGAGCTCATTTACTATGGATGCAACCGTAGAAGCCTTCTGACCGATAGCTACATAGATACATTTCACACCCTGTCCCTTCTGGTTGATTATGGTATCTATCGCGATAGCCGTCTTTCCGGTCTGTCTGTCTCCGATAATAAGCTCTCTTTGTCCTCGTCCGATAGGAACCATTGAGTCAATAGCCTTTATACCGGTCTGAAGCGGTGTATCTACTGACTTTCTCGAGATAACTCCCGATGCTACTCTCTCTATCTGACGATATTTGTCCGACTGGATAGGTCCCTTTCCGTCGATTGGCTGTCCGAGCGCATTTACTACTCGACCGAGCATCGCATCGCCTACCGGCACCTCTACCACTCGTCCTGTGGTCTTAACTGTATCTCCCTCGTTGATATTGCGCTGTTGTCCAAGTAAAACAGCACCGACATTGTCCTCCTCGAGGTTTAATACCATTCCATATACTTCCCCTGGAAATTCCAAAAGCTCTCCCTGCATCGCATTCTCAAGACCATGAATACGTGCGATTCCGTCTGCCACCTGAATGACTGTTCCTACATCAGCGACTTCGAGCTGGGAAGCGTATCTTTTAATCTGCTCCTTTATTACTGAGCTGATTTCTTCCGGCTTTAGATTCATGGAGCGCATTCACCTACTTTCAATTGTATTTTTGTCAAATCGCGGGTGAGTCTTTCTAATCTGCTGCTGACAGATAAATCCACCACTCTGTCCCCGATTCTGATTTTCATACCGCCTATGAGCGCGGTATCCACCTCAAAATGCATCTCAAATTTTACGTATTTTGTCGTGTCAAGAAGTCGTTTCTCCACAGCAAGCTTCTGCTCATTTGAAAGCTCAAATGCAGATGTAACGTATGCTGTTCCGATATTTTGGTACTCCTTGACTCTGTCAAGAAAGTAGTCGAAAACTAAGGTAAGCTCTTTGTAGTGATTCTTTTCTATAATCATCCTCATAAGCCCTACCAGCTCCGCTGAAACTCTTCCCCCAAATATTTCTTCGATGATTCTGACCTTTTCTTCTTTATCAATCTGCGGATGATCCATCAGCTTTGAGAGGTCATCATTTGCAGCAATGATTTCCTTTACTGCTGTTACCTCGTCAGACAGGCCGGATAGCCTGTTGTCCTCAAGGGCAGCCTCAAACAATGCATCACCGTATACCTTAGATACTAGCTTAGCCATGTTGATTCTCCCATTTCCTTAAGTGTCTCTTCAACGAGTGTATCCTGAATGTCTGTGGTGATCGAAGCTGCGACAGCCTTTTGTGCCATAAGCGATGCTATCTGTATCATCTCCTGCTTCATATCATCCATGGCATGCTTCTTCTCAAGCTCTGCCTCTTCTCTGGCTCTCTTTATGATGCGTGAAGCCTCTTCCTTTGCATCATCCACAATCTTGTTCTGGTTTTTAAGCGCCTTCTGTCTCGCCTCTGTGAGAATAGCCTCAGCCTCTTTATCGATGTCCTTAAGCTTTCCCTCGTACTCTGCCTTTAGTGCTGCGGCACTTTCCTTGTCGGCAACAGCTGTATTTATATCGCTTTCTATCCTGTCCTGCCTGTCCTTTAACAGCTTCCTTGCAGGGTTGAAAAGCAGATACGACATCAGCATGAAAAGGAAAAATACTGCAACTGCCAAAAGTACTGTATCAAAGAGCAACTGCGCATCCAGATTAAACAAAAATGTATATCCCTGTGCTAACAACTTTTACTCTCCTTTCCGTTGGCTGTATCGCCGCACGGTAATCCTCTGCGGCAAACCGTAATATACTATCCGAGCGGATGAACGAAAAGTAAAAGTAATGCAACAACGAGACCATAAAGACCTGTTGTCTCTGCAACCGCCTGTCCTAAAAGCATGGTTGACATAATCTGTCCTCTTGCTCCCGGGTTACGTCCTACGGCTGCTGCACCATGTCCTGCTGCGATACCCTGTCCAACACCAGGTCCGATTCCGGCGATAACTGCCAAACCTGCACCGATTGCTGAGCATGCTCTGATTAAATCCTGTCCATTGATATCCATAATTGAATCCTCCTAAAAATACATCTTATAGTTTTACTCATCCGTCTCACATGCCTGTGTAACGTATGTCATTGTCAGCATACAGAATACATATGTCTGAATTGCTCCTGAGAACAAATCAAAGTATACATGCAGTACTGACGGCCACGCTATGGCTATAAACCTTAGCAGACCATATACCAGCGCCATGATAACAGTTCCTGACAACACATTGGCGAACAAACGCAATGATAATGAGATAGGAATTGCAATCTCACTGATAATGTTGATTGGCGCCCATATAGGCAGCCACGGCGGCAGTGGTGAACACATACCGGTCCAGATATCCTTTGCGCTTTGATGCTTAGCCTTATTGAATCTGATCATGAAAAATGTAATAAGTGCAAGCGCCAGTGTGGTTCCGTAGTCGGCTGTCGGTGGTCTTAAACCAAACAAGCCTGAGATATTACTCATCAGTATAAATATAAAAATCGTGCTGATGTAGTTTACAAACCTCGGAGCCCACTTACCCATGGTTCCCTCAACCATCTTGTCGAGCATCTCTACGATGAGCTCGATGATATTCTGAAAGCCGTCCGGTACTTCCTTTGCTTTTTTAAGCTTCCTGTTTGCCACTATAGCGAATATGACCATAATGGCCATCACTATGAGGATACAGGCATGCGATGTGGTAATCCAGACCTCCTGACCGAATACCTTTATCGAAAAAATACCATGGATCATAAAGTCGATATTGTCTGCGTTACTTTCCAGTAAAATCGCCTGATTCACATTATCACCTCCTCCTTATTAAGTTTACCTGCGGTTTTGCTACTCTGTCTCCATTTCGCCGGCGGAAGATGCATCACTTCTCCCGGAAAATCTGTCTGTCACCTTCATAAATAAAGGCTGTAAATACGCTGAAATCTTGAGTCCCAGCATACCGACAAAGGCCATTATCAGATTTCCAAAATCAAATAGTCCCAATATAAATAACAGGACCGCAACAACAATATACCTTAAAAGTGATTTTGCTACGATCCTGCGATTGGCATCCTTTTGTCCATATATGGCGGTCGCGTCATATATGACTGTGGCGATATTGACAGCTATACCAACAGCTATCGCTATCCCATACCATAAGCCGATAGAATATGAAATTTTGTCTGTGACAAACCATACCCCAATAAGCTGCACAACAATCCCGTAAAAACTATCCCAAATACAAGTCCCGGCAATGCGTCATTTATTCTTTTTAACATCCTTCTCTACCCTGCTAATACTGTCTGATATCTCTGTTTCCGTAGTACTCTGCCTGCCCGGTGTCTGTCTGACGGCTCTGCCATCATCCTCCGGCTTCAGGAATTTTTGAACCATGCGGTATATATTGTTTGCCCCCGCAAACGCTCCAAGGAAAAACAATGGAACAGTTACCCAGTCCGCTCCGGTCTTTTTCCCAATCCACACACCGGCCAGTGTGCAGAGAAATATCGGCACAATCATGTTGATTCCAAACTGGAAAACCATGATAAGTGCATTCATTACCTCTTTCTTATTATCTCTTTTCATATACAAATTATTATATCATTTTTATTGCTTTTGTCTACATTTTTATGTGTAAAATGCATAAAAAATACATGTGTTTCATGTTAAATCACGTCAATTTGACATAACAATTGCAGTATAAGGCTGTAATCTGACAGCAATATCCATACAACCAATAAGTGTACATTACACCACAAGTGCTACAGCACAAGCGTCACCTCACGGTCTGTGTGCTCATACCTGCGAATTGTAACCCCCGCTGCCCTAAGCATCCTCTTTGAAGCTGTCACGCTGGCCGTGCCCTCGTATTTGTCACAGTCGTAGACTACTTCCCTGATGCCGGACTGTATGATTGCCTTAGCGCACTCATTGCACGGAAACAGGGTGACATATATGGTCGCTCCCTCAAGGCTTCCGCCCCTGTAGTTTAAGATGGCATTGAGCTCGCTGTGTGTAGAATAGAAATACTTGTTATCCTCTCCCTCTCTGGCCCAGGTGAACTCATCATCTGAGCAGCCAAGAGGAAAGCCGTTATAGCCCATGGAGAGTATCTTGTGCTCCGGGTCCACTATGCACGCACCCACCTGGGTATTCGGATCCTTCGAGCGCATACCTGAAAGCATCGCTATGCCCATAAAATACTCATCCCATGAGATATAATCCTTTCTCTTTTCCGAAGCTCCCATATATACACCTCCATTCAATATGGTCTATCACACTGTCTGTTACTTTACTGTTTTATATCACTGTTTACACCTCAGAGCAACCTGCAGCTATTATCATCATTATTATTACTTGGTTCCGAAAATTCTGTCTCCTGCATCTCCGAGTCCCGGCACAATATATTTGTGCTCATTGAGATGATCATCGAGCGCTCCTATATATACATCCACATCAGGATGTGCCTCTGTGAGTCTCTTTACGCCCTCAGGAGCTGCAATTATGCACATAAAGTGGATGTTTTTCACACCGCGCTTTTTGAGCATATCAAGCGCTGCAACTGCTGAACCACCTGTTGCGAGCATCGGATCTACCACAAATACCTCTCTGTTTGCGCAGTCTGCCGGAAGCTTGCAATAGTACTCGATAGGCTCTGCTGTCTCCGGGTCACGATACATGCCGATGTGTCCGACCTTTGCGGCAGGGATGAGCTCAAGCATGCCCTCCACCATACCAAGTCCCGGCTCTTAAGATCGGTACAACTGCAAGCTTTTGCCCTTTAATTCCTTTACAGTGGCACTACAGATAGGAGTCTCAATCTCCACATCTGTAAGCTCCAGATCTCTTGTTGCCTCGTAGCACTCAAGCATCGCAACCTCGCTGACGAGTGTTCTGAAATCCTTTGAACCTGTGTCGGTTCTTCTCATAATTCCAATCTTGTGCTGGATCAGCGGATGATCCATAACTACTACCTTACCCATAATATTTGTTCTCCTTTGTCTTATATTGTGTTATATTTGTTTGTCTTTTATGTATTTGCATTTAAGCGCTTTACCAGCTTCTTAAGCGTAGCCCTGAGGCTTTCATAGCACAGTCCGTAGCTTTGAAGTGTGCCGCCGTAAGGATCCAGTATCTCAAGCTCATCGCCCACATACTGTGAAAGCACAAAGACCTGCTCCGGGTCGATATCGGCAAAGCTTTCTATAATGCGCTCGCGCTGTGATGACTCCATGGTAAATACCATAGTACTCTCCGTGATATCCGATTCCTCAAGCTGCGTTGACACCATGCCCTCCGTGGAAATACCATTGCTTATGAGCACTGCCTCTGCCTTCTGATTGACCGGCTCGAAACTGGACAACAAGTCCTCTCGCCTCAATCTCCATCGGCATCTTGAGTACAAAGTCGTTCATGATGCCCTTTGCCATCTGTTCCCTGCATGTGCCGGTCTGTGCGACAAAATGATTTTGTCATACTTCACATGTGTGTCTATCACCGATGGCCTGCCGCCTTTAGCATACGGTTCATGATGGCCTGTCCTATACGTGGTGTGGAGAAGCTCTCCGAGAAAATCACATCCACATCGAGCTCATCACAGTCCCTTAATATACGGTATAGCTCATGGGCTATCGAATCCTCATCCGCCCTGCTTCCCATCGACAGGACAACATCTGCATCGTAAAACTGCTTTGTCTCCTCTGTCGCAATGACTGCTATCTTTTTGCCATCATCCCTGTGCGAAGCCACAAGCTCATTTATCTTTGCAATCACATGCTTTCTGGTACCGTCCACGATGGCCATGTCAGCCTTTGGCGCATAGTGCTTGTACTTCATGCCTGGGGCCTTGGGCTTTCTCGTGTCATCTGCCGCTATGATTCCCGGATCTATGATAACCTCTTTGCCTAATACCTTTGAAAGCATCTGTGGTGTAATATAGCCCGGACGCAGCACCATAGGTGTATCCTCTGTCAGGTCAATGATGGTGGACTCTATACCTATGCCAACCGGTCCTCCGTCTATTATCATAGCTATTTTGCCGCTTAGATCCTCAGCCACATGTGCAGCCTCTGTTGGGCTCGGTCTGCCGGATGTGTTGGCGCTTGGCGCCGCGATAAGACAGCCGCTTCTTCTTATAAGATCAAGCGCTATAGGATGATTCGGCATTCGCACAGCCACTGTGTCCATGCCGCCTGTTGTGGCATAAGGCACTGCATCGCTCTTCTCCACTATCATGGTAAGAGGTCCCGGCCAGAAAGCATCCGAAAGCTTCCTTGCATCCTCCGGCACTGTCTTTGCGATGCGCTCCAAATCCGAAAAATCTGATATGTGTACGATAAGCGGATTGTCCGACGGACGCCCCTTTGCACTGTATATCTTCTTTGATGCCTCCGGATCTAAAGCATCACCGCCAAGCCCATACACTGTCTCTGTCGGAAACGCTACAAGCTCACCGGCTGCAATCAAATCACCTGCCTCCTGCATGAGCTTATGGTCTAAATTGTCCTGATCTATTTTTATAATTTTTGTTTCCATTTTATATCCTCACCACACATACTACAGTAATATACCATGTGCAAACACCAGTTTTTCTAAATAATCATGTGTTTTTATTGTAACACTTCAGAGCCACCTCGAAAGCAGTAAAATCTGCTGCTTACATGTAAACATGACGTATCAGCTTTTGTTCTCGGAGGTTCTGAATTGTTTTCTATTTATTATACAATAGTAACAATAGCATTTCAAGTTTTACTCAATATTTGGTAATTTTTATATAAGATTGTGTAAAAGTAAGTACAATTTTATTTGGCATTGCATTATTCTGTGTTTTGTACTACAATGCAGATAAGCCAATAACGGCGAATAATGATCATTATTTTATAAGGAGGATTTCATTATGGCATACGTAATTTCTGATTCATGCGTTAGCTGTGGTACATGTGCTGGTGAGTGCCCAGTAGGAGCTATCTCTGCTGGTGATTCACAGTACGTAATCGATGCAGATTCTTGTCTCGATTGTGGTACATGTGCTGGTGTTTGCCCAACTGGAGCAATCAGCCAGGGCTAATTTTTAGCATACTGTAAGAAATAAAGACGACCTGTTATGGGTCGTCTTTTTTTGTGTTGTAATCGTCTTTGTATTGTAATCATTTTTATGCTGTAAGCGTTTTTTTGCAGTAATTATTTTTATAGTGTAAGCGTTGTCATGCATGCTCTACAGTCTCACCGGATTAAGCTCATGCGTATGCGTCTTGTCGTGTCCCTTCTTTCCCTTGGTGTCTGCAGCGCTTATTTTTGTATCTGCAGGCATGTCCGCGTTCCTTTTCCTTGAAAAAAGCCCCTTTCTACGCAGATTTCCGCGTATGGCAGCGTCCAGCTTTTTATATCTCTCCTCCTGCGCAATATCCTGTTCGCGCATCAGATAGTTCATTTCCTTTAATATCCGCTCCTGCACCTCAGTGGATATCTGCTGACTCAGCTCCTCATTGTTAAGTGCTATAGCTCTCCCCACGATATTGCTCATCAGCTCGCGAAACTCATCCATACGCTCATCCGCCGTGCGGCTTCGATATGTATGATTGTATCCCGGCAGCTCATCGTGATATGCCGGATTATACCCTGACATCTCCTGTTTCACCGTCTGATTTGTGATATTCGTGTAATTTACAGGCTGCACGGATTTTTCCATAGCCGCAGGATTCGGTGGATTTAACGGCTCACCCGGTGCATCCGAATGAAGCATATCACGGATTGCACGAAGCTGATACCCCTTCTCCTTAAGCTCCTTTATCCTCAAAAACTGTTTTATATTGTCTCTCGTATAGTATCTGTGACCAAGTTCATTTCTAGGCACATCAAGTCCCAGCTCATCCTCCCAGTAACGCAACACATGAGTCTCCACATCCACGGCAGCTGCCGCATCGGAAATCATGTAACGTATTTTCTCCAAATTGAAGTCCTCCTGTCTGAAATTATATTTTATTCGCTATACGCTTTTGGCACATCGAAAAGAACCAGCACTGCGAAAAAAGTTATATCGCTGTACTGGTTCAATTATAGCCTTGATAGAACTCTCATTCAATTGGTTTCGGTCGCAACTTTCGACATATAACTCTCTGTCTTAAGCTATCCAAACAGCTCCTTGAGAGCCTGTGCATTCTGTGCATCCGCAGATTTCCTGTTCTCCTGCTGTATCTGCGTATAAACCTCCTTGCGGTAAATCGGCACCTCCTTCGGTGCACTTACACCGAGCTTAATCTGGTCGCCTCTGATTTCCAGAATAGTAATCTCGATGTCATTATTAATCACCAGAGATTCACCCTTTTTTCTTGTAAGAGCCAGCATACTATTCACCCGCCCTTTCTTTTTTCCCTTTTATGATGTCATAAATCGGGAAGTGCACCTTGTAGTCATCCTCAACTATAAGCTGTGCTGCCTTGTTGCTGTCGGTATTGACCACAATAGGAGCCTTTAAATTGCAGGCAATCTTTGTGATGTCGCTAGGCACATTTACAGTGACGATCACATACATATTCTCCTCATTCAGATCTCCAAGAGGTGCAAGAAGCTCCTCGTTGACCGTCGGCTTGTAGTCCGGCATGATGATATCCGGTGTCATGACAGGAAATGCAATGTCTCCATCATCCATCGATTGAAGCCACATGATAGACTTCTTATCATTCTCCTTCTCCGAATTGTATATCAGAGTGTAGTTTTTCAGCTCCGAAAAGCCTATCATCCCCTTCTCCATTGTGATGATTTTGTCCTGTGGGATGTCAATTTCCCCAAATATTCTCGTTTTTGCCCTCATGGCTTCCTCCTTTTCGCCCGCTCCGCGAGCGTTATATAATCCGGTAGCTGTGTACCGTTTTTAAAATCCTTACAGATAATAAAGCAATGTCTGTGAGTTTGCCTTTGATGCCGCTGTCAGACTGGACTGATATGCATTGTACATAGCGTAAAAATCAATGATTATATCAGAAATATCCCTATCCTCATTGGTCGATTTAAGCTCCTCTATGGTCGTCTGCTGCTCCTCAACTCTGTTCTTGATGAGAGTGAGGCGGCTCTTTGTGCTTCCCGAATTGGTGAGTGCCAGATTTACCTTATTCAAATGATCATCAAAGCGTGTGATGTACTGGCTGTAGGTCTTTTGCAAATTGTTGTCGGCATAGTCAGCCTCCTGCTCTGCAGCCTCTAAATATGTCTTAAGCTTTGCCTGTGAATCCTTGTCAGAGTACTGCTGTTGCTGCATCATCTTCTTTATCTGTGAGACCTTGTCGTGAGCATTGACAGCATTCTGCACTACATCAATCAACTCATCCACATCGCGCTTGATGCCTGTATCCATGACGTCCTTCGCCTGTGTATTGACAGTGATATCGGTGCTGTTTGCCACTGTGTATTTGATTTCCTGACTTGAAAACTTAAAATCCACTACCTTTGATGGATCGGAGTATATGATATCTCCTGCTGCATCATGAGGTACATTGCCACCTGCATCGAGTGTCACAGCATTTGTAATATCCTTGCAGTTGTAATAATACTCAGGTCTAGCATCACTGCTGTCAAAGCCTGTCTTTACATATGTGACAGACAGCTTCTTTTCATTATTCTTAATTGAAGCAGCTACATTTTTACCAAAAACAAATTCACCGGTTTCCTGTATATATGCCGTATCATCAGCAGAGAGCTTTGATGGGTCAAAATCAGACACACTCTTGTATACAGTATAATCTGTGCCCTGTGTCAGCTCTTTTCCATCGATAGAAAGCTTCACATCGTCTGTCGTATTACCGTAGCCCAGACGGATTCTCTGGAAGCTGTGCTCTGTGACATCTGTGGTACAGTCAGGTGTTGCCGCATTTATACTATTTGGAACAGTCACGCCATTTGTATAATACCGCTTCTCTGACAAATCAGCGGCAGAAAACTCCTGTGTTATCTGATATGTGCTCTTTGTGTCCTTCTGGAATGTGAGCTTTGATGATGTGCGGTAGCCCGTAAATACCGTTCTTCCTGCGTAGTCTGCATTGCCCTCTGTATACACCTGCTCTGACAGCGCTGTAAGCTGCTGTAATATAGTGTTTCTGTCATCAGCTGTGAGCGTATCTGTAGAGCCGTTTACACACTGTGTACGGATATCTGTGAGGAGTGATTTCATGTTGCTAAGGGCTGTCTCTGTGACATCCATCCACGAAGAAGCATCCGGGATATTGTTGTCCTTGTACTGGTCAAGATGCGACAGGCTGGTCGACAAGCGAAGCGATCTGATTGCGATAACCGGATCCTCTGATGCCTTGGATATCTTCTTTTGAGTAGTCATCTGGGTATTGTATTTGTCCACCAAAACCTTTGTTGAATTGATATTGGTCTTGGTATTTCCCATTATCATATTGTTTGTGATTCTCATATTATGCCTCCTGCTTCTATGCCACGCCCGTATCGTTTATGAGCTTATCAAGCATCTGGTTCATAACCGATATGATTTTAGATGCCATATTGTATGAATACTGGAACTTCACGAGGTTTAATGCCTCCTCATCCTCATCCACACCTGATACCGATGTCCTTTGGTTTGCAATAGTCTGCTCCAGATTGCTATAGAGCTTGTTGTAGGTCTCTGCCTTTTCCGTATCCACTGACACATTGGAGATGATTGTCTCAAGGAATGATTCCGCTTTATCGCCTCTGTATACTGTTTTCTCCGACTGCAGCTTCTTTAACTCATCAACTATATCACATGAATCTGTCTTGACATAGTCTGTGGCAGTCGCAAAAAGCGATACATCGTTCATCACATCCTTGTTTACGGAGAAATTGGCCGCTGTCATCCTGTAATACGTGTTGGAGCTGCTGTTTATTGTGGCAGTCTGTCCATCAGGCAGCTTGCTGTAAGCCTCTGATTCCGAGAAATCATATACCTTGGCTGTGTTTGTGATTGCTTCAAAAAATGTAGGTGGTGTATCCCCATTCAGATTCTGTCCTTTGCTCTCTATCTGATTGAACATCTCTGAAAAATTTCTGACAAACTCATTGAGCTGTGTCATATAGTAAGGGATTCCCCTCGCATTTATTGCAGAGCCCGCATTTAAAAGATATCCCTCTGCCACAGTCTTTTCAGGGTCTGCTATGGCCTTGTCCTTGCTCAGATTAAATGTTACAGACTTGATGTTACCCTGTGCATCCACCTGTGCCTCCCAGCTGTCATAGCTGTAGCTGATATTATTTACAGTGATTTTGCCGTCCTTGTCCGGCAGATTGAGTGATTTTATATTGTCTATTGATGTATTCTCCACTGTGAGAGAATACGAATCAGCCTTTGTGACCTTACCCTTGAAATTCTCCAGATTATCACCGTCTCTCACCTCAAAGAGAGCTTTCAGGCTTCCCCCTGCGGTTCCGGCTGTCGCGGAAAACTCCATCTTAGTATCTTCCCAGTATATTTTATACATATCCTCGTTGTCTGTCTGATTGTTTTTCGTCTTTGACGACTCACAGATGAGCTTTCGGTAATCCTTGCCCTCCACAACCTTCTCTCCATTTATATAGAGTGAGAAATTGGTGCCGCCCAGGTTGTCTCCATAGGTGTTTTGCACCTCTGTCTCGTTGTAAGATACATTAACAATCTTGGACAGGCTGTCGATGAGATTCGCCCTCTCATCCCTAAGTGAGCCGGCCTCGACACCGGTTCCTGTCTCTATCTGGTTAATCTCCTTATTTAACAGTGAAATTTTCTCACTGATTGAATTGATTTTGTCTACGTTGTTTCTAATTTCTTCGTTGCAGTCATCCTGCAGCTTTGAGAGATTGTCACTCATCTGGTTGAAATATGTACAAAGACTCTGTGCACTGCTGATAAACTGATTTCTCACTGTCTTGTCGGACGGCTTGCTGCGCAGTGTATCAAGGTCTGAAAACATCTGTGAAAAAACACTTGAAAATCCCTTTACCGATGAACCGTTATCCTTAAAATAGTTCTGAATCTGGTTCATGTAATAAAGCTTCTGCTCATAGCGTCCATAGCATGAATTATTTTCCCAGTATTTATTGTCATAGTACAGGTCGCGCTGCTGCTTGATTGAGGTGACTGTAACACCTGTGCCGACGCTGCCGTAGCGGGCTGTGACATTTATGGCATCCTTTGCCTGCAGGGTAGCCTCCTGCCTGGTGTATCCGGTCGTCTTGACATTGGCTATGTTGTTGGCTGTTGTATTGGTCGCTACGAAATGAGCTCAGAGCGCTTGACCCTATATGTAATCCAAAAAATGTTGAAGCCATATCGACTCCTCCTGTTCATACTCTCTTGTCGTATCCTAAAACTATATGAGCTGTACTATGAGCTCAGTCATCTGACTGATTACTGTGATAAAACGGCTTGATGCATTGTAGGCCGACTGATACTTGATCATATTCGTCAGCTCCTCGTCGCTCGACACACCCATTATCTGGTTTCTCTGGTTGTCTATGGCCGCTGCTGTCGATGTCATAGTATCTGATGATGCCTTATATATACTGCCGTTCGTTCCGAGATGCGAGATTATCTTGTCATAGTATCCCTCAAAATTGCACTTTGATGTATCCTTTGGGTTGATGTATAGATTCTCTGCTGACCATGCCTTTGTAATCTGGTCTGCAAGACCATAATTTGCGGCTCCGTCCTGCTTGTATGACGGCATCAGTGTCACCTGTGCCGCAAGCTTTGGATTTACTGAAACATTTCCAAGCTTGTACCATGATGAGTTGTTAGCCTTTGTCTCATCATTGTATACATAAAACTGTTTGCCATCTATTTCCATCTGCGTGTAACGGTCATATCCTTCTCTTGCAAAGAGCTCATGCGGTGGCAGGCTGCCATCAGCTCCTACCGAGCAGTTTGCCGTATCCAAAACCGTGTATGTGGTACCATCTGCCGCTGTGTATGTGGTATTCGGACAAAATATATCGTTCATGGCCATCATGATGTTTCGCGCCAGATATGATATCTCGGCCTGTGTTTCCATGACCACATTGTCCTCCACCCTACTGTAATTCTCCTCGCTCATGAAATCATAGGTGCCATACTCTGAGCCTCTTGATACAAGGAGCGCTTTCAGGCTTCCTATATCATTGTTCAGGCTGGTTGCTATGTTGGTGGTCTGCGTGCAGCCGACTCTTTCAGCCAGCGCTGACGGCAGTGCAACATCACTAAACACCGGCATATAGCTCTCCTGTGTAGTAATATGAGGCCAGTAAGGTGTATAAAAGCCTGTACCCTTTTCCTCGGTCAGTCCTATATGGTTGCACTTGTTATCCTGCACAAACTGCTGTCCCTCGAGCTTGATACGCACGTAGCCGGTGGAATCCTCCTCAGCCTCTATCTTAGCGTAACCTGCGAGCTCATCAATCAGACTGTCCCTGGCATCGCGCGCTGTCATGGCAGTCTCTACACCGCCTGACTCTGTCTTTTGAATCTCAAGGTTGAGTGCATAAATCTTGTCGCCGATTTCGTTGATTCTGTCAACCTGGTCTTTAATTTGTAAGTTGATATTTGACTGATATTTCTGAAGATCAGAATAAACCGTATTGCATCTGGTCAGAAAAAGCTCGCTCTTTTGGATGATAAGGTTCTGATTCGTCGAATTCGTCGGATCCTTGCCATACTCCTGAAAAGCCTGCCATAGCTCTGATATACTCTCCTTAAACTCAGCACCGTTCATCTCCTGCATGATATCCTCCACATATGATGTGGTGCTGTAAAGTGTCGAGTAAAAGCCCTTTCGACCATTCTCCTGCCTATACGATTTATCTAAGAAAATATCCCTGACATGTGCCACATCCGATACGGAAACACCCAGTCCGCTCTGCTGGATGTTGGTGCCCGCTGTAGGGTTATTTCTGGTGATATAATGTTTATCTGAAAATCTTACCTGCTGGCGCACATAGCCTGTCGTATTGACATTGGCCATGTTGTTTGCTGTTGTATTAAGAGCATTCTGCGAGTTTTTAAGTCCGGAACTGCCTACGTAAAAACTTCCGAATCCATTTGCCATGTCCCTGTCCTCCCGGTTAATGATTATTGCTTTGCATCAAAACCGCTGCTGCCTAAGATATCGCCTGTGTTATATGCATTTCTGTCATAATTGGCGGTCTCCGGCGCCTGTTTCATGCTCTTGAACAGGGTGATGTCAAACTCTGTAAGCTCTATTGCCTGAGCAAGTAATTGTGAGTTTAAATCGTTGATTTCTTTCATCTGTGCAGCTGCTTCAATCAGACTGTCGCGCGCTGCCGTAAGCTTCGCTGAATATCCGGCTGTGTGCCGAGATATCCAATCAGCCTTGTGACTGTCATCTTCTCATCTGATTTGCCCAGTACATTGGCAATATCTGTGAGAAGTGAAACCTGCTTATTGCTCATAATAAGAAGCTCATCGCCTGCCTGCTGATCCAAATCAGTTATTGCTTCAAGCGCAGGGATATCGGCATCTATGATTATCTGACGTTTCTTCTCCCCATTTGCAGCGAGTGTTCTGTATACTTTTCTTCCTCTGTGAGCACATTTATAAGCTCTTCCACTAAACTAGCCACTATAAAATCCTCTTTTACCTTTGATATATGATATGATTATCATATTATAGAGAGTTGTACCTCTCTAACAGCTTGCTGGCGAAATCATCTCCACTGACCTGATACTGTCCGAGTCTACCATGTTCTTAAGCAAAGCGACTTTATCTTCCCTGATGTCCGAAGCCTCTGATACTGCTTTTTTCGCAATCTGGTAATCTTTACCGGCCTGCGAAATTGATACCTGATCAGACATCCTCGACGCGCTTTGTGTCTTTGCTGTCTTTGTTGTTCTTGATACGCCATACAACTGGGCTATCTGATTATATGCATCTATACGCATAACAGGATCTCCTTTCTATTTATATTTCATCCTTGAAATATGTAAATTTTGCTTCCTGACATATTTATCGGATGTTTTTTTTATTTCTTTATAGACCGTGAAAAATTTTTGGTTACCGTTCGCATCCGCCTGTGAGAATCGTTGTGATGTGAGTGGATTTAATCCCCTCTGTCACTGTCTGCAAAAGTATGCGGTATGTATCCTCCACAAGCTCACAGTCCGACGGTTCAATCCCAAGCTCTGCTGCTTTTTTAAGAATGAACCTGACCTTGTCATCATCATGCTCCACCGCATAGATGTCATCAAACATACCAGCATAGTATCTGTCTAAAAATCTGCGCTTTGCAGCTGTCTCGATTTTTGTGCCTGATGTGGTAAGCACATACAGCTTCGTGCCTTTTCCTTTGCCTTCATGGCATACTCCTTTACCTGCATCACAGGACGGCACCACTCATATGTATCCTCACCATGCTTACTGCAGTAGTCTGCCCACTGCACATCTGACATTCCTATCTGAAATTTTCCGTTTACCTTGTAGCACGGACTGCTTAAAGTGCCGTCTACGTCTATGAACATTGCCTGCATAGTGTCTGCTCCTATATAGTTAGTTTATGCAGCTATAATAACATGATTAAAGGGTCAAAAGGTATTTTGCCCCTCATTTATGATTAATCAGTGGAATTTTCCCTAATCCTACCTGCTCATATCATAATAGCGCGCATATATTCAGTCCTGTGCCAAAAGTTCCTCATGTGTGCCTCTCTCAGCAATTCCACAGTCAGCTACCACGAGAATTTCGTCCGCATTTCTGATTGTCGAAAGCCTGTGGGCGATTGTGATAGTCGTTCTGTCCTTTGCCAGCTCCTCAAGACTTTTCTGGATAAAGCGCTCGCTCTCATTGTCAAGGGCACTGGTTGCCTCATCAAGTACTAGCACAGGCGGATTTTAAGGAACACCCTCGCAATGGAAATCCTCTGCTTCTGTCCTCCTGACAATCGGGTGCCTCTCTCACCGACAAACGTATCGTATTTATCCGGCAGCTCCATGATAAAATCGTGGATATTCGCTTTTGGCCGCATCTACAATCTCATCCATCGTCGCATCCGGTTTTCCATAGGCGATATTGTCCTTTATACTTCCGCCAAACAGATAAACATCCTGCGAAACCAGTCCAATCTGCGAGCGAAGGCTCTCAAGCGTGAGTTTTCTCACATCATTTCCATCTATTGTGACCCTGCCCTCCGTCACGTCATAAAACCGCGGAAGCAGTGAGCATATTGTAGTCTTTCCACTTCGACGGTCCAACAAGCGCAATTGCTTTTCCTGCCGGTATCTCAAAGGATACATGCGAAAGCACCGGTGTATCATCATCGCTATAGTGGAACGAAACATCCTCGTAACAGACATTTCCCTTTACATTTTTAAGCGGTTTTGCATCAGCAGCATCAACTATATCCGGCTCAGTTTCCACCACCTCTAAGAATCTTCTAAATCCCGAAAGTCCCTTCTGCATCATCTCAGTCAGCTCTACGAGTATCTGGATAGGACTGATAAAGATGCCTATATACAGCGCATACATGGCAAGGTCGGATGCCTCCATCCTTCCATGCGCTATCAAAAAACCACCGAATACCAGTGTGACAAGATACATCATCCCCTGGAAAAATGCATTTCCGCTCATAAAGCTTCCCATACATCTGTAATTTGCATCCTTTGAAATCAGGAAATTTTCATTACTTCTGTTAAATTTTTCCTGCTCGATACGCTCATTGGCAAATGACTGCACCACCCTTATGCCCGCCAGAGTATCCTGAAGACTCGAATTAATATCACCGATTTTTCGCCTGTTATCCATAAAGGTTTCCTGCATTTTCTTATTCTGACCATATGAAAATACAAGCATAAGTACCACAAGAATAAGCATAGGAACCGCAAGCATACGGTTTATCATAAACAGAAAAATGAACGAACCGATTATCTTTATAAGCGATATAAAAAGATTCTCCGGTCCGTGATGCGCAAGCTCCGATATATCAAACAAATCGGATACGAGCTTGCTCATCATCTGTCCTGAATTATTCTGATCATAATACGAAAAAGAAAGCTTTTCATATTGGTCGAAAAGCTCCTTTCTCATGTCGCGCTCCATCCTCGCTCCCATCATGTGCCCCGCATATGTCACATAATACCTGCACGCAGTCTGTATGATATATGCCACCAATAGGCCTATTGTAATAGGAATCAGCGCAGAAATGATTTTTCCCGGTGCTCCTGCAAAAGGGTTTTGGTCAGCGTGCGAAGCAGCTGCGGAAATGCCAGATCTATGGCACTGATTATTGTTGCGCAAAGCAGGTCTATGAAAAAGACTGCTTTGTAGGGTTTGTAGTATTTGATGAATTTCTTTAATGTTTGCATGGTGTCCTCCCGGTGTGTTGTTGGTGAAACTATTTGTTTCTTAACTCACATCATTATATATAGGTAAACCTATATATGCAATAGGATAACCAATGAAAACACAGGATAACACCTGATAAATAACATAGCATTTCGTTTGTAGGCGAAATCTATGCAAAATTTTCACATTGTTATGCGAAATCCATGTGAAATCACAGTTGTTAAATTTCGCATAATGACATATAATATAATCAAAGTATTGCTATTAAATTATTATGCGGAGGTGCCACATGGAATATTTATCTTGCTCAGATGCATCAAAAGCAATGGGATTTTCTGTACGAAGAATCCAGCAGATGTGCAAAACGGTGAATTGCCCGGTGCAATAAAGGAAGGACGTAAATGGTTAATCCCTGACGAAACCATACACATGAATCATTTCGCGAAAAATAAATCCTTGCCAATAGGTGTATCTGATTTTAAGCTTGCAACCACCGGCTATTATTATGTAGATAAGACTCTGATGATACGTGATTTTCTGGATAAAAGCCGATGGTATCTCTTTCACACGCCCAAGGCGTTTTGGAAAAACTCTGAATATGGATATGCTGCGCGTATTTTTTGAAAAAACAAACGAGGATACATCTGTTTATTTCAAAGACAAACAGATATGGCAATGCGGCGATTACTACACTAAACACCAAGGACAGTATCCTGTCATTTTTTGACGTTCAAAGATGTTAAAAGCATGACCTGGGAAGAAACCTTTCAGAAAATCCGCAGGCTTATATCTCTAGAATTTATACGACATAACGAGCTTGAGACAAGTTCTGTTTTAACCGCTTACGAAAAGAACAATATCATCTTCTTGCCGGAGACAGCGGGGATGAAGTCGATTGTCAGATGGGTCTGCAGCTTTTATCATTACTGCTTCATAAGCATTATGAAAGGGAATGTATCATTATCATTGATGAATATGACACACCCATCCAGCAGGGGCATACCTGCAATTTCTATCCGAAATTGTAAATTTCATGCGCAATTTTTCTCAGGAGGACTCAAGGACAATCCACACCTTGCCTTTGGCTTTCTTACAGGAATACTGCGTGTAGCAAAGGAAAGTATCTTCAGCGGCATGAACAATCTGAAAACCTATTCTATTCTCGATGATGGCTACAGCTCTTATTTTGGTTTTACTGAAAAAGAGGTAAAAGACATGCTGCGATACTATGGAAAAGACGATAAATATAATGAGCTCAGCGAATGGTACGATGGATATCGTTTTGGCAATACAGAAATCTTTAATCCATGGTCTGTAATCAATTATATCTCTGACAACTGCTTTCCGAAAGCATTCTGGCAATCCACCGGCAGCAATGAGATAATCGGAGAAATTATCCAGACAGCTACGCCTGAAATTACCAAAGACCTTTATAAGCTGCTCTGTGGTGAAAAAATCGCAGCCTATATTGATACCGGTGTTATCTATCCCGAGGTTCAGAATAATCCATATAGTATATACAGCTTTCTTCTGGTAGCCGGATACCTGAAGGTTGCCAATATTTATCCGCAAAGCGATGGAAATTTCATGTGTGATGTTGCTATTCCGAACAAAGAAATTACTTTTGTTTACGAAAAGGAGGTTCTAAACCGCACCAACCAAAATAGCCTTGCCATATCTATCAGTCAGGCTATCTTTTCCAAGGACACGCAAAAACTCCAGGCTCTGCTGGAGGATTTTATGGTAAAAAGCATTTCTTCTATTGATGGAGCTAATGAAGGCTTCTATCACGGAATGATGCTTGGTCTTTGTGCCATACTTGGAAACCGCTACAAGATACGCTCAAACCGCGAATCAGGCCTCGGTCGATTTGATATTCAGCTTATGCCTTTAACAAAGGGAATGCCCGGATTTATCTTTGAATTTAAACACACTAAAGATGAACATACCGATTTATCTGCATTAGCCGACAGCGCCCTGCAACAGATAGAAGCAAAGAAATACGACACAGAGCTGCGCGATAATGGTGTGAATTCAATTATAAGCATCGGTATTGCTTTTAGAGGGAAAAGTGCTGTGGTGAGGAGAGGCTAAAAATCTCACCGAATATTAGTATAATCCAAAAAGAAGCACATGCAGCTTGCCACCCTATCACCATCATTGCGATACAAATGAGGCTGATCGGTCTCAAACTTATACACCTGTCCCCTATGGATTTCCTGCACATGGTCGTGACACTCGACCGTCAGCACACCGTCTGTGACTGTAAGATATTCGCGTGTTTTCTCGCCGTGCCCACCGCTTGTATACACGCCGCCCGGCTCCACGTCGATACGGTATACCTCAACCTCCCTTGAGTCCTCGTATGGGAAGCAGGTCCATACCCTGTACTGTCCCAAAAGCTCCTTTGTCGGGACCAGATCATCCGGAGATATGAGCGCATAGTCCACTCTCGGCGGATCTATAAGTCTTTGAAACTCAATTCAGGCCGCTTGTGATTTTACCAAGCACTCCGATAGATGGATTTGCTGTGCCCTTTTCTATCTGAGCAAGCATGCTTTTACTCACACCGGTCTGTTCCGCTACCTGGTCTAAGCTCATGCCCTTTGACTGACGTATTCTTTTTAAATTTTCAGATACATTGTGTGACAGATAATCCATACTCATATCTCCGTTTTGCATTTAATTTTCTAACTATACTGTTTATAATCATATAAGGTAACTATTCGGAATAGTTACCTTATATGTTGTATTTTATAAGTTTACAGTGCCCTGCGATACAGCATCTCGATATCGCACTGACGTGAAGCCCTTGGATTGACAGCAATGTTGCCGCTCTTCATGGCATCGACAGCCATCGGCTCTATCTTGCTTTCTATCTCTTCCTTTGTGACTGTTCGGTTTTGCTGGCATTGTTGATTGCGATGGTCAGATTCTCAGGGATTCCGATGTCTGTGCAAAGCTCCCTGATTGCATCTACCAGCATCATTGGTTCAAATTCGTCCGCATACGCAGGAATCGGGCTTATATCATTGTAGATTGTCAGATATCTTCCATGATCCGCCAGTGCATTATACTCTGCGATCACCGGAAGCAATACTGCATTTGCCACTCCATGCGGTACATCAAAGAATGCACTGACCGGATGGCTCATTGCATGTACATTTCCAAGTCTCGCAAAGGAAAATGCGATTCCTGCAAAAAGTGAGCCTGTCATCATAGCTTCTGCAGCCTCGATATCGTTTCTGTTTGCTACAAATCTGCGGATATTTTTCCGATAAGTGCCATCGCTTTCTCTGCCATTGCGTCAGAAAACGGAGATGCTGCTGTGGAAACATAAGCCTCCTCGGCATGGATAAATGCATCTATTCCGCATGCTGCTGCAACGCTTGCCGGAGCTGTTGTCAAAAGCTCTGCATCCAGGATTGCATATTTTGGCAATATCTCGTAGCTGAATACTGTGAGCTTATAGTTTCTGCTATGATCTGTGATTACAGAGAATGCTGTCACCTCTGAGCCGGTTCCTGCGGTGGTTGGTATCGCAATGAGCGGTACGATTGGTCCCGGCACCTTGTGTGCTCCCTCATAGTCTGTGACGCTTCCGCCATATTTGGCAACCACGCCCACTGCTTTTGCCACATCCATCGGAGAACCTCCTCCAAATGCAACGATAAAATCTGCGCCCGACTCCAGGTATTTTGCTGTGGCTTTCTCCACTGTTGCGACAGATGGATTTGCCTCTATATCTGTAAAAGTGTCTGCTTTTATGTCAACTGATGCCAGATAATCTGCTGCCTTTTTTACAAGTCCCATCTTCTCAAGATGCGGTCCTGAAATGATGAGTGCATGCTTACCTCCAAGCTTTTTGGCTATTTCCGGCAGCTTTGAGAGACTGCCCTTTCCCACTGTGATGTCCTGTGGCACCGAGAAATTAAATGTTTCCATATATAATCTGTCCTTTCTGAATTTTTGTATCTCATTTCATGTATATAATTTTACGTCTTAAGGTATTTTCGCCTAAATGTACTAGCTTGCTTTCTTTGCAAGTACTCTGTCTATTGCAGCATCGATAACCTTATCCAGCTCAACCTCATCTGCCTCTGGCATAAGTGTTGCAGCATCCTCATCAGAGATGATCTCAACAAGTGTACCAAAGGACTCTTTGTATTTCTTTTTACAGAAGACGAAGAATACCACGCCGAGCGCACACCATGCAAGCACGATGCCCCACTCCTGGACGATAAGTGTTCCGCCGCTTCCCGGAATACAGTACATTGCAACCATGAAGCCTGACATGATGACCGCCATCGTTCCAAAGAACTTGTATGCGGGAACCTTGTAAGGTCTTGGCATATCCGGCTCCTTCTTGCGAAGAATAATAAATGAAAGAGCAACCATGCAATATGCGACGCAGCATCCGAAGTTACCGGCATCACTGATCCATACAAGCATCTTTCTTCCTGCAAAAGGTGCAAGCATTGTGAGAGATCCGATGAGAATCAGTGCATTGATAGGTGTCTTGTGCTTTGGATGAAGCTTTGCAAAAAACTTCGGAATCATATATGACTCTGCCATTGAGTACATGGCACGCGAGCCACCGAGCATAAATGAGTTCCATGAGGTTACGATACCGCACATTCCGCCGACTATTATAACCTTTGCCATAATCTTCGTGTTGAATGCCGCTGCCATCGCATCTGCCGTTACAAGTCCTGTTGCCTGCTCTGAATCAACAATTGCCTGTGGGCCCATGACAAGACCTACCGCAACAATGACAAGTGCATAGAACACAACTGCCAGAACTACTGATAAGATAAGTATTGAGCCGATTTTCTTTGCCGGAACATTGATCTCCTCAGCCGCCTGAGGTATTACGTCAAATCCGATAAAGTAAAATGGTGACAGAGCTGCCACTCCGATAATTGCCTTTACGTTCAGACCTGCAGAGCTGCCTGCAAACATCTGTCCATCCAGGTTATCAACTGTTCCATTGATTACCGATGCAATTATCAACAAAATTCCGGCGCCACCAATAATACATGTGAGCACAGTCTGCAAAATCGCTGCTGTCTTTGCGCCGATAATGTTTATCATCATGATTAAAAATGCCACAACTATCGCCACAATAAGCCATGAAGCATAGATATCAAAGCCTGCTACCGTATACAGATATCCCTTCAAAAAGCCCGGCCACAGATATGTGATGATTGTTGGGAAAGCGCACGCCTCAAAGCATGCCACACTGACATATCCAAGGATAATCATCCACGTACATATGAATGAACCTGTCGAACCCATTGCCTTGTAGCTGAATACATGCTCGCCACCGCACTGAGGCATGGCTGCTGTCAGCTCCGCGTAGGTCATTCCCACGAAAATATCATGATACCGCCGATTACGAAGCCGATTGCGGCACCGAGCACTCCGCCCTTTTCAATCCAGCCTCCGGTTGAGACAACCCAGCCCCAGCCAATCATGGCTCCAAATGCAATTACAAGTACGTCCCAGGCATTCAGGACTTTGTTAAATTCTGATTTTTTCTGTTCCATTACTTGTCACCTCCAGCTTCTGTCTTACTTTCATTCTCTACCACTTTTCTTGCCAGAGACTCAATAAGCTCCGCTGTGCCATCCACTCCTAACAAGCTGCTGTCTATAAGCATATCCCTGTTGTGTCTATCGCCTCGGTTGCTTCCTGTCAGCGCCATATGACGCTTATGATAACGCTTATCCTTTTCAGTGATAAAAAGCTTTGCATCATCCTCCGACAAATTGTGGCTCTTCATTACGTTTTCAATCCTCACTTCATCCGGTGAATAGATGAAAATACGTAAAATCGGTTTATGTTCCTTTAGTATATAGTCTGCTGAACGACCGATAATCACGCATGACTCACGGTCTGATAATTTTCTGATTATGGTTTTCTGGACGTGAATTGCACGCTCTGTGAGGTCTGCATATTTGGAGAAAGAGCCTCTGACATCACCCTCTGCACCTTTTCGGCGATGGTGATACCTTCCTCAACCTTTTCCATGATATCCTTCGGAATACCGACCGCTTTTATGATTTCATCTACAGTATCCCTGTCATAAAATTTAATTCCCAGGTCTTTAGCAACCTTTTTGCCAATCTGGTTTCCCTTTGCACCGTATTCGCATCCGATTGTAATAACTAGATGTGCCATTTCGTTCCCCTCGCTTTTCTTATATATACATCTTTATACTATGTTGATATGAAAGTTGCTAAGGTATGCATCGACGATACCTTTTGACACTTTAATCATATGTTGTTATATAAACTTGTTCCGCTTAGTTACCTATATTCTTTGTTTAAAAGAAGGGCGCACGAAGCTAATCGTGACGCCCTTGTCCTTTTATCCGGCTCGTAAAATCTGCCGCAATATATTCTGTTACCTGCCTCAAATATAATTCAAACCTTCTATGAAAGTGACTCAACAGTTTCCTTTATAATCTCAACTGCCTTATCACACTCTTCTTCACTGACGATCAGTGGTGGAACCATACGGATAATATGTGCTCCGATTGCTGTGATAAGCATATGACGGTCGAAGCAGCCATGCTTTACATCTACACCTGAGATTGTATCATCAAACTCAACACCAACCAGAAGTCCCTGATGTCTTACCTCTTTTACATGTGGCAACTTCTCTAATTTCGCTGCAAAATAATCTCCGACCTTCTTTGCATTTCCTGCAAGGTCTCTGTCAAGAAGCTCTCCAACCTCTGCAAGTGCTGCTGCACAGCATACAGGATGTCCACCAAAGGTTGTACCGTGTGAACCGGCTGAGAATGCTTTTGAAACCTCCTCTGTTGCACAGATTGCTCCGATTGGCATTCCGCCACCAAGACCTTTCGCCATAGATACGATATCAGGTTTGATGCCGTAGTTCATGTAGCTCATTACAGCTCCGGTTCTACACCATCCTGTCTGTACCTCATCCAGAAGTAAAAGCATTCCCTTCTCATCACAGAATTCACGAAGTCCTTTCATAAATTCCATGTGTTGCCGGATGAACTCCGCCTTCACCCTGTACAGGCTCGATCATAATTGCGATCGTATTCTCTGTGCATGCATCCTTGAAAGCCTTTAAATCATTGTAAGGAGCGTATGAGAAACCGTATGTCATAGGACCAAAGCCCACCTGGCATCCGTTTCCCGGCTGACCTGTTGCTGACATTGCTCCAAATGTTCTTCCATGGAAACCATCCTTTGCTGTAACGATGTGATATCTGTTTGGGCCATATTTCTCAATACCATATTTACGCGCCATCTTGATCATTGCCTCGTTGGCCTCTGTTCCTGAGTTCTGATAAAAGATCTTGTCCATTCCAAGTGTCTTACATACTTTTTCAGCAAGCAGCGCCTGTGGAATGGTGTATGGATAGTTAAATGTGTGCATTATATCGTCCACCTGGTCTTTGACTGCTGCTACAACCTTCGGGTTTCTGTTTCCCGCATTGTTTACTGCGATTCCTGCATAAAAGTCAAGATATGGTGTTCCATTCTCATCATAGAGATACATCCCCTCGGCTGTCTCTGCAAGAAAATCGAAACGCTCATAAGTCTCGATCATGTATTTGCTTACTTTGTCTTTGATATCCTGTGCTGTTAATCCTGTGTCTTTTAATTTCATAATATATTGCCTCCTAATTTAAATATCCTTGTGATTTTGATAAATAAAAAAGAGCAAAGTGCTTCACCGGTTAGCGTCTTTGCTCTTAAATATTCATAATTAATATGTAGTTGTTTGTTCGTTTTCTTTTGTGTATTATTTTGAACAAGTAAACAATATCACGTTCAATATATTGTGTCAACAATTTTCATTAAAAAAGTGAAATACCTCACAATTGTCAGTTTAAAGACACTTATGCTTAAAATTATAAATAAAAACTGTCATTTGACACTTAAAATATTATTTTATTGTAATGTTTTGTGCATTATATTGTCTGTGCATTATTCTGTTGCTATGTTCCTTTTCATCATCTATATGCATTATAAAGAACACGCTATGCGTTCTTTACAAGCTCCTGTTTACGGAAGGTGCGGAACAGTCCAATCTGCTCCAGTGCCTTTGCAATGCCGAAAAAGACAATTGAATCTATCGGCCACATAATAAGGTTCTTCAGTGCACGCATTGGAAGGATTGCCATCAATGCCTGTCCATACAGTACCTGCAGACACAGAGTATTGAGAATGACATTGCAGATGAGCATTACTACAAACTTCGCAGCAAGCACTCTCCATATGGTAAGCTTTTTCTTATAAAAGAAACATCCATATAAAACACCTGCAAGCATTACAACAAGTGTAAGCTGTGGACAAAATGGTCCTGTAGGCTTCATCAGATACTTGATGATGTCAAGCGCTCCGTGGAAAACAGCTCCGGCAACCGGTCCAAACAGGTAATCAACGATACCATTTGGAATATCGGAAAACCGATACGGATAAACTGTCCATATTCGATGGAGAAATATCCAAGGATAACGGCAACTGCAGCAAGCATTGCCATAGTTGTGATGGTTCTGACCGATTTAAGCTCTCGGGCAGAATCGGTGAACAAAGTAACGAATTTTTTCATTAAAAAATTACCTCCTTTGCAGACCTCACCGAACTACAACAGGAGATAATTAATATCTTCGGATGCAGCGGGATGCGACTCATGTACCGCAAGATTTTCTTTTCGTCCGGGTGACAACTCCCTGTTCATCCGGCACTTAACGCACATGTGTCTACTCTGCTAAAATTTATTTATTTGTAACGTATTAAAGTATATCACACTCTAATATCAAATCAAGTCTTTTTATTCAATATAATAATTAAAGGGCCAAAATACCTTTTGACCCTCATATCTTATCATATCCTATTATTTTATTTACTCTATCTTGGATCCGGACGATGCTTCATGTCACGGATAGGAATATTGGCAACGAGTGCGGAACCATTCCGTTGTTAGAATCAGACTCTGTCTCTGTGATTTTCACATCAAGAGCTTCCGCATCAATATCCATATAGCGGGAAATAACCTCAATGATATCCCTTTTCATCATCTCCATCATCTCCGATGAGCAGTTTGCACGGTCAGAAACCAGCACCAGCTTCAGGCGATCCTTTGCAACATTACCAGAAGATTTCTTTTTAAATAAATCCATTATACCCATGGTACGTATCCCCCTTTAATTTTTCTTAAACATATCCTTTAGCTTTTCAAAGACACCATGCTTCTGGTTTAAATCAAGGAAAGGAACCTCCTCGCCCATGATACGGCGGCAGATATTCATATATGCCTTTCCTGCAAGGCTGTCTGAGCCAACTAACGGCTCACCACGGTTTGTAGAAATAACAATCTGCTCATCATCCTGTACTGCACCGATTAAGTTGACTGCAAGGATCTCTGTTACATCATCCACATTCATCATATCACCGCGCTTAACCATATCGACACGCAGACGGTTGACAATCAGATCAATGCGCTTCATCTCATTTGCCTCGAGAAGGCCAACAATACGGTCAGCGTCACGGATTGCTGATACCTCGTGTAGTGACAACGAGTGCACGGTCAGCTCCTGCAACGGCATTCTTGAAGCCCTGCTCGATACCTGCCGGGCAATCAAGCAGAATATAGTCAAACTCCTCACGAAGCTCATTGATAAGCTCAACCATCTGCTCCGGTGTAACAGCATCCTTGTCCCTTGTCTGAGCTGATGGAAGCAGACACAGATCAGGATATTTCTTATCCTTGATAAGGGCCTGACGTATACGACATTTGCCCTCAACGACGTCTACGAGATTGTATACAATACGATTCTCAAGTCCCATAACAACATCCAGGTTACGCAGTCCGATGTCAGTATCAATCATAACAACCTTTTTATTTAACTGTGCAAGAACTGTACCGATATTTGCTGTGGTTGTGGTCTTGCCCACACCACCCTTTCCTGATGTGATAACGATTACTTCGCTCATGAACTTTCTTCCTCCTACGTTCCTAAATGCTATTTAAAATATTTTTAGTAATTGGTTCGATGTAAATATATCCATCCTTTGCGATGGCTATCTGTGCCTGCTCCTGTGCCGCTTTTCCTTGCGCCTTACCCTGTGCTTTGGCTGAGGCTCGTCGGACTCTTCGCAATCAAATCACCAATCTGAATCTGAATCGGCTGCATATCAAGTGCAAATACAAAACAGCTCCTGTCACCTGTGCATCCGGCGTTAACATTGCCCTTTAATGCACCAAGAATAACGATATTGCCCTGAGCTATAATCTTGGCTCCCGGATTGACATCACCTATGATTGTGACCGAAGACTCGCTGGTAATCACCTGGCCTGACCTGAGCGTACCACGGTAAAACTGCTCGGGAACACTGACTGTCGCAACATTCTCGCACTGCTTCTGCACTGCCTCATTAAATGCCTCAACCTGCTCCTTCATAATGGCTTCCTGCTCGGTACCACTCTCCACAATGCACAAAATCTCAATTGTGGTATTTTCCTCAATAGCTGCAATTATCTGCTGCTGCTCTTCATCTGAAAGATGCCTTCCCTCAAATGAAATAGCAAGCTTTGCGTTTTTAAAAAAATTGGCGGATGCCTTAAACTTCTCCACAACTGCCTTTATCAAATCAGCAAATGGCATATCCGCATCTAAAATTAAATTGATTCCATATTTATTACTCTTTATCGTAACCGACTGTGACATGAGTACCTCCAATATCATTTAATATGAAATTCATTACTCCTAATTATACATTTTTATGTGGCTTCACGCAACCTTTTTCTGTAGGCTTCATTAGGCTATACTGCCCAACAGACCTTTTATAATCTATTTCTGTTCTGTTTCCTTATCTTCTTTATCCTACTGCCGAAGACAAAACATCAGATTGTCTACACACCATGTCGATAATTTCAAGGAAGTCTTATAAACTACTTCTTAAATTTGTATTTCCCTTTTCCGTAACCGGATACAGGTTCAATAATCTCTGCCTGCACCAAATTGGAAAGAAGTTTGGAAGCACCTGAACCTTTCAACTCGAGAAGCTTCATAACTGCACTTCTTCCAAATACTTCATCAAAACCAAACTCTTCAAAAGAGTCTATGAATATGAACTGTCGTTTTTACTGAGAAATCGCTGCCTTTTTCGGAAAGTACACTTTCAATATCCACTTTTTTCGTCCTGAATATCCACTTTTGTATCCCCAATGTCCACTTTTTCTTCATTCAAAAGTCCACTTATATGAAGATTTCGACTATGAAGCTCATTTTTCTCGTTCAAAAGCAGATTTCTGAGAAATGTTTCCAAATACTCTGTTGTTTCGTGAATACCTGTTTGCAGGTTCGTATAGTTTGCACGGACAAGTGCATTTCTGAAATACCACGCATTTTCCGCAAAAATATCATTGGTTGCAGAAAACCCCAGTGTTCTTAAATATTTAATGAAGAACACCGCCGTTGTTCTTGTATTGCCTTCCCCGAAGATATGGATTTGCCATAACCTTGAAATAAATACCGCAAGATGATGAATTATCTCGTCCATTGAAAGCCCTTTATAGCTAAAAGCTCTCTCCTGCGAAAAATCATATTCAAGTGTGGTTTCCAGTTCAGACGCACTACCATACATAACGGTTGCTCCATCTAGCACCCATTCTTTCTTTGTAATATTATAATCTCTAATCTTTCCGGCGTGTTTATAAATACCCTGAAAAAGTTTGCGGTGGATAGAGATATACTCATTTGGAGAAAATGAGAACGCTGTTTCAGAAAGGATTTCCGCAATGCGGGAAGAAACCTTATCTGCTTCTTCTGTGCGCTCATCATCAGATAAATGCACGGATCTTTCCTCATAGTAGCTGTCAATAAGACTCTGTGCTTCCTTCATTGTGATTTTGCCTTCAATATTTTGAATTGCAGTATCAATCAGATATTTAGATGGTTTGAGTCCGTCCACTGCCTGAAGTCCGATTGCGGTACTCCACGCATAACCTTTATGAGCTTTATCCGGCTCAGACTCCTCTCAAATATTCCTTAAATGGGTCTTTTTCCATATCCACTACCTCTCTTCATAGTCTTGTAATTCAATCTTAACTAAAACATCTGGATCTGTGACAAATTCGTTCGACACTGTCGAACTTTTTACAAAATCTGGTAATTTAAATTCGCTCGACACTGTCGAACCAATTTGAGGATATACTTTATAAAATTGTCTACAAGCCTTAAAAAGCGTATAATTCATTCCTTTTTGATCAATCTGTTTTTCCAAATTTTTCAAAAGATGAGAACCATATTCTGCTCTGTCACTGCCATCTTGTTCATATTCAACTATATAGTAACCAATCGCCCAATTTCGCAATGTCATGAGCTGATTTACAGCACTTTTTGCTGCTGAACTTGCTTTATCATTTATTTGCTTAATACTATCTGCAAGCAGTTCAAATTCCATTGCATTACCTCCAATACATTGTCCTAAGACTATTATAAATTCGCATAGACACAGTATACCACAGCTCTTGTATCTATGTGATTTCTTTTTATTGTTTTTGCCGATACGAACTCATCTTCTCCACAGTAACCTCCGGATAAAAGGAAGTCAGTATCGTTGCTCTAGGAATTCCTGCAGCAAGTGCCATCTTAAGCTCTTCCTTCTGCTCAAGTGTATATGATCAGTGTATCATTCGATTTGTAGTAGTATCTTCCCACTGAGGCTTTTCCCTTTCAGGATTCCTTACAGGCTTACCACCTGCATTTCCACTAGAAGCACTATCATTTACTGTATTATTTGCTTTCCTTCATATTTATCATATTGTCCATCTGTTAACCCTACTTTATTAAATTAAATGACATTTGCGGATTCATATTATACCTTCTTTTCTGATTACGAAAAAGCACCTTTTATTAAGCATTCAACAAAAAACCTCACCAGTACTTCTACCAGTGAGGTTATTATATCATATCGCCACTTCCATAAGCATCAAATCTGCTCATTCTCTGCATTGTTTGGCGTAAAATTGGCGTATTTTTGTAATTTTACAAATTTCCACCAATAAGGTACATCTCGTTTTAGTACAGCTTTGCACCTGCTGGAATGTGGTTATCAACCATAAGAAGATGAAGCTCTTCATCCTCTGAATCCTTAAGATTGTTTACTGCTGAAAGTAACATACCACAAGATTCAATTCCCATCATCTTTCTAGGTGGAAGATTTGTGATGGCAATAAGTGTCTTTCCAACAAGCTCTTCTGGCTCATAGTAAGCGTGGATTCCGCTTAAAATAGTGCGGTCTGTACCTGTTCCGTCATCTAAAGTAAACTGTAAGGTGTATTGTCGTCCTTGTCTGCATTGAGAATCTTAGTAGTAATGTCTATCAAAAGGCTTTTACATATTAGATAAAAGCATGTAAAATTTCTTTTACATAGCTTAATTGCGGTCTATTTAGCTTGTTTCCTGACTGCTCAGGAAAAATATTTCTACCCTCGCCCCACCTGTATTTTCAGAATTTGAAAGTTTAATACCTCCACCATATTTTTCAGCCACAGTTTTTGCAAAAAATAGTCCCATCCCATAATGGGCTTCGCCATTTCTACTTGTGTCATCCATAAAAAACTGCTCTGTGCCATGCAATAATGCTTCTTTTGTAAATCCTGATCCGCTATCCTCCACAATGAATGTCAGCCGGCCATCCTGCTCCTTTGCGTCAATATAAATGATTCCATTTTCTTTTGTATGCTCCACTGCATTCTGAATCATATTCATTACGGCCCGGAACATTGGATCATAAGCAATCGTTACCTTTTTATCACTTTGTCCCGCCTTCCAATCTATTTTCTGGTGATAGATTTCTACCAGTCCGAGTGCCTGTTCCTTTATATCTGCGAAAAAATCTTCTAACCTCACCGTTGTATAGGTAACATCACTGCAATTCCATGATTTTGTGACATCTATCAACTGTTTTACATAACTTTGTATCTGTGTTGTGCCGTTCAAAACATAAGTGATATTATTCTTCTGTTCTGTGGTCAGTTCAGTCTCTGAAAGTAGTTCTGCATTTCCCCGTACAATCGTAAGAGGTGTTTTAATATCATGCGCCAAAGCAGACATCTGTTGTTTCTTTTCCTGCTCTGTTTTCCACTGCTTTTCTAAAGATTCTCGCAATGCATCTCGCATATCATCGATTGCCGATAAACAGTCATCGAACTCTTTGATACCGGAACAGGATGTCTCATATTCCAGATTTTGATCCTTTATTTGTCCGATTGCGTCTAATACAGGCTGCATCTGCTTTTGATTCTTTTTCCAAAACGTATGGACTGAATGATGATAATCGCTACCGCTCCAATCACAGACATAATAATCATCACATTCTGTGGTCCTATAAAATGCTCCCTCAAAAAAGCTGAATGATATTGAGGTGTCAGGCGATATTGCAATACAACATATTCATTTTCCCTTAAAATTACTTTATAAAAATATTTCCCGGATGCGTTTCCGTACTTTGCAACATTCCATGCTATCTGTTCGTATTGTTCTGACAGATCTCCACCTATTTTCTCTCCATTCTCTGAAAAGATTACATAATCACAAAGTGCAGGAATCATCTCAGCAGTTACTTTATCCGCACGTAAAATCGTATCATATGCTTCATTAATCTTTTGCTCTGCATAATTTGCCGGATAGATACAGCCCACACTAATCAAAAGGTACAGCAGCAGCCAAGCAACAATCACCAAACCTACTAATGATCCAAGCATGACCAGTACATATCTCATAAAAATCCAGCTGAGTGCATTGCTTCTCTTTACTCTTCCCATTTATATCCAATCCCCCAGACTGTTTTTATCGGTATATAATCATAATCCGCAAATTTTGCTCTTATATTTTTGATATGCGTGATAATGGTACTGTCATTACTCTCATTGTCAAAGCCAAAGACCGCTTCCAATATCTGTTCCTTCGAGAAAACCTGTCCTCTGTTTTTAGCCAGAAATTCACAGATTTCGTACTCTGCTTTCGTAAACGGAAGTTCTTTATCATCCATCAACAGTTTCTTTTGAGATATTTGAATACAGACCCTCCCCAAAACCATCCGGACAGAATGTTCCCTGTGCTCTCTTCTAAGATGTGCATGAATCCTTGCCCGAAGTTCCATCACTCCAAATGGCTTTGAAATATAATCATCTGCTCCCAACGAAAGTCCGTTCACCAGACTTTTTTCCTCCGTTTTTGCGGTAAGAAACAAAATCGGACAATCCACAAGTGCCCTGATTCTTTTGCATAATTCGAAACCATCAATTCCAGGCATCATAATGTCAAGTAAAATCAGGTCATAACGATGTAATTCTTCCATATTAATTTTCAGCGGATTACTTACTTTGGTAACCAGATGTCCATCCTTATTCAAAATGCTTTCTATCATTTCCAAAATTGCCGGTTCATCATCAACTGCCAGTATTTTTGCCATAGTTTCCCTCGATTCTATTCCGATATTCTGTTTCCTTCCCAGTGGTTTACCCACCAAAAATAGTATACCATACTAATCCCTGTAAATATTAAGCAACCTGGTATGAATGACAACCATTCACCTACACTAGTTTCTCCCAATACAGATTGCAGATAAGTATATGGTACTCTACCCGTCCAGCAGACAAATACATATTTCCACACATAATCTCCAAGTCCGGTAAGCATCAATGCACTAATTAGTCCTGATATAATCCCTGCTCCAATGGATACCCCTTTTCCAAACTGAAAAGCCAGAATCAGCTGCCACAGATAAAGTGGAACACTGCTTCCCCACAGCAGCAATGCTGCAAATATACATCCTTTCATGATTTCGATATCGCTTGATGCGATTCTTCCAAATCCAATTCCGAATATGATTGCTGTCAATAGGATAGAGCACAGACACAAAACCAGTAGCATCAACAGTTTCGATAAAAATGCTGCAGGTTTATCCGGTAAAGACAACAGATTTTGAAAATTACCTGCATTTTGTTCCTGTTCCATCACACTTGCTGTAAAAATTCCAATAAGTACCGGAAGTCCTGCTCCTATTGCCTGATAAAATGCAATCACTTTCATATTTTCATTCCATGGTGAAAAAAAGTAATATATTAAAAATATAACGCTGGTTATAATCGGAATCAGTAAGTGTGCCAGAATCACAGATGTTCCTTTCATCTTTCGCAAGTCTGCATTAAGAGATCTTCCAATCATCTTATTTCACCTCTCTTCTCTCAAACCATTTCAAAAACAGAACCGTTACAAAAACAAACCAGATGATTGAGAGACACATTCCCGGAACAATGACTCCCGTATCCAAAAGAGGATTCCCTGCTTCTGCGGCAAGTCCATTTGGTAAAACATGAAGCAACGGGCACATCATTCGCATAGGGATTGCAGAAACAAGTACATACCAGATTCTGGTTTGTGATATTACCACACCGCTGACGGTAATAAACAGGCAGACGAACAGGTTTACAATCATTCCAAATCGTTCACTTAAAAATAAAGCTACCGGAATCTCCCATAACTCAGAAACCGTCAGAAACAATACTGCAATCAACGCTCCTTTCACTGGAACATGTGTCGTTAGAAGAAAGCCTCCAAGCGTTGCTCCTGCAAACACAATCACATTAGAAAACAAAATCATGTACCCAATATAAATAATTTTCCCCAGCAACAATTTTCTTCTGTCTGTGGGAATAGTCATTAAATGATAGTATTTTATCTTTTCTCCTGCGCCACAGAAAGATAACAAAATAGAGCAATCATCCCCGGCAGCAAAGTGTATACCACCAGTTCCAAACACTTTCTGCATAAGCATTTGTCATCCCAAGAGTAAATATAAATGCCATGACAAATGTAAGAAGAGGAAATCCCCAGATAAACTTTTTTCGCATGGTTCTTTTGGCTTTTCTGATGTTCTGCTTTTATAATATTAACCATGGATTTCACCTGCTTTCTGGTTTTTTCTTACCACATTCATAAACAAATCTTCAAGATTATCTCCCTGCTTTAATGCTCCTTCATATCCTAAGATTCCACGAAATAATCCCGACTTTATCTGCAAGTAACTGTACCTCTGAGAGAATATGACTGGAGAGAATTACAGTGATTCCCTGTTCCGGAAAAGACCGGATCAGCTCTCGTAATTCCTCGATGCCTATTGGATCTAATCCATTCGTAGGTTCATCCAATATCAAAAGTTCCGGTTCTCCAAGCAATGCCATTGCAATGCCTAGTCTTTGCTTCATCCCCAAAGAAAACTGTCCTGCTTTCTTCTTTCCGGTGTTTGTAAGTGATACAATCTGCAAGACCTCATCAATTCTGTTTTCATCTGTACCAAGCAATAATTGTCTTACCTTCAAATTCTCTCTGGCGGAAAGATTTTCATAAATAGGCGGATTTTCAATTAACGCTCCTATTTTTGATAAATCTTTCCTATCCAAAAGTTTTCCATCAAAGTAAATCTTTCCTGCAGTTGGTTTCATCATACCGGTCAGCATTTTCAATGTGGTAGATTTTCCCGCACCATTCGGTCCAAGCAGTCCATAAATCTGTTTCTTTTCTATATTAAGTGAAACATTATTTACCGCTTTCTGTTTTCTAAAATATTTACATAGATTTTGTGTCTGTAACATCATTTCCATCTTTACTATCCTTCCTTCTATATTTCATTTCTTACTGAAATATAACCTAACAGAAAAAAATAAAGATTTGATGAAGATTTATTCCCGTATGGAATAAACCATCAATTTATCTTTTCTTATATGTCAACACAACTCCAACCACCTAACCTTTTTCAGTCTCTTCCGCAATCGGAATTATGACGCTAATGCACCTCCGAATAGGTAGATGTAATTATTAACACTAGTAATTTATGAACTCAATGCCGCTACCAGCGATGAATATCTTTCCGTTTTTTATCTACTATTTGCTAAAACGCAATCAACAATCTAAATTTGCAAATCAATAGTATTGCCTTCATTATTATTCTTTTCCTTTGATCTCTCTGCGGATATATCTACCTTTATTTTGCTATAAGAAACATTTCCTTTCGCTTTTTCGCCATACTCTTCCTTCAAACGAGCTAACTCATCATTATAAATTGATGTAAACACTCTTGCTCTTGCAAATTCTTCATCTGTACTTATAGCTTTCCAGTTTCTTGACTCTGGATTATAAGAAAGCGTTTTATTACCTTTTGAATCCCAAAACATACATGCAGCATTCATTTTGCCACCAGTTTTTTTCATGCTTGATTCATATATAGCCTTTCTATCAGGAGATACTGTTTCTCCATGCTGCATACACAATTTTCGATAAGCATCATCATCCCTTTTTCCAGTAGCAAACTCTTTTCTTGCAAGTTCTTTTATTGCTTCGTCAAATTCTTCCTCTGACATCGCTGGTTTATCTCGTTTTGTCATGATAGTATCCCAGTTTGGTTTGGTAAAATTAATGTCCACAGGCTTAAATCTTAATGAGAAATTACCATAATCACATTGTGCTAACGGATCATTTGAACTTGCTTTTTTCCCGAACATCTGCTGAACCATTTGAGCATATTGCGAATAATTATCTCTTGTTATCTGCATAATATTATTCCTCCATATTGGCATATATTTCATCTGTTCCAAATTCACTAGATTGAAAAATCAAACCTTCCACCGATTTTATTCTCCTCCGGTTTGATAGAATCCCTGTCAATATTTTTGATCTTATCCAAAAGTTCTTCTTTTGAATTTTCCTGAACCGTAGTTTTTCTTACTTCGGTTTGTTTTGACTGTTCCTTTTTCTTTGCCTCTTTCTTCTCCGCAGCTTTCTTTTCCTGAATCTTTTCAAGATATTCTTTCTGACTAGCTGATGTTTTTTCTAATTGAGCAAAGAAGGTTGTAGTTCCGTCACTATTAAAAGAGATGCCAAATTTTGTTATTTTTGTATCAGCATCTGCATTGCCGTTAGTCTTACCGAATGTTCTTTCAAATCCGAACTGGGCATTGATTTCATCTGACATGCGCAAAACTCCTTCAATACTATGCATTTTTTCTGCATAATATTTCGGATCAGACGCCATCTTCTCCATTTCTTCCTTTGAGAAAATAACCGTATACTCCTTATCACTTTGGGCTAAAATATCTTTGGCATTATCACCATTTTCAAAATCGGCAACCATAAAATCCATGTCGTTTCTTGATCCACGCAAATTCTCCAGCATTTTTTGTGCCGCTTTACTGAGATTTTTTTCAGCGATGCTTTCAGTCGTATTTTCCTTTAATTTCGTATTTTCTGTTGTTTGTGCTGTTTCTTTTTTCTTATTTGCTGTACCAGTCTTGTAGTTGTTCTGGTAATTTGCATAAGCAGCCGTGGTTGTGCTTACATTCATTGACATATCCGTTGTCCTCCTTGTACATATCACATCGTAAATCCGTTTACCTGTTCTTTTCTATATATCGGCATAATTGTTTCGATTATGAATCTTATCATAAAGTTCTGGACTTCCACTCTCTTTTACTAAATTATATTCGCTCCAATAAATAGAATAAAATTCATCTTTTTTTGCAAGTTCCGCTGGTGTCATCTCATAGCCCCAGCCATTTCCAAGATTAGATAAGCGGTAAATTCTTCTCCGACCATTCCGTAATAAGCTCTGGGCGTACTTCTGCTAAACTGTTATTCATAGCCAAACCTCAACCTCCTTGTGCTTAGAGTATATGAAGTTTTAGCTTTATCTTGTAGTTTGCGAATATCTGTATAAATAGAAAAAGCCCTTTGAGAAAGGGATTTCTCCTCTCAAAGGGTAGTTTAACTTTTACTTAAAATTATCTTTTTTAATAACTAAGTTATAATTGCTATCATAATACAGTCCAAGTTCTCTACACATTCTATCGTTCACATTATCTAACGCTTTCTTATATTCTGCATACGTTGGAGACAGAACCATTAAATTAGGAATGAATATATCGTTATATCCTTTATTTTGTAACTCTTTCTGCATTTTTCTCTGTGCAATAAATGCTGGATGGTATTTCATTATACCGTTTTTCATTTTAGCACCTTTCCATACTTTTTCTTTTAGTCTTTCATATTCACTTTCACTCATATCACGATAATAGGCTATCATCTCATCTGCGGTTCTGGTTTCTTGTGCAATCCCACCTATCATCTTCGCACCTATTCCCATAATAAAAGGAACTTTCAATGTCGTTTCATCGCAATATTCTAATATATTCTGTAGTGCCTGCTTCTGTTCCAGAGTCTTCAACCTTACATTAAGAAATGGTTTGAAATGACTTTTAAAATAATCTCCCCATTCTTTTCCCGGTAGCAAAGACTCAATTGCATTTTCAACGGTTTGATAATCAAGTGCCTCATTTGCTTTGTCTGCGTCACCATCATCTATAAATTGCTTCAAAGCTTCAAGTTCTGAGTCTTTTAAAACTTTTTCCTGCACTTTTTCTTGATAAATACGAAGAAGAATACTTTTGTCGCCAGTTTCCAAAAGGCTCTGTATGTCTTTAATACTAATACCGAGTTTTCTATATACTGAAATCTTTTTTAAAGTTTCAACATCTTGTGCAGTATAGTTACGATAACCATTGTTATCTTTATCCACTGACAGCAATCCTTTTTCTTCATAATACTTAACTGCACGCTTTGTCATTCCTACCTCATTTATAATTTCATTTAATAACATCAGATGCACCTCCTTATGATTTATGTTGATAGTATAAGCGTATACGCTGCGTGCAGGTCAAGAGTTTTTCGTCTTTCTTCTAAAAATGGGCAATCCCGATTTCAGGACTGCCCATTCATTCTGCTAATTATGCGATTTTTTCTTGCTTGCACCGATTTCTGCATCAATTGATGTAAGTTTGATGTAAATCGCTGTTTTTTTTCAGTTTTTTATCAAATGAAGTACGTCCCGTCTATTTTGTGAAACGGTACATCTTTACATCATCTTAATAGAGCTTTGCACCTGCCGGAATGTGGTCATCAACCATAAGAAGATGCAGTTCTTCATCCTCTGAATCTTTCAGATTATTCACTGCTGAAAGCAACATACCACAAGAATCAATTCCCATCATCTTACGTGGTGGAAGGTTTGTGATAGCAATAAGAGTCTTTCCAACCAGTTCTTCCGGCTCATAGTAATCTGTGAATACCGCTTAAAATGGTTCTGTCTGTGCCTGTTCCGTCATCAAGAGTAAACTGTAACAGTTTCTTTGACTTCGGTACTGCAACACATTCTTTAACCTTTACGGCACGGAAATCTGACTTGCTGAATGTATCGAAATCTACCTCTTCCTCAAATAAAGGCTCAATCTTTACATTAGAGAAATCAATCTTCTCCGGCTCAGCTTTTACCTCTTCTGAAGGCTTAGAACTTACGCCATTTTCAGCCTTTACGCCACTGATGCTCTTCATTGTCGGGAGCTTTTTCGCTCCTGCCGTAAAGAGCTGTAAGATGATTTGTATTTCTTTAAATCATTACAATATTTTCTTTAGCAAGCTGTACTAAAATAACCAAATTTGCAGCTTTTTTGGGTCATATATTAGTCATATTAAATTTTTTTGGTCAATTGCCTAGTCCTCAAATCAGAGGACTCTTTTCTATATTATATCGTTGTTTCTAAAATACATCCATGTTCTTGGCAAGTTTCTCCAAAGCCTCTCTAGTAACCTCTGGATTTGCCTCCGCATAAATGTTCATGGTTGTGCTGACATCAGCATGTCCCATTACTTCTTGAATAACTTTTACATTGGTTTCGTTCTCACAAAACCTTGAGGCAAATGTGTGTCTAAAATGTGACATGAAAACCTGGGCAACATTATAGGTTCTCTCTTCTTTTCTTTGCCTCTACCTCTTCTTCGGCATTATGAGTATCAACGATTCTCTTGATTGCACGATTTACTGCCTGCGGATTATGTGGATTTCCAAACCGATTAGTAAATATAAAGTTTGTCATTCCATCAACCTCTGCAACACAAAACCTTCTTCCTGCTGGCGCTGATATTCAGACTTGAGCACTTCATACACCGGTCCCATCATTGGAATTGTCCTTATTCCTGCTTCTGTTTTAGGTTCTGAAACCCTGAACTCACACTTGAATGAATTATCAGATCTTGTGTAATAGGTAAGACTATGGTTAATATTGATTGTTCGTTTCTTCATATCAACATCGTCCCATCTGATGCCTATTGCCTCACCGATTCTGCATCCAGTTCCAAGCAGAAATACAAAAAACGGATACCAATGGAAGAAAAACGGATTCTTTGCAACATAATCAATAAATTCTCTCTGTTGCTCTACTGTCAGTGCTCTTCGACTCTTTCTAGCACCACCATTTCTTTTTTTCACCTCGGCATAAGCTCCATCTACAGGATTTCTTCTTATTATATCATCTCGTACTGCCAGCTCAAATGTAGGTCGCAATACAGTATTGATACTCTCCAAAGTATTTACCTGCAATCCTTTGTTCGTAATCAAATCCGTATAGAAAAATAAGACATCAGAATACTTCACATCCTTAATCTTTTTCTCTCCGAACGTATCCCTGATAAAATGATCCCATGTATATAAGTAATTTGCCTTTGTAGTACTTCGCAACTCCGTCTTGGTAGAAATATATCTATCAAACAGAAAATTCACATCTGCACTTCCGGCAACATATACATTTAATCCGTCCATCTGGTCACGAACAAGTTCGTCTTCTTTCTGCCTAAGTGTTACAAGAGATTTCGCATATATCGTCCTTTTTTTCCCTAATGGATCAGTATAAATATATGAATACCTGCCATCAGTTTTACGATAATGCTCTCCTTTTCGTAATACTCTTCCTTTACCATCTTTTCTACAAGCCATCTTTTCTCCTTTCTCAAAAAGAAAAGAGCCTGCATTACTTCTGGTCAGCCATTAGCTTCTCTAATACTGCCATTTTAACTACTTGCGTCATAGTCATGTTATGATTTTTGGTGTATTCAAGCAACAATTCATGTTCTTCACCATTCAGTCTGATTGTAACCTTCTTATCAGCAGGTTTTTCAGCCTTTGGTCGTCCCATCTTTGCCAATATATCACCTCCATCTGAACATAGTATACTTTATGTCCGACATAAAGTCAAGTATATTAATGCAAACTCTTTCATATTCTTTTCAATTTATTTGTAGAATTCCTCGTCTTCTATATGAAATGTTTCCAGATATTCTTCAAGAATATCAAGATTCACAAGCACCAGTCTATTCATTTTATAACATGCTTTCGCATCCTTAGCTAACTGCTGGAACTTTGATAAACTCATTGAGTACATCTCTGCACCCTCTGGATATCTGACAAATCTCTTGTTATTTGTTTTCTTTGTTCTGCTATCCATTTTGTTTCACCTCCAATTCCTCTAATACCATCTTGCGTGCTACAGGTAACAGATTAAGCTGCATAATCATTGCTCTATCCATTGCTTCCCTAATCTCTGATTCTCCCGGAATATATCCCGACTTAAAGCGAACACAGCCTTTATTCAAGGTCTGAATATCCTCCGGCATAAAATCAGATCTGTTGCTTAATGCATACCCTCTTATTTCTGAAGGCTCAACTATCACATGCACAGGATTATCTTTCAATTTTGATGATAATGGAACAACTGAAATCTTAGGTGCACCACCATGATTACTTGCATCACACGACACCACTATTCCAGGTCTGATTCCGCCCTGTACTCCATGCGGGTTACGACCAAAGTCAGCATATACAACATCAAACTTCTTATATTTGTCATAATGTTTCTTATTCTTTTTCATAATCTAAAACCCCTTAACTGCATAGCCAGTCTTCCATCGTCTACTGTAACAATAACTCCTCCGGCAGCCTGTACCTGTGCTATTTTTATAAATGCGTCAATAAGATTGTCTGTAATAACACTCATGTTTGCAACTATTACACCATCTACCTGCTTTTTTCTAATCTTATCCACAATCTGATGCCACTGTCTGTCCACATCATTCTGTGAAAATCCATGTCGGCGTTCAGTGCCAACAATCATGTATTCTTTATTTTTACATACTCATGAATATATTTACTCTGCTTGTCCTCTAGGCGATCCACTTTATCCAATGGTGCACTTACTGACAAATACTCTATACATTCAATCGTCTTTTTCTTTCTTCTCATAGCCAAACCTCCTATGAAACAAGCATTTCTGCATTATCAAGCATCTTGTTAAATATCTTCTGAAAATATGCCTTCCTGCTGCAATCCATTAATTCCAGCCTAGAATCAATTGAAGTTCCTTTCTTACTCTCTGCCACATTCAGGATTGTATTAGCATCTACCTTGAAATAATCAATTATCTTAAATAGATTTGTGATACTTAAAGCACGTTCTCCATTCTCATACTTTTGATAGTTGACTCACTAATGCCAAGCTCAGCTGCAAGAGCTTCTTTTGTAAGATTTCTTTGGATTCGTAACGACTTAATCACGATTCCAACTTGATAACCATCATATTTCATCGCTATATCCTCCATTGTCATTTGCCATTTCTCTAATCATCTCTACAGCTACATCTTCTGTCTCATACTGACCAAGCCACTTCCCACTTGAATCATGTACCACTGTTCCGAATGCAGTCTGTGTAAATCTGCAATCCTTCACAGCCGGGACTTGTTTGTCCCGACCGGAATGATTTTCTGTTGCCGTTCTACCAAAGGACTCCGTTAGCATCCAAAATCCTCTGCATGAGATGCAGTAATTGGCACCGGACCGACTTCAAGAGAATAAATCCATATACCCATGTCTGTGATTGTCTTTACAAATTCTTCCAGATCATAAATGTCATCTGTGATCTCATTCAGGCTTCTGACTACTACAACCTCAAAATCTTCCTCTTTAAGTGTTGCAAAGAAAGCATTCGGGATTCTCTGTCATAGTCCCTTGTCATTGAGCGATCACAATATGCATCATTTAATATTACTCCATTAGGTATTGCCTGATCACGCATACTTTCAACCATCTGGACTACATTGGGTTCCGCTCTGCGTGACTTTACAAATGCAATACCCTTTGCAAGTTCCTGATTATCTGTACCTTCGTTTCCTACTACGCTAAAATCTCTTTTATTCATTTTGTTGTCTCCTTTACGATTTCGTATTGGAGAGTTTTGGCGCCTTCACTCTCGTGGTGTGCTGTCCTGAGCACATCTTTATAGTACACTAATACTTTCTGCCTTGCGCCCACTCTAAAGACTATCTTTTCTGATTTGTAGTCCTTAAAGGACTATTTTATGATACTCTCCTTTAGTTTCCCAACATCTGTGAATATATCATTTATCAATCCCACCATCTCTGGCGAATAATTAACATGTTCTTCTCCAAATAACAGGAAATCAACAGAGCAATTCAATAATTGAGCTATACAATATAATTGTGGAACTGTACAATTTGCTTTTCCACTTTCGATACGAGACATGCAACATGAATAAAGGAGGAAACAGTATGAAGAACTATCAAACATTGATTGGGTTTGCATTGGTCGCAATAGCTATTATAATTGCGGCGGTTATCATTTCAGGTGCATTAAATGATTTTGCAAGTTCAATTGTGAGTGGGTTATCGTATCTTGCAGATAATGTAAGAGGATAAAACAAAAAGGCTACTACCTAATTGGTAGTAGCCTTTAATTTTACGGATAAACACCGAAAGATTTATCGGCACTAAAAGCGGTAAAAGATTTCACGGAATTAGTAATAGTAGCACTAATTCCTGCTGTTTTTCCGTCGAAACCAAAGCTAACGCTTTCTAATGAAGCAGAATCGTATGTATGAATATAGTATGCGGTTGCTACACCATTGTAGTTACCAAACCAACGGTCATAGGTGCAAAGACCAGACCATTTATGACCTACGTAATATCCAGACTTCCAGTGGTCTTGTATTCTAAAACCAAAGCCTTTACTTCCGTCTCCATCGGAACGGTTGGAAGTAGATGCACGGTAATTGGAATTGACATCTGTCATATAGGCAGAAGCACTCATAACTTTGGAAGAATATTTGTTGCTGGAATTTGTATATCCTACACCAAAACCGTCTGCACCGCCGACATTTCCTGCTGAGTCACCGTATTCATTATTTTTCCAATGTCCACCACAGGTTACAGACCAATAGGTACTCCATGCTTCATAGTAGATAGTAGGAGTGTCTAAAGCAACATCACCCGAATCTGTTGCGCAGGTTGAAGCACTTTCAATAACAGGTGCTTCAAATTCATAAACACCATAGGTTTCAAGTTCTGCATTGATAGCGGCTTTTCTTCGGGAGTTGCGTTAGGAACTTGCAATAATAAAGCGTCAACAATCTCTCTTGTTGGAGTTGGGGAACTTCTCAATAAAGATTGTTTGGCGTATAATTCGTCCATTTCTTTTGCAAAGGTCAATTTGTCTGTTGCGCTTAGGTAGACAGACGGGTTACCCATATCATTTTTGGAAGCTGTTTCTTCCGTTTATCCTTTGGTGGAAGCACAGGCACAAAAAAACAGATAGAAAGGAGTACATAGGAACTATGAATGAGCAGGAGCAACGGAAAGAGGAAACCGCAAGGCTTGACCGTCAGCAGGCAGAACAACACGCCGCAGAGGGGCGGCAGTTGTCGGAACGTGCTTTAGCGGAAGAACGCCAGCGGCAGGAAACACAGCGTATGCAGGAAGAACAGCGCAGACAAGACAGGAAGTTAAGATAGTTTATAACTTTGTTGGTGAAATACCAGATATAAACAAATAGATGGAAATGCAGCCCTTTTCCTATGGAGAGGGGCTTTTTCTATACTTCTGTATACGGATATGAAGAGATAATTTACAACGCTGAGATTTGTGCAATATGCACAAAAAAAGCGATATTATTACATATATTAAAACAATATAACCTATGTTTTTGTGATAAATATTTGACTTAGAGAAAGATTTGTGTTACCATTTTAATGAATTAATATTACTTATTGGCGACTTTTATAGTCATAGTTTTAGCCTGTTGACACAAAACTAATGTAAACCCTATTTAAGAAAGAGGTGATTCCTTTGGTTATTGAAACAAGTAAAACATCCGTCTATTTCACTTTTAAAGAAAGAAGGTCGTTCTATGAAAAAAATAAGCAAATTAATAAGCCTTATACTTTGTCTATCGTTACTTTGCCCAACAGTTGCTTATGCTGCGGAAACAAAGCAAACCACGGATTCACCAAATATGAAAGATATTCTTATTGATTCAACAGATGACCATTTTATCGTTGTATCAATTCCTGAATCTGAGGCAGAATCGTATCAAAAGCGATTAGAGTCAGACCCTGAATTTCGTGAAAATGAAATTCAGCAAGCCCTTGGTGGTACTTCGGCTGATTCACGTGCATTACCTCCTGGGCATATTGAATATCAAAGTTATATGTACAAAAGAGATATTAAGGCAGCTGTTGATGCTGCATCTGGCTCTGGAACATTTGATAAATGGCTTACAGGTCTTGGGTGGACTGTTACTGCAGCTAGCATTGCAAAGTTAATCAAATTGTCAAAAAGGGCTAATATTTTTATGTTGTCCGCAGATATACTTAGGACATTGGCTCAATGGGCTCAGCAGGAACGAGAAGCGTGGTGGAAAGAAGCCTATAGGGACATCATTAATGGAACAATCTCAGCTGTACGTTATACCATTGTACAGAATACTACAGAATATCCTAAAATATGGCGAGTTTTCGAACGTATATAATGGAGGGATTGATATGAATAATAATAAGATTCAAAAAATTTTCCACTATATAATAGTTCTTTTGCTCGTGATTCTTTGGTCTATTATGATGTTCTTTCCTGAGCACATAGATACTATGAATTTTAAAATATTTTTTTCTATTTCACTTGCTTGTACCATGATTTACTCTTTCTGTAGAGAGAAATACTTTCCTATACAAACAGACAGTAAAACAGAAAAATTTGTTTTTACCTTTTTAATAATATTGCTTTTTTTTAGGTTTCTGTTTTTGAAAAATTAAGTTATAGAAATAGTTCTGTCTATAGTTGAAGCGGCTATCCTTTGGGATAGCCGCTTTTTTCGTAAAAAATCATTTATCATTATCTTTGTTCAGCCTATGAGAAAAATTCTCATGGGCGTTTTATTTTGATTCATCACTTGACTTTGTGGCAAAGAAAGCACATCCATTAAGCATATTTTGGAGTAAATCCTGCTGATCCTTTCTCATCGCTTACTGATGAAGGCATAGAAAAAGCTATGGATTATATTAATCTGCTTCACGCATCCGGAATATATGAAAAGCAGACTGCTAAGATAATTCCATTCCGAAGCATTGATATTTTTGAAAATGCAGTATCAGCCGGAACCGGTAGCTTCCTTGTAGACGGACCGAAAGAGACTGTACGCATAGATGAATCTATCCTGCCGGAGGATACTACTTTCGGTGTACGCATTAGTGGTGACAGTATGGAACCTGAATTCCATAGTCCTTATATTCTCCATGATAGTATGCATCAAGAGAACTTTGGACGTAGGATTTGGCATCGAAGTCTGGTTGTTTGGAGCAAGCTGATAACAATATACATACTATAATTCCTATACTTATGCACAAAACACAATTCTTCTTTTGCATATTCTCTCCTTCGTATTTTATTGGTTTGCCAAAACTAATTGATTATGTGGATTTAATAAATTAACATTAAAAGCTGAATTTTTCCATTCTATACATTTCACATATTTTTTTCATTTAATTGCAAAATTGCAGTATTTTCTCCAATTCTTGTTTTGAAAACCCTTTAACTAATATTTCTTCGCCTTTCATATCGCATTTTATCTTCTTAAAATATTCCAATGCTTTATAAAAATCCACATCTCCTAATGGTTCTCCCTGAATGGGTACTAATAATATTCTCCATACTTTTACTTCTTGATCATCAACCTTTGCTCTAGGTTTACTATGAAAAATCGTATCTGTATTTTCTGTAAGCGGAAATACTCCAAATATATTATTATTACCAGAATAAAATTTTGCTTCTGCTCTATATGCATTTTTCCAATTTTTATTTAATCCTCTTAAAAACATATTTTTCTTCCTCCATTTCAACCAGTAAAACTTCACCTTTTTGTAAATTATCAAAAAGTATCTTCTCAAATTTTTTTCCGTCATTTACATAATTTCTTCCTGATTTATAAAAAGACACTTCTGGTATAAATTCCGTTCTTATACTTAAATTTATAAATTTTGCAAGCTGATCAAAATCAACTAAAATTTGTGGTTCTGGGAAATCATGCTCCTTATTAAATTCTTCATATTCTTTTATAAAACTCTTGTGTTCTGGCGTCTTAATCTTTTCACTCAATGGGGTATCTTTCAAAAATTTCATAACTATATGATACAAACCATGTATAAATATTGCCACCGTATTACCTAAAGACCGAATGTTTTTATCCATTCCATAAATATGTTCATTAATCCAATTACATTTTCCCATTGACTCACATAATTCTTGTAATCCGCAATTAATTCCATCTACATCTTTTTGATATAAATCATAGAAAAATTTTGCTAATTTCAAATCAAATTGAGTGCGTTTTTTCCCCATAAATGCACTTAATTCTGCTTGTGCTTTATTTCCTACTTCATTATCATGATAAGTCACAGCATAAAGCATATTATAAAAAGGTGCCGAATAACCGCAAGTAGCAGGTCCCTCCTTAAACGGCATAATTTTTTCCAACAAACTATAATCATTACATGAATAGGCGATTACTACTTCTATAAAATTAATTGTCTGTGCTCCACCACTATTCGAACGGTTTTGATAAATACAATTAAAACGATTTTCCTGATAAATTCCTTTCAACATATAATTCATATCGCCAGTTACAATAGCTTTATTTACTCCTTCAAATAAAATTCTGTTTTCACGCAACAAATTAAAATACATATTCCAAAAATACCCGTCTGCTTGTCCCAATTCAATTTTTCTCGTAAATTCATTTATTCCATTTTTAACATCATTCCAAAGCTTATCTGCACTAGATTCACCCATTATCTTTTCATATTTTTGTCGAAAACTTTTTGCGCCTTTTATCATAACGTACCCCTTTCTTCTCCCCAGTGAGATGTTATATCCCACTGGGTATGTAAGACACTTTCTAATTATTTAATACTTTAAAATTCAAATTTCCATTCTACTACACTTATTTTCCATTCTCTTTTAATATCATTTTTAATCAGCAATTTCTTTCATAATCCTATTTACTACTAACTCTCTATCCCAAACTTCTGCACATTCTAACCCAATACACTCTTCTACAGATGATGATTTTATTTCTCCTTTGTAATATATTGAATAAGAGTTGCTAATAGGATCCCTAATATACCTTTTCGGTGGCCACTCTTCATCTTTTTTTCTAAAAGGAATGTTTTTTACATAAATCCATTGTCCATCCTGAAGCAAATCTTTAAAAACTCTTGCATACGCATACAATCCATTAGGTAAAGGTATTGCATAAACATCACCAATTTTTATTTTTCTCATTTTCCAAATTCCTTTTCTGCTTCTCTCATATATACTTCTAATTTAGGATTATTCTTACTGATGCCTCTAATAGCATTTCCTAAAGTTCCACCCTCAGATTTGGCACCGCCTAATTGATCTATGAGTTCCTGCTCTCTTCCTCTAATAGCGCTTTATTAGTAGATGATTTATCCAATATTGCCTTTTCACGACTGTTTTTACAACCTTTTTCGCAGTATTAACGATTTTCTTGCCGACACTCTTGACTGCTTTCGCTGCTTTTTTAGCTGTACTCTTAAACCTGCTCCACAATGAATGTCCTGTCGGATCACTGTAATTCAGCGGATTATTGGTAGTATAATCGTAGCGGTTTCTGGTCAGTGGATTTTCTGTCGTTCCAAGGTCACTATCTTCAGTTGTAAAGGTTCCGTTCTCTGCGCTATAGTATCTTGCCCGCAGATACTGAAGTCATGTTTTTACATTTGTGGACTCCCCGTTGTAACCGTAATAATTGACTCCATCTGCTGTTCCTGATGTAAGGTTTCCATACGAATCGTACTGATAACTGTTCGTCAGGTTAGCATTTTCTGTCAGGATTCCGGTTACGCTGTTTCTTCCGTCATATAAATAATAACTGCTTTCTGTGGATTTATCAACGCTTATACGTTCTCCAATTCCACTTTCTCCATAAGTATAAGCCTGACGGACTTTCTCGTCTGCCCCATACTCTGCAAGGACTTCATCGCCATAGCAGTCTTCCCATTTATAGGTGTTATCCAGTTCGAATACCCGGTTGTTATCTCCATCGTACATGGCTGCCATCAGGACTGTTCCACCCTGTTTTACGACTGCCAGACGATTCTCTGCTGTATATTCATAAGTGACCGAATCTGCACTGTTTGTCTTATCGCATTCCTGGATCAGATTACCGTCCTTATCATAGCTGTATGTTGTTCCCGGATTGACCCAGATCTTTGCATTCGTGCGTTTGATGAGCTGGTTGGAATCGTTGTACTTATAGTTATATTTTGCTTTGCTGACACCATCCTCGATCTTCTCGTAAGAGGTCCGGTTTCCAATCTCATCATAAGTATAATAATGAACCGTCTTTTACCACCCTCTGCTTTTCCCGTACAGCGTGTCAGTTCCCAGTTGTCATCGTATTCATAGGTACGAGTCGTCTGGATCTCTTTCTCCTGATGCTCACAGTCTGCTTTGTCTGTCTCTTTCTGTGTATCGCTCCAGTTATACCAGTCTTCCCAGCTTGGCGTCTTTCTTGTTCCGCTTCCAGTTCGGTCGCTGTCTCGCTGACTACATATCCCGATCATTGTACTTGTACTCATAAGTGCTGATTACTTTGCCACAGGAACCACAGGTATTCACAATCTTTGTGATATGATCTTCTGCATCGTAAGACACTTCCGCCTTTGTTCCGTTGCTTCTAGTAACTTCTGTCTGAATCTTTTAGGTTTACGGCTAGATACGCATTAGAGACATCTCTGTCCTAATGCCATCTAGTTAGGAGAAAATCTCCCTAAAACCCTCTGTTTATGAAAGTGGGGGCGCTTTTTGCCCCCACTTTGCTACTTTGGGGCGCTTTCTGCCCCCACTTTGCTATTTTGGGGCGCTTTCTGCCCCAACTTTTATACTTACTTTCATCCGGATTTTGTCGTGTCTGAATTGCGGGGGCGCTTTTCGCCCCCACTTTGACATTTTGGGGGCGCTTTCTGCCCCCACTTTGCTGTTTTGGGGGCGCTTTCTGCCCCCACACATCAAAATCCGATTTCTCATGCCCTGACTGGTTCATCTGCTCTCTGATTTATCTTGTTCAGATTAAGCTTTGCAGCCACAAGCCACTCGTTGTAATCCTTATATCCGGCTGGAGGCGGGCAATCTTCTACCTCATATCCAAGCTCATAATACTTTCTCATAAGTTCAGCTGCTGCCTTCCGTCCCGGCTCATCTCCATCAAGGCAGAATCGAATGGAAGTAATCTGCGGATGTTCCCGAAGAAAAGTTTCAAGCGGGGCATCTGCAAGCATCCCAAGTACCAGCTTATTTGATTCATAATCCGTGAAGATATCCACATAACTCATGCCCCGTAAATTTACTACCTACAGACACTCTGCAGTGCAAACTACTTTGCAAATCTGTAACTGATTATTCAATTGTTATGTCCAATCCCTCCTGGACAATTGATATTCTACAATGCACTTTAATTTTACGGAAGTAACACCACTGGTGTATTTTTACGAATTTTCACCAGTTTTTGGTGTATTTGTCATTTCCTTTAATTTGTTCCATGTATGCTCAGGCAATTCTCTTGCCGGCTCTCTGAATCGTTCAAGATATTTTTCAAATAATTCCGTATTGATTAATGCTGAATTACCGACTTTATAGACTGCTCCTGCCTCTCTCGCAATTACTATGATTCTAGATTTACTTATCCCATAAATAATCGCTCCTTCCTCTGCATTGACAAATTTTTTCATAAACTCCTTTGTATCTGAATAGCACTTATATGAGTAACTCATTCATCAGTCTCCTTTCACATTTGGCAATGGATGTTTCATTTCTGTTGGCGGTTCTCTGAATTGCTCCATATAATCATCAAAAATTTCCAAATTTATTAATATAGTATTTCCCTTAGCTGTTCCAATCTTATATACAGCACCCGCTGCTCTAGCCATTTCAATAAATCTATGATGCCCTATGCTATAAGTCATTGAAGCTTCCCCAATTCTTACAAACTTCTTTTCTACGATTTTGTTTGAACTAGGCACTCTTGCAAAATGTTTCATAAATTTCATCAACCTTTCCTTATGTACTAATATAATCTTCGCAAGCTGATATCTTGCTCCAGCAGCTAATGCTATATCCATTGCCTCATCTCGTGTTACATCTAATAAAGCCATTACTTCATCAATACGAATAAATCTTGGTTTTACAGTTTCTTTTCTATAGGCACTAACTGAACCACTCAATGTATTTACCATAACATCACCTACTTATAAAACTCAGAATCTGTAATATGAAAAGTTTCAAGATACTTATCCAATATTTCTGTATTAACAAGTACAAGCTGACCAATCTTATAACAAGCCTTGGCATCCTTAGCCACTTCTTGAAATTTTGTCATTCCCATACTGTACATCTTTGCACCATCTGAATATCTTACAAACTTTTTTGCATCCTCATATCTATCTTTTTTCTTTGATTCATCCATTGCTGTGCTCCTTTCACTTTGACTTCATAACAAATGACGTATTTTCTCCATAACGCAAAAAAGAGGACATCTTCTAAATTTCTTTAGAAAATGTCCTCTTAGTAGTTCATATTCGATTGAGTCTTATTCTTTTCAGATTGTGTACTCTTTCATACTGATGTAAATGACTATGCCAAAATACGTCTTTTAATGCGTCCTTTGACGTACTCAAATGCCTCAATCCCGCATAAACACTAGGTTTATTTATCCAAGCTCTTCATTGTCGGGAACAATAATACGTCCCTGATTGCCTGGCTGTCTGTCAGGAGCATAACCAGACGGTCGATTCCGTATCCGATACCACCTGTTGGCGGCATACCGATCTCCAGTGCGTTGAGGAAGTCCTCGTCTGTGTGCTCTGCCTCGTCATCGCCTGCTGCTGCGTTGGCATCCTGTGCTGCGAAACGCTCACGCTGATCGATTGGGTCGTTGAGCTCTGAGTATGCGTTACACATTTCCCATGTATTACAGAAGAGCTCGAAACGCTCTACCTTTGTAGGATCACTTGGCTTCTTCTTGGTGAGTGGTGATATCTCAATTGGGTGATCCATGATAAATGTCGGCTGGATCAGCTCTTTCTCACAGTACTCCTCGAAGAAGAGGTTGATGATATCACCCTTCTTATGGCGCTCCTCGTACTCGATATGATGCTCGTCAGCAAGCTTCTTTGCGGCTGCATCATCGTACCTGGTCGAAGTCAACACCTGCGTATTTCTTGATTGCGTCTATCATTGTCATTCTTGCGAATGGCTTTCCAAGGTCGATCTCCACGCCGTTGTATGAGATTTTTGTCGAACCGCATACCTTCTCAGCGAGGTAACGGAACATAGACTCTGTCAGCTCCATCATTCCCTCATAATCAGTATATGCCTGATAAAGCTCCATCAGAGTGAACTCAGGGTTGTGACGTGTGTCTACGCCCTCGTTACGGAAAACTCGTCCGATCTCGTATACTCGCTCAAGTCCTCCGACGATAAGTCTCTTTAAGTAAAGCTCAAGGGAAATACGAAGCTTTACATCCTCATTCAATGCGTTGTAGTGTGTCTCGAATGGTCTTGCAGCTGCACCACCTGCGTTTGAAACCAGCATTGGTGTCTCAACTTCCATGAAGTCACGTCCTGCAAGGAAGTTACGGATCTCCTTAAGGATCTGGGAACGTTTGATAAATACCTCTTTGCTCTCCTGATTCATGATCAGGTCTACATATCTCTGACGATAACGTGTATCTGTATCTGTCAGGCCGTGGAATTTCTCCGGGAGTATCTGGAGTGATTTTGAAAGGAGTGTTATCTCCTCTGCATGGATTGAGATTTCGCCTGTCTTTGTTCTGAAGGCGAAGCCCTTTACACCGTAGATATCACCGATGTCTGATTTCTTGAAGTCTGCGTATGAGTCTTCTCCGATATTGTCCCTTGCCACATATACCTGGATATTTCCCTGTAAATCCTGAATATTACAGAAAGAAGCTTTTCCCATAACTCTCTTGAACATCATACGTCCTGCGATGCTTACCTCGATTGGCTTTGCATCCATGATTTCTCTTCTCTCGTTGTAATCATTGTTGATTACCTCTCGCTTTGCAGCGTCATCCAAGCCCTCAACATCCGAGCCTTTCTGTCACCGAGAATCTCAGCCTCATGAGCATTGTAAAGCTCCTTTACATCGCTGCTGTGATGAGTGACATTGTACTTTGTAATCTGGAAGGATCCTTTCCTGCTTCCTGTAAATTCTGTAATTTTTCACGGCGGACCTTAAGGAGCTGGTTTACATCCTGCTGCTGTCCACCATTGTTATTATTCTGATTTGCCATTTTTACCTCTTTTAGTTCTCTTCTGCTCTCTGGATCTCGAGTACCTTGTATGTGAGCTCTCCTACCGAGTCTCAACAGTTACAGTATCTCCGACTTTCTTTCCAAGAAGAGCTTTACCTACAGGTGACTCGTTTGAAATCTTGCCCTTTAAGCTGTTTGCCTCTGTTGAACCAACGATTTTGTACTCAAGCTCCTCATCAAACTCACAATCTAAGATGCGGATCTTACATCCGATAGAAATCTTGTCAAGGTCAACCTCCTCCTCAACAACAACCTCTGCATTTTTAAGGATTTTCTCGATTTCCTCAATACGAGCCTCGATATCGCGCTGCTCATCCTTAGCTGCATCATACTCAGCATTCTCAGATAAATCACCCTGCTCACGAGCCTCCTTGATCTTCTGGGAAACCTCTTTACGCTTAACAACCTTTAACTGCTCAAGCTCATCCTCGAGCTTCTTAAGACCTGCATATGTCAGAATATTTTTCTTGTTATCCATGATTCTTACCCTTCTATCTTCCTTTTTTTTTTTGATATTTATTGTACTCATTTAGTATATTAACTTCCCACACCAAGGTCTTCAATACCGGAAAGTATACAGTATGTTCCGAAGAAAAATATGAACTGCCACGGAGTCCCATTACACCCGGCAACGGAAACCCCGCAGCAAAGAAAAACCCTCTATCCGCGATTCGCATCCGTGGCTAACTTCATATTTTTCTGAGGAATATACTGTATGCTATGCCGGTAACTTCGCTAAACTGAATGTGGGAAGTTTCACATACTAAATTTAAAGCCTATTTTAACGCGTGTATTATAATTGAAAATCCCCACTCTGTCAAGGATTTGACCGATTTCAATTTCGAAGCTTCTACTTATACAAAAGCTCCTCAAGCTGTTCTAAGCTCTCCACCGTATTCACTGCCGCGCGCAGCCTTGATGAATGCGGATATCCTGCCGTATACCACGCTGTGTGCTTTCTCATCTCGTGTATCCCTGTGTACTCGCCCTTGAACTCTATCATCATGCGTGCATGGCGCAGTATCATCCGGCGTACTTCCTCAAATGATGGCTTTTCCTGATGCTCGCCGGTCTCAAAGTAATGCAGTATCTGTGAGAAAATCCACGGATTGCCCTGCGCTCCCCTGGCTATCATAAAGCCGTCGCAGCCTGTCTGCTCCTGCATTCTTATGACATCCTCTGCGCAAAGCAGGTCTCCGTTTCCTATGACCGGTATTGAGACAGCCTCTTTTACCTGCCTTATGATGTCCCAGTCGGCTTTACCGGAGTAGTACTGCTCTCTGGTCCTGCCATGCACTGCGACTGCACTTGCGCCGCTTTCTTCAGCCACATGCGCCAGCTCTACTGCGTTGACATGCTCATCATCGAAGCCCTTTCGTATTTTTACGGTGACCGGCTTATCTATCGCTTTTACTATGCTCTCTATAATCTGACCTGCAAGAATCGGATTTTTCATGAGCGCTGAGCCCTCACCGTTGTTTACGATTTTGGGCACCGGACAGCCCATGTTGATATCCAGTATGTCAAACGGTCTTTCCTCTATCTGCTTTGCTATCTGAGCCATTATCTGTGGGTCTGAGCCAAACATCTGGAGTGAAACAGGCTTTTCTCTTTCATCTATGGAAAGAAGCGACTCTGTATTTTTGTTTTTGTACAAAATTGCCTTGGCGCTGACCATTTCCATACATAAAAGGCCGGCTCCCTGCTCCTTGCACAATAAGCGAAATGGCAGGTCTGTCACGCCTGCCATAGGTCCCAGTATCAGGTTGTTTGGGAGTGTCACACTTCCTATCTGAAGCTTTCGTATCTGATGAATATCCATACTATTACTTCACTCCCTTGCGGTTCTGCTTGCGATACACGAGGTTTATGCCCTTTAATGTCAGATCCGGATCGTATACATCCACGTTTTCTGTCTCATTGGATATTATTCTGCCGAGTCCGCCGGTCACTACAACCTTTGCATCATACATGCCTGTTTCTTCCTTTACCTTGTTGATGATGTACTCTGTCTGTCCTATCTGTCCATACACAAGTCCCGCCTGCATGCTGGTGATAGTGTCCTTTCCGAGGATATTATCAGGCTTTTTAATCTCTATCTCAGGAAGCTTTGCCGCATCCTCCCAGAGTGCCTTAGCTGAGATACGTATGCCCGGTGCTGTGATTCCTCCCATGAAGGTACCGTTTTCATCGACCATATCGTAGGTGGTTGCTGTGCCAAAATCTATGACCAAAACAGGTCCTCCATATAATTCATATGCAGCTACGGCGTCTACTATACGGTCTGCGCCAATTTGCTGCGGATTTGGTGTGGCGATACGGATGCCTGTTTTGATGCCCGCCTCCACGATTATCGGCGATATTGAAGTATTTTATAAGGCCATTCTGCAGTGAATGCATGATATTCGGTACGACGGAGCAGATGATTGCATCATGTATGTCGTCCATGCCTACCTGATTTCTTTCAAGCAGAGTGCTCAGAAGCATGCCATATTCATCTGATGTACGTGGCATTTTGGTTGTAATTCTAAAGCTCGCTTTTATCCTGTCACCATCAAACACGCCGCATGTTATGTTTGTATTTCCTACGTCCAGTGCTAAAATCATGTGTTATTCCTCCTCGAGTCCTTCTCCCAAAATACTATGCGATAATACGTCTCTATCGACTCGAGCAGTTCTCTTCGCTCGTTGCGGTACTGCTTTATCTTTAGCACGCTTCCTATCTCATCATAAAAAAAGTCATTTTCCTTGCAGGATGTTCTGAAATCGAGGTTTCCGTCCTCATCAAACACCAGCTCCAGTATGCCTCCCACATCCTCTGTATACAGGACGCACATGATTTTAAGTTCGTCCCTTATTGTCTGTGGAAGTCCGTTAAAATTCTCGTTCAGATAATATTTTTTCTGATATGCGTTTGACACGCAAAGTACTACCTCTTTAGACATATCCGTATATTCCTCTCACTGATACTTCTCCGCTTGAAACCAGCTTACGCGATTCCCATGTGTCCACGATCAGCTCGCCCTTAGGCGTGATGCCCATCGCTTTTCCGTCAAACGGCTCCTTCGGATCCAGTACCCTTACTGATTTGTTCCTGTTGACCAACAGCTCATCATACTCCACGACGAGGGCTGAAAGATCCTGCGTCTTTAAAATGTGTCATAATACTGCTCAAAGTATGACATGGTCTCTGCGATTATCTGCGCACGGTGAAATCTTTTGCCACCTGCTTCTATCATGAGTGAGCTCGCCATCTGACTGATTTCCTCCGGAAAGCTCTCATTGTGCACGTTGATACCGATACCTACAACAATATGGTTGATATAGTCAAACTGCGCATTCATCTCTGTGAGTATGCCGCACACCTTTTTGCCGTTTACCACAATGTCGTTTGGCCACTTTATCAGGGCTTCCTCGCCTGTAACGCTTGTTATTGCCTTTGCGACAGCAAGCGCTGCCACAAGCGTGAGCATGGATGCATTGTTTGGATTGATATCAGGCTTTATCATAAGTGTCATGAAAATACCTGTGCCGGACGGCGATACCCAGCTGCGGCCGCGACGCCCCTTGCCTGACTCCTGCTTGTCCGCTACGACTAAGGTGCCGCTCGGATAGCCTTTTCGGCAAGCTCGAGCCTTGGTGTTGGTGGAGTCTATTGTATCAAAATACAACACTTCCTCTGCCACCCAGTCTGTGTGCATGAGGCTTTTTATCTCCGCCTCTGTCATCAAATCCGGCGCTGCCATGAGCCTGTAGCCCTTATTCTGTTGTGCCTCTATCTCATATCCGGCTTCCTTTAGCTGGTTTATGGCCTTCCACACGGCTGTGCGCGATACTCCGAACCGGTTGCATAGCTCCTGCCACGAAATATAGCCGTCAGCGCTGCGTAGAAGCCTAAGTATTTCTTCCTTCATACTTTATTCCTTAGCTTTCCGTCAATCTTTTGTTGCGGTCATTGCTTGCCGTACTAGTCCGCAAGTGTTGCACGCATGATAGCCTTGATTGAGTGCATACGGTTCTCTGCCTCATCAAATACCACTGAACGCTCTGACTCAAATACCTCGTCTGTCACCTCAAGCTCGCTCAGTCCAAACTTCTCATAGACCTGCTTGCCGATAGTGGTCTTTAAATCATGGAATGCAGGCAGACAGTGCATAAAGATTGCGCTATCCTTTGCATTTTCAAATGCTTTTGCATTTACCTGATATGGCTTTAAGTCGTTAATTCGCTCTGCCCATACCTCTTCCGGCTCGCCCATGGATACCCACATACATCTGTGTAAATAACATCTGCGTCCTTTGTGCCCTCTGCCACATCCTCTGTGAGTGTGATTGATGCGCCGGTTGTTTCTGCAACGTCCTTACAGTATTTTACAAGCTCATCATTTGGGAAATATTTCTTGTTTGTGCATGCCACGAAGTCCATGCCAAGCTTTGCACATGTGACCATGAGTGAATTGCCCATGTTAAACCTTGCATCTCCCATGTATACAAATTTCACGCCCTTGAGTCTGCCGAGGTGCTCACGGATTGTAAGCATATCTGCTATCATCTGTGTCGGGTGGAACTCATTTGTCAGGCCGTTCCATACCGGTACTCCTGCATATTTTGCAAGATCTTCTACGATTTCCTGACCGAATCCACGATATTCGATTCCGTCATACATTCTGCCGAGCACCCGCGCTGTATCGGCGATGCTCTCCTTTTGCCTATCTGTGAACCGCTCGGGTCAAGGTATGTGACATGCATTCCAAGGTCATGTGCCACTACCTCAAAAGAGCAGCGAGTTCTGGTACTGGTCTTTTCAAAAATCAGCGCTATATTCTTGCCTGTGAGTTCATCATGTCTGATGCCTTTTTCTTCTTTTCCTTCAGCTCCTGTGAGAGGTCAATCAGATAAGTAATCTCTTCCGGTGTAATCCATAAGTTTTAAAAGTTTCGTCCCTTTAACTGCATTGCTCTTGCCTCCTGGGTTTTATTTGCATCGTTTATAGATGCAGGTTGCTATAATTTATATCTGTAGGTTGCTATAATGATGTCATTTTACTCTATTTTGTAGTATGTTGCAAGAGGTTTGAAGCATTGACGCTCTGACTGTAAAACCACGCCGTACAAATAATTAAAGAGGCTGCAAACCAACAAGCTTTGTTGATTTGCAGCCTCTTTGTTATTTCTTTATATCGGCTGTATATTATCTGAACTTCATATTTCCGATTGATATTCCTGAGCCATGGTCATTGAAGGATGTACATCCTCCTGTGTTGTCCACTCGGACATTGCCTCCTGTGCTGCACTGTAGCATGAAGAAGAAATGCGTCCGCTAAGCTTTCTTGCGAGCTTTCCTGATGATGCCGGTCCAAACTGGCCTTTCTGGTAAATAACACGAGATGCTGTTTGGATATGAGCTACTCTTTACTCTGTTGATGACTGCCGCTCCTACTGCAAGCTGACATTCATAGCTCTCTCCGCCTGCCTCACACTCGATGATTGCTGCAAGCAGTGTCAGGTCATCTGCTCCTGCACTTACTGCCTCGCCCTGTGTGGTCTCTGTTTTCTTTGATTCCTTAGCTGCTTTTGCAGCTTCTTTTGCTGCCTTTTCTTCTGCGGCCTTTCTCTCAGCCTCTTTCTGTGCAGCTATCTGAGCCTGTTCCTCTTCAATTGTGATACCCACTCTTGTGTTTAGGGAACGTGTCGCATAATCTGCTGCGATATATCCTGTCTGTGAATCACAGACTACTGCGATCCAGCCGTCCGGTGCCTGCGCTGCGCGGTCCACCTGATAGGTCTTGCCCTGGTCAGCTACCTCTAATGCCTTGCTGTTTGTATCTGCTGCCTCTCTCACGAAGTCCGTCTGTATTTACTGTAGCAATTTCTCCGCATGTGTCGTAAGCATAGCTTAATGCGTCAGTTCCGGTCACACAGTAAGAAACATTAACGTATCCGTCTACATTTCCTGACTTGATGTGAGCCCATGTGCCATCGTTTTCTACGATGTCTGCCACACTTCCTTTATATAGTTTTCCAACAATATCTGACTGTTCATCGGCCTGTGCTCTTACGTTGAGTGATTCTTCAACGTTTGGCATAAGCTTTGTCTGCCATTCCTGCTGCTCCTGTGTGAGCTGTGGCTGCGCCTCCTGCTGTGCATCCTGTGCTGTTGCCACAATCTCAACATTTTCTTTTTCTACTGTAACAGCATTCTCTGCTGTGAGGCTCTTCTCATAATCAAAAGAGTCGCTGCTACGCCAGCATAACTATTATAACCAGTATGCTCTAAACCAGTGTTTGCTAGCACCTTATCCTCTGCTTTGACCTCAGAGCGTCCGCTGTTAGTAACCGCGGTAACCGTCAGCATAGCGCACAGTCCACAGACCGTAATGCTATCGATTACTTTTTTGTTTAGCTTCATATAATCCTCCATATGGTGTAGTATATGTTGTTTTTGTTACGTTTATTACACCTATGTTGCATTTGTTACAACTTTGTTACAGTCGGTATAATATCACAGTAATAGCATTTTGTCAAATTTCATGGAAAAATCTCCTGAAGCACCGATGAAATCACCCCATTCTGATGTGCCTTATGCTCTATCTCCAGCTTATCGCTTTCGCTTCTCGACAGCTCGTCTATGTAGTCGCTCACCTGTTTTTCTATTTTATAAATCTCGTTGCTCAAAAGTCTTATCCTGTGTGAGAGTGCAATCAAGGTCACAATGACTGTCAGCATGAAAAGTGCAAGCATTATCGCAAGTATGCCTCCTGCCACGATGTCCATATTGTCCATTGATAATTCCATATTAATGTGTCCTCCCTACTATTCTTTTTCCGATACATCATTCAAAATTTAACTTAACCTATAACGCAGGATGATGTACTATTGATTATTATAACCAATTCACTTGAACTTAACAGTTCCTATCGGTCGCAAGTTTCGACATTTGTTTAGTATTGCAGGGCAAACTTTCACCGGTAACTTGGTATTGACTTTTATTGTGTTGAGTATAATATAAATATGAGACAAACAGGAATGCAAGAAAGGATACATATATATGAAGAAAATAGTTATGACAGGCGGCGGTACTGCAGGTCATGTCACTCCAAATATAGCTCTTATGCCGGCACTTAAGGAGGCCGGATACGATATCGAATACATTGGCTCAGTAAACGGAATGGAGAAGGGGCTGATCGAAGCCCAAAAGATTCCTTACCACGGCATTTCATCAGGAAAGCTGCGCCGATACTTTGACTGGAAGAACTTTACAGACCCGTTCCGCGTGTTAAAGGGCTACGGTCAGGCTGTAAGCCTCATGAAAAACTCAAGCGATGTAGTATTTTCTAAGGGTGGCTTCGTTTCCGTACCTGTCGTGCTTGCCGCAAAGCACTGCCATGTGCCTGCCATCATCCACGAGTCGGATATCACCCGGGACTTGCCAATAAAATCGCCATAAAGGGTGCCAAAAAGGTCTGCTGCAATTTCCCTGAGACCATGAAATATCTGCCTGCAGACAAGGCTGTGCTCACCGGATCACCTATCAGACGCGAGCTTTTTAGCGGCGTTGCCGAAAATGCCATAAAGCTTTGTAATTTTCCTGACCACAATAAGCCTGTCATCCTCATCATCGGAGGAAGCCTCGGCTCTAAAAAGGTCAATGAAGCTGTCCGTGAGATTCTTCCTGAACTACTAAAGGATTTCTATGTGATTCACCTCTGCGGAAAGGGCAATCTGGACAACAAGCTTGCCGGAATCACAGGCTATGCACAGTTTGAGTACGCCAATGCTGAGCTCACCGACATGTTTGCTCTGGCTGACATGGCTATTTCAAGAGCCGGAGCCAACTCCATCTGCGAGCTGCTTGCTCTGCACAAGCCAAACATCCTGATTCCTCTTTCTGCCGCTGCCAGCCGCGGAGACCAGGTATTAAATGCAAAATCCTTCAAAAAGCAGGGCTTTTCATATGTCATCGAGGAGGAGGAGCTCACAAAGGATTCTCTGCTTAGCGCAGTAAAAGAGGTGTACGGCAACAGGGATAAATATAAGGATGCCATGGCAAAAAGCGGTCAGATCGATTCCATCGCTACTATCATCGATTTGATTAACTCTCAAGTGAAGAAGTCGTCATAGGGTCAGAGTCTGTTTAAAGCGTCATTGCATATCATAAAAGAAAAGCCGGATATGAACTACATTTGCATATCCGGGCTTTTTGTTTTTTAATAATATGTAACTATTAGCATCTATTACATGCTCATCTCGTCGCAGATTTTCTTCATCTCGTCATCAGTGAACTCCTTGTGATTCCACTCTATGACATTTTTGTTGTCATCTGACTCATATCTTGGAATCAGGTGCATATGGAAATGGAATACTGTCTGACCGGCCACCTCGCCATTGTTCTGTACCAGGTTGTAGCCTTCACAGCCAAGCACATCTTTCTCGTGTGTCATAATCTTCTTTGCAAGCTTTGCTGCCTTGGCAAGTGTCTCATCCTCAATCTCAAAAATATTTGCATAATGCTGCTTTGGAAGGATAAGTGCATGTCCCTTTGTAGCAGGACTTGCATCAAGTATTACCTTGAAATCATCATCCTCGTAGATTGAATTAGTCGGGATATCCCCATTTGCCAGTTTACAGAAAATACAGTTGTCATCTTTCATCTTTGTCACCTCATATATATAATTATTTTGTAACTGTTAAGAATCAAAAAGCCCATTAAAACGGAAATATCTGATCAAGCATGCGCAGTGTCTTGAAATTGCCTTTTGCTGTCATTTCTCCGGTCATAAATGCTCTCTGGAAGGTCATGTGACCATCTATTATAGACTCCATGATACTCTTCGAAAATTTGGCGTATACATCCACTATATCCTCTTCGCCATAGTGTATATCCAGCTTATCCTCATCCACCTTTATATATAATGGATTTTAATGCCCTCTATATTAAATGAATAGCAGGCTTTGAATTCACGAAGCGGAATAAAATGTGCTTCAAGCTCCTTTATATATGGCATGTCATCTGTAGATGCCTGCTGCCCGAGCATGTCCTTGAACATGGTTGCAAGCTCCTCGATATCCTCCTTCTGCTGCTTTACATATGTATCATCAGACACATACTTCGACAGCTGCTCGCTCTCCTGTGGGGTGAGATTGAGCTGCTGTGTCCTGAGTACACTTTGCTTCACTGCCTGATTGCTTGTAGGCAGGCTCTTAATCTTCTGGGATATCGTGCGATACAGATTCTCCGCGCGTTTTTCTATTATGAGGTTATACTCCTTATTGAGCTGAAATGTAGTAATATCCTCTACATATCCGCATAACCACGAGCACGGCAGACCGCCAAGTATCTCCCATGCATTGCATAGTGTGGTTTCTGCCTCGCGCTCTCCATATGTGGTAGACATAACAATAGGCTGCATATATGTATTGCTTATCTTTTCCTTATCACCGTATAGCCAGCATGCATCAAGGAACTGCTGCATATATCCACCTATACCAAGCCACTCAACCGTCGTTGCGAGAATGATTCCATCTACATCTCTGAAGGTCTGTGGCAATGTAGCTATTTCATTCTTGTGCTCATAGATATTGTATCTCTCCACCTTTACGCGGAGCTCCTTTAGCACATTTTCTATCCTGCTTATCACATACAGTGTCGGATCGTCCAGTAAGCCTCTTCCACCATAATAAATATTTATCTTCATGTAGCTTCTCCTACCATTAATTTTTAGTTGATATTATATTTATTATATCTCTTTTTGCGATATAAAACAATTGAAATAACAAATCCGCCTACGAGCCCGCCTCCATGAGCCCAATTGTCCACTCCCTGCGTTGAAACTCCGTAGTATATCATCAGTATAACCATAAATACAGCCTGCTTCCTGCTGATTCCTTCATAAAAGCCTCTGTTTGCTATAACTATCCACACAAGTGCTCCTACCAGACCAAATATCGCCCCAGAAGCACCTGCCGATACCGCATAATCATTATTATAAAGCATAACGATGTATGACAATACACTTCCACACATGCCTGACACAAGAAATGTGATCAGAAGCTTCACATGCCCCATGGCTTTCTCGACTATCTGACCGACAGCACCTAAAACCACCATATTGTTAAGTATATGCATCAATCCAAAATGCATAAACATCGAAGTGAACAGCCTCCAGTACTGGCCATCCTTTATATACTCAGGGTACATGGCTCCGTGGGCAGCCATATACTGTGCATCAAGTGTGCTGCCTGATATACTCATCAGCACAAAACTATTATATTTACCACTATTATGCCAATTGTCATATATGGTTTATAATCAAATCTTTTATATTCTGCAAATCTGTGGGGTCTCCTTAATTTTCCTAATTAAATACTTTTTTCTTATTATAAATTTTAAGGAGCTTATTTGCAACAATTATACAAACCGGTACTTAACATCGGCAAATCTGATGATATCATTTGACTTGAGCTGCTTCTTCTGCTTGTACGCAAGCACCTCATTATTCACAAAGGTTCCATTTGTGGAGTTTAAATCCTCCAGATAAAATTCCTGGTTTTCCCTATTTATAACTGCATGAAAATGACTTATTGTATCCTTGCCTATTACCGCATCGGCCTCATCGCCTTGACCAATACGCGTACAATCTTTGTCTATTATTATATTACTGCAGTTTTCCATGCCCTCATACAAAAGCATACCCTGTGGGTGCTCCCTGTAATCGCTCAGACATACAGTGGGGTGTATCTGACGCGGTACAGGCTCCGTGCAGCCTCTGAGCTTGGGTGTATAAGCATGGTGTCATCTACCTTTTCACGATTTTCTTTTCGTTTTTCTTTTTTAAACCATTTTCTGTTTATATCCGGTTTTTTAGGCTTTTCTATCACTGACTCCTGCTTCTTTCGCTCCGGCCCTGATATCCAGCTGCTCCAGCAGATACACCCGAAGCTTATCGTACAGTGTAGGCTTTATCTGCTCCTTAGGCTCCTCTACTCTGACCTGTGGCTGTGAAATCGGCGCAATCACCTCCTCCACCGGCTTTTCCGCCACCTTTTTCTGTCGCTCCTCGATTATGGCATTTCTAATATCAGCGATACTGTAATTGCCATTTATTGTTTTCTCATATATGCCATATGCTATATGTATCGCTTCAGCATCACTGTGGTCAAGCTTTGTGAGCATATACTCCATCAAATGCGAAAATGTATTGCAAATGGTCCTCATCTGTGCCGGGTATGCTGTAAAATATATTTCCTCATCCCGATTTACCTTTTATGTGTATTAGCTGAGGATCAAGCACCAGAGATTCTACGCTAACAAGATGATTCTCCAAAAGCTCCATCTTGTTACAGATACTCACCACAAGCTTTTCAAGAAACTCAAGCTTTATATCATTATACTGGCAGCGCATTTCTAAAGACTGGACTCCGGATATATCATACCAGTACTGCCCTTCATTATTCACATAACACTTCTCCATCTTTAGAAAGCCCGGAATATTGTTTTTCAACAATATCTTTTCATCTAACGGCTTCACCTCGTCACAACGCAGCTTCATAAAGCTGCCTGTCATCTTTCTTTCATATACTATTTCATTAGAATTCATTTACAACCTCTTTCAAAACCTGATAATTATAGAAATCATCCACCAGCCACATATCAGTAGCATACTCATAAGAGCTGTCTGCTTTCATTTCGTTATACAGCACAAGTCCCATCTTCATCGCTATCGCAAGCATAACAATAAATATAGGTATAATAATCGTTCCTTCTACTGTATAACTGCCTTTTAGTCCGTAAGATAAATCTACATTTAATTTATTTTCAGTCACATAAACACCTCCGTCAGTCCATATCCAAGCAGTAGGAATGGTGTAAATGCAATCTGCTTCTTTCTTCCAGCCCTGCCTAATGCAATTAAAATAACAGAGATTATTCCTGCTATTGTCAGTCCCATCACCATAGTGCTGCACACTATGTCAGCTGTCACAAACAATACCATAAGCGTCACAACAGCAGCATCTCCATAGCCTATCTGCTCTCCTGTAAGAAATGCAGCTGCCATAAGCACTATACCGGGAATCAGGGCAACAGCCACTGATATAATTGACTGCTTCGCATAAAAAGAGCTTGCAATACCTACAATCCCCATTACTACCAATACAACTACCGGTATCTTTTTGGTTGAAAAGTCAATTATACTGATTATTCCAAGTAAAATGATAAGCTGTATCATGTTCCTTCTCCTTTACATTTACCGCACAGATTTTTGCCATCTACCTCCGACTTACGCACCTTGTGTACTGTCCGCTTAAGCTTACTGCATCCAAGCTTTCCGTGATAGTTCGTGCCATAATCTGTTATAAATACCGTTGAACCTTCTGTTTTTATCCGCGGCACAGTAACATGCGTGGTATTTCCTACCATCTTTGTTTCTGCTTGCCCCACCTGTGACCATTTAATGCTCTTTATACTTAAATCCAGGTAGTTGCACTGCTCGGACAGGTGATAAACACTGCCATAGTCAGTGTAAAATACATATGGGTCCGTTTTTCACCGGGATTTTTTGCCTGTCCATTTCCTGCTGTTGCTATAATCCTCTATCCATATTCCATCTACCGTAAAAAAGCTCACCGGAAGCTTAACCTTGTACTTCGCCTTAAGTGCAACATCATCACCATCCATCTTTGACCCAAGCAGTGACACTCCATACTTTCCACCACTCACGTATGTATCAATGTGTTTTGAGTCAGATATTCGGCTCCTGAATAGTACCTCTGCAGTGGCCACTGATACAACTGACGAATCGTTTGCACTGCTCGCTAATGCACTCATCCTGGATGAATAATACAGAGCAGCCTTCACCTGCGACTCCACGAACCACCAAGAAAAAAAGTATAAATACAAAAAAGCCTGCTACAAGCGGAAATATTACCGCAGCCTCAAGTGTATATGACGCCTTCAGGCAGGTGCATGAGGGCATCTTTTGAGAACTATCATCGCCTGGGAGTTTGGCCTTTCTATAAAGTTTTTATGTGGAACTTTACTTTATTAACAAAAGACACCTTCATACACCTGCCTTTCTTATTTCGTCATCGTCCATAATAGGAATACTTTGCCTTATTTTTAATGGTATACTCGTTATCTGCCCCATCTAACAGATTCACAAAGCATAAAAATATGCCATGATATTTGTAGCTTACATCTGTACTAAGCTCACAGATTGCATTGTCCATCCTAAAGCTTTCATGCGCACCGGTCATACGCACTGTAGCCTCCTGCACATCCATCGAGCGATATGCCATATTTTTCATGCTTTTTGTAAAAAGCAGCATACCCAGATATGATTTGTAGCCTATTCCTTCATTTGAGCTTTTTGCCTTCACCTGCCCTGTGAGCATGCTTGTCATGCCATACAGACTGGATGTCCATGACGTATCACTTTTTATCAGTGGAATCTTATCCCCATCCAAAAGTGCCCTTAAATCCAGCACACTTTCACAGAATGCCCAGGCCGCCAGAATTCCCTTTTCCACCCCTTCAATTACCTCCGGTGTCAGAGTAATTCCACCGATAATTGCAGCAAGAGCCATCGCCTGTGCCTGCTTTGATGCGCTTCCTGCCAGGTATGCCATATTGGCAGCCGCACGCAGAGCCAGTATTTCTGCTATAACGATCTTCAGATTATCCTTATCACTCGCTCTGCCTCCTATGATGTACTCCACCTCATAGTTAAGGGCATGATTTGGATTTGTATCAGTGTAACAACTCATATATGTCAGAATATACTGCTGCATAAGTACTTTCGCATACCAGTCATCACTACTTTCGGACCAGCCCCCTGTTCCTTTATGCAGACTTCGCCCGGACACTCTGGCTGATGTATCAATACTGTTTCCTGACACCGTGCTATCATCAACCACCTGCGATAATATGCCTGATGCCTTTACTTTCTGCACCTTGACCAGCGGATTTTCTATTGCATTACCGCCTTCTGTGCTTTCTGCCTTACTTTCTGACGTCTGCTTTGTTTTCGAAACCGATGAATGTGCACTGTAAGCTCTTGGCGGTGACGACCTCGCTATGCTTTTGCCTCCGCCTTCATGAGCTGCATTATCCTTTAAGGCTTTTAACGCACTATCTATTTTACTGTCATCATACTCACCCGCAGACTTGTTTTCATTCAATGAGCTATACTGACTGTAAAGATTTTTGACTGTTTCATAACCAATATTTTTCTTCATATATGAGACAACCGCATTTGTATACACATCACCACCATCATCCGTCATAAGCACATATTTCATGGATTCGAGCTCATCCATTGACAACCTTAGCATACTGGTGCCGTTTACAATAGTACCCCCGGCAAAAGCTCCTGAATCGCTTATCTTAAAATTGTCAGTCGTAAGCTTCTTCATATACGACTTGACATTTTCGATATCCACATTGCCCATTGCGTCACCTCCGGCGTCATACGCTAACAGATGGTATTCATCCCACAATGGTCTGCAATACTGTGCAAAAACTGACTCTGCTACAGCCTCTGAATTCATGCATGCTATATTGGTAAGTGTCAGATTCCTGCCGGCTTCCAGTACAGTAAACAGAAACTGTGACACCAGCATGAGAAGCATTGTGGCAAATATCGTTATACTGCCTCTCACACTTTACCAGCCTCTCTTGAGATTGTCTGAAAGATATTGTTTACAAGCGTCGTAAGCTGCTTCTTAAAAATCAGCACCAGACCGATTAACACGACAATTATAAGTATCATTTCCACTACTCCTGCGCCATCCTCATCTAATAAAAAATTCTTAAATCCTAACATAATTTTTCCTTTCTATATTTTAAAATCAATAATTGCGGGTGCTATTACTATTGCTATGACTATAGCCATCATAATCATCATCGGCATAAGCATTTTGGTGCCGGCCTCTTCACCCAGCTTTAAGGCTAAAAGCCTCCTCTCATCAAATGCATCCTCCGATTCCTTCTCGAGCATTTCACATACACCCTTACTTCCTTTGTGAATACTCTGTAAAATAATGCGTACAAGCTTCTGATAGCATGGCAGCTTTACTCTTTCCGCAAAACCTGCGTATGCTTTTCTGCCTGTCACGCCATCTGAGATTTCTCTCTCCGTCACAAGCATTTCCTCGTAAGCGGGCATAATATTCTTATCATTATTTTTCCGCTCATCAAGATAACGGGCGGTAATCCTATTCCATGCCTGCTCCACAGTCATTCCTGAACCCATCAAAACAGCCATTTTGCTGACTATCTCCGGATATTCGAGCTGCAGTTGTATATTTCTCTCCTTCTGCGCCGTCTTCTTTTTTTCCTTTTTCTCAAGCACCAGAAGAACTATAACAACAACTTCAAGCATGGCTATTTTAGCTGCAGTATTGCTTTTTTCCTGCGACCAGCTAAGCTTTACTCCATCTACTTCATCCGGCAGTGTGAGCTTTTAGTGCCTGTCTTTGACATCTCACTATCAATATGTCTGTTGATACCCTTTATGAGACGCTCGCCCGCGTCCAGTTCATCCGGAAATACCACAAATGAGAAATCATACAGCTGTCTGTGTTCGCCACAGGAAAGCTCGACACTTGCGCTAATCAGCTTTCCCTGTTCATCATCAGTCTCCTCAAATGCATCCTGGTTCACATCTCCATCAATATCAACCAAATCATAGTCACTCAGTGTCCACTCTGCCTCCACAGCTCCTTGGGCATATGCTTCCTTCATATTTATATGTCCTCTGACCTGCTCTACACTCTGGCCTTTTTCGCAAAAGCTGTCGTCTATCTCGTTTTTGCCTGTGTAAACAGCTCGTTCGCCTGTTTATCTGAAGGCTGCTCCTCCTTCAGCTTCAGCTGATAGCTGTAATCCTCGTCGAGTCCATCCGCATTCAGCACCAGGTCATATACTGCATCTCCATCACCTGTATCATTGCGTATAAGTGTATTATCAGTTATAGCATTTGACGACATGTCCATGATAAAAGCAAAAACTAAAACTATAACAAATAATGCTGCTATTCTAAGCCTCTTTCCTCTCGTCATATGCCTATTCCTACCTGTAAAAATTTCTTTGCCAGTTTAATTGCCCCTGCATAGGCTAAAAGACAGGTACTCATAAAGATTACCCCGATCGTTTCCATATAGTGCAGACATATAATCTCTTGAAGACAGCTTTAAAATGCCAAAAGAAATATCGGAATATAGTTCATAGTCTTTTGCTCAAGTCTTTTGGCAGAAACCGCAACCTCTATCTGTCGGTTGGTATCATACTTTGTCCACATCCTGTAAGTGGTAGACTCTATGATATCCACAAATCTGCCGCCGCTTCTCTTTGCAAATGAGAAAATATCAGAAAAATTGACTATATCCTCCAGACCGCTTCTATGAGCAAATTCTGACAGCACCGCCTCAAATGTCTGATTCATCTTTATCTGCCTGTTCATCTCCTGTATCTCAGACAGCATAAGCGAATCATTCCCATACATGAGCTCCATCTCTTTTTCAGCCTCCTGCCATGCATTCTCCACAGAGTATCCGGCCAGCATATTCGAGCTCAATACCTTAAGTACATTCATAAACTCTTCATTTAGTTTTTCCTTTTGTCTTCTGACACCCTCCTGCCTGCACAGCTTTGCACAATACGCAAACACCGCCGGAAAAGCAATAACAACAATAAGACTGTCATAAAACAAATATGCGATAATCACTGTGGCAGCCATACTTTTTATGAAAACAATCCCCCAATCCTTTATGGACATGGAATATCTGCTGTAATCCATATAATCAAACCCTTCATAACTGTTCAGTAACATATATTCCTATACTGACAGCTACAGCCTTTCTTACTTTAAATGCCACATAACAGCCTATACGCTAAGCCCTGCTGCCATAAGCTTGTCTGTGTGACAAAGTGTCCCTGCTTTCTTTAAAAGCCCTGTATCCTCCCACTGTCCAAAACAGCGGTTTCCTCAAAATGATACAGCGTATGCAGCACAATTTCACCATCCATAAATCCATCCACCTCTGATATCTCAAGGACTCTCCTGCTTTTATCCCTCAGCCTGCCAAGCTGGACAATAATATCTATTCCGGATGCTATCTGCTGCCGTATCGCATTGAGTGGGAAATCCTGACCTTGAAGCACCATAGTCTCAATTCTTGAAATGATATCATGTGGTGAATTGGCATGGCCGGTGGACAACGAGCCGTCATGTCCTGTATTCATAGCCTGAAGCATATCAAGTGCCTCTGCACCTCTGCACTCGCCCACTATTATCCTGTCCGGTCTCATACGAAGAGCCGTCCTGATAAGATCTCTTATTGTAATTGAGTAACCCCATCGGTATTTGCATTTCTGGTCTCAAGCCTTACTATATTTTAGCTCCCAGAAGCTGCAGCTCCGCTGAGTCTTCAATTGTAATAATTCTATCATCATCAGGAATATATTGTGACAGAGCATTCAGGAAGGTCGTTTTCCCGGAGCCTGTACCACCTGAAATAAATATATTGTATTTGGCCTGCGTCAGTATCTGTAGAAGCCTTGCCACCTCCGGCGAGAGAGCTTCTATCTCAACAAGCCTCTCCATGCTCATAGGATGCTCCGGAAACTTTCTGATTGATACGGCCGAGCCGCCTATAGATATGGGGTTTAGCACTATATTTACCCTGGAGCCGTCACTAAGCCTGGTATCAACTATCGGTGATGCCTGATTTACAACCCTGTTATGGCGTCCCACAATCTGCTGTATCACATCCTCCAGCTTCTCTTCCGATGAAAAATGACCCTTGAACCTTTGGATTCTTCCGGCTTTTTCATAGAATATATCATTGGGACCGTTTACCATAATTTCAGTCACATCCCTGTCATCCACCAGCTCCTGCAGCACATCAAGCTTACGCAGAGAGTTGAATATGGTGCGCTCAAGCTCCGCTCTATCCTTTATAGTCATTGGTCTGTCGCGTGCCTCTCTTGAAACCACGCTTCCGATTAAATCACATATTTCCTCATCACTCAGCTCTCTGGACAAATCCATTTCAGAAAGTATAATATCTCTTATTCTCTGTCCAAAATCATCCAGCACACGAAATACCCCGAGTCATGTTTCTTATGACATCTCCAAACTCATTCCACTTCCACAGCTCCACAAGCTTATCACATGTAGATACCGGTGTCGTGATGACCGGAGGCTCAATCAGCTTAATCCTCTCAACTACATTGCTTAAGCCTCTTTCAATCAGTTCCTCTGTAAACTCGTACTCTCTCCACTGGCTGATTCCGCCTTTTTTCTGTACCAGGTAGATATCACTGCATCTGTCAAGAATATCAAAAAAGCCCTTAAATCTTGTTCCCATATTGAGAACTATGCAGTCATAGTGCATTTCCTTGCCAAGCATCTGAAGCAGATTGTTGCATATTACCGTATTTATTTCACACAGACACTCTGTATTTTCAATCGGATATACATAATCCAGCTTATGCTTTCTTCCGATACAGCTGTTTATCCTGTTGGTCGAGTATCGTCCGGATTCGGCCATCACCAATAGCTCGTCCAGATTATGCTCCACACTCTGCTCAAGCATCCGCGATAATCCACTATTCTCCGAAAATCCATAAGCAGTACCTTTTCATTCTCACTCAAAATAGAGGACAAAGTCATCGCAAAAGGCATCTGGTACTGATTATCAGCAAGTGAATACACGCTTATAAGCCTCGTCTGACCTATCAAAGAGCCCTCACTCTTAAGGTCTCTCACCTCACCGCCCACATGCTTTAAAATCTCTTCCACTATGCGGTTTACTTCCTGATATTTTTCCACAAAGTATATACCCTCCTCACTCTCAATAGGTGTTTCCTCAACAATCTGTATCAGTGGGATATACTTGTTATTCCACTGGTCAAGCTCACTTGAAAGCATGATATCTATCTCGCCCTCTAAGTGTTCCAGCTGCTCTTTCATGGTATACATATGTATCTCCAGCTGATCCTTATAATGATTCATGAAATAGCATGTCAGTCTGTCGCCATATTCTGAATCCTCAATATAAATTCCTAGTCTGATTTTTTTCATCTATGGTACTTTAACCCTCCTTCCATCACCTCATGCCGTAAAACCATATATCTGCCATGGCTGTTCCCAAAAGCACGTATACCGCGAAACTAACAGCTTTCCCCTGTCCGCGGTACCGCATAAATCTGCCACACAGTATACCGTTTAAGTATAAAAATCCATCCCTCATACGCACAAAGAGCTCCTTTTTAAGCACCATACTTATGAGACCATATCCCGCTGCCGCCATAAAAGCGGCTGCCATGCACAAGGCGGTAAATCTTAAATTTGTAAATGCACATACTACTGAAAATAACTTGATATCCCCGGCTCCTAAAATGCCTGAAAGATATAAGAAATATAAAATGACAACCGGAAAAACTATATCTGGAAGAAACCAGATGATGCTCGCTACCTTGCCCCCCACTAAGCGAAATAGAAACGCACAACCAAGTCCCGTCAGAATCAGCCGGTTACTGATTCTATAATTTTTGAAATCCCCAATTGCTGCTACTGTAAGCAGTATATACAGCATGAGGTGTGATATTAATTTCACAATCACTGTATTTTCATCACCTCTCCTTTCGTGAGACGAATTATAACAACGCACTCCCGATTTTGTCTATAGCTTTTTTTAAAATAAATACTTTTTGTTAGTTATCCACAAAATGCAGCTAAACCCAACACATTAATCCACAGTCAAAACCTTGATTTTACTGGTTTTTCACATGTCAAAAGCACTTTTTACAAAATCTGTGAATAGAAGAAACTCTTTTGCTTATACTTGTATTAAGACTTATTTTGTTGGAGGAATTCATGGAATTATTTAAAGAAACGCCTGTAAATGACGGTTACAAGACCTTACAGGATGACATCAGGAAAACAACAGATGAACTTCAAATTGTATACACTAACCTGGAAAATGTGGTTGAGCCCGATTTAATTGACTACTACATCTATCAGGCCAAGGCTGTTTCCATGCGGTATAAATTTCTATTAAACTGTGCCAAGCGGCTTAATGAGGTTTAATGAACTAAAAGAGGCCTCCTACGCAAGGAAGCCCCTGTTATCATCGTTTATAAAGCTCTCTGTGAGCCTGCCCTTTCCATAGGTCATGCCCGCATAGACCTTCTGCGCATTGTCCATAAGCGGAGCCGATTTGTCATCGGCAGCTGCTGTTTCAAAGCTGTTTCTGAGCTTTTTCATAATGACATCGGCCTCATCCACCACCGACACATCAAGTGAGTAAAGCACTGTGGAAAAAAGCCTCTTGCAGTATGAGTACAGTGGATAAAGCTGTCCTGCGAGAGGATACTTAAAGTCAAGTGCCCCATCAGCTCATCAAGTGCCGCCTGTACATCCGACACGCCCTTTCTCAAGGCTTCCCTGTCCTCTGACATGAGGGCATTTTTTACATCATCTGAAAAACCAAAATATATATCATAAATAACAAGCACGAGTCCGCCATTGTTGCACGCACAAAGTCTTCTGGTGAGCTCCTGCTTCAATTCATTTTTCATTGCTTATTACCTCGACAATAATGAAAGTACCTGCTGTGGCAGGTCATTTGCCTGAGACAGCACTGAGATTCCGGCCTGATCGAGAATATTCTGTGCTGCGTATTCCGTCATCTCGGTTGCCATGTCGGTATCCATGATATTGGAATATGCACCGGTCATGTTCTCAGAAGTCTCAGAAAGACTGCTCTCAGCAGATTCCAGACGGTTTTGGAAGGCTCCTATCCTTGACCGCACACCTGAGACATACTCTATCGCCTCATCAAGTGTGGACATTGCCTTGTCTGCACCACCCTTTACAGTCACATCTACCGTATCCAGATAAAGTGTCTGCGATGATACCTCCGGTATCCTGATTTTCATCTCCTGGCCCTCGTTTGCACCAATCTGCACAGCCATATTTCCGATATCTGAAATATCTATCTGCAGATTGCTGCTTCCCGCTGTCATATCCATATCACTGCTCAGTAGAAAATCCATTGAAAATCCACTGTTTCCTACCACATATACACGGTTACCGTCGGCTCTTATTGTCTTGTCCGACAGATTTTCTCCGCCTGTAACCACGGCATCCTTACCGTTACTTTTGAGCTGCATATTTCCACTTCCATCGTCAGCATTCTCATAGCCTGCACCTGCCAGAGCCTTAAGCGATGAAGAAAGAGATATATTTACTGTGCTGTCGCTGCCATACTCATTTGATAAAAAGCTGATGCTATCACCATTCACCTGCATAGTAGTACCGGCTGTGGTCGCTGCCTTCTGCAACGCCTGAATATACTCATCCTGAGTCATATCTGCCTTCACAGCCACACTTACACCGTTTATGGAAATCGTTCCCTCTGCGTCTGGCTTTGTGGCAGACGCGAGACTTCCTGTTGCCTGTGTTGCGAGCGAATTTACTGTAAGCTCATATTTATCTGATGCCACATTGTCTGAGAAATTGATTCTGGTAATATAGCTGTTCACCTGAGTCATATTGCCGTTTGCATCCTTCTGCCTTACATAGACGCGTGTATCACTCGAACCATCGAGCAGTGACTTTGTATTGTACTCCGTATCGCCCGATATACGGTCCACCTCCTTGGTGAGCTCATCTATCTCTGACTGCAAAGCCTTTTTATCATTCTCAGAATATGTATCTGAAGCGCCCTGAACCGCAAGCTCCCTGATTCTCTGGAGCATGCTGCTTACCTCACCAAGTGCTCCGTCTGCTATTTTCATGACATTCTGCGCATCTGACGAATTTGATTTTGCCTGGTCAAGCGCTTCTATCTGCGCCTTCATCTTGTTGGAGATAGCCATTCCTGCCGGATTGTCCTCTGCTGAATTTATCTTGTAGCCGCTTGAAAGCCTTTTCATAGACTTTGATAATCTGTTTTCTGTACCGAGGAGCTGCTTATTTGCCCTGACAGCACTCATATTCCTGTTTATTTTCATGTGTTTTCCTTTCCTGATAATTTCTCAGGCATCCTTGCTGTAGTATTAACATTCCGTTGTCTAATAAGTATATCGAACTACTCAAAAAAAATCTTTATAGTATAATTTGCAATTAAATGCAAATCGTATTATAATAGGCACATTAAAAGACTAATAGGAGGAAACAATAATGGCTAGAGTTACTAAGGACACTATGATTGGTGATCTTCTTCAGATTGACCAGAACGTGGCACCATTACTTTTAAATATCGGCATGCACTGTCTCGGATGCCCATCATCACAGATGGAGACAATCGAAGAGGCTGCTATGGTTCACGGACTTGACCCGGATGATCTTGTCGTTGAAATCAACACATTCATCGATAACGACCTCGGTTAATTTACGAAAAGACGGCTTGCTTATGCAGGCCGTCTTTTATTTGCAATCAATATTCTGTTAAAGTGCCACTAACGTCTGGATGGCAGCCTCTTCAATAATCACATTACCATGCTCCTTGAAAAATGCTTCATTGGCAGGCACATAGTTCTTCTGATATGCGTACTCTGAAATGATATTGCACACCTTGTTGAATTCCTTCGGAGTATGCTCACTCTTGTGGGCCACAAGATAGTACTTATTGCTTGAAGCGTCGCGGTATAAGTCATTTCTGCCGCTGTAAAAGCCGTCAAGCACATGCGAAATCCTGCGCACATCATCAAATTTATCAAAAACAAACAGCTTGACTACGTCAGCCTCAGCCTGTTCTTCTGTAATATCATCAGTGCTCTGCTCACTGTCAGCTGTCTTCTCATTTTCCTTCTTGATACGCTCAAACAGCTCCAAAATATCAGCAGCTCCCTTTATCACCGGAGGCTGTCCTGCATTTCCTAAGTCCGTAAAGTCGTCATCTGCCTCTGAAAACTTTGAAAATCTGGTGTCAAGCTCATCCGGATATTCAACCTTTGTGATGATAAGCACTATAGACTCTGATGGCAGTGGAATTGCCTCCACCATGAGTGGAATATCATTTGTTTCAAAGCCAAACTCGTAATTGGCCTGCTCTACCATATCTTTAAAAAGGCTTTTCGCCTTCGCTGATCCATATGCCAGTTCGCTTATTTTTATATGTCTGTCCTCAAGATCCTCTCTGGTAAGAGTACAGCGGATCTGATTATCATTTACCTTCTCAATTTTCATATTTTTCACATCCTTTTCCGAAAATATCCGTGTAAATCGTAAAACTATTATAATAAACACCGGTCATATTGTAAAGCGCGAGGCCTATTAAAAAAAAATAAAAAAAGTGTTGCAATTATTTTACAGGTATGTTATAAGTTATCCATGAGATGTGCGCTCGACCCAAAAGGAGCGTATGAAAAATACAAATCATTCTTTGTTTGACAAATATGAGATGATTAAAGATCTCGGAACCGGCAGCTCCGGTAGCGTTACGCTTGTCAGACACATATCTATGGATCAGGAGAGAGCTCTAAAGAAAGTTCCTAAATCTTCTGCTTTCTCCGAATCCGCATTATCAGAAGCAAGACTACTCAAGTCTCTTGAGCATCCGTCTATACCACGTATATTTGACTTCGAAGAGGACAATGCTTTTTACTATATCGTCGAGGAATATATCGACGGCGAGACATTAGATTCATTTTTGCTTCATCAGCAGTTAATTTCCCCAGGTTTATTTTTAATATTTGTGAACAATTATGCAATGTTTTTATCTATCTGCATACACAGATATCTACTCCCATTATTTACAGGGACCTTAAACCGGAGCATATTATAGTATGCCACAATAAGCTTAAGCTTATCGATTTTGGTGTATCGGCATATGTTATCCAGGATGGAAATAACTTCAATCACTATGGGAATATAGAATTCTCTGCCCCCGAATGCTTTACCGAGGATACAATTACACCGGCGGCAGACATTTACAGCTTAGGTCAGCTTCTGCAGTATATACTGACCTTTACCCCAGACAGCTTTTCCCATAAGTTTCAGCATATTATCCAAAAAGCAACAACATCTGATGCATCACTGCGTTACGTGACTGTCGCAGAGCTATATCAGGAAATACAGGAAATTCAAAAATTAACTGGTCAGCCACATCTCATACACAAAATAGCAGTTTTAGGCAGTCACAGAGGCTGCGGCTCCACCCACGTGGCCGTTTCACTCACCTGCGAACTCAATATCCTTGGATATCATGGTATCTACATAGACTCAGCAAAAAGCGTACTTTGCCATGGTAATCACGACGGACTGCAGATTTTTAAGCAGAAAAACGGATATTATTATTACAAAAGCTTTCAGGGCATACCCGACTACAGTGACGGTATACAGTTTAATATTCCAAAGGATGCTATACAGATATACGACCTTGGCACTGATGTGTGCAACGAGAAAATATATGACATGGATCTCGTATTATATGTATGTAACGGCAGCTTTTGGCATCTGAATGATATCTACAGGAATCATTCTATTCTCAAAAATGACAGCTTCCCGAGTGTTATATGTAATATGTACAGCAGACAGGATGCCTCCGCGATTGCGGCACTACTTAATTGCAGTGTTTATCACTTTCCTTATGACAGCGATATGTTTAAGAGCTCAGTTCAAAAGGAAACACTGATTCAAAAGCTGTTAGAACTAAAGGGAGGAGCATCACTATCAGACACTTTAAAAGGATATTTAAGAAAGTCCATTCTGCACCACAGTTAGTTGGGGTCTGTGGCAGCGTTCACAATGTAGGCACAACACATATAAGCCTTGCTCTTTGTAATTATATGAGCAATAAATGCATGTATAGAACCGCCTATGTTGAGCTGAATGGTACACACGAAATTCTTTCACTGTCAAAGACAGCAGACGAAAAGGTTTTTACTTATAAGAATGTAGATTTCTTTCCCCACGCAGTCATGTCCACACTAACTGAGATTTTAAACATGAGATACGAGCGTGTGATTATTGATTTCGGCATACTTAATCCAAACACCTTAAAGGAATTTATGAGGTGTGACGTAAGAATCGCTGTTTGTACAATAAGTAAATGGAACCGGGGCGCTTTGAACAGAATTATCGAGCTATTCAATTCAAACAAAATAACTGATTCAGAAAGCGTAAAAATATTGTTTAATCTCGTGGAAAAGAAAAAGACAATTAACCATAAACATTTTAAGTATCCGGTGGTAGGCTTTCCTTACTTAGAGGACCCGTTCCTCATCAATACCAGCCTGTTTGGCACTCTGGATAAGATATCAGAAAGGAATTAATATCACGATGCAAAATGACATCTTTAACCAGCTGTTTATCAATTTTATGTCCGAAGCCGAAGCCTTCGGAGGGCTTATACTTTTAATGCCACAGAGCGCTTCATGACATAGGGTCATTTGTTACTTGTCAGTTTTTACTCATAATCAGTATATATAGACGGAGGTATTTTTATAGAAGAATAAACTATATTTATATATTGGAATTTTTACAGATATTTTATCAAATTAAACGAAACTAAAAATCAGCAATTAAATTGGGTGTGGAAAGCTCCGGAAATATCAATTTCTATAAACTATCAATAATTAATGATTAATATCATTTTTTCTCAATTATACAAGAAATCGATGTCAGCATATTTTTGGTCCTTTACCCCGTTTAAATGCAAAAAGACAACCAAAAGACATATTTTAAAAAGAAAAGGTATGTGCGCGGGGGAAGCTTTTGCTCCTTCCGCGCCAAAATGCATAAACAAATTTCTTAATTTATTACAAATTTATTTCATATTATTTGAATATGCTTTTTCACAATGGTATAATTAGCTTAAGCAATTTCGACACCAAATAATAGGAAAGGATTTTTACACATGAAAAAGAAATTATTGCCTGCACTTATAGTAACCGGACTTATTATCCTCGTTGTAATAATAATGGGTATAACTGCTCTTATCAATAAATACACCCCTACGAAAAAGACAGAGGATCTTAAAGAGTATTTCAATATCTCTTCTGATGATGAGGCTGCTCTCATTGTAGATAATGAGCTATCCGATTACAAGGCTAAAATAATAGATAAAAATATACGTTGATTACAAATTTGTTCACGACTCATTAAATTCCAGATTTTACTGGGATGCAAATGAGAATGTGCTTCTTTACACAACCGCATCTGATATCATCTCAGCTGCGGCTGACAGCAATAGCTACAGTGTCACCAAGCAGACCAATGACTTTGGCTATCCGATCGTGAAAGCCACCTCTGACTCTGCGCTTATCGCTTTAGACTATGTAAAACAGTACTCCAATATCACCTTTAAGTCATATGATGACCCGGCACGCATCGTCATCACAAGCAAATGGGATGAAATAGACAGTGCCACTGTCAGCAAGTCTACCCAGATCCGCGTAAAGGGCGGCATAAAGAGCCCTATTCTAAAAGAGGTGAAAAAGGATGACAAGATTACTATTCTTGATTCCGGTGACAAATGGGATAAGATTGCCACTGAGGATGGTGTTATTGGATATATAAAGGGCAAGGCTCTGTCCGAGAGCAAAAACTAAGCTTACGAATCGACTATGAGGAAGAGACCTTTACGCATATCAAGAAGGATAAGGATATCTGTCTTGCCTGGAATCAGGTAACAAGCCAGTCAGCAAACAGTAAAGTGCCCCAGGTAATTTCATCAACCAAGGGCATAAATGTAATGTCACCAACTTGGTTTTATTTAAATGACAACAACGGTAATCTGGCAGATATAGCAAGCAAGGATTATGTCAGCTACTGCCATTCCCAGGGCATCGAGGTATGGGGACTGTTCAGCAACTTTGAAAATACTGATGTAGATGCAGCATATGTGCTCACACATACATCCACGAGAACTACCCTGATCAATCAGATTATGTCGGCTGCATTTAACTATGAGCTTGATGGTGTAAATATTGACTTTGAAAATATCACAGAAGCAGCATATGGAGACTCTTACATCGAGTTTATCAGAGAGCTCGCCATAAAGTGTCACAATAACGGTATATCACTTTCAGTTGATGTCACAGTACCTGCCAGCTTCAACAAGTTCTTCAATCGCTCTGATATGGCAAACTTTGCCGATTATATTGTAATTATGGGATACGATGAACACTATAAGGGCTCTGATGCCGGCTCAGTTTCTTCTATTCCTTGGGTAACTGAGGGTGTTGAATCCACTCTGAAGGAGGTTCCCGCTGACCAGATTATTCTCGGCATGCCTTTTTATACCAGAATATGGGAGCTCACTCCAAAGGAGGACGATGATGCCGTAACCGATACCGAGGATCAGTCAAAGTACACTGTTGCCTCACAGGTATATAGTATGGACGCAGCTGCAGCACAGCTTGCCACAAACAATGCCACTGCTGCTCTTGATGAGGAATCCGGTCAGAACTACGCTGAGTGGTCTGTATCCAACAAGCTGTACAAGGTATGGCTCGAGGACAATACATCTTTAGAGAAAAGGCTCAAGCTCGTCGACGACAATAAACTCGCCGGTGCAGCATTCTGGAAGCTTGGCTTTGAGAATTCATCTGTCTGGGATACTGTTATCAAATATCTGGACTGATTGCTTAAGGCTTACTGAAAGAGGCCGTACCTTTACAGCTACAGTCTAACTCAGTACCTTTTATAGGTAATAAATGATATCAGCCAATCATATAATATACAAACACACCCGATGCCTTCTATGTGCATCGGGTTTTTATAGGTATCTTATATGAAAAATATATGTACATTATTAAGAAAAACAAATACTGTCTTATTTTAGCTCTCTTTATTCCGTCCTTCTACCTCGGAAGAGGTGTCTGCGCTCTTGCAAAAAACACCGGCAAAAACACTAATTCAACTGTTATTGTAATAGACCCGGGCCATGGTGGAAGCGATCCCGGTAAAATTTCCACCTCCGGCGTCATGGAAAAGGATGTCAACCTGAGTATTGCAATGGCTCTTAAACAGCTGTTTGAAAACAGAGGATTTACTGTTGTCATGACCAGAACCACCGACTGCGACCTCGCCCCGGATAATTCCAGGCATCCAAAGACAGATGATCTGACAAAGAGAACTGCCATGATGTCTAAAAGCAATGTGGCAGTCAGCATCAGTATCCATCAAAACAGCTTTGAGGACAATTCAAGCTGCGGTCCACAGGTATTCTATTATGAAGCCTCTGATGCAGGAAAAGAGCTCGCATCCTCTGTCCTTGGAGCTTTAAACACTTCTCTTTGTGTCGCAAAGCCACGAAGCATTAAGCCCAATAAAGAATACTTTATACTTAAAAAATCCACATCCCCGACCGTAATCGTAGAATGTGGATTCTTGAGTAATCCTGCTGAGACACTTCTTCTTACTGACAAAAACTATCAGGATGACCTGGCACATGCAATATATATCGGTGTTACAGACTATCTTGCGCAATCATCCTCTGGACATTTACAATAAACTGCTCTGCGATGTGATATAGTCTGGTTGTCTGGACACTTTCACTGCCATCAAGCTGCTTTTTAGTCTCATTATCTGACTCAGTATTCGATTTCATATCTGACATCTTAGACTCTTTTGCAGATATATCATGCTCCAGTGCCACATCTATGCGCACACGCTGTTCACCATCACTTATTCCTGCCTCGAACATAGTGATATTGTCTTCAAACAGCTTTTAGTCTGCTCATCGTCTGTGACTATCATAGCAGATACTGAGTTTTCCTTTGCCTCAAAATATGCAGCTACCCTGCCGCATTTTTTATCCTCAAGGAATATATCAACCAGTCCCTTTTTATCTTCACCTCTTACTATGCTAAGCTTCATACCTGTGACCCCGTCAGCAGTCTCTATTGGTACAATATAGTTTTCCTGTCTCGACATATTTGAAGCTATCCTTAGCTGACTGCATAATAGCTTCATCTGTCTGAGGTCTATTGAACTGGTGTGCCTATCCTCTATAATCATCGAATCCATAACATGCTCTGCTGTATCAGCCAGCGTTTCCTGCGCCTGCGCAAGCTCCTTTGGATTTTTGACCGACTCAGAAAACCGTCTGAGAGTCTCATCCAAAAGAGCCCTTGCCGTAGCACTGTCTCCACGCTCCCAGAGATTTCTTACTGCCTCTGACGGATTTTTCATTAGCCGTGACGCAGCCATGAGGTTTACCGCGGTTGTTTTACATCATATTTCTCTAGAAAAGCATATACGTTCTCAGGCACCGAAACTGCCTGATTGAACTGTCTTAGCTGTTCTGTGGCATATTGCTCTGACAGTGCGTTATCCTCGTCTGCCTCATATACAGCCTGCCTTAACTGCTCCGGAGTCATATCAAGCCAGCTGTCATACTGCACAAACTCCATTTTCTCAGGTGAAAGTGTATCAAGCACATCCCTTAGGCAGTTTGTATGATATGCGCTTTCTATCTGTGAGTCAATTTTAATGCCCCTGCTTACACTGTCCACTCCGGCAAAGGTATCGTCCACCTTATAGTCCATGGCACTCTTTCCTCGTACCCGGACCGCTGTAAGCAGATTTTTCATTGTAATATCTGCTCCCTGATTAACAAGTGAGCCTATCACAGCACCATCTGACTGCTCCACCTGTGAAATAAGCCTGTATATGCCTATATATGAGTCTCTTTCCTCCTCTGAGATTTCATTTTTCTTTTCAAGCTTCCAGAGAAACTCGCTGAATTTCTCATCCCTTTCGTCAGGATTTTCTGATTTTATCCGTCTGGCAGTTTCACTTATGTCACTCATGCTCATATCAAGCGGTGATATGCCTCTTTTTATCATCTCAATCGTCACCGCCGGTGTCATATCGCTGAATGCTCTCTGCACTTGCTCATCTACAGACTTTATCTGCTTTATATTGTCCTCTGTGATGTCGGTACTGTTGTACGCAAGTATCCGCACAGCCCTGCGATTGCTTTCAGATGTATCTATCTGAAGCTCTTTAAGTATATCATCCACATTCTGAAATGCTTTTGATATACTGTCTCCCATATCTGCCCGCGGTGATGTCATAAGAGTCTCATATCCTGAGGCTGCTGCTTCTAATGACTGCTTCATTGCTTTGCCTGCTGTATACAGCTCATACACAGTGTCATCAGCGGATTCCAGGGTCAGTACATACGCCGGCTGTTGCTTCATCTGATTGAAAATATCACAGACATTATTGTACATACGTACCCTATCATCAGATGCCTCTACACTGCTATCACCAAACAGCGCTCCGTAGTATTTATTTTCCTGCTGCTTAAGCAGCTCCACTACACGTTCAATAGGCTCTGTGTCTATTGAAACTCCTTTTATGAGTGAAAGGTTGGCTTCTGCTGTCATGGAAAGTCTCGCTTCCTCAAGCTTTCTTTGAGCTGTCACAAGCCTTGCTTCCCGGCTGTCTGTAATCTGATTATCCGCAGCTTTATTCGCTGAGGCTTGCGATGCTGCACTATCCTTGCCCCTTGCAGCTATAAGCTTTGACAGATTCTCTATCGTGACAGGTATGTTATCTGACTCTAATGTGACAATGTCATCTGCGGTCGCCTCACCTAATACATCACAGGCTTTCTTTGCCATGTCAAATGTCAGACCATCTTGTGACATAGTGGCATCTGTAGCCTTTTTCCCATTGCCAGTGCTTCTGTCACTGCCCTTGCATAAAAATCACTGCTCACATTTTCTTCTGCTGCGTTGATGCAGTCTACGATTCGCAAGCAGCACATTGTCAGGTGTAACGGCTATATCTTCATCTATCAGCCATCTGCACTGATTCAGATTCTCATCACTACTGTCTATATGAGCTTCCTCTAATATCTGTTTAAGCTGTGGCTTAAGCTCCTCAAACAGCTCATCTGATATCTCCGTCATTTTGGTTTTCTGCCTGTAATCTTGTACCTGACTGCTGCTGTACGTAGCCTTGTATACATTGGAAACCGTCGGATTCATGTTATTTCTGACCAGATATGCCTTTGTCTCATTGGATATATTTGTAAGGCTCTTTGCCCGGTCTATGGCATCTGTACCTGCCTTTATATTATCATCTGTAGCAGGAATATCATATGCTTTCATCTGATTGACAAGCATGGCCGCTTCAGTCTGGCTTCCCGTGATGTCTGTAAGCTGCTCCATGCTCAGATCATCTCCATATATGGATATATCTACACCTGCCTTTGCCAGCACTGCTTTTATCTTATCGGTCTCAGTGACAATGACATCGTAGCCGTCATCCTTTGCAGCTTTGTAATCATCACTCGTGGTGGTGCTTGCAGTGACAATCATATCATTTCGCCTGTTTTCTGAGGTCTGATTCATGTCATTTAGCAGATTTTCTGCCATATCTGTGTCATCGCTGTTCCCGGCTTCATTTTTAGCCTGTGGTCTTGCATATATAGTATCCGACATATCAACAGAGTTTGACGAACCGACAACAGCCGCCTTTTTTGACATATTGTCACTGCTGTCTGTCTTTATGTAGTCTGACACACGCATACCCGTTGTCATGTCATTTATGGTTTTTGTGTCCGTATTTTTCGTATCTGTGCTTTTATTAATCAAATTCTCTATCTGCATATTTCCTGCTCCGTGCCCTGCATATATACCATCTCTGCAGCCTTTATTTATGGATATTTTTTTCTCATATGTGAGGGGGTGGTTCTGAATAGTTATCTTTTTATTATATATCGACATATAATACGCAAAAATAAAGACCGCGCCTTAAATTGGCGCGGTCCTTTACCCTGCTGTTTACCGGTATATTAGTATTTAAATACAGCAACTCCGTAAGGCGCAAGTGGATAAGCAAATGAAAATGGTCTGCCGTCACACTCTGATTTGACTGCCTTATAGTCCAGCTTCTTATATGACTGTTTTGCTGCCTTGCCTCTGCCCTTTGCAGCCTTCTTTACAGGCGCTTGTACCGTTTTGCCGGTAAACTTAGGATCCTCACTATCTAAAACGAGCTGATATGTCTTGTGCTTTGGCACTCCGACTCTGTAATCAGGTCTCTCTACCGGTGTGAAATTGATGACAAAGAGCATATTATTCTTGCCATCCTTACTCTTTCTGATAAAGCTGAAGATGCTTCTGTCTGCATCGTTTGCATTTATCCATTCAAAGCCTTCCCAGCTTGAATCCAGCTCATACAGACAGCGGTTTCTCCTATAGAGGTGAAGCAGCTCCTTTACCCAGTTCTGGATCTTTTATGCTCCGGATTCTCAAGCAGATACCAGTCAAGTTCTCTTGTTTCGCTCCACTCCTGAAGCTGTGCAAACTCCTGTCCCATGAAAAGAAGCTTCTTTCCACAGTGTCCCATCATAAATGCATATCCTGCCATGAGGTTCTTGAATTTATCCCCTTCTAAGCCCGGCATTTTGTTGAGCATAGAACACTTCAGATGTACCACCTCATCATGTGACAGTACCAGAATATATTTCTCACTCTCATTATAGCTCATCGCAAATGTCATCTTGTTGTGGTTATTTTACGGAAATATGGATCCAGCTTCATATAATCAAGGAAGTCATGCATCCATCCCATGTTCCATTTGTAGCTGAAGTTCAGTCCGTCTTCCTCTACCTTGCCTGTTACCTTTGGCCATGCGGTAGACTCTTCGGCTATCATTACAGTTCCGTGATTTCTTCCAAGTATGAGTGTATTGATATGCTTGAAAAACTCTACTGCCTCGAGGTTCTTATTTCCTCCAAACTTGTTTGGCACCCACTGTCCGTCGCTCTTTCCATAGTCAAGATAAAGCATTGACGCAACTGCATCGACACGGAGACCGTCTACGTGGTAATTTTCTATCCACATCAATGCACTGCCGATCAGGAAGTTCTTTACTTCATTCTTACCGTAGTCAAATATCTTTGTGCCCCAGTCGGGATGCTCTCCCTTTCTTGGGTCTGCATACTCATATGTGGCTGTTCCATCGAAATTGGCAAGTCCATGCGCATCCTTTGGGAAATGTGCAGGTACCCAGTCGAGGATTACTCCGATATTATTTTTATGGCACTGATCAACAAAGTATGCAAAATCCTCAGGCTCTCCATACCTCGATGTAGGTGCATAGTAGCCTGTCACCTGATATCCCCATGAGCCATCAAACGGATACTCTGAAATACCCATAAGCTCAATATGTGTATATCCCATAGTTTTCACATAGGATATGAGTGATTTTGCAAGCTCCCTGTATGTATAAAAGCCCTCATCATCCCTGCCCGGATGTCTCATCCATGAGCCCGGATGACATTCATATATAGCCATAGGTGAAGAATATACATCAGCATCTGACTTTGCTGCTCTCTTATCCATCCACTCTTTGTCAGTCCATGTGAAGTGCTCGATATCTGTGATGATTGACGCTGTTCCCGGACGAAGCTCTGCGTAGTTTGCGTATGGATCCGCCTTGTACAGCTTATCACCCTGTTCAGTGACTATAATAAACTTATACATCTGACCCTTTTGCGCTCCCGGTACAAAAGCTCATACACTCCCATGGTTTCCGGCTCTACACGCTTCATCTCATGACTGGTCTCATTCCAGTCGTTAAACTCACCAAACACGTATACTTCCCTCGCATGTGGCGCCCAGACGTCAAAGCACACTCCTTTTTTCCTTTACGCTCAGCTAAGTGAGCACCCATCTTCTTGTAGATATCATAGTGTGTTGCCTGACCAAACAGGTAACAATCCATTGCTGTAAAATTACACATATATATACCCCCCATAAGTATTTATTTTTCCCTGAAATGATCCTCTTTGAGTACAATTCGGTCATCATCTGTATATCGCCTGGCTGTCAGAATACTTATAGCCTTCTTAAGTCCGCTGTGAGCCTCCCTGTCTATGGCCTCGTCAATTATATCCTTGACCTCTGTCAGAGTGGTAGCCTGGTCTATCCTCTCAATATTGCTGATTCTGTTATGCAATGCCAGAATAGCCATCTCATCTATCTTGTACCCAAGCTCTGCAGAGTACGATTTGGCAAACAATACGAGTTCATCATTTGTAAAAATAGGAACCGATATCTTTTCCGTGAACTTGGATGCAAAGCCCTCATCCATTGAGAGAGCCTTCTTTATACCCTTTGATGTATCCTCAAGTATATAGAGTGTTCCTGTAATATCATGCTCCATCAAAATGATAGCTTGGCAGCTATGTTGCGGTCGATATCACCGGCTCTTTCTATGATGAGACAGCCTCCTGTTATCTTTCTGACTACCTGCTGCACATCCTTTTTATTGAGTGCGGCAGCATCAATCTTGCCCATCTTTCCTGTAAGCTGTTCACCATCTTTTTGTAATACCTTTATAAAGCTTGTAGCAAGCATTGTCTTTCCGCAACCCTGCTCTCCCTGTATAATGAGGTTGCCTGTGGATGCGTTTTCTTTCCTGTTGAAATGATCAAGCACTGCATTATATGCCTTGCAGATCTGATCCTCCATACCCTTTACCGGTATGAAATATGAAAATATAGCTTTCTGTTCGCTTGTAAGCTCTTTTATATGTTTTGTTTCTTTCAATTTCGAGTCATCTTCTTCGCTGTCTAAATCCTCCGGCAATGAAATATCCGGCATTTTTCTTGTCTTAGCCATATCCAGCTTCTTCTCCAGTCCCGGATTTTTGCTGTCATCTTGGCTATTTCCTGCTCGATAAATGATGTCACATGATCAAAATCTCTCTTCTCAGAAACGTTTTCTTTCTCCTGTGAAGTCTCATCATCTGATGTATCATCATCGACATTTAACATATCATCTGTTATTTCAGGCATCATGGTAGTCGGCTGCATGAGTATCTCGTCTTTCTCAGACTCCTCTGCCATAATTATATCCTCCGGCTCTCCAACCGGTTCCCTGGCTTCATCTGCAGCCTCTTGTACTTCCCGTGACTCCTGCACTTCTTCTATAGCTTCTTCTATAGCTTCTTCTATAGCCTCTTCCGGTGCTTCCTGCGGCTCCTGTGCTTCGTCTATAGTATCTTCCGGTGCTTCCTGCGGCTCCTGTGCTTCGTCTATAGTATCTTCCGGTGCTTCCTGCGGCTCCTGTACTTCATCCACAGTCTCCTCTGCATAAAGCTCCTGCATATCCGGTTTCAGCTCTTCTTCAGGCTCCTTCACGGCAGCTTTCTGCTCTATAATATCAACCGGGACCTTCAAATACTCCTCCTCAAGAAGTTCCTTCGGAGTGACACCTGCATCCAGCTTTGGAATGACATCATTTAGTCTCTCCATGATGTCTCCTGCCTCTGAAGTGCTCTTGCCTTAGCTGACTCAAGTTTCTGCTGCTCAGCCTCTTTAAGTGCAATTTCAGCCGCATGTCTGGTCTTTTCCCATTCTTCAAGCACATCCTGTATAGACATCTGTCCTGTAATCTGATGCTCAAGCTGAGTCTTTTCACTCATGACCATAGACATCTGTCCGTCAGCGTCTTCACCCAAAAGCTCCTTGAAATTCAACTTAAGTGAACCATCTATCTCTTCATCTGTAGCGATATGCTCTGTCTCTTCCGGCTGCTGTACATACTCTTCCTGCTCCTTTTCGAGCTTGAGATAAGGAATATCCTCAACTATCTTTTTGATGGTATCCATCGTATCAGCAACTTCATTCTTGCCCTTGGCCTCCATGATCTGCTGCATACCCTTGGCAATCTCCTGCTGTAAATTTACAGTATTGAACTTCTCCTGATTTACAGTAATCTGCGGGATAGTTACGTCATCATGCACTATCTCTCCGCCCTTTACCATCTCCATGGCACCTATCTCAGTGACCTCAGCCTCATCATTTATCTTAGCCGGCTTTTCCTTCTCTGCCTTGAATCGTCTGTACTTTTCCTCCTGAGCCTTGGTAAGTGGCTGATAAAGCATCTTAAGCTCCAGCGCACGCTCCACATATGGTCCGTCTCCGAACCACAGAATGAGCTCATCGCAGGCATCTATACACTTATCGGCTTTTCCGGCCTTGTGGTATAGATATGCAAGCTCATATGCCCACTCCTCAGTGTATTCTTCATCCTTGTACTCTTCAAGAATAGTGATAAGCTCATCAAATGAAGCCCCCTGCCCTTTTTTGATGGCATATCTTAATACATACTTCATATCATCATGAGGCGCTATCTCAACAAACTCATCATAATACTCTGTAGCAGCATCATAATCACCCATCTTGATGGCGACCTCAGCCAGTCTGTATATAATCATCCTGCCGATTGGTGAACGGTCATAGGCCATTAAAAGTATGTCCCTTGCATCCTGGTATCTTTCGGCCTTCTCGTAGATTTCGCCGATTTTAACGAGTGTATTTACATTTTTAATTTTGTTCCAATTTATGCTATCCGCAATCTCTGCTGCGCTCATATAGCCCTCCTCGGCGCTTAGGGCTTTTATCTGATCCAGCTTGAGATTGTATTCGTATTTATCCACTTATTTCACCTACTCGTATTTAAGCTTATTATTTTTGGTATCTACGCCTGTTGTCTTTGTATAATCCCTTGTGTCCTCAGGAAGCTTCTTTTTCCTGAGAGCATAATTAACAACTCTTTTCACAATATAGTATATCACAGCAAAGGTTGGAACACCAAGTAACATTCCAAGAAAACCAAACATTCCTCCGCCGATTAGTATGGCAAACATAACCCAGAAGGTCGAAAGACCGGTAGATGAGCCAAGTATCTTAGGCCCTATTATATTGCCATCCACCTGCTGCAGCACGACAATAAATATCAGAAGATAAAGCGCATGCCACGGACTCTGAATTACTACTATGAGTAACGATGGAATTGCACCGATAAACGGTCCGAATACCGGAATCACATTTGTGACGCCGATAATCACTGCAACGAGCACCGATGATGGAATCCTTAAAATCAGACATCCGAAATATGCAATCACACCTATAATCAGTGAATCTATAATCTTACCGCTTATGAAGCCTCCAAAAATCTCATTTGTCTTTCTGATCGTCTCAATGATGATATTGCCTGTCTTTGGCTTGCAGACAGCATATATTATCTTTTTGCTCTGTCCTGCGAGAGTCTCCGAATACTCATCACATAGACCATCACGATTATTCCGATAATAAAATTGAATAAGCCTCTGACTACCGAAATCACACCGGTTGTAATCTGTGCAACATACTTCTGTGCCTCAGGAATCAGCTTTTCTGTGGCATAATCCTCAATGTAGTCGGTTGCATTCTGTAAACCTGTGCTCGCGAGCTCAGCAATTTTGCTGTCCCCGAAATTGCCGTTCTTTATCATGTTGATGAATGCCGCAACATCATTTGGCAGTGTCTTCATAAGTCCTGATATACTTGCTATGACAGAAGGCACAATAGCCGCAATGAGGAGCGAAATAATCGCTACCAGAATAATAACCGAGCCTGTGATTGCAAGAGCTCTTGAAACCTTTCGCAGCTTGCTTTCGCTTTTCATCTTTTTGGAAAGAAGCTTTTTAAAGCATCTTTCCAGCCACAGCATGACAGGATTCATCGGTATGCAAGCACAAGTCCCATTATAATAGGCATTGCTGCCGCAAGCAGCTTGCTCCATATGCCTGCAAAGCCCTCAAATCTGTACAGTGCAAAGAAAAACAGTATACTGACTGCAAACGTGACAAATACCATGACACCTATTCTGATCAGATGTGGCCATTCCTCACGCCCCGGGTGCGAATTCTGCTTCGCACCCTTATCTGCATTTATCTCAATGTTTGATTTTTTACCAGCTTTTCCGGTTTCTTCCATCGGATTAAACTCTCCTTATTTACGATTATAGTTGATGAGACATCCCTTTAATATTATCTCTCTTTCATCATCTGTGAGCTCACCCATCTTCAGTGTAAATGGCTTTAATTCACCATCCTTGACAACATATGCCTCAAACTCCGTCTTTGCATCCTCGATTTCCTTCTTGATTCCCGGAAGGAAGATATAGTCGAGGTTGTGGAACGGAAGCTCTCCCTCATCGATGATGAATGGAAGCATTCCCCAGTTGATAAGGTTTGAACGGTATCTCTTTGTGGCATACTCGTTTGCGATATTTGCCCAGCCTCCGAGTACCTTCTGGCAGCTGGCAGCCTGCTCTCTTGCTGAGCCGTCACCCGGCTTAACAGCAAAATTGTGCTTCCGAAGCCCATATTCTCATGGCTTGCCTCAGGGAATTTTTTCTTTACTACTCCCATGATTTCAGCAACCTCAGGAACAGCCTTTCCTGCGCACTCACCACTCTCTATAGCCTTCTGGGCCTTCTGGATTTCCTTTGCTCTGCCTACATACTCAGGATCCTTTCTTGAAAGTGCGAACTCTGCAAGTCCAAGAGGGTTTGAACGATATGAAGATGTCTCTCCTGAAGGAATGAGCTCATCTGTTGTAGTAACAGGATCATGAATCTCTGAAACCACCTTAAGGAGCATATTCTCGCGCGCTCATTGCCGGCCAGTCTTTGATGTTTGGTCCGAACTGGATTTCAACAGAAGGATCTGCCACGCCCTGGCTGTCAAATACACGGTTCTCATATATAGTCTTGTCAAAGAAATATTTTGGCTTTGTAAAGTTGACATCAATATCCGCTGCTGATGTAAGGAAGCCCTTGTTTGCTGCTGTTGCAGCGATTGAACGTGCATCCATTAGTGTCACTGAGCTGATCTGTCCGTTCTGTACCTTAGAACCCTCTCTGTTAGGGAAGTTTCTTGTTGAATGACGGATAGAGAATGCGTTGTTGGCAGGTGTATCTCCTGCACCAAAGCAAGGTCCGCAGAAAGCAGTCTTTACGATTGCACCTGTCTCAAGAAGCTTTGCTACAGCTCCGTTTTTCACAAGCTCCATGTATATTGGAGTAGATGCCGGGTAAACACTCAGTGTAAACTCGTCTGCTCCGATTGAATGTCCGTTTAATATGTCAGCCGCATCGCAGATATTCTCAAATCCACCGCCTGCACAGCCTGCGATGATTCCCTGGTCTACATACAGTTTTCCGTCTCTTACCTTACTCTTTAAATCAAGCTTCACCTTGCCGTCAAAGCTTACCTCAGCTCTCTTCTCACAGTCATCGAGAATATCCATGAGGTTTGCATTAAGCTCATCGATAGTATAGGTATTGCTTGGGTGGAATGGCATAGCTATCATTGGGCGGATCTGGCTTAAATCAATCTCAATAAATCTGTCGTAGTAAGCCACCTCACCCGGATTAAGCTCCTTGTGGTCCTCAGCCCTACCGTGAATCTCAAAGAATTCCTTAACCTGGTCATCTGTTCTCCAGATAGAAGAAAGACAGGTTGTCTCTGTTGTCATAACATCGACACCTATACGGAAGTCAACGCTTAGATTAGACACACCCGGTCCTACAAACTCCATAACTTTGTTCTTTACGAAGCCGTTTCCGAATACCTCTCCGATAATTGCAAGTGCGACATCCTGTGGTCCAACGCCCTTGATTGGCTCTCCTGTCGTAAATGCCTACTACCTCAGGCATATCAATATCATATGTCTGTTCGAGAAGCTGCTTAACAAGCTCAGGTCCACCCTCGCCGACTGCCATAGTACCAAGTGCACCATAGCGTGTATGTGAATCAGAACCAAGTATCATTTTTCCGCCACCGGCAAGCATCTCTCGTGCAAACTGATGGATAACTGCCTGATGAGGTGGTACATAGATTCCGCCGTACTTCTTTGCACATGTAAGACCAAACATGTGGTCATCCTCATTGATTGTTCCACCAACTGCACAAAGGCTGTTGTGACAGTTTGTAAGTACATACGGGATAGGGAATTTTTCAAGTCCTGAAGCTCGTGCTGTCTGGATGATACCTACAAATGTGATATCATGCGATGTAAGCTTATCAAACTTAATCTGAAGCTTGTCCATATTGCCGGATGTATTGTGCTCCTTTAAAATACCGTAAGCAATTGTCTCCTGCTTAGCTGTCTGTTTATCGATGTCCATGCCGGTCTTGCTTTTGACAGCTGCCTGAGCCTCCGGTCCATCAATTATTACTTCCTTACCGTTTAAAAGGTAAGCACCATTTTCATATAATTTCACTTATTCTACCTCCGTATGTGTATTTCAAAATTCTTTTATTTACTATTATATAATATTATAGGTAATTGTGGCAATAAATAAATCACCATCTACCTTAATTTCGAATTTTCCTCCCATCAAATGGGTCAGATTCTTTGCAATCGAAAGTCCAAGTCCACTTCCTTCAGTGGTTCTCGACCTCTCTCCCTCACAAAACGCTCTGTCAGGTCTACATTTCCGTTGCTTACTATGTCAAGCTCGTTCTTAGACACATTCTTTATTGTAAAAACTGCCTTTGTATCTGCCTTTTCAAGCTCTACATACACTCTGGTATTTTCCAGTGCATACTTTGCGGCATTAGTATACAGATTTTCAATAGAGCGGTAAAGCTGACGCCCATCCGCATAGATAAATATCTGTTCTGATGGAATTTTTGTAACTATTGTCAGATTTCTCGACTCAAAGCGCTCATTGAATTCACCTCCGGTCTGGTATAAAAGCTCAACCAGATCAAGCTTTTGCATATTGAGCTTCACATTTCCCGAGGTAATCTTTGATGTCTCTACCAAATCCTCTGTAAGCTGCTTTAAGCGCTGTGACTTTTCCTCCAGCACATGTATATAGTATTTGGCATTTTCATTTTCCAGATTTTCCCTCTTAAGTAGGTCAACATAGTTGACTATTGAAGTCAGAGGTGTCTTTATATCGTGTGATACGTTTGTTATTAAGTCTGCCTTTAGTTTTTCATTTTTAAGGCTCTCATTTACCGAGCTCATAAGACCCTGGCGTATATGGTTGACAGCCTCCGCCACCTTTTTCTGCTGCCCATGAAACTCATTGACATTAAGTGTAGTGTCAAGCGCTCCTTCCGAGATAGCTTCAAGAGCCTCCTGTATGCGCATTATCTCTTTGGTTTTTGTGTGTGGATATCCTTTTTCTCAATAACTCTTTTCAAAAGCTCATAGCCCTTGTACATCAGGCTGTGTGTGCAAAGTATATTGCCTTTTATCTTCCTTACAATGCTCTGGTATAAAATAATAAAAGCCATATCAAACAAAAAAGTAAATGTGCCGGCCGTCATAATGAGTGATGCATAGTCAAAATGCTGGTTTTTTACGCCTGAAATCACTTTTCCCATAAATACCATGAGCAGTGTAAATATCACTAGCATCACATCAGAGTATACCTTGTCAATCGGTAAATAGTATATTGTGTAATCATCCTCTGATTTTCTGCCTGCCACGTTTGCCATATATGCCAGGCTCACAAAGCTGCCTACCAGGCCCGCAAGCGATATTAGTGTATATATATCAATATTTCCATGCGCATCGTGCCTGAATGCATAGCCTGTGGCAAACACTCCTGTCACCATAAGTATCATGCATAGCTGATGTAAAACTATGACCGCTGCTTTTTTTCCTATCGTATACTGCTTCATTTGTTGTCCTCTATCTTATAGCCTACTCCCCAGACCACCTTCAGATATCGCGGCTCCTTAGGATTTATCTCTATTTTTCCCTGATATGTCTGATGTGCACAGCAACTGTATTGTCGGCGCCTATCGCCTCCTCGTTCCATATACTCTCATATATTTCATTTATTGAGTAGACCTTTCCCTTGTTTTTAAGGAGTAAAAGCAGAATATTGTACTCAATCGGTGTGAGCTTTACCTCCTCGCCATCCACAGTCACCTTTTTAAATCATCATTTACCAAAGGCCTCCGGCTTCATAAACCTTGTCTCCGGCTGCATCATTGCTTGACAGAGTGGTATATCTGCGAAGCTGTGACTTTACCCTTGCCACAAGCTCAAGCGGATTAAAAGGCTTTGTGACATAATCATCAGCTCCCACATTGAGGCCTAAAATCTTGTCAGCATCCTCTGTCTTTGCCGATAGAATGATTATCGGCACCCTGCTTTCCTTTCGTATCTGCAAAGTGGCTCTTATTCCGTAGAGCTTTGGCATCATGACATCTATTATCATGAGGTCTATTTTTTATTCTTCATAATTTCAACCGCCTGTATGCCGTCGTAAGCCTTCTCCACGTCGTAGCCCTCCTGCATCAGGTAAATCTCAATTGCCTCAACTATTTCCTTGTCGTCATCACAAACTAATATTGTCATATTATCCTCCTTCTATGAATTTTGAACAGAAACCTTCTCCTGCCGTTAGTCAGCTATATTTTATCAGATTATCCACTTTGTTTTTCTTAAAATCTGCTTAATATTACCCACTTTAAATATAAGCCAAAAAGCAGCCGTTCTGTTTTGAACTGCTGCTTTATATTACATAGGTGTATTTCATTTACCTTTATTTCCGGTGATGCTCTGCCACATTCTGTGGATACCGTCTGTGAGCTCCTTCCCCTCCTTTGTGTTGATAACAGGTGGATTGCCGGCTTTTCTGCTTATTGCCTTATAATCCTCATCAACAGACGATTTTGAGCCGGCAGCCTTGGCTTCATCCTTATCATTTCTATGATTTGATCCGACATCGTGTATCGTCTGCAAGCTTCACTTCACCCACTACACCATCTCCCAGGTCCTCGCCCTCAGCAAGTCCCAGTTTTCTGATATAATCCATATTTACCTTGATTTCAGTCTGTCTGTTTGCATAGATAGACTTCTCTTCATTGTCAATAGTACGCTCCTCTGCAGGTTTACCTGCATTTTTCTGACGTTCTATCTCCTTATTTCTGTCATCGATAATCTTAAGATACTTCTCCGTATCGGACAAATCCTGAAGCTGTCCCTTGAGCTCATACTGGTTAGTTTTAACTATCTTCTCCTGCTCTGCAATCTTATCCTTCATATTCTTGCACAGCTTTTCAAGTGACTCGTTGGTATCATTGATGATATCACGCACTCTTGAAAGCGCCTCATCCGTATAGATAACCGATGCTGCATACACATCCTCAGCCTTTCTGCTTGCATCCCAGACTATCTGATCCCCCTTCTTTCTGAACTCTCTCTCTGCGTGATTGCGACTCTGCTCAGTAAGCTCATACTCATCCTGCATTGCATATATACACTTATTCAGCTCAGCAAGTAAATCTATCATTTGCTGCTTGTTTATGATCACCCTGCTCGGCTCCGGCTTATACGGCTCCGCCTTTGAGAGCATGATATGAATTTCTCTTAGTACCTTTTCTGTTTTATCGTTCGCATTCATTTTCTATTTCCTCGGATTTAAATTAACATTATAACTATTCAGGGTGGTTCTGAATACTCACCACTTACCCATATTTTATATGAAAATCCGCTTCTCGTAAATAGCCAAATGAATAATAATAGCTACTGATTACAGCCCTTTATAATTAAATCAATCCCGCTGCCGCATTTCTCAGCTCATCTGCCGCATGCTTTATCTCGGCAGCCTGCTCTTCGCTCACATTTCCGGGCTTTGTCCTTGAAATAAGCTTCTTCACATACGAAAGCGATGATTTCACACTTTTTTTCTGTGCGCTGTCCATAGCCTTTCTTTTTTCCTTGTCAGCCATGACATTTTCCACCTGGCGCACAAGCGTATCAGCCTCACTTCTTGCATCAATATAAGCCTTTCTCTGTCCGTCTGTTGCCTCATACTCCTGTGCCTCGCGGATTGCCTGCTCAATCTCAGAATCAGACAAATTTGAGCTTGCGGTAATCGTAATCTCCTGATGCTTTCCTGTACCCAGGTCCTTTGCAGAAACCTGCACAATGCCGTTTGCATCTATATCAAACGTCACCTCTATCTGCGGCACACCTGCCGGAGCCGGCTTGATGCCCTTTAGCCTGAAGTTTCCAATCAGCTTATTGTCACTTGCAAACTGCCTCTCACCCTGCAGTACCTTTATATCCACAGAGGTCTGGAAGCTTCCTGCAGTTGTAAAAATCTGGCTGTATCTCGTAGGAATAGTCGTATTTCTGTCAATAATTTTGGTTGAGACACCACCGACCGTCTCAATTCCGAGTGAAAGCGGTGTGACATCCATCAGTATAATCTCTGCCGCACTGCTGCCTGCGACAATTGCTCCACCGAGCTTGCCACCCTGTACTGCTGCACCGAGTGCCACGCACTCGTCAGGATTCAGGTTGTGTGAAGGCTCTTTTCCTGTAATTCTTCTGACCTCCTCAACAACAGCCGGCACACGTGTCGAGCCTCCTACCAACAGCACCATTCCAAGCTCTGCTGCACAAATCCCCGCATCTGAAAGTGCCTGATTGACAGGAATGGCCGTTCTCTCCACCAGATCCTTTGTTATCTCATTAAACTCAGCCCTTGTGAGATTCATCTCCATGTGGACCGGCTGTCCCTTTACAGTGGTGATAAACGGCAGGTTGATAGTGGTTGAGGATGAGGATGAAAGCACCTTTTTTGCCTTCTCAGCCTCCTCCCTGACACGCTGCATAGCAGTATTATCCTTTCTCAGATCCACATTCTGCTGTCTGTAAAACTCTGTGACAAGATAATTCGTGATTCTCTCATCAAAATCATCTCCACCCAGATGATTATCACCGGCTGTGGCAAGCACCTCTATCAGATTGTCCCCTATTTCGATAACAGACACATCGAAGGTTCCTCCTCCGAGGTCGTAGACAAGAATTTTCTGCTGCTGTCCGTGGTCCAGTCCGTATGCGAGTGCCGCAGAGGTTGGCTCATTTATGATACGAAGCACATTAAGACCCGCAATCCTTCCTGCATCCTTAGTTGCCTGCCTTTGCGCATCCGAAAAATATGCAGGAACAGTAATTACGGCGTCAGTTACAGTCTCACCGATATAGTCCTCTGCATCCTTTTTCATCTTTCTGAGAATCATAGAAGAAATCTCAGGAGCTGAATACAGCTTTCCGTCCACTTTTGCCCTGAAATCGCTTCCCATCTGTCTCTTTATTGAGAAAAATGTCCTGTCCACATTGACTGCTGCCTGCCTCTTTGCAGCCTCTCCAACCAGTCGCTCTCCATTCTTTGTAAAAGCCACTACAGACGGAGTTGTTCTCTGACCCTCGCTGTTAGTTATGACTACCGGCTGATTGTTCTCCAATACTGCCACACAACTGTTTGTTGTTCCTAAATCTATACCTATAACCTTGCCCATTTTATGCCTCACTGTTTTTTTATTTAAGTCTCATAAATAATTGATTTTTTTGACTTACTATTTCATCCTAATACTACTTTAAGCTTGGAAAATTCACTCGTCAAGGCATGAGGCTGTTATTTCAGAGAATGTTTATACTTTTAATTTTTATATCACAACATAACAACAAAGGCACCGCCGAAGCAGTGCCTTTGTTGATTAGTTTATAGGTTGGATTAAATGATAATTGAGGATTACTTATTCACTTACTTTCTTTTTGAATAATCCGAGTAATCCACATGCAATGAAAGATCCGATTACTAATGCAACAAGATACATTAACGGATTTCCGATTGTAGGAACTACGAAGATTCCTCCGTGAGGTGCCATGAGTGTACATCCAAATGCCATTGAAAGTCCACCTGCCACTGCTGAACCGACTACACATGCCGGAAGGACATGAAGCGGATCAGATGCTGCGAATGGGATTGCACCCTCTGTGATAAATGATAATCCCATGATAAAGTTTGTAGGTCCTGCCTTTCTCTCCTCTGCTGTGAACTTGTTCTTGAAGAAGATTGTTGCAAGAGCGATTGCGATTGGTGGAACCATACCGCCAATCATAACTGCTGCCATAATATTGTAGTTTCCGGCAGCGATTGAAGCTGTACCAAATACATAAGCAGCTTTGTTTACAGGGCCACCCATATCTACTGACATCATTCCTCCGAGAAGTACTCCGAGCACTACTGCGCTTGCACCGTTAAGTCCATTAAGACCATTGTTGATAGCTGTATTTAAAGCTCCGATTGGAGGCTCAACTACAAACTGCATTATAACGCCTACCAGGAATATACCAAGCAGCGGATAAAGCAGAACCGGCTTCATACCATCAAGACTCTCGGAAGTTTAGAAAATATCTTCTTTAAGAGGAGCACAATATATCCTGCAACGAAACCTGCTACAAGTGCTCCAAGGAAGCCTGATGTACCGTTTGCTGCGATTGAACCGCCTACAAAACCAACTGCAAGACCCGGACGGTCAGCAATACTCATAGCGATAAAGCCTGCAAGAATTGGAAGCATAAATCCAAATGCTGTTCCACCGATTCCCTTAAACATTGCTGCGGCCTGTGTAATAGTACCGAAATTTGCTCTCTGGTCAGCCGGCAGTGAATTAAGGTCAACACTGAATCCATCGATAAGGAATGCGATTGCGATAAGAATACCACCACCAACTACGAATGGAAGCATATGTGAAACACCATTCATCAGATGCTTGTAAATCTGATGTCCAACGCTCTCCTTTCCACCAACTGATGAATGTGAAGCCTCTTTTTACGATGCCTTAAATACAGGAGCATCACCGGCAGCAATTCTCTTTATGAGCTCTTCTGCCTTATTGATTCCGTCAGAAACCTGACACTCAATAACCTTCTTTCCGTCAAAGCGGTCTGTAGGTACATTTGTATCACAGGCAACTATAACACCTGCAGCCTTTGCGATCTCATCATCTGTGAGCACATTTTTGGCTCCGCCTGAGCCTCTTGTCTCAACCTTTACCTGATATCCAAGCTCCTTGGCTTTTTTCTCGATAGCCTCAGCAGCCATATAAGTATGGGCAATTCCTGTAGGACAGGCTGTAACTGCAACGATAAATACATCGTCCTTCTTCACCTCAACAGGCTCTTTCGCCTTTGCCTCTTTGGCAGCCTCTTTCTCATCCTTTGCTTTTTCAGCTCTGTCGATGATATTTAAAAACTCATCAACTGAACCGGCATTGATAAGAGAATTTGTAAACTGCTCGTCCATCAGCATAACAGAGAGCTTGCTAAGCACCTGAAGATGCACATTATCCTCTGTGTTTGGTGCAGCGATAAGGAAAATAATCTTTGCAGGTGTACCATCGAGTGATTCAAAGTCAACCCCATCCTTTACAACCATTGCCGCAAGACCTGCTTTAGTAACAGCATCAGACTTACAATGAGGAATTGCTATACCCATTCCAATTCCTGTTGTGCCTTCCTCCTCTCTTGCAAAACACCCTTGCGATACGTTTCAACATCGGCTATTTTGCCACTTTTTGCCATCAAATCAATACACTGATTCAATGCTTCGGTTTTTCCGGCAGGCGTACCATTTAAATTGATACTCTCAGCTACCAACAAATCCCTGATTGTCATACATCATTCCTCCTAATAGAATATATTAATTATTTATATCAACCTTTTGATACCGTTTGTCTAATTGGAAGCACTGTTCCATTTATCAATAAGTGCTTCAACCTCAGGCTTTGTAGCAAGCTCCTCAGAAAATGCACTTGCACTTCCTGTACATACTCCATAAATAAATGCCTGCTTATAATCATTTGATTTGAGGTATCCGTAAACAAATCCGGCTACCATCGAATCACCTGCGCCTACAGAGTTTTGAGCTTTCCTTTAGGAGCCTGTGCCTTAAATTCCTGTCCATCCTCGGTCACAAGCACTGCTCCGTCACCTGCCATAGAAACAAGCACGTTTCTTGCGCCCTGCTCCTGAAGCTTCTTTGCATATTTTATCACATCGTCCTTGTCTGTAATCTCAACCCCGAATATCTCACCGAGCTCATGATTGTTTGGCTTGATGAGGAATGGCTTATATGCAAGCACATTTGTGAGCAGATTTCTTGTCGCATCAACCACAATATTTATTCCACGGCCCTCAAGATGCTTCATGATATCCATATACATTGATGAAGGCATCACATCAGGAATACTTCCTGCGAGCACAAGCACATCAGACTCCTTTAAGCAGTCAAGCTTCTCATAAAGTTTTTAATGTTGTCCTCAGTGATTACCGGTCCCTGACCATTAATCTCAGATTCCTCATTTGAGCGAAGCTTCACGTTGATACGTGAAATACCATCCTCCACCTCTATAAAATCAGTATCAACACCTTTTTGCTAGAAGTCTTTTAATTTCATTTCCTGTAAAACCCGCTGTAAAACCAAGTGAAGTATTGCTCATTCCAAGATTCTTAAGAACCATGGAAACATTGATGCCTTTACCACCTGCAAAAATCTTCTCTCCAGTCGTTCTATTGACTACTCCTGTCTTAAAATCTGTTACATCAACAATATAATCTAATGATGGATTAAAAGTAACTGTGTAAATCATGTTAGACCTCCTTAATATTTTTGTATTTCTTATAGTTGTCATTACTTAGTGCATTTGTAATAATTACAGCATCTTCAAAATCAGCAAACTTGATGCTTGATACCTGTGAAAACTTAATGTCATCCGCAAGAATGTATTTCTCCTTGCTATTCTCCATGGATTTCTTTTTAACCATGGCCTCCTTTATCTCCGGAGTCGTAAATCCATTCTTCACAGTAATTCCGTTGGTTCCCCAGAAGCCCTTCGTAAAATTATATTTATCGAGCGTCACAACGGCCTCATCTCCGACAATAGCCTCGGTAGTAGACTTGAACTCGCCACCCAGAATATATACTGTATATCCCCTATCGGAAATTCTCTTGGCATTAGTCAGAGAGTTTGTAACAAAAACCACATTCTTTGCAGTAATATAATCAATCATGACTGCTGTTGTAGTACCGGCATCTATATAAACAAAATCATTATCCACAATAAGTGATGCCGCATATCTGGCAATCTGTTCCTTTTCGTTGCGATTCTGCTTAAGCCTGTTGATAACCTTCTCATCCTGAGTATGGATATTCGTATTATTTACAATCGCACCACCATGTACCTTGGTGAGATAACCCTTCTTGTCCATTGCAACCAGATCACGTCTGATTGTTGACTCGGATGTATCAAGCTCATCCATAAGCTTCTGAACAGTCACACTTCCCATCGAATCTAATATATCGAGTATTTTTTTGCATCTATCTTCCGCCAGCATCTAATCACCCCAGTTTATCAAATTATTCAAAGACTTATTTTATAAGCCATTTATTTAATGCTTATTTTCAAATTACTGTATTAAACATTTCAACATTCATTTAACTTGTAGTATAATTATATTTTCATAATCCGTCATTGTCAATCATAATCCGTCATTTATATTCACAAATAATCACACTAAAAATTGTTGAAAATATATAAAGCAAGTTTTAAAATTGTGCACTATATGCAAATACAACATTGATTTTAGTGCAGAATATAACATATATATCATTAATACTTGCCTAATTACTAATTTTAGTATCTTTTCTATTACTAGTTTATAATCTAAAATATAGTTCAAATTAACTAATTTTAATTTAGTCACTATCAAATTTGACTGTTTTTGACTGTTTTGAATCTAAATGCATTGTAATTCATAATTCATCATGCTAGAATATGTTCATTATGGTACATATTTTATGATTAAAGGGTCAAAAGGTATCATCAATGAGTTTATATTTTGTTATTTCACATCATTTTAGATAATTTATGTACCATCACAGCTACAATACTTTAAGTTAAAAAGGAGGATTTCACATGAAACAGCTTAATTGGGCAACACTCGGCTGCGGCGTAATAGCTAATGAGCTCGCGCATGCTCTCTCCAAGGAAGGACGCACTCTTTATTCAGTTGCCAACAGAACTCATGAAAAGGCCGTAGCTTTTGCACAAAAATATGGCATTTCAAAGGTATATGACAACATTGATGACGTCTTTTATGATCCTGATGTGGATATCATTTACATCTCCACTCCACACAATACTCACATCAATTATCTAAGAAAAGCCCTTTCTAATGGAAAGCATGTACTTTGTGAGAAATCTATTACTTTAAATATCGCAGAGCTCGATGAAGCCGTCTCACTGGCCAAAGAAAATAACGTTATTCTTGCTGAAGCCATGACTATATATCATATGCCTGTTTATAAAAGCTAAACGAAATAATTGCAAGTGGACAACTCGGCAGGCTAAATTTAATTCAGTCAATTTTGGAAGCTACAAGGATTACAATATGACAAACCGATTTTTCAGTCGTAAGCTTGCTGGAGGAGCATTGCTTGATATTGGAGTTTACTCACTTTCTCTTATCCGCTGGTTCTTCAAGGAAACACCAACACAAGTATCGTCACAGGTTAAATATGCACCAACCGGTGTTGATGAACAGGCAGGTATTCTGCTTATGAATGATGCAGTGGAAATGGCAACTGTCACATTATCTCTTCATTCAAAGCAGCCAAAACGCGCTACGCTATCTTTTGACAAGGCATATGTGGAAATCTTTGAGTATCCAAGAGGAATGCAGGCAACTATTACATACACAGAGGATGGTCATAAAGAAGTAATTGATGCAGGTGATACATCAGATGCACTTTATTACGAAGTATGTGATATGGAAAAAGCTGTAAGCTCTGCATCATCCGATGAAATAGAAAACCTCATTCACAGTCAGTATACATATGATGTTATGAAAATCATGTCTGATATAAGAACCGAATGGGGTATGAAATATCCTGAAGAGGAATAATAATACTACTACAACTATTCAAAAAAGGATAAGAGTTGTTAAAAAAGAGAAATATAATTCTGTTTATCAGGCTTATATTTCTCTTTATTAATTTAGTGTAACATCCTGAAAAATAATTTAGAAAATTAAATAATAATGAAATGTGTACAACATATATTACGAATATTACATAAATTCACAATATATTTTATTTGCAAATTATATAAAGAAAGACCACATCATAAACTGATGTAGTCCTTTTGAGAGAGGTGACAGCCGGATTTGAACCGGCGATGACGGTGTTGCAGACCGGGGCCTTACCACTTGGCTATGTCACCATATATTATACTAAAAAACTCCCCGAGTAGGGCTCGAACCTACAACAACTCGGTTAACAGCCGAGTGCTCTACCATTGAGCTATCGAGGATTATTAAGGTTTGTACCTTCAAAACTTCATACAAATCCGATTTGTTTTTCTCCGTTATTAACCAGATTAAGCCCTCGACCTATTAGTAACAGTCAGCTCCACATGTTGCCATGCTTCCACCTCTGCCCTATCTACCTTGTAGTCTTCAAGGGGTCTTACTCATTTCGGAGGGATATCTCATCTTGAGGGGGCTTCACGCTTAGATGCCTTCAGCGTTTATCCCTTCCAGACTTGGCTACTCTGCCATGCCGTTGGTCGACAACAGATACACCAGCGGTCCGTCCATCCCGGTCCTCTCGTACTAAGGACAGCTCCTCTCAAATATCCTCCGCCCGCGCCGGATAGGGACCGAACTGTCTCACGACGTTCTGAACCCAGCTCGCGTACCGCTTTAATGGGCGAACAGCCCAACCCTTGGGACCTGCTACAGCCCCAGGATGCGATGAGCCGACATCGAGGTGCCAAACCACTCCGTCGATGTGAACTCTTGGGAGTGATAAGCCTGTTATCCCCAGGGTAGCTTTTATCCGTTGAGCGATGGCAATCCCACTTTATACCACCGGATCACTAAGTCCTACTTTCGTACCTGCTCGACCCGTCAGTGTCGCAGTCAAGCTCCCTTCTGCCTTTGCACTCTTCGAATGGTTTCCAACCATTCTGAGGGAACCTTTGAGCGCCTCCGATACCCTTTCGGAGGCGACCGCCCCAGTCAAACTCCCGCGACATTGTCCCATTGCCAGTTCATGGCAACTGGTTAGAAACCCAGTACTACAGGGTGGTATCCCAACAGCGACTCGGACAGACTGGCGTCCATCCTTCTTCGTCTCCCACCTATCCTGTACATGCACTGCCGGACCCCAGTACCAAACTGGAGAAAAGCTCCATGGGGTCTTTCCGTCCTGGCGCAGGTAACCAGCATCTTCACTGGTACTTCAATTTCACCGGATGCATTGTCGAGACAGTGCTCAAATCATTACGCCTTTCGTGCGGGTCGGAACTTACCCGACAAGGAATTTCGCTACCTTAGGACCGTTATAGTTACGGCCGCCGTTTACTGGGGCTTAAATTCGAAGCTTCGCCTTAGCTAACCTCTCCTCTTAACCTTCCAGCACCGGGCAGGCGTCAGCCCATATACCTCACCTTTCGGTTTCGCATAGACCTGTGTTTTGCTAAACAGTTGCTTGAGCCTATTCTCTGCGGCCTGCTCTCGCAGGCACCCCTCTCCGAAGTTACGGGGTCATTTTGCCGAGTTCCTTAACAATGCTTCTTCCGTCGGCCTTAGGATTCTCTCCTCATCCACCTGTGTCGGTTTACGGTACGGGTATGTGTATCACAATAGCGGCTTTTCTTGGCACATGGCTCACACGCTTCCCTACTTTGGTTCGGTCCACATCACGTCTTCGGATTATACAACGGATTTGCCTGTTGTACACCTACCCCGCTTGTACCGGTTTTTCTCTTTCCCGGCTCATGCTCTCCACATGCGTCCCCACAGTTCTGATAATGCGTGGTACAGGAATCTAAACCTGTTATCCATCGCTTACGTCTTGCGACCTGTGCTTAGGCCCCGACTTACCCAGAGTAGATCAGCTTTACTCAGGAAACCTTGGATATTCGGCCAGGAGGATTCTCACCTCCCTCTCGCTACTCATTCCGGCATTCTCTCTTCTTAGCACTCCACTGCTCCTCGCGGTACAGCTTCCTCGGTTTTAAGAATGCTCCTCTACCACTCGCATTGCGAGTCCACGGCTTCGGTGTCGTGTTTCAGCCCCGGACATTT
>SCPO01001098.1_pt1:312500-361601 | contig 361601 bp, 467 predicted proteins | sample 6106821 | NCBI WGS metagenome assembly SCPO01 (sample SAMN10720448, study PRJNA508395) | human gut metagenome | isolation source: Participant 2 stool, 0 month | host: Homo sapiens | collected 2017
CCAATACTCCTCCCGTAAAATGGACATCCTGGCCTATTTCTATGAAAAAAACTGCCATTCCGGTATCCTGGCATATCGGTATCATATCCTCGCCTGCTATTTTTAAGTTTTCCTGTAGCTGGTTTAATATTTTTTTACCTAAATGTGATTCTTCATTTGCTGTTGCAGCTTTAAGTGCCTTGTCCATGTCCGGCGAAAGAAAATGATTTGCCTGTATGCACATTTCCTTTACTGCAGCTGTTATTTCTGAAACGTTTATTTCCCTGATCATTTCTTTTCCTCTCTTTTTATTATCTGTATTTTAAATATTTTTATTGTATTCTTAACTAATCAGAATCATCCTTCTGAATAGTTACTTGTTCTTTACCACTCTATACACCTGATTTTAAATTCCGGCACCTTTTATCCACAATTCAATATTATTTTTTATGTTTTTGTGGATAAACATATTTATTTTTCCGTATCATGTTTATTTATTACTATTCAAATCCTCTGAAAACGCAAATATGATGCATAGTGCTTGCATGTAAACATTTTTCGCAATAAGACTCTAATAGTATCACCACATTCGCAAAAAGCAGGATCTTATGACCCTGCTTTTATGAATTTAGTTATGCTTCTGTGTTATTTTCGATAGCTTCGGCATGTGAATTATTATTCTCTGCTGAGTCTTCGTCACTATTTTCTGATTCGTCAGTCTCTTCCTTAGCTTCCTCAGGTGGCATGAGAGTCTTATCCTCTACTACCTTTGCGATGCTGGCTACGCTCACACCTTCCTTTAGGTTGATAAGCTTGACACCTGTTGTGATTCGTCCAAGCACTGTTACGTCACTTACCTGGATTCTGATGATAATTCCCTCTGTTGTGATGAGCATGAGCTCGTCATCGTTTTCAACTGATTTGACTCCTACGAGATTGCCTGATTTTTCTGTAATTTTGTAACATTTTACTCCCTTACCGCCACGGTTTTGTGTGGTAAATTCGTCAATTCGTGTACGTTTTCCAAGTCCGTTTGATGATACCAAAAGCACTGCCTCGCCCATTGATGCGGTCTGCATTGCGATTATTACATCATTTGGTGCAAGATTCATTCCGATAACACCCATGGTTGTACGGCCTGTTGAGCGCACATCTGTCTCCTTGAATCTGATACACTGTCCGAATTTGGTGAAGAGCAAAATATCCTCTGAATTGTCTGTGACCTTGACCTCTATGAGTTTGTCGTCCTCTCGCAGATTGATTGCTGCAAGTCCGTTCTTTCGGATATTCTCATAATCCTTTATCGGCGTTTTCTTGACTATTCCGTTTCTTGTAGCCATGAACAGATACTTGTCATCCTCGTATTCTTTGATTGGAATCATGGCTGTTATTTTCTCGTCAGGCTGAAGCGGTATTAGATTGATGATGGCTGTGCCTCTTGATGTACGGCTTGCCTCGTATCTCATATGCCTTGATTCTGTATACTCTTCCAGTATTTGTGAAAACATCAGGTAGTGATGTGATGTGGTCATGAGCATCTCGACGATATAATCATCCTCGATTGTCTCCATTCCCTTTATTCCCTTGCCACCGCGGTGCTGAGCCTTGAAATTGTCAGTGCTCATGCGCTTTATGTAGCCTACCTTTGTCATTGTTATGACTGTATTTGTCTCAGGAATGAGATCCTCCATCGACATATCATACTCGTCATAGCCTATTTCTGTCTTTCTGTCGTCGCCGTATTTATCTGCAATTGCGATGATTTCCTCCCTGATTACTCCAAGAAGCTTTTTCTCATCGGCAAGAATTGCCTTTAACTGCGCAATCTGAGCCATGAGCTCCTTATACTCAGCCTCGAGCTTTTCCCTTTCCAGACCTGTCAGAGCCCTAAGACGCATATCAACAATTGCCTGTGACTGCTCATCGGTCAGACCAAATCTCTCCATCAATCTGGTCTTTGCCTGCTGTGTGGTCTGGCTTGAGCGGATAATACTTATTACCTCGTCTATGTTGTCCTGGGCAATAATGAGACCCTCTACAATATGTGCCCTGGCCTCTGCCTTGTCGAGATCAAACTTTGTACGTCTGGTCACTACATCCTTCTGGTGGATGAGATAGTAGTTGAGCAGATCGTATAGATTTAATACCTTTGGCTCTCCGTTTACGAGCGCAAGGTTTATCACTCCAAACGTATCCTGAAGCTGTGTATGCTTGAAAAGCAGATTTAAAACTACACTCGGGTTCACATCACGGCGGAGCTCTACCACGATTCTCATTCCGTCACGGCATGTTACGTCGCGGAGGTCTGTTATTCCATCTATCTTTTTGTCCTTATGAAGCTCGGCTATTTTCTCAATAAGACGCGCTTTGTTTACGTTGTATGGAAGCTCTGTCACTACAATTCTGTTTTGCCGTTTTCCATAGGCTCGATATTGGTGACAGCACGGACTCTTATTTTGCCGCGGCCTGTTCTGTAAGCCTCTTTGATGCCACTTGTTCCGAGAATTATGCCGCCTGTAGGGAAATCCGGTCCCTTTACCACATCGATAAGCTCATCAATTGTGGTTTCTTTTTCCTCGATATCGTTGTCGATAAGGCGCACTACGGCATTTACCACTTCACCCAGATTGTGAGGTGGGATGCTGGTGGCCATACCTACCGCGATTCCTGTGGTTCCGTTTACTAAAAGGTTCGGATATCTTGATGGGAGCACTGTAGGCTCTTTTTCTGTCTCATCAAAGTTTGGCTCAAAATCTACTGTATTTTTGCCGATATCCTTGATTAATTCAAGAGAAATCTTTGAGAGTCTTGCCTCTGTGTATCGCATGGCGGCGGCTCCGTCTCCATCGACTGAACCAAAGTTTCCATGACCGTCCACGAGTGTGTATCTCATAGACCAGTCCTGTGCCATATTTACGAGTGCTCCATAGATTGAGCTGTCTCCGTGTGGATGGTATTTACCCATTGTATCACCGACAATACGCGCACATTTTCTGTGTGGCTTGTCAGGTGTATTTCCGAGCTCGACCATAGAGTAGAGTACTCGCCTCTGAACAGGCTTTAGTCCGTCCCTGACATCAGGGAGGGCACGGCTTGCAATAACGCTCATCGCGTAATCTATGTAGGAGCTCTCCATTGTTTTTTTCAAATCGACCTGCTGTATCTGGTCAAAAATTTTGTCGTCCACTTAAATTACTCCTCCCTGCTAGATGTCAAGATTTGTTACATACTTGGCATTAGCTTCAATAAATTCTTTTCTTGGCTCTACTTTATCACCCATCAGTGTGGTAAATGTCACATCAAGCTCAGATGAATTTTCTCCGTCTATCATGACCTGTTTCAAAATTCTGTGGTCAGGATCCATTGTTGTCTCCCAAAGCTGATCCGCATCCATCTCGCCAAGTCCCTTGTATCGCTGGATCTTGTTATTATTGTCACGGCCTATGTCATTTAAAATCTGCTTGAGCTCGTCATCATCGTAGGCATACCATACACCCTTGTTTTTCTCCACCTTGTAAAGTGGCGGGGTAGCCAGGTATACATGTCCCTCCTTGATCAGATCAGGCATGAATCTGTAGAGGAAGGTGAGCATGAGAGTAGCGATATGGGCACCATCCACATCGGCATCAGTCATGATAATAATCTTATCATAACGCAGCTTTGTTATATCAAAATCCTCATGGATTCCTGTTCCGAATGCTGTAATCATGGCTCTGATTTCTGCATTGTCATATATACGGTCAAGTCTTGCCTTTTCAACATTCAGTATCTTGCCTCGCAGAGGTAAAATTGCCTGTGTAGCACGGCTTCTTGCTGTCTTTGCAGAACCGCCGGCTGAATCTCCCTCGACTATGAAAATTTCACAGTTTTTAGGATCCTTGTCTGAACAGTCAGCCAGCTTGCCCGGCAGAGTACCTCCATCGAGAGAGGTCTTTCTTCTGGTCAGGTCTCTTGCTTTTCTTGCGGCCTCTCTGGCTCTTTGTGCTAAAAGTGATTTCTCACAGATATTTTTGGCTACATCAGGATTCTGCTCGAGGAAATATGTGAGCTTTTCCGATACAACTGCATCTACGGCTCCTCTGGCCTCACTGTTTCCAAGCTTCTGCTTTGTCTGTCCCTCGAACTGAGGCTCCTCAATCTTGATACTGATGATTGCGGTAAGTCCCTCACGGATATCATCACCTGTCAGGGCCGGATCTGAATCCTTAAGTATCTTTTTCTCACGCGCATAGGCGTTGAAGGTCTTTGTCAGGGCATTTCTAAAGCCTGCGAGATGAGTACCTCCCTCAGGTGTGATTACATTGTTTACAAAGCTGAAGGTTGAATCATTAAACGAATCATTGTGCTGTAATGCAACCTCTACATAAACACCGTTTTGTGTTCCCTCACAGTAGATTACCTCATCATATAGAGCCTCCTTGCCACGGTTAAGATACTCTACAAATTCCTTGATTCCTCCCTCATAGTGGAATACATGATTGTGATGGCTGTTCTCACGCACATCCTTTAAAGTAATCTTAAGTCCTTTTGTGAGGAAGGCTGTCTCTCTGAGACGCTGCTTTAAGGTATCGTAGTCATACACTGTCTCCTCAAAAATCTCCGGATCCGGCAGAAAATGCACCTTTGTACCATGAAGCGACTCGTCACACTGTCCAACAATCTTTACAGTATCGTCGGTTTTGCCACGCTTGTAGCTTTGTCTGTAAATATTTCCGTCCTTGTAGACCTCAACTGTCAGCCATGTGGAAAGAGCATTTACTACAGATGCACCAACTCCGTGCAGACCGCCTGATACCTTATAGCCTCCACCGCCGAATTTACCACCTGCGTGAAGCACTGTAAAAACGACTTCAAGTGCTGATTTTTTTGCTTTATGATTGGTTCCGACCGGGATTCCTCGTCCATCATCCTGTACTGTTATGGAATTGTCTTCCTCGATTGTAACCTCAATGTTTTACAATAACCGGCTAAGGCCTCATCAACTGCATTGTCCACTATCTCATAAACCAGATGATGAAGTCCTCTCGAAGACGTACTGCCGATATACATACCCGGTCTTTTTCTGACCGCCTCAAGACCCTCAAGTATCTGAATCTGGTCAGCTCCGTATTCCTGATTGTTCTGCTGTATTTCTTTACTCATCAATAACCTCCACCTGGCCCTTCACGACATGAAAGACCTTGTCCACCTGAAATCTATTTTTTACAAATTCATCAAGTCCCGTACAAGTGATAATAGTCTGTGTATCACTTAAGCTGTTGAGCAGATAGTTATGCCTGTTGCCATCCAGCTCTGAAAGCACATCATCCAGTAAAAGCACGGGAGTGCTGTTTATATTTTTCTTTACAAGACTAATCTCAGAAAGCTTGAGTGAGAGAGCAGATGTCCTCTGCTGACCCTGCGAGCCGTATTTTCTGATATCCACACCGTCCACTGAAAAAAGCATATCGTCCCTGTGCGGTCCAACGGTTGTCTGGCACAGCTTCAAATCCCTGCTTCTTGCCTTAAGCAGCTCGTCCTCGAAAAAAATATCATCAATGCTTGGCTCATATTTGAGTATAAGCTTCTCCCTGCCTCCCGAAATATTGCTGTGAATATCCTGTATTATCTCATTTAGCTCATTAACAAACTCGCGCCGCTTTTTTATAACATGCCTGCCATACTCAAGAAGCTGCATATCCCACACCTGAAGTGTATCAATCAAATCAGGTCTGTAAGCTATATCCTTTAACAGTCTGTTCCTCTGAACTAATGTCTTATTATACTTACTCAGGTTAGACAGATATATTTTGTCAAGCTGGCAAAGTTCCAAATCTATAAATCTGCGTCTCTCGGCAGGACCGTTTTTGATAATATTGAGATCCTCAGGAGAGAAAAACACAATATTCAAAATACCAAACAGCTCACTCGCTTTTTTGATCGGCATTTTATTGATGGCCACACCCTTTGCACCGTTTTTTCGCAGATGCATGTCAATCCGGTATTCCTTGTCATTTTTTCGACAATTGTCCTGATATGTGCCTCATCCTCGCCAAACCGGATCATTTCCTTGTCCTTGCTGCCCTTATGGGACTTTGTAGTGCCGCTTAAATATGCAGCCTCAAGTATATTTGTCTTGCCCTGGGCATTATCGCCGTAGATTATGTTGGTTTCACTGTCAAAGCTGATATCCAGTTTTTCGTAATTTCTGAAATTACTCAGTTGGATTGACTTAATAATCATTATTTAACAACCTTAACTGTTTCTCCGTCATATGAGAAAACATCTCCGTCGTGAAGCTTTTTCCTCTCTGAAGCTCAGTCTCACCGTTTACAGTCACCTGACCGTCCTGAATAACAATTTTTGCCTCAACTCCCGAGCTCACAAGGTCGGCCTTTTTAAGAGCCTGTCCCAGCTTAATGAACTCATCCTGTTCTCTTATAGAAATCTGTTTCATAAAATCTCCTAGTTTGCTGCTGTATTAAAATTTACCGGAAGAATGAGGTAAATAAACTTGCCCTCATCATCCTTAATGAAGCATGGTGCCTTTGGATTGACCATGTATAAATTAACCTCCTCCTCATCGATAACACGAAGTGCATCTATGAAGAACTTAGGATTAAAGCCTATCATAATATCTTTTCCATCTTTGTCGATATCGATGTCCTCATTCATGGAACCGATAAATGAATTGATGCGAAGCTCCATATTGCCATCTGTGATATTTACGATAATAGGTTTCTTATCGCCCTCCTTTACCAGAAGAGTAGCACGATCTATACAGTCAAGAAGCTCACGCTTATTGATGCGAACCTTAGTGTCGTAGTCAGATGAAAGCATCTGGTCAATCTTGAAATACTCACCCTCAATAAGACGTGAAACAACAGTAGTATTTTCAAATTCAAAAACAATATGATTATTGGTGATATAGATAACCACATCCTCATCCGCTGAACCCGGAATAATCTTGCTTATTTCAAGAGTCTTGCCGGGAACAACAACCTTCTTGCTGTCATAGTGATTTTTCATCTCGATATATCTGATAGATATTCTGTGTCCGTCAAGAGAAACAACTCGAAGCTTATTCTCCTCAATCTCAAAAGCTCACCTGTCATCAGTTTATTGTTGTCATTGTCGGCAATTGAAAAATTGTCTGTCTGATAACCTCTTTAAGGGTAAATTGTGAGAGGACAATAGACTCATTTCTCTCAACATATGGTATGTAAGAAAAATCATCACCTGATTTTCCGATGATATTGAACTTGGCCTTTTCACATGATATGACGGTCTTGAAGGAAGCATCTGTCTCAATTGTTACATCATTGTCAGGAAGCTTTCTCACTATTTCTGAAAAAATCTTGGCATCAAGAGCGATAATTCCTCTCTCTTCGATGGTTCCGTCTATTATTGTTTCGATTCCAAGTTCCATATCGTTAGCCATAAGCTTAATCTCGTTTGCGGACGCATCAATTAGTATACACTCGAGAATTGCCATTGTAGTACGTGTAGGTACTGCCTTCGATACGATATTAACACCTTTCAGTAAATTTGCTTTTGAACAAATAAGTTTCATTTAGAAAAACTCCTTCCTGCGCGTATATATAAATATTTAAAAGATATTCGTAATATTCTTCTTAGGGGCTGTTAAAAAGTTTAAAACCCCTTCAAAGCCTTTAAAGACAAGCTTTAAGCGGCTTGATAACTTGCTTAAAAGCCTGTTGAAGTAACTTTTATTCACTTTCCTTCAACCTGTCATTAACATGCTCATGTGGAAATAAAAGCAAGGTTATAACCAAATTATTAACATGCAAATGAGCACATATATAAATAGGTAGAAACTAATTTGGATTAATCTTTTTCTTGATAGTTTCTATGAGAGTACGTGTACTGTCATTCTCCTCGTAATCCTTGGTGACCTTCTTGATGCCGTGGATGATAGTAGAGTGGTCTCTGCCGCCCAAAAGCTGGCCGATTACATCAAGTGAATCAGAGGTCATGGTCTTGCAGAGGTACATGGCAATCTGCCTTGGACGTGCAATCTCGCTGCTTCTGGTCTTTGAAATCATCTGGTCCACAGAGATGTGGAAATGCTCTGAAACGACCTCAATGATGAGCTGTGCAGTGATTTCCCTTGGCTTGTCCGGCGTGATGATATTGGAAAGCTCCCTTTCAGCGATATCCATAGTGATGTGAGTATGCTCGAGATTGTGGAAGGCTAAAAGCTTGTTTAAGGCTCCCTCAAGCTCACGGATGTTGGAGCTGATGTTTGAAGCAATGTAGTTTAAAATATCATCATCTATATCAAAATTGTCAGTCTCAGCTTTCTTACGGAGGATAGCCATCCTCGTCTCATAGTCAGGAGTACCGATATCAGCCATCAGTCCCCACTCGAAACGTGAGCGGATACGCTCCTCGAGAGTCTCCATCTCCTTAGGGGGCTTATCAGAGGTAAGGATAATCTGCTTGCCCTGTGTCTGCAGTGTGTTGAAGGTGTGGAAAAACTCCTCCTGAGTACTTTCCTTTCCTATGATGAACTGGATATCATCAATCATGAGCACATCTACAGTCCTGTATTTGTCACGGAACTTTGTCATGGCAGAAGAATTACCGTTACGTATAGATTCGATAACCTCGTTGGTAAACTCTTCAGAAGTAACATAAAGCACCTTGGTATCAGGATTCTGGTCAATGATGAAATGACCTATTGAATGCATAAGATGAGTTTTGCCAAGTCCCGGACCACCATATATATATAGCGGATTGTATGCTTCACCCGGGCTTTCTGCCACTGCAAGAGAAGCAGAATGGGCAAACCTGTTATTATTACCTACGACAAAGGTGTCAAATGTATAGTTAGGGTTTAAGTTTGAGTGATCCCCTTTACAGGAGTCTGTGGCTCAAGCTGAGGGGTATCGTTGTTTTTAAACTTAAGGCTCTGAGCCTGATCCGGTAAAATAAACTGGATATCATACTCGATACCTGTCACCTCACCTATAGCTACCTTAAGAGGAAGATAATATTTTTTGTTGATATAGCTGAGCCCCATCTGCTCAGACGGAACGAGAATATACAGTGTATTGCCGTCTATGGCGAACACCTCAAGCGGTTTTATCCACGTATTAAAGGAAACGTCTGTCAGACCATGCTCTTCCTTGACCATCTGTAGTATTTCATTCCACTTTTCCATTACTTTATCCATCAAAGTTCTCCATTATTTAACATATAAAGAGTATATTATGGGAATGTTCTCCACAATCCCATACATACTATATAGTACACTATTTTTGGCATTTAGGCAATGTAAAAAGATTTACAAAAATGCTTTATTCACATTTTTTAACCACAATTATACAAAGTTACCAACATGTTATTCACATATTGTGGATAACTTTTTGATATCTTGATAACTTTCCACAATATGTTGGTCACAACAGGTGGTTTATATCAAAATATAGATGGTTATCAAGAATTATTATATATATAGAAGAAACTCGTTTTCCACATTTTTATTGTGGAATGTAAACCGATAAAAAAATATATGTAGAAATTTAAAGAAAATTGAGAAAATCCTTGACACAACAGGAATTTTTGTTATAATTATACCGATGTTTTTTAACGTAAAGGAGGTGGATATATATGAAGATGACATTCCAACCTAAGAAGAGACAGAGAGCAAAAGTTCATGGATTCAGACAGAGAATGAAAACTGCTGGCGGAAGAAAAGTAATCGCAGCCAGAAGATTAAAAGGAAGAAAAAATTATCAGCATAGGCCACAATTTTTGTGGTCTTTTCTTCATTTTGATTGTTTTTAGAAGGACAGCGTCAAATGAAATTTTCAGATTCGTTGAAAAAAAACAAGGATTTTCAGAATGTATATAATAACGGTGTATCGTTTGCTAACAGATACCTCGTTATGTATGTTCTGAAAAATAACACAGAAAATAATCGTATAGGTATATCAGTTAGCAAAAAAGTTGGAAATAGTGTTATTAGACATCATATTACTCGTCTCGTGAGAGAGAGCTACAGACTACATGAGGACATGTTCGATAGTGGTTTGGACATCGTAGTCATCGCAAGAGTTGCAGCGCGGCATGTTGGTTATAAGGAAATAGAAAGTGCTGTTTTACATCTTGGAGGTCTTCACAGGATTATTAAGAAACAAAATATTTGAATAATGAAAAAGAAGATGGAATCGTTTTGAAAAGTATCTTAATATTTTTGATTAAATTTTATAGGAAGTATATTTCCCCGATGAAATCAACGAAATGCCCATATTGTCCGACCTGTTCGGAGTATGGTTTGCAGGCTGTGCAAAAGTACGGTGCCATAAGGGGTGGTCTGCTTGCGGCATGGAGGATATTGAGATGTAATCCTTTTTCAAAGGGTGGGTATGATCCGGTTCCATAGCAGCAATGGAGGTTTTTATGTCGGACATTTTATTAACCGCATATCCAGGCTCTATTCTTGGACCAATTGCCAAGCTTCTCGGTATCCTGATGGATTGGATATACAGTGGTATATCTAATATTACAGGTGGAAGAGTTGAGAGCGTTGTACTAAGTATTGTAATTATTACGATTATAATCTACATGTGTCTGTTGCCACTGACTATTAAGCAGCAGAAGTTTTCTAAGCTATCACAGAAAATGCAGCCCGAGATGCAGGCTATACAGGCTAAATATAAAAATAAAAAGGATCAGGCTTCAATGATGGCCATGCAGGAGGAGACACAGCTTTTATACCAGAAGTACGGTATTTCTCCGATGGGAAGCTGTGTGCAGATGCTTATACAGATGCCTATTCTGTTTGCACTGTACCGTGTGTTCTACAATATTCCTGCTTATCTGAGCGGAGTTAAGGGCTCTTTTACAGGGCTTGTTGATTCAATTCAGCAGACAAGCGGATATCAGAATACACTTGTCAGTCTGATGGAAAAGTATAATGTTGTTACATCAAGCGGTCTTAACGCTTCAAATGCGGCTTCAAAGCTTGCCGATGCAAGTGGTGATACTTTAAGCAATTATATCATTGATATCCTTTATAAGCTTCCTTCAAAGGGCTGGGATGCTCTTATGGACGGTAAGTTTTTTGATGGTATCCAGAGCGCAGTTGAGAAGACGCACGATGCGTTACTGCATTTCAACTACTTTTTGGGACTGAATATCTCAGATACACCTTGGTATATCATAAAAAGCAACTTTACGGACAAGCCTGATAAGTGGTTACTTTTTGTAATACTTGCACTGCTTATTCCTGTACTGTCATATCTGACACAGATGATCAATATCAAGCTCATGCCACAGGCTACAAACGGCAATGACCAGATGGCAAGCCAGATGAAGATGATGAATCTCATGATGCCATTTATGTCATTTGTTATCTGCTTTACAGTTCCTGTAGGTCTTTGTATTTACTGGATCTGCTCTGCACTTGTAAGAGGTATCCAGCAGTTCTTCGTCAACAGACATATCGAGAATCTTGATCTTGAGGCTGTTATGGCAAAGAACGAGGAAAAGGCAAAGAAGAAGAGAGAAAAAATGGGACTGTCTGAGGATTATATAAAGAAGGCAGCTCAGATTAAGACAAAGTCAATTGACAATAAGGCAAACGTATCTGTATCAGCAGGCACAGAGGAGAAGCTTGCAAAGGCCGCTGAGTACAAGGCTAATGCAAAGGCAGGCTCACTTGCTTCAAAGGCTAATATGGTTAAAGAGTTTAATGAACGCAATTCACGCAAATAGGGGGAGAAAATAGTGGAATACATTGAAGTATCTGCAAAAACAATTGACGATGCTTTGACAGAGGCATCTATTAAACTTGGAACAACAAGCGATAAGCTAGAGTATGAGGTAATTGATAAGGGAAGCAATGGTTTCCTTGGAATTGGCAGTCGTGATGCTGTCATCAAGGTTAAAAAGGCCGAGGCAAGTGTTGAGGATGAGATTCGCGAATTCCTTGACAGTGTGTTTAAGGCAATGAAGCTTGAGGTTACTATTGATATCAAAGTGGATGAGGACAACAGAAATGTTGATGTTGAGCTTAACGGACCTGAGATGGGCGTTTTAATCGGCAAGAGAGGTCAGACTCTCGATTCACTCCAGTACCTTACAAATCTTGCTATCAATAAGCAGTCTGAGAATTACTACAGAGTAAAGATTGATACTGAGGATTACAGAAAGAGAAGAAGAGAGACACTTGAGAATCTTGCCAAGAATATTTCATTTAAGGTTAAGCGTACAAAGAGACCTGTTTCTCTTGAGCCGATGAATCCTTATGAGAGAAGAGTGATTCATTCTGCACTTCAGAATGATAGATTTGTTGAAACACACAGCGAGGGGGATGAGCCTTACAGACACGTTGTTGTGACACTTAAGAAATAATAGATATAAATCATTAAAAGGGTATCTGGTTTCAGGTATCCTTTTTGAATATATATTATCTTAGAATTTTTGAGGAATTTCATATGCAAAATGATACAATAGCGGCTATTGCCACAGCTATGTCTCCGTCCGGAATCGGAATTATCAGGATAAGCGGAGATGATGCACTTTCGGTAATAGACAGGATTTATAAAAGCAAGAATAATAAAAAGAAAATAAGCGCATGTCAGTCACATACCATTCATTATGGGTTTATATATGACGGCGATGAGAAAATAGATGAGGTTATGGTGCTTTTGATGAAGGCTCCAAATACATACACTAGGGAGGACACTGTGGAGATAGACTGCCACGGTGGTGTGTATGTTATGAAGAGAGTGCTTGAAGCAGTAATCAAAACGGAGCAAGACCGGCAGAGCCCGGAGAGTTTACTAAAAGGGCATTTTAAACGGCAGGATTGATTTATCCCAGGCAGAATCTGTTATAGATGTAATAAATTCAAAAAATGATTTTGCGCTCAAAAGCTCTTTAAGCCAGCTAGGCGGAGCCGTGCTCGGAAGCATCAGGCAGATAAGAGAGCAGCTTTGCATGAGATTGCATTTATTGAGTCGGCACTTGACGACCCTGAACACATTTCTCTGGATGGTTATCCACAAAAACTACGTGCAATTGTGGATAACGAGTATGTGGAGATAGATGGTCTGTTAAAACCTCAGATAATGGAAGGATTCTGAAGGAAGGAATAAACACCGTAATCATTGGAAAGCCAAATGCCGGAAAGTCATCTCTTTTAAATGTGCTTGTAGGAAGTGACAGGGCAATTGTCACGGATATAGCCGGAACCACGAGAGATGTGCTTGAGGAACAGATTAATATTGGTTGAATCACCTTAAATCTCGTTGATACTGCAGGCATCAGAAGCACTGAGGATGTTGTTGAAAAAATTGGTGTGAAAAAGGCAATGGAGCATGCCGATGAAGCTGATTTAATCATATATGTAGTTGATTCGTCCGTTGCACTTGATGATAATGATTATGATATTATCAATTTTATTAAAGATAAAAAGGCTGTCATTTTACTAAATAAGTCGGATCTGGCTTCAAAGGTGTCGGCAGATGATATAAAAAAGCTTGTGGATAAAACGGTTATTTCGGTTTCTGCAAAGGAAAGCTCGGGAATAGATGAGCTTTCTGATACAATAAAGGAAATGTTTTTGATGGACAGGTCTCATTCAATGATGAGATTTATATCACAAATATCAGGCACAAAAAACTATTGTCAGATGCTAAGGAAAGTCTTAAGCTTGTTATGAACAGTATTGATGATGATATGCCGGAGGATTTTTATTCGATTGATTTGATGAGTGCGTATGAGTCGCTTGGACTCATAATAGGAGAATCGGTTGAGGATGATCTGATGGATGAGATATTCAGTAAATTTTGTATGGGAAAGTAGGCAGTTATGTGCAGTAAGTTTGTTGAAGAAAATTATGATGTTGTTGTAGTTGGTGCAGGACATGCGGGATGTGAGGCAGCACTTGCGTGTGCCAGGCTTGGACTTGAGACTATTGTTTTCACGGTAAGTGTGGACAGTATTGCGCTGATGCCGTGTAATCCGAATATCGGTGGAAGCTCGAAGGGGCATCTCGTCAGAGAGATTGATGCACTTGGCGGCGAGATGGGAAAAAACATTGACAAGACTTTTATCCAGTCCAAGATGCTCAATAAATCGAAGGGGCCTGCTGTTCATTCTCTCCGCGCGCAGGCAGATAAAGCGGAATATAGTATGGAAATGAGAAAACCCTTCAAAATACAGACCATCTGACCATCAGACAGGGTGAGGTTTCTGAGATTGTTACCGATGAGAATAATAATATAGTCGGTGCAAAACTACTTCGGGAGCTTTATATCATTGTAAGGCGATTGTGCTGTGCACCGGTACATATTTAAGAGCCAGATGCTTAACCGGCGAGATGATCACTCATACAGGTCCGAATGGACTTTTGGCAGCCAACCATCTGACTCAGTCGCTCATAGATCACGGAATTGAGATGCGCAGATTCAAAACAGGAACTCCAGCGCGTGTAGATAAGAGAAGTCTTGATTTTTCCAAGATGGAGGAACAGTTCGGTGACGAGAGGGTAGTGCCGTTTTCATTTACAACTGATCCTGAAAGTGTGCAGATTGATCAGGTTTCATGCTGGCTTACATATACGAATAGTAAGACCCATGAGATTATCAGAAACAATCTCGACCGTTCACCGATTTATGCAGGCATCATAGAGGAACAGGTCCTAGGTATTGTCCTTCAATAGAGGATAAGGTGGTTAAGTTTGCTGAAAAGGAAAGACATCAGATATTTATTGAGCCTGAGGGTTTAAACACAAACGAGATGTATGTCGGAGGTATGTCTTCGTCTATGCCTGAGGATGTGCAGTATGAGATGTACCGCACCCTTCCGGGACTTGAAAATGTGAAGATAGTAAGAGATGCTTATGCCATAGAGTACGACTGTATCAATGCAAACCAGCTATATGCATCGCTCGAGTTTAAGAAAATACATGGTCTGTTCAGTGGTGGACAGTTCAACGGTTCGTCCGGATATGAGGAGGCTGCATGTCAGGGACTTATCGCCGGAATCAATGCAGCCATGAAGATAATTGGCAAAAAGCCATTGATACTTGACAGGTCAGAAGCGTACATAGGTGTGTTGATAGATGATCTGGTCACTAAGAAAAATAGAGAACCTTACCGCATGATGACTTCAAGAGCGGAATATCGTCTCCTTTTAAGACAGGACAATGCAGATTTGCGTCTCACCGAGAAGGGATACGAGGTTGGTCTGATTTCAAAGGAAAGATATGACTATGTATGTAAAAGAAAGAGCTTATTGATAAGGAAATAGAGAGAGTGTCGCATGTAAATATCGGCGCAAGGGCTGATGTACAGGAGATTCTGAAGAAATACAACAGTATAGAGCTGAGCAACGGAACCACACTTGAGGAGCTTATCAGAAGACCTGAGCTGGATTATGACAAGCTCGCTCCGATAGATCCCGACAGACCTAAGCTATCTGATGACACAAGAGAACAGATTAATATTCTTATTAAGTATGCAGGGTATATTTCAAGACAGATCAAGCAGGTCTCTCATTTTAAGAAGCTTGAGAAAAAACTGTTACCTACTGATTTTGATTATAATACTATTTCGGGTCTGAGAATTGAAGCACAGCAGAAGTTGAATGAATTTCAGCCGCTTAGTATAGGTCAGGCATCCAGAATTTCAGGTGTCACACCGGCTGATATATCGGTTTTACTTGTATTTCTGGAACAATTAAAATACTCAAATCCTGATTTATTTTCTAGATTAAACCCAGATAATACAAGCGTTGAACAATAATAATGGAGAATAAAATATGAAATATGATTTCACACACTTCACTGATGAATTATCAAAAATTAAATGTACATTAAATAATTCACAATTAGAGCAATTTGAGCTATATTATGACATGCTTATCGAAAAAAACAAGGTTATGAACCTTACTGCCATCACAGATTTCGACGAGGTAATAGAGAAACACTTCCTTGATAGCTTGTTTTTATGCCACACATTAGATTTAAACGCGGAAAAAAATATCATTGATGTCGGAACCGGAGCTGGTTTTCCCGGCATTCCTCTTAAGATAGCTTTTCCTCAGCTTAAGATTACTTTATTAGATTCACTTAATAAGAGAGTTGGATTTTTAAATGAAGTTATTGAAGCGCTTGAGCTTAAGGATATTGAAGCAGTTCATGGCAGGGCAGAGGATTTTGCCAGGGATAAGGAACACAGGGCAGCTTATGATATTTGTGTATCGAGAGCAGTTGCAAATCTGTCTACTCTTTCAGAATACTGTCTGCCGTTTGTGAAAATGGGAGGCTGCTTTGTGTCATATAAATCGTGAGTGCGAGAGCGAGGTGGCAGATGCAAAGTCGGCCATTTATCTGTTGGGAGGAAAGCTGAATAAAATAGAGCAGTTTGGCTACTCGGATAATCATCGCTCTTTTGTCATAATTGATAAGGTTATGAATACGAGCAACAAGTATCCGAGAAAAGCGGACTGCCTTCAAAGAAACCATTGTAAAAAACCGTTATAATTGTTGAAGAATAGTTATAGGCGGTGCTTTATTTTGGATTAAAGTATAGAATTAGTTAGTAACAATTTTTTTAATAATTGAAGCTGTCTTCTCCGGTAACTCTAACTGAGGATAAAGCTTTGCATTTGCAATATGGATGATGTCGCATTTACTGTTTAGCTTATGGTAATTGTTGATAACATCCATATTATTTTTTATTCCTGTTGATGCTATAATTGATACATCCTTGTCCAGGTTCTTGAGAGCGGGCGCAATATTAGTATTGATGTAGTTTGATAAAATGCTTGAGTAAAGATATTTGCCGCGGCTTTGCCCTTTATGTGCGGACTCATAGTATGCATCCTTCATATTATCTGATATGAGCTGGCCTCTTGAAATAAAATTATTTCTGAAGAGTAAATCTACCTTGATAGGGCTCATAAGCTTATTGTATATAAATGTACCTATGATTGGCAGATTAATTATGTTCTGCTTAAATTTGGTGCTCTTGTCAGGTATACATTTAAGCTGTTGCAATGATACAGGGTTTATAAGTATTATTTTATTAAATAAATCCTTTGACAGAGCATTTGCCATGATTACAGGAGCTGTTGAAAGATTGGTTGCAGCTACGTTAACAGGCTTTCCGATTACGTCATTTACAAAAGCTGTGATAATCTGTACATACATGTAGCTTGTATATTGGATGGAAGGCTTGTCCGAGCGGCCACATCCAAGCAAATCAATAGTGTATACGGTATTGTTCTTTGCAAGCTTTTTAGCTACCTTTGCCCATTCTTCACCGGATGCTCCGGAGTCGGTGTCGTGTATTAAAAGTATTGGCTTACCGGTGCCGGTTTTTGTATAAAAGATATTTCCTTCTTTCCATTTGTAGTAGTGGCCATTGTCTACTTTGAGTGCATTTTTTCTTTCGGCATTAGAGTCTACAACTCTGTTGTATATATGCATTCCGGCAATCACTGCAGATGTGAGAAAAAGCAGATTTTTTGTACTTTTTTTCATATTATAACCTCCTTGTTTTTATCTGAAAAATTTGATATATTGATTTTGTATTCTTATAACTATATTATAACAAAAAAGAAGTTTTATACAATTATTTTTTATAATTGCTTTTAAATATAGTAAAAATGATATATAATTATATCGTAGATAAATTAATTATACAAACAAATGTTCGGTGATTATGGTTAAAAAATATTTAGAGAAAACAAGAGATGAATTTTATGACAGCAAGTATGCGCTTATAGAAAAGCTTACTGCCGCTGAGAATCATTTTAAAGAAAATATCAAGATTATCCAGATGCTTGAAGGAAAATCCGATGAAAGCTTTGAGGCTTTTACTCCACGTGAAATCAATTCATATAATAAGAGTAAAGTTAAGGAACTTAAGGAAGAGCAGAAGCTGATTGAGCCTCAGATAAAGTCTTTACACAAACAGATATCTGATGTTGATTGCAAGATTGATGAAATCAACAGTGTTATCAGAGTGTATAATTCTGATGAGACAGCTAATGAAGTAGAAATTTCAGAGGCTATATCTGATGTTATCAACGAAGAGGATAGTGATGCTTTTAAGAGGGTGATTTTACAGACTGTGGAGAGTGAGAGACAGCGTATCGCTCGTGATTTGCACGATTCTACTGTACAGAGTCTGACATCACTTACTCACAAGACAGAGCTTTGTCTTAAACTTATGGATGTTGACCCTATCAGGTGCCGGCTTGAGCTCACGTCTCAGGGAAAGATACTGAAGGATATTATCAATGAGCTTCGAAATATGATTTACAATTTAAGGCCTATGTCATTTGATGATATTGGATTTAATATTACTGTTGAGCGTGCGCTTGATAAGCTTCGTAATTCAAATAATATAAGATGCAATTTCAAAACATCCGGTGATGAGTACATGGTAGACAGTCTTGTGTCACTAACCTTACTCAGGGTCATTCAAGAGGCTTGCAGTAATTCTATCAAGCATGGTCATGCCAAAGAAATTAATGTTTCATTAAATTATGAACCAAAATCACTTACTTTGACAATAAAGGATGATGGAGATGGTTTTGATACATCTGCTATTCCTGAGTTTACAAGAGATGATAATTCAGGTTTTGGATTATCTATGATGAAGGAAAGAATTTATCTTCTTTCCGGTAAAATATCTATTTCATCAAGACCCGGTGAGGGGTGCATAGTTAAGGTAATTATACCTGTAAATAAGGAGGACTAAATTATGGCTATTAACATTATGATTACAGATGATCATTCTATGATCAGAGAGGGACTTAAAAATCTGCTGGAGCTCGACGGTGATATCAAGGTTATTGCTGAGGCAGAGAATGGTGAGGATTGTCTTGATAAATTAAAGACCTTCAGACCTGATGTATTACTTTTGGATATCAATATGCCAAAGATGAATGGTCTTGAGGTATTAAAAGCATTAAAGGACAGAAAGTCTAAGGTAAAGGTACTTGTTCTTACTGCTCACAATGAGACAGAATATCTTATGAAGGCTGTAGATATTGGAATCAATGGATATGTACTGAAGGATTCTGAGTCTGCTGAGCTTAAAAGGCTATTTTCACTATTGCTGATGGTGAGACTTATATACAGCCAAGTCTTATTCCGGCTCTTAATTCTAAGATGATTCAGAAAAATGAGGATGAGCTTAAGATAGATGCTCTTACTAAGAGAGAGATGGAAGTACTTAAAGAAATGGCTGTTGGTAAGTTTAACAGAGATATTGCTAAGGAAATGAAGATTAGTGAGAGAACTGTTAAGAATCATATTTCAAGTATTTTCAAGAAGCTTGAGGTTACTGATCGTACTCAGGCCGCGGTATTTGCAATCCGTAACAACATTATTCAGATTATGTAATATACGCTTTATATTTTATTTGAATTTTATTAGAGGAATGTTTCACGTGAAACATTCCTTTTTGATTATTTAATATAGTTTATTGACAATAGTACGGAATCCGTCATACATATACATTCCGCACTCGTTTTACTCCGCAACTAAGAGCATGTAAGAAATCACATATAGGCTGAGACAGTAGTACGCAACCGTCCATATTCGCCATCGTGGCTCAGTATGGACTCGCTCGTACATCCGTGTACGAGCGTTGCTAATGTTGAAGTGATTTCAAACATACTCTAAGTTACTGCGTAGACTCGTTTGAAATGTATATGTATGCCGGATTCCTTACGCTGTGGATATACTATAAAAATCCTATGGTATAATACTCGAGAATTAAATAATAAAATATAGTGTTTCACGTGAAACATTCCTCTTCTAATATATGATTTAATTTATAGTGATTAATATTGTTTATTGACAATAGTACGGTATCTGACATACATATACATTCCACACTCATTTTACTCCGTAACCAAGAGTATGTAAGAAATCACATATAGGCGGACACAGTAGTACGCAACCGTCCATATTCGCCATCGTGGCTCAGTATGGACTCGCTCGTACATCCGTGTACGAGCGTTGCTAAGTGTTGAAGTGATTTCAAACATACTCTAAGTTACTGCGTAGACTCGTTTGGAATATATATGTATGCCGGATTCCTTAAATTGTGGATGTACTATACATATATATTGCATTATAGCAAAATGTTTCACGTGAAACATTCCTTTTTGATTATTTAATATAGTTTATTGGCAATAGTACGGAATCCGTCATGCATATACATTCCTCACTCGTTTTACTCCGCAACTAAGAGTGTGTAAGAAATCACATATAGGTTGAGACAATAGTACGCCACCGTCCATATTCGCCATCGTGGCTCAGTATGGACTCGCTCGTACATCTGTGTACGAGCGTTGCTATATGTTGAAGTGATTTCAAACATACTCTAAGTTGCTGCGTAGACTCGTTTGGAATATGTATGTATGCCGGATTCCTTACGTGTGGATGTATAATAAATGTCATATAGTATATTATTTTAAGAATGAATAATGTATGATTTTATATTGTATAGGTTAATATTTTGTGTTTTAAATTATATGATGTGGTATAATCTCAATTATTATGTAATTCGGAAATATATGATAGTATATATCAAATACAATATTTAGTGACAAATATGAGGTATTAAATGATAAAATAGGAATGTTTCACGTGAAACATTTAAATGATATAATGAGTGAATATGAGAAAGCTAAGTTTTAATAATTAGACTGATTAAAAATTTAAATAAAGGATATAGAAAGTGACATAATTTATATGAATAAAAATGTTTTAATAATTAAAGGAAGTCCAAGGACAAAAGGAAATACTGCAACAATGGCTGATATATTTGCCAAAGGCGCAATTGAAAATCATAATGCTGTAACGGAAATTGTATTGAAGGATAAAACAATAATAGATTGTAGTGGTTGTGCTATTTGCCAACAAAATGGAGGAAAATGTGTTCAAGACGATGATATGAATGAAATATATGATGAAATGTATAAAGCAGATGTAATTGTTTTAGCATGTCCGGTTTACTTTTATACCTGGCCCTCTTTGATGAAAAGAATGATTGACAGAACTTTTGCAATTGAAGATAGTATGGATAAGAAGATTTTCTATTTATTAAGTGCTGCAGCTACAAGAAAAAAAATAAATGTACAAACCATGATTAAATGTTTCAGACAGTATATTTCATGCTTTGGAGAAAATGGAAGTGAAGAGGGTGGTATTATATTTGCGTATGACACAAGAAAAACTGATGATGTGAAAAATATGCATGATACTTTAAATAAAGTATATGAAATGGGCAAGAATGTATAGTTGCATTTAGCAAAATAAAAATGAATTGGATGAATAATTATTTCAATTATTAAAAATAATGTGCATACATAGTGGAATTTTATAGCATTATACAGTTAAGAGTGATATAATAATTTGAGTGTGTAAGATTTCAATTTACAATTTAAAAATATGATGATTCGGCAGAAATTTTAAGTTAATTGCGAAAGGATTTATAATGGGAAGAATTATAGCAGTTGCAAATCAAAAGGGTGGGGTTGGAAAGACCACTACTTCTATCAATTTGGCAGCGTGTCTGGCAGAAAAAAAGAAAAAGGTGCTGGCAATTGATTTAGACCCGCAGGGTAATATGACAAGCGGCCTTGGTGTAAATAAGGACGAAGTTGAGAATACGGTATACAATCTCATGCTTGATGAATGTTCAATTGCAGAGAGTATTGAAAATACGGTGGTGGACAATTTATATGTTATTCCATCTAATGTAAATCTGGCCGGAGCAGAGATTGAGCTTTTGGGCATAAATGATAAGGAATATATATTAAAGAGTGCAGTTGATTACATAAAAGAGGACTATGATTTTATTATTATAGATTGTCCTCCTTCACTCAACATGCTGACAGTAAATGCAATGACTACTGCAGATACAGTTCTTGTTCCTATTCAGTGTGAATATTATGCCTTGGAGGGACTTAGTCAGCTGATTCATACAATCAATCTGGTGCAGGAGAGACTTAATCCGGAGCTGCAGATTGAGGGAGTTGTTTTCACCATGTATGATGTCAGGACAAATCTGTCAAATCAGGTTGTAGAGACAGTAAAAGAAAATCTGGATACAAAGATTTACAATACAATGATTCCAAGAAATATCAGATTAGCAGAGGCACCATCATATGGTATTCCGATAAATATGTATGACAGTAAATCGGCCGGAGCAGAAAGCTACAGAAATCTGGCAAAGGAAATAATAGCAAGAAAGGATATTTAAGAAAGTATGGCGGCAAAAAAAGGATTGGGTAAGGGACTTGATTCATTAATTACAGACAAGGTATCAAAGCCGGTAAAACCAAAGAGCAATCATGCAGCGGATGCTGTAATGATAGATATTAATAAAGTAGAGCCTAACAGAGAACAGCCTAGAAAGAAATTTGATGAGGATGCACTTATAGAGTTATCAGAATCAATAAAACAGTTTGGCATTTTACAGCCTTTACTTTGCCAGGAAAGGGATGATTACTATGAAATCGTCGCAGGTGAGCGAAGATGGAGAGCAGCAAAGCTGGCAGGTCTAAAGGAAGTCCCTGTCATAATCAAAAAATTGACCAATCAGCAGATTATGGAAATCTCCCTTATAGAAAATATTCAGAGAGAGGATTTGAATCCAATTGAGGAGGCTTTGGCATACAAGCGTCTGCTTGAGGAATTTAAACTGAAGCAGGATGATGTGGCAGAGAGAGTATCAAAGAGCAGAACAGCAGTTACCAATTCAATGCGTTTACTCAAGCTCAATGAAAAGGTACAGCAGATGGTGATAGATGAAATGCTCACTACAGGCCATGCAAGAGCATTACTTGGTATAGAAGATCAGAATCAGCAGTATGTGGTAGCACAACAGATTTTCGACCAAAAGCTAAGTGTCAGGGATACAGAGAAGCTTGTTAAATCATTACAGAAGAACAAGAAAAAGACAAAGTCTGAAAAACCGGTTAATCCTCAGATGGAAGCAATCTACAAGGATCTTGAGGAAAAGCTTAAAAAGAATATGGGAACAAAGGTTCTAATCAACAGGAAAAATGAAAATTCCGGAAAGATAGAAATAGAATATTATTCTCATGATGAACTGGATAGAATAGTAAACATGCTCAATTCAGTCCAAAATCAATAGAAATAATTAGATAGTATTTAGATTTTGTATATTTAATGAAAAAAATAATAAAATCATACAGAAAATGAGACAAAGAGACTATTTAAATTTTATGCAAAATATACGACAATATAGATAGGAGTAAAAAATGATTTCTGAATATTTAGGATTCGATTCCGACTACATTATATTAGGATTGGCGGGAGTGGTAATTATTCTGCTCATCCTCATAATCACAAATATGGTGCAGATCGGTAAGCTCAAAAAAGATACAAAGTGTTTATGAGTGGAAAAACTGCAAAGTCATTGGAGGACACAATTATCAAGAGACTTGACGAGGTAGATGAACTAGTTGCAGCAAACTCATCAATCAAAAAGAATATAGAAGAATTATTTGCTAACATGAAGTGTTCATACCAGAAGGTAGGACTTGTGAAGTATGATGCATTCAATGAGATGGGCGGAAAGCTAAGCTTTTCACTTGCCATGTTAAATGGAAAGGATGATGGCTTTGTACTCAATGCCGTTCACAGTCGTGAGGGCTGCTATACATACATCAAGGAGATTGTTGGCGGAAATTCCATTATTGTTTTAGCAGATGAAGAGCAGGAAGCGTTGAATATGGCCAAGGAGGCAAATATGCCTGCTGAAAAATAACAATGGGGTGTTTTAGTTTATGAGGATAAAAGCAGTCAGCAGCTTAGTTGGCGGTGAAGTACTTGCGGAACCAATACTAACAGAAAAAAATGATATTTTAATACCAAATGGCACAAGGATTAAGCCTGATTATGTGCCACTTATAGAGTCACTTGGAGTAGAATCAGTGATGGTAGAGGATCCGTATGAGAATTACGAAAGTCCGAATTCTATAGTAGACCCGGCTATTTTCGACAAATACGTGAAAAAGTGCGTAGACTGATGGAAAGCCATATATATCATGATGGCAAATCCTTAAAGGAATTTGAAATAATCGCAAATGATATTGTCCATGATATAAATGATATGCCATATGACGTGATTGTTGATATAAAAGAGCGTAATTCGGACTTATATGAGCACACAGTCATGGTGACACTTTTATCAGTACTTGTTGCAAGAAAGCTAAAGCTTGACGAAAAGCGAAAGTATAACATAGCGGTGGGATGTTTATTACATGACATCGGGCTGCGTTTTATTGTCACACGATATAAAACAGGGATTTTTCCAATGCAAATCCTGCGGAGCTTTTGAATATAAAAGCATACCATTTTAGGATATTCGGCATTGGATGAGGAAAGCTGGATAGCGCCAATATCAATGAAGATGGTTTTATCACATCATGAAAATATGGCAGGCACAGGTTTTCCTATGAAGCAAAAGAATAAAGAACTGGAATGCAGAATAATTCAGGCATGTGATGCGTTTGATTCGCTGATAAGCGGTATGGAGTGTAAGCGTATTTGTGTGCAGGAAGCCATAAATCAGATAAAGGAAAATGATGGCGGCAGATATGATAACAAAATTATTAAGTGCCTGCTATCATCAATAGCCAGATATCCTGTCGGTACAACAGTAAAGACCAATGCTGAAGAAGAGGGAGTAGTAGTTTCCCAGACAGTAGATCCGAGAATCCTATTATCATGATTTTTGGAAATGAAAATAATGGCAAATTGATGCTTCACAACAGATTGAATCTCATGCTTGATAAAACATTTCAATTCTTCGTAATTTAAAGAAAAGAGAAATAAGTAATGCACCAATTCCTCAGAGCAATAGGATTTTCAGATATAACAAAGAAACAGTTAAACGATGTAATTAACAATATAATAGATAAGCCGGAAAAACTAAAGGTAACAAAGGATTCAGAGGGCAATGAATTTGCCGAGCTGTCATGTGATGTGGCACCCAATATGGGAATTACAGTCAGAGGAATATACAATGACGATGATAGCTTTGACATAGATTATTACTATCCGTATTTCACGGGAAGCGTAAAGACTACAAATGAGATAATAGATATCGAAAAGCACTCAGAGAAGGAATCATATGCAGGCGTATGTGATGACCCTAATCTCGGCGTAACACTTATATTTTATCTGCAGAATGTGTGTGATTATCTGTCAGAGAAGGCATACATAAACAGAGAGGTAAGGGCAAAGGGAGCAGTGCTCTCAGGACTATCAGTTGATGGCTGTATTTTGCTACCAATGAAACAAAAAAAGGCTAAAACATTAAATACAGTTGATTCAGACAAAAAGATAGAAAGCAGCTGATTGCAGAAGCCAGGGATGGCGATGAGGGCGCTATGGAAAGCCTCACAATGGAAGATATAGATTTATACTCATCCATTACGAGAAGAATCCAAAACGAGGATATTCTTTCAATCGTAACAACATATTTCATGCCATATGGCATCGAAAGTGACCAGTACAGCGTGCTGGGAGATATTATTGAGTTCACAGAAGAAAAAATATCATTACAAATGAAAAATATATTGCATAAAAGTGTCATGTAATGATATAATATTTAGCGTGTGTATAAACAAAATGACCTCATCGGTGAGCCGATGGTTGGCAGACGTTTCAAAGGAAACATTTGGATGCAGGGTAGTATTTGTTTGTAATATACATTTGTTTTCATAGTTAAATGGATATAACAAGCGCCTCCTAAGGGCTAGGTGGAACAAACGCCTTTTGATATGATAACTAGATAAAATTGAATAGATTTTTAAGAATGTCCCAGTACCTCAGTAGGATAGAGGGTTCGCCTCCTAAGCGAAACGTCGCAGGTTCGATTCCTGTCTGGGACGCCAGCAAACAACGCTGAAAGCCTTATTTTACAAGGTTTTCAGCGTTTTCTTATTTATGGCTTTCTATTTACGCTGAATACGAATTGTTTTCAATCAATCATTTTTTATTCGATATTTTTTAAGACTTTTAAAGAAATAGGCTTGCTAACACTTTTTTATTTTTGAAGAAAAATCACTGGTTTTTTTGAAGATTTGCTAACACTTTTGAAATTCTATCTTTGAAGTGCCTGCTTTAAAAATTGCTCTTTCATTTCTGGCGATAAAGATTTAATCAACTCCAATAATGCCATATCACTATCTGTTACAGCGGTATCTTGCGTTGGATTGTTCGTATCATCATTAAGCGTAGAATAAAATTGTTCGTCCATTCTTTTGAGCATTGTAACGTCTATCTTCGTCTATGATTTCTGAATAAACGTCTGTAACCATTTCTGCTTCTGCATGACCTGTATCGCCTTGCACGGACTTAACATCTCCGTTTGTCATTTTGAGCTTGTAGCCCGTACTCAAATGACGTAGGCTGTGGAATACCACAACTTCATAATCGTTTTCTTCACAGAGCCTTTGAAACCTATCTCTAACAATACGGCTTTCTACGGGATTGCCATTATCTAACGCAATAACAAGGTTGTAATCATTGTAGGCACTTCCGAGAAATTCTTTTAACTCCTGCTGGTCTTTTTTATATTGCACCAATAGTTCTGCAACTGTTTTAGGTAACCAGACAACACGATTACTCGTTTCTGTTTTTGGCGTTTTCAAAACAAGCCTTGTGGTACAATGCGGTTTTTGCGTTGGGAAAATCTTGATAATATCTTTTTCCTTTAATTTCTGCATAGCTTGTGCATTTACTCTGGAAAGCTCTTTGTTGATGATTACCCTTGCGTTATTCGTTGCAATGGATTGTTCATCAATAATCACATCTTCCCATGTAAGACCTGTAATTTCTCCAATACGCATTGAGCAGGAAAAAGCTAAGTGCATACAAATGGAAAGTAAGTCATCTTCCGTGGCTTTTACCGCTTCTCGAAATGTTTGAATACTCCACACTTTTCGCCTAGTCTTTGGAATTTTTGGTAATGTAGCTAAAGACGCAGGGTTTCTTTTGTTTGTGTCAATATATTCCCAACGGATTGCTTGATTTAATGCACAGCGTATAATGTCGTGTATTTTCTTGATATTGGCAGGTTGTACGCAACGTCCCGTAGCTTTTCTGTTAGCTCTGGGTACTTCTGGAACACTCAATAAATCGTTGTAGTATTTTGATAGGCTTTTTGTAGTTATTTCATTCAGTTTCCAATCCCCGATAAGTGGATTGATGTAATTTTCGATAGTACCGACCTTACTACTAAATGTACTAGGCGACCATTTAGATGTGCCGTATAGATTAACAAAAATTTCTAGGAAATCACGCAATGTAATATCTTTGTCTACAACATCTAATTCTTTTTTGGAATTTTCAATCTGATGTGCAAACTGTTCCTCTAAGGGAACAATCACATAACCATATTTTTCTTGATAGTATTCTATAAAGGCTTTTCGCTGTTTTGCTTCTTTTCTTGTTTCCAGCGTGTCCCATTTTTGCTTTCTTTCTCCTGCATTGTCTAAATACCAGTAAATAACGGAAAATGTTGATTTTCTTTTTTTGATTGAAGCCATAATATATTCTCTCCTTAACAGTTAATTTTGATTTAACCATTTATCGAAAGAATCTTTAGATACCCGTATGGCTCTACCAGCACGAACATAACTGAATTGACCGCTTTTTACCAATGAATAAGCTACTTTTTTGCTAATGTCCAGTTGTTCTGCAATTTCCTCTACTGTATATGTCTTTTTCTCCTTTTTAGGAGTTTCTGTATTTGATGTATCACTTATCACTATTAAGACCCCTTTCATTTGTGACAGCAACAAAACACACTCGTCTAATAAGGTCATTATAACACACCTAAATAAAAAGAGTAGATAGATTTTGTTGCTGAAACTATCAATTATAAGCAGACAGACGGCTTTGGAAAGCTCCATTAGTATCTCAACCATTCCCATTCCTGTGGGCTGAACCGCACCATGCGGACGTATCATTATCCTGTGAGGATAGGTCATGGCAGAACGACTTTTCCAACGGTCGCTCTCGGATCACTGCGTGGGTCGCTCGCTTTCTTTTGAAAAGGTCGTGGCGTACAGTCCCCGTGGCTCGCTATCTCACAAACGTATCTGTCTGCTTTATTCAGTTGTCAAAGAGCTGTGGCGAAAGCGTGTTGCTTTCATGTAAAAACAGGTACAGAGCAGGAAAGAGGGGATTGAACCAATCATGCTCTGCGGTTACTGCTTGTTATTCTTCGGTTTCTAAAGGAATATCAAAGTCCAAAATCATTTTGATAAGTGCTTCTCTGATACGTCCTTTTAATTCCATGTCTACGACTATGCAGACATTACCATATTTGTCGTAGAACGGACGCAAACAACATTTTGATATGTACGGGTCATACAATGCCAGTATCTTTTCAATCGCATTTACGTTACCGTCCACAGCCAACGAGATAAGATAAAATGACGGGCGTGTGTTATTCATCATTCATGTTCTCCTTTAATTTTTTCTTGATTACTTCAAGTGAGTTCTTCCTACTGCGGAACGACGTTGAACGGTTAATCTTTAATCTGTCGCCGATTTCTGTATCGCTCATGCCTAAGAAGAAATACATCAACAAGATTTCTATCTTTTCAGACAGATACTTAATCGCTTCTGCTAAATCATCATCAAGGACACGAACCTCAATACCACATACATCAAAGGCGGTATAATCGCTTTCGTATTCGTCCCAGACTGCCAGCTTTTCCACGACGATTTCTGGAAGTTCACAATAGGAAATTTCCTTATTTCTTCGTCGCTTTAATTCCTTGCGGTAGTTACGGACAATGCCTTTCACAACCTTTTTGAGCTTACAGTCAAACTGACATTGTATTGTCTTTTGGAAGTCTGATGGTTTCAAAATCACACCCCCTTTCCGTTATGACGTGAAAAGTGTTTATCCCTCTTTCCGCACCATATCTGTACGGCAGGGTGTGATTTGTTGCATGAATTTGAAAAAAAGTGAAAAAATTTTTTCGGGTACAAAAAAGCCCGCACAAAACATATAGTTTTATACGAGCTATTAAAGCTATAAAATATTCAGTTTTTAATAAAAAGCTGTTAGGTAGTGTATGACCGTATAAGATTATGCTTAAAACTTTCCATGACACAAGCCCCCTTACAGCACTTGATTTTTGTTAAACTTTTGTCTTTTTTGGGTAATCTTGTAAATATATTCTTCTGGCGTAGGGCGTTTATTTCCAAAATACTTTTTGAAATTTGCCTGCACTTCTGGGTCGGTGCTGTTCATAGCTTCATCAATCGTCGCTTCAATATCAGCCCGAACATCAGCCAATGATACACCGCCTGCCTTTGCACCAGCTTTCAAGGCTTTTTTAATATCTCGTTTTTTAAGTCCAATCATAAAACAACTGCTCCTTAATAATTACAATTACATTTCTTTGTCATATTTTATTCTATAATATACGGCGTATATTTGAATAAGAAGATATATAAATACAAGCAATAATAAAGGAATTAAATCTACGCCCATAAGTGTAAAAATAAGTAATAATGCTCCAAACGAATAAGTCATTAAATCATAGGCTTTAGCTTTTGCACGATTAGATATAGCAATATTTCTTTCATCTTTACGAACAATATCCATTTGTTTTTTTATTTCAGCATTGTTTTGAACTGTTTTTATAGCAACAAAATTTCCCATACCATGCCCGAAAACACCACAACCAACACCAATACAGATATATGATAAAGTAAGTATAGACTCGTTTGGATTTTCTAAAGTTTTAATTAGTAAAAGTCCTCCTGCAATAGAAACAATACCTATAAATGAAATAATTAGTGATAAGTTTTTCTTCATTGTTAATTCCACCTTTCAAAAGACTACATTTTCTTATCTAAATAACGAGCGGTTATAACCCATGTGATTTGTCCGATAGCAATAACTCCTACTATCGAAAAAAATACAACTTTACTCATATATCCCATAAAGATAAGAGCAAATAATACAAGAACCAATAATGTAAGTGTTACTTTGTAAGCATTCGCAAGAGAAGCATTAGTAATTGCGATATTTCTTTCATCATTTTCTAATATTTGCATTTCTTTTGTCGGCTTACTGAATATATCACACCCCATTAAAAATCAATATTATTCCAATAAGTGTTGTACCATAGACAACCAAATCTGGACGAGGTACAGGTAATAGTTGATGTACTCCTAAACCATAAGTTAGTAAACCACCTAAAAAGAACTATTACACCGACAAATAATTCTACTTTTTGTATCTTATGCTTCATTTACTTTCCTCCTCATAAATAAAAATTTCTTCAATGCTCATTTGAAAGTACCTTGCAATTTTAAAGGCTAACATAATAGAGGGATTGTAGCGTCCATTTTCTAAAGAGCCTATTGTTTGACGAGATACTTCAAGAGCAGTCGCTAAATCTTCTTGTTTAATACCTCTTTGTTTTCGTAATTCTTCTAAACGATTTTTCACAACATACCCCTTTCTCGAACAAATGGAAAGTTTGCTTTCCTTTTCTAATCTTATGATACTCCTGCGAGTAAAGAATGTCAAGCAAACTTTCCATATTTTATTATCCAACAATCTTCCAGTTACTATCCTTATGTAGCACAAGCTCATATTGCGATACTTGTGTTGCCTTTGTCTGATTATCAAGGAATTTCACGGCTACCTTAACTTTCACATTGTCCCCGTCCTTTGTAAAGATAGGGTTTACCAATTCAGAATACAGATAGTCCCTGCCGATAGGTTCAATCACATTCCCAGATACATAGTAGGCAAGCTCTTTTTCTGTTGCTGTTGTGTACAGCTTAAAGAATGTTTCCAGAAATGCGGTAGCGTCATTGACCGTATCAGCGTCTACGCTTGCGTCTGCTTCTGGTGTCTTAGGCTCATAGTCTGATTTTTTGATTTCTGGTGCAAGGGTAGGGTTCTGAACGATTACCATATCTCCGTCAGCGTCCACATGAACTTTTACGGTATAGGTTGCTTTCACATTGCTTGTCTGTTCTCCCTCTTTTATCTGCTGATCTACTTCGTAGGTAGCAGAAAAAGTGTCCGTTCCCGACTGTTCGATACTCCATACAATCACATCTGTAACCGTGGAGCTGGTTGGTATATCGGTTCTAATGGTATCCACATTCAAGCCCTGCAATTCCTTTGTCAGATAACCGTTGATTGCCTGCGTCCTTGCTTCAATCGCTTCTTTGCTGTTATTCCATGTGTAATAGGACTTCGCAAAATTCTTCACGAAATTTTCTATCCCGTTGGTGTCCTGCAAGCGAAGTTCAATGATTTCTTTTTCATGGGTGGTGTGCTGGTCGATAGCGGTAAAATTCTTATATACTCCAAAGCTCACGCTTGCGATAAGCACCGCCCACAATGCAATCACGGTTTTCTTATGTGTGCCTACTTTAACGGTACGCACCTTTTTCTTTGACATTTTCTGTCTGTTTCTTATTCTTCTTAAACATATTTTTCAAGTCCTTTCTATTGTTTTACTCGTCCTGCACCGATTAAGTGCTGTTGCCAGTAACTACTACTTAGGTCTGCATATCCTATCGGGTCGCCTGCATGGTACATCTGTGTCGGCGAAACAAGAATACCGACGTGGGTTACATACGAACCAGCGTTATAGGTAGAATGGAAAAATACCAAGTCCCCAGCCTTTGCCTGCGAAAGCGGAAGATGTTGGGTAGCGTCATACTGTGCCTGTGCTGTTCTCGGTAAGGAGATACCAGCTTTTCCATAGCACCATTGCGTTAGTCCCGAACAGTCAAAAGAAGTGTTGGGATTGCTACCGCCATACACATATTTCCAGCCTTGATATTTTAACGCTTCATTCATTACCTTTTGTGCCAGCTCTCCCGATACCTGCGGAACAGTTAAATACTGATTGACTAATTCGACGTAAAATTGATTGCCATACTGATACCGCCAACCCCCGTTCTTCGCAACGGCTATCGGGTTGGTGTAGGTTACTTTCTTTCCACCCGATTTCTCACGGGCGAAGCTCTCTGCAAGGTTAAAAGTGTATTTCTTTCCTTTTCCTGCCACATATCCCACATAGCCACCGCCATAGTTATAGGACTGTATCGCTACATTCAAATCGTCGATACCTTGATTTTTACAGGAAGAAAGCAGGGACGCAAAATACTTACACCCCTGCTTGATTGAGCTTTCCGTATCTAAGGAATTAGGCGGTAAACCAAGACTTTCCGAACTCTGCATAACATCTTCTGCCGTACCGCCACTTTCTACTTGAATGATAGCCAGCAACACATTGACATACTCCGAGATACCGTATTCTCTGGCGTATTTTTCCACCATAGGCTGATGTTTCAAGACTTCTGCGGATAAATTCATACCCGTAATGCCAGAAGAAAAGTTGCTGTTCTCGTCGTCGCTGTCCGCACTAATCAAGACACCAAAGAAAAGCACTAGAGAAAGAGGATAGGAAACAGACTGCCGATGAGAGCGATATGTTTCAGTTTCATTTTTTCTTCTGTCCTTTCTTCGTTACAAGATTACGGGTTTTCTCTGTGGTCTGCTGGTTCTTCTGGACGCTCTGCGTCTGCTGAACCTTTGTCCTGCGGTCTTTGGTGTAATTCTGGCGTGTTTCCTGCGATACCACTTTTTCTACATTCTGCCTATGTACTGGCTGTGCCGACTGGGTCGCTTTCTTATCAGAAGCACCAGAAGATAACGGACGCTCTTTGATAACATTTGCTTTGACTGGCTCACTTATCTTTGAAGTGGTCGCTGTGGCAGGACGTTTGACTTCCTGCATTTTTTCCGCACTCGGCTTTGAAACGCTTGAAGCTGTGGCTGGTCGCTCATGGGGACGGGTAGCTCCCGTTGTCGCTGATCCGTCCGTATTTCTACGCCTTGCTTCTTGTGCCTTTTGAAGCTCCATACGCTTGTCAGCGATATTCTGTCTATGCTGTGCCTGCCTTTCCAATCGTCCCGACTGTCTGGACTGCTGTTCCTGCACCATGCCACGCTTGAAGTCGGACACGCTGGACTTTGCCTTTTCCTTTGTGGAATACACCGCATAAGCGGTCTGTGTCGGCATATCCTTGATATTCTCTTTGACAGCATTTGCCTTGTTTTTCACTTTATTTTTCGTATCTAAGACAGCACCCACCTTTGAGCCTGCACGCTGTCCCATGCTGGAAGTGATATTGCCCCGATTTTCTTTAGAAGCTGTATTTTTTCTTTCAGCCCTCTTGCCAGCAACGGCACTTCCAGCCACCGCACCAGCGACACCACCAGCAGTAACCGCACCAGCAAGCCGTCTTTCCATACGCCTAGCCCTATGTGCCAAGTATAGATACGGTCTGCGGAAAATTCTTCGTCCCATGCTTTGACTATCATTAGCGTTCAAAGAGAACATATTCATTAAATCGCCCAGCTTCATATAGATACCAGCAAAACATACTATCTGCAAGAACGCCACCATGAAGAACGGGTAATCTGTGGAAATGTTATAAAACATACTGGAAATACTGAACGCCACCGTTACAATGAGCGTTATTCCTGCCCGTGTCATAATGGTATTAAACACCCTAACGATTGCCTGTTTTGCCATGCTTTCATAGCTCGGTATCATGGAAAGTAGAAAGCTGATAGGTAAAAACATTGCAAAAGATAATAAAAAGTATCTGGCTAAACAACATCATGCCCGTAAGCAAGAATACAAATATCGTTATCCCCAAGTTAAAGAACAAGAGGAAGAACACCATACCCAAACGGTTTACTACCTGCGGTATCGTCAGATTGTTGTTGTCGTTGTCCTCGATTTCTGTTTTTCACGACTTCCTCTCTGGTTTTCCCGTCCTCGTCCTCTGGACTTGCCGATACAAGAGCTTCGACACGGTCTGCCCCGATTTCTTCTGTGTTGCTGTTACCGAATTGCAGAAGTAGCCACGGCTGTTCCACTTGAATAGAAAATAGGCTGTCCCGTATCAAGTCCACGCTGTCCTTGCCCTCGCTGTCAGAGTTGGGGAGCATGATTTTTGTTCCCAAATCAAGTGAAGCGGTACTGATGTCTGATGAAAATTCATTTATCTTCTTGATGTAGTCGGGAGCGTAGGCAATAAACGAAGCGGACAGCACGAACACCACCACAAAGTTGATAACAGCGTGAAGTGCCTTGCTTGTTTCCCGTTTTATCAGTCCCGTATAGGCTACATAAAGTCCCACCACTAAGATAATGAGAAGCAGGAAACCGACATAGAAGCCCGTAGAGGAAAAACCGTTCTGTGTTACACCTGCAAGGGTCTGTATGCTCTTTCCGATACTGTCTGCCATATCGTTAATAAAATCAAGTTTATAGGCTTCCTGCACCACATAGCCCGTGGCATTGCTTAAATAAAGGCTTATCGTCCAGACAAAGTTTGTGATACAGTAAAGCCCGTACTGCACTGATTTTCCAATGCCGTCCAGCCAGTTCCACGGAAGCCATGACCAGCTATTGTCCACATAGAAATCAAGCTGATAGTTGGAAAGGCGGATATTTTGAGTAAAGATTTTCTGCGTTTATGGTATCGTCTACAAGCCCCGTCGCATGAGCCACCGTCCCCAGAAGTGAAAGCAGGATAAGGGAGAGTGCCACCACGAACAGAGCCATTTTGAGAAAGTGAAGTATCTTCCTTTTTGTGAACGCACCTTTTATCCTTTTCTTTCATCACTCCACCTCATTTCTCTGTACGGGCGGTCTGGTATCAAAGGCATGGAGCAGTTCTACAAAGACAGGGTGTATCTGTACCACACCGACACGTCCGTATAAATCCTGCATTAAGCATTGTCCGTTCTCCAAATCCCTCAACCGTTTCTGGTTGTTTTCGTCGTCCTTGTCAATGCCGAAAAACTCTAAGGTCTGCTTTATCTCGTTGATGTCCGTGCTTCTAAACGCAAACTTTAAGCCGATGTTATTTTTCAGACTTTCTTTCGATACGTCCCCAGAGGATTGTGTCACGAAATAAACGCCTGCATGCATAGCCCGTCCAGCACGCACCAGCTTATTTGAGAGTGTTTCACCCTGTGCCACATTTAAGAACGCCCATGCTTCATCAAGGTCTACAATCTTAAAAATGCTTCGGTCTGAATGGATAAAGTCTAAGGCAAAGGTAGATATTACAATCAACATTGCCACCGATAATAATTCAATGGTCGTGTATTCGTCAAAGGTCGTGTCCTTATCTGGCAACACAAGGTCGGCTACTTGTATGATATTGAGCAGGTTATCCAAACTGATAGTATTTTTCACTGTTCCGTCTGAAAAGAGCAGGTGTGCAAAATCATAGTCCGTGAAGCTGTCGATATGGTCTGCGATATTTCTTGATATGGGCGTATCTTCACGGCGTAGCTCGTCTATCACATGGAGCAAGCCCCGACGGTCGCTCTGGGTAACGGAACGCACCGCTTTTCGTAACACGGGGAATTTTTCGCCGTCCCTAGAGGAAATACCCGTAAAGGAATGTCAAGATGTCGATTGCCAGACTTTCAGCGTCTTTTACCTTCTTCATAATCACGAATGGGTCAAGAAGTCCTGCATTGTCTTTATCGCTGGTAAGATTTACGATATTGATTTCATGGGCGATTTCTGGAAGTGTTTCTTTCCAGTTGCCACGCTCGGCTTTTGGGTCTAAGATAACCGCTTGTCCCCCAAAGAGAACCGAATAATACACCAGAAGATTGTTGCAGAACGACTTTCCACCGCCAAGCGAACCTACAAAAGCAGAAGCCAACGCATTTGTGACCGTACCTTTTACGCCCTGCGAAGCTAAAGACGGTTGCAGGTAGACATTTCTTCCTGTATCCACGGAATACCCGATATAGATACCCGTAGTTTCACCTAATTGCTGGGTCGCTCCAAAGCCAAGCCCTGCCAAGAAGTCTGATTTTACATACTGCACATAGTCATTGATATATCGCTTGCTGGCAGGTAAAAATTCAGAATGAAGCCCCAGCATATCCCCAGCAGGACGCACCAGCTTTACATTGAGGTCGTCGTAAAAGTCCTTGACTTCATCACAACGGCGTTTCAGTTCGTCAAGATCGGATGCAGACACCCGTATAACGTAACTTAACTTATACATACTTTCCTTTGTCTGGTCTAAATCCGTTTCCAGTTCATCGACACTGTCCAAGGCTTCCACCACATTTGAACTTGTTTCGTTTCCGGCTTGATAAGCGTGATTGTCAAGGTCTTTCAATTCCTTTTTCTTGTTGCGTACGGTCGTTAATGCTTTTCGGTTCTCCACGATTTCTACATTCATAGAAGTATCAACGGGGAATGTGAACTGCTGTTGCTGGAAATAGAAGATTTCACTTGACGGAAAAGTCAAGCTCGCCGACAATCGCATTGACCGTAAAGTAGGACACATAGCTTTCCCTGTCCTCATGTTCCAAACGTAAATATCGCTGGCTTTCTTCAATCACACACCTTGTCGGACGGATAAGGTCGTAGTATTTTATCAGCGTTTCTTTGTTCAATTTTCTTCTTTGGTAGCTGGTACTCATAATCTTCATAGGCTATCCCGTCCCTGCCGTAAAGATGTTCCATGAGATACCCAAAATCATTGATTTCCAAGCGACGCACCTTAAAGCGACGGGAGATTTTATTTTCCAGTAACTTTTCCATTTTCATGTAACGGTTGATTTCATCATTCGGCATGGAAACAAAATCATTCATCAGCGTGTGGTTCACTTCATGGAGAAATTCTGTGAACGTCAGCCACGCCGATTTTTTGATGTTCTTCAGATTGAGCTGTTCTTCTGTAACCATGAGCTTAAAGCCAAGAAAAAAGCGGTAGTCCACTTGATTGTCCCCAATCATAGATACTAACGCTTCGGTCTGTTCGTCTATTTTCTGGTAAGCAACTTCCTTTAATTTTCCAGTTACCAGCTTCTTTGACTGTTCCTGCATACTTCGGATTGAGCTTTCAGTGGCAATCTGCAACGCATGAATCTTTCCCTCACGGGACTGTGCGATAAGCTGACGGAAGCTGTCATGCACAAGGTATTTCTGTTCTGGGGATAAGAATGAATAATTGTACGGTATCAGCTCATAGTAAGCGAACACCTCATTGTCCTTATTCCAGACAAGGTTATTGTCGATATATTTAATCGGGAACATAGGTCACACTCCTTACTGCCGTGATTGTTTCATTCAAGGTCTGCTTATGCAGTTTTACGGCTTTTCCTGCATAAGTGATTTTAGGTCGCAGGGCATAAGTTATCTGTGATTTCAAAAAGCTGTACGGCTTCTTTCCGTCAAAGGTTTTCTGCGACATAAACCAAGTGAGAGCAACAGGAATACCGAAGTATTTGAGAAATGCTCCCTCAATCATGGAAAGTGGGCGGAATATCCCCAAACAGAATGATGATAAATTCCGTAATCACAAACCATGTAATCTGTGTAAAGGTAACGGGAAAGGGCAAGTTAAAGTCATTGATTGCATACAAGACTTTTTCCACGTTCCAGATACCCGTATAAGATTTAATCTTTTTCAAGTTCTTTCAGCTCCTTTCGTAAGTTTCAAAATAGAAAAGGACAGCCATGTTTCAGACTGTCCCTTAAAAGAGAAATACGCTGTCAGTAGCAACAATGCTTGTCGCTGATCTTCCAGCGTTAATATGGTATCTCACACATACCTCGGCTTGTTTCAATGAAGCAACCGCCCATATCCAAATCTCGCCCGTAGGCTTCATAGTCGATATAGTTCTGCAAGCTGGGTGGAATATCCCCAAGTGCCTGCAATTCGTCTATGTAGTAGTAGGCAACGTCTGTCATGGTTTCACAGTCGGGATAATAATAAATATCGTCCTTGTGTTCCACGACTTCTTCCAGCGTCCCAAAGTGGCTGATAAATTCGTCCAGACACTCTACAATATAGTCGGGAAGTTCCTCTATCATTTCATACATCTCATTGAGTTCTTCAATGGAAACATACTCGCCAATCGCAATCGGGAAGTTGTCCGTATCATGGATTGCGTATTCTTCGTACTGTTCATTCAAGCCGATTTTTTCTTTCACATCTTCCTCGTCAATAGGAAACGTGAACCAAGCACCGACTAAATAGCCCTCATTGTATTTGCCAAGATTAGCAATATAAACCGCCATATCATCAATCATAAGCACCACCTCATTTCCTACTCTGGCAGTTCAAAGATACCGTGTTCTGTTACTAAAAATTTCCCGTGTTCCTGCAAGTGAGAAGCATAGGCTTCAAAGTCAAAGTAGTATTCTTGACAGTCGTCGGACAGATGTTTGAACGTCGGGTCGTTCATCAGCTTTTGCCTTGCAACATCTATCATGCTTTTGCAGTCGGGATAAACCGTAATCACGTTCCTGCAAATATAAAGTGCTTCTAAATTCTCAAACACCGTAAGTAGTGATACATATTCTTCCTGCATATCACTTGAAAGCTGGCGGTACATAAAATCTAATTCGTTGAGCTGATACACGCTGGTATGTTCGTGGACTTCATCAGCATAAGGCAACACCTTTTCGATAATGCGGTAATCCCCACTTTCTGCACCGACACCTAATTTTTCTTCAAATTCGGCAACATCTATCGGCAGGTCGAACCAGTATGATATTGCTTTTTCGCCAGTTGTTCCTTTCGTTTCCACCAGCACCCTTGTTTCCTGCATTGTTCCTCACGTCCTTTCTGTTGTTTCATCACATCTTTTAAGGTCTGGTACGACATACCAAACACATAGTTAGAAAAATCTTCTAACTGTCTTTCTTCATAGTCGGCAGGGTTCAGCCGTTTCATTTCCTGCCACACCTTACGCTTGTAAGAGGGCAGGTCAGAAATGTATTCACAGCCGACTTTTTCCTGCATATCCTTAAAAATATCGCTCATTTCATCACTCCAATCTGAAATTTAGGTAAGAAAAAAGCAGTCAATCCTAAGACTAACTGCTTTGTGTGTATAGATATAATTTGATTAAGTTTTAAAACCAGCTTATTTTTTCATCTCTAAATTGAGGGTTATCGCTGTGCTGATATGGATTGTAGTTATTCAAATTGCAACCATACTCTTTTAATGATTTGATTTTGTTATCTTCTGTCCATTCAATTAAGGAAATACCGTCAAATTCTTCAACATTTCCCGTATTCATTTCATTTTTAAAATACCATTCTACGACAGTTTGATTTTCTTTATGAAAGAACTGTTTAATATCCCAAATAATGACTTTACCACGGGTATTCCATTCATTAAACCAATGTTTTACTGTTTTTAGATTTTCATATTTAGGACACCAGCTTTCCGTATAAACAACATCTTCTGTAAAAATTTTATCCATTCCTAAATCTTGCTGTTTCAGCCACATATCAAACCATAAACGAATGATTTTTTCTCTCTCACTCATAATAGAACACCTCAATCCCTAAGACTAAATGCTTTGTGTGTGGATATGAAATCGTAAAACTGGAATTTATATAATTATCTCTCTAACTTTCCCCATTTTATAGGCTTTCCCGCCTGTCCATTAGTGAAATGATATGTAGTTTCCCTTATTTTTGCCCTTATGAGATAATCACAAGGAAAATAAGGGAATTTTTTTAGTCATTGCCTACCACTTTAAGAAGCCTAACTGATTTTCGTTTAGCATCTCTTGTGGAGTGAGCATAGACATTCATTGTGGTACTTACATCTGAGTGTCCTAACAGTTCCTGCACATCTTTTGGGGCAGCTCCATTTGCTAAAAGGTTGCTTGTATAGGTGTGACGTAACTGGTGGAAATGAAAGCCTTCAAATCCCTCTAATGTTTTTGCCACCTTTCTGCAAACAGTCCCCAAAGTAGTTGGAAGTTCCAGACAACCATCCGGTCTTAAACAGACGAAAGAAATTTCTTTATAATCTGCCGGGACTTCCTCTGTTCTGTCTAAGCAATAATATTCGTAGTACACTCTGTTTTTCTCTTTGACCGCTTTGTAGTAGTTCGTGTGATAAAGTTCTCCGTACTGCATTCGATTTTTTAACTGCTCTTTCCGGGCATTACGGAAAATCTCTACCAGCGTATCTCCAAAATCAACAATCCTCACTTTTTTCCGCTTGGTTGGTCCGATGATATATTTGCGCTTTGAGCCATCGTATCGGATGCTACGTCTTATGGTAAGGCATTGTTCTTCCAGATTTACGTCCTGCCACGCCAAACCGCAGGCTTCTCCAATACGAAACCCGGCATAATAGGCTATCTGGATTGGAAGTATTGCGGCTGGGTTCTTTTTTTTCAGATAAGCAAGCAATCTTTCATAATCTTCTCGTGAAATTGGTTGGATATTTCCGTCCATGTCCTCGTCTGAAAACAAATCAACTTCATCCGTCTGATACCGCAGTTTAATATACTGCATGGGATTAAACGTAATATACTGTTTTGGAAATACTGCAAAGCGGAAGGACTGCTGCATGACTGCGGAAAAAGAATGAATGTAATCTTTGCTGTAACCCTTTCTCTCTTTTCCGTCGGGATGAACTCCCCCGAAGGAAAGCAAATCAAAAGGATTGCAAATGCTCAGAGGTTACATTTTTTAATTTCCGTTCTGCCAGCGGATGTTTCTTAATATTTCGGATTGTTCCGAGGTAATTCTCCACAGTACCATTGCTGAGCGTACCTGTTTTTAATTCCTCCTCTGCCCACACATCCAAAAGTTGTCCGACTGTGATATTTTCCGCTTTGGCAACAAATTTCTTTTTCTCATAATCATCCATTGCGACGGAGCAGTTTTCAGTTTCACTTTTGCTTTCTGTTCCAACGCATTCTTTCTGAACAAGATTGCCGCTTGCGTCCTCTACATAGAAGCGGTAGTACCATTTCTTTCCTTTTTTTCTTACAGATCCTTTTGCCATAATCGTATGTCTCCTTTCGATATTAGACAATCGGAACTGATGAAATGCTTCGTGCGTGTAAGTATATCATAACTCCGGCTGTCTTACTATACCGATTCGGAATCTTCGTATAAGACTTCTGATAAAAGATTTGCAAGCCTTTGCTCTGCTGTTTTTGGTTTCTTGGAATAGAGCCTTACGATGTCTGCCATCTCATTAAAAGCATTGATGGTGTGAGTGATTTCCCTTAAGAACATAATCTCATTATATTCATCATTCGATTCAAACCCTATTGTTTTGGCAATATCCGTCTGACCATCATTCCCCTTGAAGTTTTTGCAGGCGAACTGAAAGGAATCCAAAAACAGACCATATTGTTTTAACATCAGCAGTAATAAATCTTTTGAAAAAGCATCTTCTTCTTTGGTAAGGGCAAGTGGTAACTGTTCCAGAATATCTCCCATCGCATCACGAATCTGTAATTCTCTCTTATCCGTAATATCGGTTTCATATTCATCTGTTTCCCCTTTGAGCCATTCCACAGATACATGGAGTGCTTCCGAAAGACCTTCCAACACCATTTTTTTCGTATTGTCAATCGAACCATTCTCATAACGCAGGATTGTAGAAGCGGTAACACCCATCTTTCTGCGACATAAGGCTGTGTCAGATTCAATTCCAGACGGCGCTGTTTTACTCTGCTCCCTATCAGCTTGCGTAATTCTTTATCTTTCATGCTGACTGCCTCCTTTTTCGGTATGTATGAATTATAGCATTGTTTTTCCGAAATTGCAATATGCAATATAAAGTTTATTTTTAACATTTCGTAACGCTTGACAAAAAGATGTGAAAAGGATATACTTACATCACAAGAATTGCATAATGCAATTTGTAAGGAGGTGATTATATGACGCAAAGAAAAATTGCATTATCCATCGAAGAAGCTGCTGACTATACGGGAATCGGCAGAAACACCTTAAGACAGCTTGTAGAATGGAAGAAACTTCCAGTATTAAAGGTTGGTCGCAAAGTCCTGATTAAAACCGATATTCTGGAAATGTTTATGGAAGCGAATGAAGGTCGTGATTTGAGGGATAGAGGAAATGTAAAAGCTGTAACAAGAACTGTGGCAAATTAAAAAGGCGGCTTCCAAAGAAACCGCCAAAGGTTCTATCAGACCAAAGCCATGATATACCTACACGCAAGAAGATTATACCATGTGCTTCTTCTGATACGCAACCGAGAACTTATGTTTGCAAAAGAAAGGAGAATGTAATAATGGCAAAATCAACAAAAAGTTATGAAGAACGAATGCTTGAAATGGAAAAAGAAGGAACAGGAAAGCCTTGAAAAAGCAAAACGATATGCAGCACAGAAGAAAGAACTTCTGAAACGAAAGAAAACCGAGGAAAGTAAAAAACGAACCCATAGGCTCTGTCAGATTGGCGGTGCGGTGGAATCCGTTCTTGGTGCTCCTATTGAGGAAGAAGACATCCCAAAGCTGATTGTTTTTCTGAAAAGGCAGGAAGCCAATGGGAGATTTTTCTCAAAAGCAATGCAGAAAGAAACCAATACCGATATGGAGGAAGTGTAATGGCAGAGGGGATGAGTTTTTCATTCCCTTCATTGCTTTTTCATGAAGGGCGCACTTATGGACAACCAGAGGTCGTCCCAATAAGTTTGCCACAAGTGGCAACCGGTCTGCGCTCACGCTTGCCGGGCTCGTTCCGTCGGCGGGGCTTTCAGCCAGACCTGCTCATGCCGCAGGAGGCACTCTTCGCCAGAGAGGCGCATTCCATGCAGGCTGCTATGCGCAGGGCACTCTTACGCAGAGGGCGTTCCGGCAATGCTGCTTTTTCTAAAACTGAAAGCAATGTTGCCGGAAATCTATGCCGGATACGTCAGAAAGGAGGAATCCAGACATGGCGATTTTTCATTACACAATCAAAATAGTCGGACGAAGTAAAGGGAAATCTGTTATCTCCGCTTCCGCATATCTCAATGGGGATGTGATGAAAAACGAGGAAACAGGGAGAATCAGTTATTACACTTCTAAAAAAGAAGTGGTCTACACCCGGCTGATGATGTGCGAAAACGCACCTCCGAATGGCAGATAGTACCAGAAGAAAATATAAAACGCTTTCAAAAATCTGTCCGATACAAAAGGTCAGAAGATAAAGAAGCTGCTTTAAAAAAATTCAAAATCACATTTCAGAAACAGAGGTTATGGAATGAGGTATTGAAGATTGAAAAAAATGCAGATGCCCAACTTGGCAGGTCATTTGAATTTGCCCTCCCCAAAGAATGGAGCAGACAGGAACAAATTCAATATACAACCGACTATATCCAAAAAACTTTTGTAGATAGAGGAATGTGCGCTGATTGGAGTATCCACGACAAAGGGGATGGCAACCCCCATGTCCATCTGCTTCTAACTATGCGTCCTTTTAACCCGGATCATTCTTGGGGAAAGAAAGAAGTCAAGGATTGGGATTTTGTCAGAGATAAAAACGGAAATATCGTGATTGATGAATCCCATCCGAACTGGTGGCAGGATAAGAAAACCTGACCGTCATGGAATCCGTATCCCTGTATTAGACGAAAACGGAATTCAGAAGATTGGAGCAAGAAACCGCCTGCAATGGAAACGGGTGCTGACCGATGCTACTGGATGGAACAATCCAAAAAATTGTGAACTGTGGCGGAGTGAATGGGCAAAGGTATGTAATGAACATCTGCCTTTGCATAATCAAGTTGATCATCGTTCTTATGAAAAGCAGGGAAAACTCCAGATTCCTACCATCCATGAAGGAGCTGACGCAAGAAAGATTGAACAAAAGTTTTTTGCCGGGCAGGAAATAAAAGGCTCGTGGAAAGTAGCGGAAAATCAAATCATAAAACAACAAAACACGTTATTGCAAAGATACTAAACACCTTTGGGAAAGTATCGGGTGCATTATCATTATGGAAGGAGCGATTAAATGACATTAGAAGAAAGCCGGGAAATTATACCCTTAATGGAATCCATGATTGGTCAAATCGAAGAACAGCAGAACCTAATGGCAGAAATGATTCTGGAAATGCAGAACCGGGACACTCAACTCTCTCTTATGCAAAAACAGAATCAGAAATTACAAAAATTAAACAACGAGTTATCCGAGCTGCTCAACATTTTGCCAAATACCGAGGAACTGCTTTCCAAGATGGAAGAACAGAAAACGAAGATAGAGCTTTTGGAAAACGAAAATCAGCAATGGCAGAAATTGGCACAGAAGCTGAACAGCGAAAACAGTTTATTACTGAAACAGAACACCGAATTGCTGAACTGGAACAGCAGATAGAGAAAGGACGTGATATAGATGAACGAATCCAGAGAATCAAAGAACGCCGAACAGTTGGAAGAACTTCTGCTCTTGACCGAGGAGATACAAGAAGAACTAGAACAGAAAGAACAGCTTATCGTGGAACTGAAGACGCAGCTCAGCGAATCTCTGACCTTGAACGAGAAATTAAACAAAGAGAACAGAGCCGGGAATATTCAAGCATTAAAGAACGACTTGAAGCTGGCAGACAGAGCATTGCGGATCGAGAAAGAGAAGTTGCGAAGCGCAAACGTCATGATAGAGGAATGTCAAGATAAAATATGCTATTTAACACAGGAACGGGATTATGCCCGGACACATCAGAAAATCGTAGAAATACCGGTAGAAAAGCCGGTACTCTATGAAAAATGTGAAGCCTGTAACCGGACAGCCTATCAGAATGCAAAAGCAAAATACGAAACACAAAAAGAGCGACTTGCAGGACAGTATAAAGCAAAAACGGTAATGTTCCAAACAACCTTGTTCCTTCTTGCATGGTATTCGTTGACAACCACTCTTTTTCAGGCAGTACAGTCAGATATGTTCCTTGTCGATTGTAAATCATTCTTCAATGATTTAGCATCATTCATACAAACCTTTGTCGGATGGACGATTGATGCCGGGCATTCTGCGGCACAGATTAGTACAAAAATTCCAAATGCTTTTATAGCCGGAATGGTATATTGGTTATTGCTAATATTGATTGTAGGAATATGTATGGCAGGAACAGGGATGCTGGCGATACTGATAGAAATAAAGGTTATAGAATTATATAAGAAAAACTGTTGGGATGTTATTACTCTACTAATGATACTGACAAGTGCTGCTATTGTCATTTATTTTGGAGAATCAATCAAAAAAGTACTGTCAGTAAATCTTCTATTGCTTTTCGTACTTTCGCAGGGCGCATATGTTGGAATTAGATGTTATCTTAAAGTTTGGTTAGAAAAAAGACCATATTAGTATTTTCAACTTACTGTATAGACAGTAAAATTACTCCATACCAGCCTAGTGAAAATTTACTGTATGAAAAGAAGTATTACAGAGAAAAAAGGCTGTAAAATAGAGTAGGAGGCGGTGACTAACCACCGTCCTCTCACCACCGTGCGTACCGTTCGGTACACGGCGGTTTCAATAGTTTACGTACACAGACTGATAGGCTGTGGCTAAATCATAAAAGCCACTGTTTATCAGTCTTTCTTTTGTCATTGCCATATTTACTGCAACTGTATGCGTTGCGAACCAATGTCCACGTCGGGTATTACCCGCTTGCATTGCCAAGTCTTCGGGTACTCCCATCTTGATGAGGTTACGTGCCTTTGTCCTTGGTTTCTTCCACTGTTTCCATATACACATACGTATTCTGTGATAGAGCCATCCGTTGATGTCATCTATGTTGTTCTTCATACTTGCAATTCCGTAGTAGTTAAGCCATCCCCTCGCATACACCTTGATTTTCTCAAGGCTTGGCTTGATTGACTGACATCGCTTACGGGAAGATAATTCCTTCAGTCTAGACTTGAACTTCTTCCATGACTTCGGATGAACTCTGACATAAATGCCTTTTCCGTTCTTTCCCAGTGCAAAGCCAAGGAATTTAAAATTTCGGATTGCAAACACGCTGACAGTACGGCTCTTTTCTCGGTTGACTGTAAGTTTCAGCCTCTCCTCAAGATATTTAGTACTGCTTTCCAAGAGTCTCTCTGATGCACGCTTGCTCTTCGCAAGAAGCACGATGTCATCTGCATATCTTATGCATGGAACGCCTCTTTTCAGGAATTCCTGGTCAAACTCATTGAGGTAGATGTTTGCAAGCAATGGTGATAGATTTCCACCTTGTGGTGAGCCTTCCTCTGTGTCGATGACCACTCCGTTTTCCATTACACCGCTTTTCAGATAGCGCTTTATCAACTGTACTACACGTTCATCTTTTACATTCTTTCGGAGAAGATTGATGAGAATTTCGTGATTAAGAGTATCGAAGTACTTTGACAAGTCAAGGACTACAGCAAATGTATAGCCTTGCTCTGCATACTCCTTAATCTTAAGTATTGCATCTTTTGCACTTCTGTTCGGACGATAGCCATAGCTTCCCTCTGCAAACAGCGGTTCATAGATTGGCACTAACTGCTGGGTTATTGCCTGTTGAAGTGTACGGTCTATCACTGATGGTATGCCAAGCTTTCGCACACCACCATCTGATTTGGGAATCTCAACTCGTCTTACTGGAGACGGAGTATACTTTCCACGATAAATGCGGTCGGTTATCTCTCGTTGATGTTCCTTTAAATATGGAAGAACCTCTTCAATGGTCATGCCATCAATTCCTGGTGCTCCCTTGTTTGTCTTAACTCTGTTAAAGTTGTCTTTATACAGTATCGCTTCCAAAAGTCTCGGCTGTGCACTGTCTCTTTCTTTCCATATCCGATTAAATGACCTAGACGCTTTCGCATACCCTTCATGTTCCGCATTATCTCTTTGTGAACGGCCATTGTTTTCAATGTTTTCTGCCATATACGGTCATTCCTCCTTTCTCGGTCATACTCAAGACTCCTACTGATTCGGTCCTTCACCCCTCGGCTACTATGACCTCTGCTGACTTCTGTGCGTTCAGCATTGCTTTATGCAATGGTTACCTCTTTCAAGGCATGCCGCACAGACCTCCCTAGGTACCACACGTTTCTTCCTCTCCATCTATCTGCCTCATTTATCATGCATGATTCCGTGTAGTTATTGGGCTTCGATTTGCTGTGCAACCTTACCCTCATGCATAACCTCATATGAGATTTCTGTTCGTCAGACCAGAGATTTGCCCATGAGTTAGTATGTTCCTCACATCCAGCTTCCTTCAGATCCCATCTCACGATGGACACCCTTGCTTTCGGCTATATCCTTCCCACTACCGGGCGGATTTGGGACTTTAACCCGTTAGAAACGTGCGCCGCTAGGCGCACACAGGAACAGCCAGCCCGAAAGAATTTACGGACTGGCTGTATCAGCAGAGTAATGTAATTGTGGAGCTGACCGAGATATGAAAAGCTTTCTATCATCAATTTCGCATTATTGCAATAACAGATTGCTTCTTCCATGAATGAATAAGCAATATTGTCATCAAACTTTCAAGCATAAACATAGCAACAGCAAAAAGAGTAAAAGCAACAACCGAAATACAAATCCGTAGACATGCCTGCATTTTTCAAAAATATACCGATTGCATATCCGCCGGGGATTCCAACAACAGCAGTTATAAGCAATGCAATCAAAGTAGTAAAAAGACCTTCCATCATAAATGCTTGCTTCAACTGCTTATTTGTCATACCAATAGATTTTAGTGTGCCCATTTCCTGTTTCTGTGATAAAAGATTTGTCACAGTAAGATTGATTTGATTGATGACCGCAAATATCCACAAGATGGCTGCAATCGCATAAGCTAATGTAAAACCTGCACGATTGTCTGATTGGTGTTCTACAATAAAATCTTGAAGGGTTTGTAAGCGAACATCCCTATTGTCAGAAACGAGTAATTTGAGTTCTTGCTCGATTATCTCGATATTCAGCTTCTGCTTGTATTTCGATTGCGTATGTACAGTCATAACCTGCAAGTTCTTTTGAGCATATTTTCCGGCATTCTGAAAATATAGCCACCCATTCCATCATTGCTGGAAGTGATTGCACCAATTTTGAATGCTTTTGTTATTGTTTTACCACTATGATTTTTGAAATTAAAGGTCACAGTATCCCCAATTTGAGGTTTCCAATGGTAAACATCATAAATACGTTCGGGATCACTTACAACTAATTCTGTATCATCAGTAATATTTCCAGACAAAACCGCTGCATTTAGCGACGCCAAATCCTTTTCATTATAGCCGAGCATCAAGGTGCTATCTGAAATATCATTGTCTGTTGAGAAATCAACTGGTACGGTAGCATAAGTAAATATATTGCTAACTCCCTCTATATCTCCAACACGCTTTACATAATCAGAAAATATTCTTTCTGCAAGAGAGCATCAAATTTTCACTTTCGTTTTCTATCAATGCTGATTTTGAAATCTCCGTACTTCATATCCCAATAACGAGCCATACTCTCGGCATTAAAAGAACTCTGATAACTTGCTGCAAGGAAAATATATAACTCCGCACAGTCCCAATGATAAAATGGTCAATAGAGATTTTTTTCTGTTTCTGGAAAAGCTGATTTTCGCTAAATATACAGGCGTAATACGATGTCTTTTGTGAGTGCGGTAATTTACAATTCCCACTGGATTTTCGGGGCGGAAATTGGAGAAGTATTCGCTGCAATTTTTGCTGGTTTACGAACACTAATATAAACAAGCAGTATTCCAAAAAGGCATGCGCCACATAGAGAAACAATAAATGCAAATACTGACCAGCCTTTTGATTGCAGACAATAGCTGATGATCGTTCCCATGATACTACCAATTAAAATCCCCGGAACTGCAAGCATATAACCCTGTTTAAGAACTATTTTATAAATTTGCTTTTTACTTGCCCCTATTGTCCGAAGCTGTCCGAACTCAGCAACTTTTTGTCCAACCGAAATATAGAAAATGCTGTAAATTACAAGTGCGGCAGCTAAAAACAAAATGGCAGCAACTACACCATATACCGCATAATTACTGAAGGACAAAGTTGTATTTACATAATCATAGTAACTGCTGACTGTCCAATTATTCAGTCCAGTCTCCTCTGAAATTTGAGATAATATTTCTGTTGCTTCGTCTTTTGTAAGGGTATCTGCATTTTCAAGCCAAACATATCCATTAAGCAGGTTATTTCCACGTAATTCCCGGCATTTTTCAAGTGAAACAAAAACAGGATAAGCGGTAGAAGTTTTATCATGATAAATACCAACAATAGT